>Ga0335069_10003593_pt1 | contig 23303 bp, 16 predicted proteins | sample Lox_Sample_11_FD_206714 | JGI IMG/M metagenome (GOLD analysis project Ga0335069, IMG submission 206714) | Soil microbial communities from Loxahatchee National Wildlife Refuge, Florida, United States - Lox_Sample_1.1 | ecosystem: Environmental > Terrestrial > Soil > Wetlands | place: USA... | reverse complement strand
ATGATCGGCGGCGCGGGCAGGGGTGGCGGAGCGGGAACCGGAGCCACCGGCGCCCGAGCGGGAACCGGAGCCACCGGCGCCGGAGCGGGAACCGGGGCCTCAGGCGCTGGAGCCGCGGGCGCCGGGGACAGAGCCGGAGGCGCGGGGGCCGGGGCTGGAGCCGTGGGGGCCGAAGCCGGAGGCGCAGGGGTCGGGGCCTGCTTCGTCGGGGTGACCAGGTTCTGGCCGGGATTGGGTGACGGATTGAGACTCGGCCGGATAGCGATCACCAGCACAATCACCAGCACCACCACCCCGACAACGAAGACCGCCGTCAACACGCTACCGGGCACCAAGAACGGCTTGCGTCCTTGCTCGCCGCGATCGGCGCTGATGTCGCGGAATGCGCCTGTCAGGAAGCCTTTCTCGTCCGCGACGGCGGTGTAGGCGTCGGCCTTCTCGTCGGGTACTGCGCTGTAGGCGAGGGCCTGCTCGCCGGGCGCGACCGGCACCGCCAAATAGCCCGGCGACACTGCGTACGGATCCACCTCGCCGGTGCCGGGATCTTGCGCATAGGCCAGCGCAGCCGTCGACGACGCGAACAGAGGCGAACTCGCTGATGCCAGCGCCGCACCCCGCGCCAGGGCCGTATCAGGTTCCTCCGGAACGCTCACCGGAAGCGACGTCGCCGCCTCCAAGGCGGGCTTGATCAACGGAATGTCGACACCAGAGCCGACGACAAACACTCCGTCTGGGTGCTCATCGAAATCTTCGGAGCCCGAAATCATTTCGGTAAGCTTGGCCACCGCTTCGTCGTCGTCTTCCGGCAGTTGCTCGCGATGCACATCGGCGACCGACCCGTCAGCCGTGTGGACCACAGCCAGCGTTGCGGTATCGGGTTCGATGTACAGTAACGCGGTCTGGTCATAGCCGGTCGCATTGCCCACCGTCTGCGTCAATGCCGCCGCGGCCAAGAACGCCGACACCAGCATGACGTTTTCGACCTTGCGGGCCGCCAACGCATCGCGAAGCGCTGCCGCCTGCACTTGGTCGCTGCAGGCCACTCCTGTCGAGCGCAGCTGATAACCGGCCTCGGCGGCACCTTCGCGGGTGCCCGAAATCGCCGAAACCACCTGTTCGGATGCCCGTACAGTTAGCGGCTTGCCATCGGGAGAGATTTCGAAGTTCTCCTCGTCAACGATGGCGCCGTCGGCGTTTTCGCCTTTCACCAGGACCACACGAGCCGTCGTGGGTGCCATTGACACACCAAGTACGGTATCCACCAGTCCTCCAAGTCCCTTTGCTAGCCAACCGTGGCCTGGGCGGATTCGCGCAACCGCTGTTTTAGCCTGCACACCGGAACGGTGACCGGTACGCCAACCACTGTCTCGCGTCCATACCCCCCCCGGGTTAGGGACCTCGGTCACCGCACACAGGGACAGAAGTCTCCACCCGCGGCGGTGGCAGACAGGTTTAGAAACTGCGAGGTGCGGTCTGCGGTCTATGTCAACGCCAGCGGTCGACATATGTCAGCGCCAAGTCGTGCCAGGCGCATGCATAATTGGGCGCGATCGCTACCGCCCGCCGGTAGTCGGCATTGGCCTCCTCGAGTTGGCCGCAGAATGAGTGAACATTGCCCGTACCGTTCACCGCTTTTCCGAGATCGACCACCGATGCGGTGCCCGCTTCTCCCGGTTGGATCACGCCGGAGAACAGGTTGCCTGATAGGCCGATGTGGTGCTGCGCCTTTGCGGTGTCACCGGCGGGCGTCGGAGATCTATCTGTCACCAACTAAAGCTGTCATCCTTGGAGTTGTCCTCCCCGGTGACCTTGTCGAGGATGACTCCAACTGCCTCCACCAGCGTCCGCTTGCCAAGCCGACCCCAACGTCCACGAACCTGACTCAGTATCTCCATCGTCGCGTTTTGTGTTGGGTCGTAAGGGACAACGGGATGGTCTGGATGGTCCTGCGTCGGTGGAGGACCGGTCGTTGTGAGCGCCTGGTCCCAGTAGGCAATCCGTTGCTGGAAGTATGGCCATGGGAAGTTGAAGCCGACATCGGTGTGCGTTCCCGAACTGAGATGCTGTGTGACGTACCTGTGGTCAGAGATACCAGGGGGGTCACTAATGTACGGTGGGACAAGGACTTTCGTGCTGATACCGTACTTGACGCAGTCCTGGATACACAGGTAGGCAGCCACGTCAATCGCTTTCGACTGTTGCATCCACTGGTCTGTGCTCCAGTTGGCGGAGGAACCAGCAAAGCACAGGTTGATGGAGCGATCATTCGCATCGAGCACGGCCCAAGCAGCATCGTCAGTGTCCACACAATCAACCACCGTCACCCCACCATCGCTTGCCTGGCTGATGGTGTAGTGGTAGCTAACAGGGTTTGGACCACCTGTGGTCGAGATGAGGAAGTTGGCTAGGTCGTCGGCAGCGTTGTCTCCACCGCCGCCTTCTTGCGTGTGAATGAGCCAAAGGTCAATCGCCGTCCCGCCACGGCTTTGGTTGTTGTCGCACCACTTCGGGTACTCGTTGAAGTCTGGTCTCGGCGCATTCGGGTTGGTCGCAGGTGCAGTGTCTGTCTTCCCCACAAGTCGGTTGTAGAGCGCGGTGGCGTCGCTCATGCGCTGGTCGTACCGATCTGGGAATGCTGACTGCTGGACAGCCTGGGCAAAGCTCCCGGGGGACTTGCTGGGGTCGTTGTAGGCTAACTTGGCCAGGTGGTCGTAGAACATGCCAGCGGAGCACGCTGCATCCATGCGACACTGCGCCGTTCCCCACCATGGAGCTCGTTGCTGGAACAACCCGGTTGAGTTCGCATCAGTGCTCAACGCCTCATGTGGAAACTTCAGCGAGTCGGGGTCGGACTCGTTCGCGTACATGGTCAAGTTGGACTCAACCAGAGCTGTCGCCAACGCGATTTGGATACCGCGCGGACTGATGCCTCGCTTCTGTCCCTCAGCGATAATCGCTTTCGCATAGTCATCTTGCGTAGATTTCTTCGTAGGCACTGGGCTGTCTCCTTCTAGAATCGCGTGAGTCGGGTCAATGTCGTTGTCGGTGTGGCTTTTCGACCCAATACCCGCACCCACCGAGGGGGATACGGGTGCTGCAAGTTCTTACACCGCTACCGCTAGACCATCGGTGAGCAGACTGCGCACCCAGTTCAGCCCGCCGCTGATGTCGTAGGGAGAGTAGTGCGGGTTCGGCTGGTCGCCGAGGAACACCACGCCGGAGACGATGGCCTCGATGATCGCAAAAATCTCCTCCAGGGGCCGGTGGAACAGCTGGGCGATCTGGAAGGCCAGCGAGAACGGGTCGGAGAAGAAGTCGCTGCGAGCGATGGCCTGATACACCGCCGCTTTGGCCTTGCTGGCGTCATCGTCACCGTTCTCGGCGAAGATGTCGCCCTCGCGGTAGACATCCATCCAGGTGTCCGGCTTGACCGGGAACCCGGGCAGCCCGAAGCGTCGGTAGGGATCCAGGCCGTGGGTTCCTGTCTTGGTGACCCAGCCCGCGGCCCAGGCAGCGATGCTGTCGGTCTGGCGGCACGGGTTGCCGTAGGCCAGCACTCCGAGCAGATCGGCCTCACGCCACTCCAGCGGTTTGCCCGGTGCCAGGTGGTTGATCCAGAAGTCGAATCCGACGATGGCGCCCTGGCTGAAGATGCCCAGCACCCATTTGGTGCCCGCCGGGAACGGCACCCCGTTGTCCATCACGGTCGCCCCGACCAGGCGGGCCAGTTCGTTCTCCCCGCTGGCGTTGTCGAACGGGATGGCGCCGTTGTTGTAGCCGATCGGCTGGTGATGGCAAAGGCCCTCGCTTTCCAGCTGATTGGCCGTGTCGGCCACCGGCCCGGCGAACATGTTCGACGAGTGCCCTTCGACGGTGAACATGATCGGCAGGACCGGCGCCGAGCGCGACAGCACCGGATCGCCGGCACCCGGGGGTGGGTAACTGCCCAGCCGCTGCCTAACGGCCAGATTGGCGACCGCGTTGCCGCTCGGGTCGCGGATGATCGGCAGACCCGTACGCTGACAGAACTGCTCGACAGCACCGGCCACCACCTCGTCGTAGTTCGGCTGGGCCACCACGCCCAGCTCGCGCGCCCACTGATACTTGTCGTGCAACTTGCCGGTCAGCAGCGCGATCGCGTTCCAGTTCGGAGCGTTACGCGGCGTGGCAGGGTCGTCGACATCGCCAACGCCCAAGCCGATCCAGCGGCCGTTCGCGTCATTCACCATGCTGAACTCGTCTCTGTCAGTCGTCCTCGACGGTGGCCTTGTCCACCGGCACGCTTAGGGACTCGATCAGCGTACGGCCACCGAGTCGGTCCCCACCGCCCGCGGACCTGAGCCGGGGCGCGGATGGCGGCGACGACTTCTTCCAAACCGCGCTACCGGTGCGCTCGGATCCTGGGCAACTTCATGTTCGATTCCGGTCGAAATGTCGCAATTCTGTCGCCGTGGGTTAAAAGGACAGGTTCTATTGAGCGCCCACCGGTGGGATGTGAGCAAGAGTGCGGTCCGCTGAGCGGACCGAGATCGGCAACCGCCCGCTGCGATATGCCATAAAGGTAGAATCCTCAACGCGCCCACCGACAACACCACCCATCCGTGGCGGCACGAGTCTTCGTGAGCCGACCCCCGTAGGACCACAGTCCTGGTCCCGCTCATCAATCGTTCGGGTAGCGCGAGAGAATGGTTGAGCGGCGTTATCTCATCACTGGTCCCATAGTTTTCGGCTGCCCGCCATCGGCAATGTCGACTGCGATGGTGGGGCCGTAGTCGGGGAACAGGTCGCAGGGCTGCCATTCCGGGGTGACGTTGTGTCAGGCAGCGGCTCCAGCCGGGCAACCGGGATGGTCTTGTTCAGCGTCTCGGCGTAGCGAAACTCGGACTGGCACTCGTGAGAGTCTTCCCAGTGCTGCGACAGCAGGCAGATCACCGCCTCAACGGGCATTGGCCTGCTGCAGCGCCCGCCGCCACAGCTCGCCCGGCCGGACACCGGTGTGCGGGTCCAAGTCCAGAAAATGAGTAGTCCACTACACAAGTCGCGCCACCGGCCGCGCACGACAATTCACCATGTATCCGCAGTCAAAGCGTTACTCTTCGTACTGCCCGGCACGGGAGGAGCAAATTGAATGGATAAATCTCCGTCCCGGTGGCGCCACAGCTTCCACGGGCCTCCAGGCGAGGTAAAGCAATGACCACCCAAATTCCACCCGCTCTCATCGAATACATCTTGCTCGGCAGCGGCGACAGCCGGCGCCACCTGCAAGACTCGCCGATCCTCGGCGACGTCTGGGTGAAGTACGCCCAGGAGCCTGCGTCGGCGGCCGACTTGTTAATCACGTCCTACAAGGACGCCACGGCCACCGACCTTGCCGCGCTGATCTACAAGGGCATCGAGCGGCCAGTCTGGGCGGAGGACGATCCCGAGATCGCGCCGTTGCAAGGGTTCGTCGCGGCGCGGCTCTACTTCGACGAGTTGCTGAAGATCGTCGTGCCGATGACGCAGTGGTGGCACGAACCGCGAACGCAGGCCGAGCTGGCGCAGTATCACTCGACCAGCGACGGGCCCGACGACGCCGCACGCCGGAAGGTCGACGGCACGGTCGATGATCTCGCCATTCTCCTCCAGCATTGGTCTGCCACCGACACCATGAGCCCTTCGCCGAACCGGCGATCGGCGTTCGAGCGGTTCGTCGCGCTGTGCGCTCTGGTGTATCTGGCCCGGGCCAACATGCCGCCCGACCTCACCCACCTCGAACCCGACGGCAGCACAGTGACGTTGTCGCCCGCGCAGGTGAGGGAGAAATCCGAGGAGGCCGTCCAGCGCATGCGGGACAGCAGCCGAGAAGACATCAAGTCATCTGTGCTCGACGTCGTAAAAGCAATGCCGGCGCTGGAAGCCAATGCGGACCCGATGGTGTTCACGATTTCGCTGAACCGGCGTGCCACCGCCGCGATCGAAAGATCGGTGCCGACGGTGAAGGGCGATGCCGCCCGCCGGCTCTTCGGCGTCGACTGCAGCGAAATCACTTGGGCTGTGGTCGATTCCGGTATCGACGCGACGCATCCTGCGTTCAACTCGGACGGTCAGTGTCAGGTCAAGGCGACCTACGACTTCACCAACTACCGCCGGATCGTCAGCCTCGGGAACACGAAACCGGGGGTGCGCCAGGTGAACCTGCAGCAGATCAAGCAGGCGCGGGGCGGGAATCTACCGAAGAAAGCCGACCGCAAGCTCGAAGACATCGCGCAGAACGCGGTCGAACGCCTCCCAGTCCGGTGGGACCTCGTCAAGGAATTCGTCGAGTTGCAAGACCCACCAGCGCCGCCCAGTGAGCACGGCACCCACGTCGCGGGCACCATCGGCGCCCGGCAGAACGCCGACGACCAAGATTCCGCCGACGGCATGTGCCCGGGCATCGGTCTCTACGACTTCCGCATTCTGAGTTCGGACACGACCGACACCGAGTTTGCGGTGATCGCGGCGCTTCAGTTCATCCGATACATCAACGAACAGGCGGGACTTCAGCTCATCAACGGCGTCAACATGAGCCTGTCGATTCCACATGACGTGCGTAACTACGCATGCGGCGGCACGCCGGTGTGCATGGAAAGCGAACGACTCGTCGACAGTGGTGTGGTCGTGGTGGCGGCAGCGGGCAACCTCGGTTACCAGCACAACTTCGTCGGTGGGCAGCCATTCGATAGCTACGCCGCGTTCAGCATCACCGATCCGGGCAACGCCGACCGCGTCATCACGGTGGGCTCAACACACCGGTTCATGCCGTTTGCCTATGGAGTCAGCTACTTTTCGAGCCGCGGCCCCACTGGCGACGGCCGCCTTAAGCCGGACCTCGTAGCGCCGGGTGAGCGGATTCGCGCTCCGCTGCCCGATAAGGCGTGGGGCTGCCTCGATGGCACGAGCATGGCCGCGCCGCACGTCAGCGGCGCCGCCGCGATGCTGATGGCCCGTTATCCCGAGCTCATCGGAAAGCCCGCCCGCATCAAGCGCATTCTGTGCGATACCGCAACAGATCTGGGCCGCGAACGAAGCTTCCAGGGACACGGCATGCTCGACGTCCTTCGGGCACTACAGAGTCAGTGAGGTGAGCAGTCATGGCCGCGAAGATCTTTAGCCTCGAGGTGGTGCGCGCCCGCAAGGGGGACTGCCTGCTTCTGCACTACGGGACCAAGAAGCAGCCGCGGCTCGGGCTCATCGACGGCGGGCCGACCGGTGTCTACAAGCCGTTCCTGCGGCCACGGCTCCAAGCGTTGCGCACTGAACGCGGGCTGGACGACACCGACGCGCTACCGCTCGACTTCTTAATGCTCAGCCACATCGACGACGACCACGTAAACGGTCTGCTGCAGCTGACCCAGGAACTCGTCGAGGCCAAGGACACCCTCAAACCGCAACTCGTTAAGGTACTTGGCATTTGGCACAACAGCTTCGACGACATCATTGGCAACGACGCTGCCGAACTTGCCAGCGCGGTGCACAACCAGTTCGGCACGGCGTCGCTTAGCGGTGACATCCCGGACGACGCCGGAATCGACGTCGACGCGTGCAAGGTGCTGGCCAACGTGCCGCAGGGGCGTCAGCTTCGCGACGACGCCGTCAAACTCGGCGTCGACCGCAACACCGATGTCGGCGGCGGCCTGGTGGTCGCGAGCTCCGGGAGCACGCCGGTCGACATGGGCGACGGGCTGACGTTCACCGTCGTCGGACCGATGCTGCACGAAGTCGAAGACCTGCAGAAGATGCACGACAAATGGGTGAAGGCCAACCCTGACGCGGTCAGAGCCTCCAAGGAGGCGCTGGCCGCCTACGCGGACCGCTCCGTACCGAACCTGTCGAGCATCGTTGTGCTCGCCGAGGTCTCGGGCAAACGCATTTTATTCACCGGCGATGCCCGCGGCGACAAGATTCTGCAAGGGCTCGAGCTGGCTGGCCTCGTCGACAAGGGTGGCACGCTGCACGTGGACGTGCTGAAGTGCCCGCACCACGGCAGCTCCAACAACATCGACCGTGACTTCTTCGAACGCATCGTCGCAGACCACTATGTATTCTCCGGTGACGGCGAATTCGGCAACCCCGAACGCGAAACGCTCGAGATGCTCGCTGCTGCCCGGGATAACGCCGACTACCAGATTCACCTCACCTACCCGGTAGACGAGATCGACGTCGCTCGCAAGGCCGAGGCGGCCAAGCACAAACGCAAATGGGTGCCCGCCAAGCACAGCATCACGGCGTTTCTAGTCGACAACCCCAAGATCAACGACAAGGTCGTGATCCTTGACCCCGACGTTCCGCACACCATCGACCTAGCGGGGTGACGATGAAACGAATCGTGTTGTGCTTCGACGGCACCGGCAACGTGGTACGGCCCGAGGGCAACACCAACGTGCTGCAGCTGTTCCGGCGTATCGACTACGACCCGGACCGGCAGCTGACCTTCTACGACCCGGGCGTCGGCACCTTCTCCGCCGCCGGGGCGTGGACCCCCCTGGCGCAACGCATCTCACGGCTGCTCGGCTTGGCCTTCGGCGCGGGATTGCGCACCAACCTCGACGAGGCCTACACGTTCGTCATCAACCACTGGGACCCCGGCGACGAGATCTACATCTTCGGGTTCAGCCGCGGCGCCTACACCGCACGAGCGATGGCCGGGTTGCTGAGCCGGATCGGCGTGATCCGGCCCGGCTCGGAGAACCTCGTCCGGTATGCGGTCAGTACCTACGCCCGCCGGAAGTCGAAATGGACCGACGAGGATTGGAAGCAGGCGGCCCAATACAAGTCGGCCTTCGGCCGACCGGCCAACGGCAGATACGAGGCGCCGGTGACCTACCTCGGCGTCTGGGACACGGTGAAGGCCCCCGGTCTCCTGCGTCGAAGCATGATTTGGCCGGACACCCGCGTGCTGCAGAACGTGGTCGCCGGGCGGCATGCCGTCTCGATCGACGAGAAGCGCCGGCCGTATCGCGAGTATCTCGTCGACAAGGAGAAGGCGGGCAACCGGATCGACGAGGTCTGGTTCGCGGGTATCCACTCCGACGTCGGCGGCTCGTACATGGACCCGCCGTGCCTGGGCGACATCACGCTCAACTGGATCGCCGAGGGAGCCAAGAAGGCAGGCTTGGAGTTCCGCGACGACCGGCCGTTCCCGGTACTGACGCCCGAACACGTCACCGGGCCGATTCACAAGGTGGGCTGGATCTGGGCGCTGGCACTCTACCGGACCCGGCCGATCCCGCCCGGCGCGCGAGTGCACGACAGCGTCCGGGCGCGCATGCAGCAGCAGCCGAAGTACGCGCGTGGGCGCATACCGAGCGACGTGGAGTGGGCCGACCCCGACTGGCTCGGGGTAGGCCGAACCTGAGCTTGTGCTCGACGATCTCGCCAAATCTCGCCGAACAGCTCAGATCCGGAGGCGGCTGACTCATTTGCCGCCGCTGGCGGATCATCTGCACCGAGCTGGTCCGATCGGAGAGCTGCTACGGCCGTGGGCGCCTATGCGGCCTGGGCCCGATACGAATACCAGCTCGTTGCCTACCTGCCTACGGCGGATCCCCTCGACCGGATTCGGACTCGGGACGAAGCATCCGGCAGCACCGACTCGGCGGCCGACGATGGCTTCGTCGCGCAACGCGAGCGCATAATCTCCGATTAGAGCAAAGAGTGGGTGATGGAGTAGGACAAGCCAGAATCCAGCGGATGACCATCGGCGCGGTGGTTGCGAAACCCGCCACGGTGGTGGAGCGAGGACTCGATATGCAGGTATTTCTGAGCTACCGGCGAGGCGAGGCGCGGTGGGCTGCCCGAGCGTTACGGCAAGCACTAGCACAACGCAACGTTGACATTTTCATGGACGTCGACGACATCGACTCCGGGCGATTCGAGAATGTCATCCTCAACCAGATCGGAATGCGCGAGCACTTCATCCTGCTGCTCACGACGGCGACCGCCAACAACCTTGGGTCAGATGGCGACTGGGTCAGCAAGGAGCTCGATCGCGCGCTGGAACTAGGTAAGAACGTCGTACCCGTCCTCGTCGACGAGACACGGGAAGCCGATGTCTCGCCCTCCTACAGCCAGCGAGCGGACTTACTGCGGCTGAATTTCGCGCGTCTAACGCACGACTTGTTCGACCAAGCGGTCGCTGTGCTCGTCGAACGGTTCCTTGCTCAGCCGACGCTGCAGGAACTTCACAGCCGCACCGCCGAAGAACACTATGAAGCGGGGTTAGCAGCTGAACAGAGGCAAGACTGGGCTGCAGCTGAATCGGAATACACCGAGGCCATCACGTTGCGCACTCGCCCCGAATACCTGAATCACAGGGCCATCGCGCGGCATGCGCTTGAACGCATGGACGATGCCCTCAACGACATAAATGCAGCAATCTCCTTGGACCCGTTCGCATTTCAGCTCGTGGACGTCAAATCTGCCCTCCTACAAGAGATGGACCGCATGAAAGAGGCGATCGACCTCATCGGCGATTGGCATACAAACGCGGCAAGCCGTGCAACGGTCTACGCGAAGAAAGTCGTTCAGCGACTTGACGCTGGCTCAGACATCGCGGCGGCTGTCCGAAGCATCCCAGAGCTTGTCAACGGGACATGGAATGAGCCCGAATACATACAAATCCGGGCGGCCCTTGAGGAAATGTATAGCCGCGTATCAGGAGACCTCGGCGACCGCATCGAAAAGGAACTCGACAGCTGGAAGCAGGCCCACGACGAGTCACCGGCGACCTAACGTCTCGTGGCATCGGAATCGAACGTGGGCACGCCAGTTTCCCCTGTAGGTGGGTAGAGGGCCGGACCTCTGCGCCCCATGTGCCATGCCATGCCCCCACGGTGGGCCCGGAGGCCGCTCGAACCGGACGTCCGCAATGACGGGCGTACGCCGTTCCGCCCAGTCCGCAGTCCGTCCGCTGCAGTTCCACCAGAGGTTTCGACAGCCGTCAGAGCCAACAGTCCTGACCTACGGGTTTCTGCCGCAACCAACAACAGCTAACGGTGACAAACGCCCGGGAGGGTGTTGACGTTGTAGACGCCGGCGCTCACCGGAGCGCCCACCTTCTCGGCCACGGTTCCCAGTGTCTTACAGGCTGGCGTTCAACGCCTTGATCGGCATCTGCAGGTCGTCGAGGAGTTCCAGGTCCGCCTCGGCGGGGCGGCCGAGCGTGGTCAGGTAGTTGCCGACGATCACGGCGTTGATGCCGCCCAGGATGCCCTGCCTGGCGCCGAGGTCACCCAGGGTGATCTCGCGGCCGCCGGCAAAGCGCAGCATCGTGCGCGGCAACGCCAGCCGGAAGGCGGCCACCGACTTCAGTGCCTCGGTGACGGGCATGACCTCCAAGTCGCCGAACGGGGTGCCCGGCCGCGGGTTGAGGAAGTTCAGCGGCACCTCGTCGGGCCCGAGTTCGGCCAGGTCGGCGGCGAATTCCGCGCGTTGTTCCAGGGTCTCGCCCATGCCCAGGATGCCGCCGCAGCACACCTCCATGCCGGCGTCGCGCACCATCGACAGCGTCTGCCAGCGCTCCTCCCAGGTATGGGTGGTCACGACGTTGGTGAAGAACGAGCGGGCGGTCTCCAGGTTGTGGTTGTAGCGGTGCACCCCCATCGCCGCGAGCTGCTCCACCTGTTCGGCCGTCAGCATCCCCAGCGAGCAGGCGATGTTGATCTCGACCTCGTCGCGGATGGCCTCGATGCCGGCCGCGACCTGCGCCATCAACCGCTCGTCGGGCCCGCGGACCGCGGCCACGATGCAGAACTCGGTGGCGCCCGACTTGGCGGTCTGTTTGGCCGCCTCGACCAGGCTGGGGATGTCCAGCCGCGCGCTGCGCACCGGCGACGAGAACAGCCCCGACTGCGAGCAGAAATGGCAGTCCTCCGGGCACCCGCCGGTCTTCAGGCTGATGATGCCCTCGACCTCGACCTCGGGGCCGCACCAGCGCATCCGCACCTCGTGGGCCAGCGCCAGCAGGTCGTCGAGCCGGTCGTCGGGCAGCTGCAGCACCTGTAGCACCTGGTCCCGGCTCAGTCCCTCGCCGCGCTCCAGCACCTGCCGGCGGGCCACCGCGAGAATGTCGTTGTTCGGGTCGTCGGCGCCGTTAGCCGGCCGAGTTGCCGCTTGAGTCACCAGGTACTCCCCTGCATCCTTACTCCGTGCGCGCGCAGCCGCGCCTGCCGTGGCCGGCAGCATGAATAAATCGGTGTTCAAAGTAGGGTAACGGCCGCAGAAGATGGGTGCCGCCGGGGTATGCCTGGACGATGACCGTTTGGCAGACCGTTTGGGAAACCCCTCCGCACGTCGAATACCTGGCCCACCACATGCTCCTGCTTGCCATCCCGGCGTTCCTGCCGGCGATCCTCGTCGTCGCCGTGATCCTGTATGTCGCACTGAAAGACGGCGCAACGGTGGCAAATCCGAGCAGGCCGCCCAGCGAACCGACGACGCCGACCAAAGGCGTGATTGACGGCCCCGCGATCGGGACATTCCGGTTCCTGCGAGTTGGCTCACACCTTAGGTCGGGCGTGTTGGGAGGGTTTGACGATGAAATCGGCGGATCTGACTTTTGTTGCCGAGGCACCTGCGCGCGGTGCGGGGCTGAACCAGGTGATCGGCCTGTCGGTGGCCGCGGTGGTGGTAGCCGCGGCGATGCTCTGGATCGGGTATGCCCATCGAACCCATCGCATCGAGTGGCTGACCCGGATCGCGGACAAGATGGGCGAGAAGTTCCACCGCCCCAACTGGGTGGCCCTGCCGGTGCTGGTGTTCACCACGTCCATCATCTGCGCACTGTTCGGGTTCATCTGGGACGTCAGCTGGCACATCGGCAACGGCCGCGACCCCGGCCCCCTGGCCAACCCCGCGCACTACTTCATCATCATCGGCCTGTTCGGGATCTTCGTGGGCGGGATGTTGGCGGTGGTGCTGCCGTTCGACAAACCCGGCCCGGCGGCGGTGCGCATCACGCGTGACTGGCACGCGCCGGTGGGCGGCGTGCTGATGGCCGGCTGCGGGCTGTACGCGACGATCGGGTTCCCGCTCGACGACATCTGGCACCGGATCTTCGGGCAAGACGTAACCCTTTGGGGCTTAACGCATTTGATGATGATCGGCGGTGCCTGTTTTTCCCTGTTCGCGGTACTGATGCTGGAGCGCGAGGGCGAGGCGCATGACGCCCAGGAGGTGGGCTACACCTTCACCGGCTTGTATCTGCTGTTCGGCGGTTAGCCGCCGATCGGGTGCTCGGCTTTCTTATTGCCGTCCCAGCGGCGCAGGCCGGCGAAGCGGCCGTCGATCTGCGACGGCCGGCCCGCGATGCGCAGCGCCCGTCCGAGCTGGGCGCCGCCGACGCGGCGGGCCAGCGTGACGTGCGCGGTCCACTGGCCGGGCAGGCTGTTGGACATCGGCTCGGGCTCCAGATGCGGCCGGCACAACCGGTGCACGTCGGCGTGCAGCGCCAACAGCTCGCTCGTGGGCACCACGAGCCGCGCGAACACCACGTTCGCCCGCCCGAAGAGCACCGGGGCACCGATCGTGGCGGTCAGCGGCAGACGTTGGCTGACCGGGCCCAGCAGCGCGTCGACGTCCGGGTCGATGCGTTCGGCGACGGCCAGGGTCACGTGCGGCCGGCTGGCCGGCGCCGAGCTGGGTATGCCGGCGCCGGCCAGGTCGGCCCAGATGTGGCGGATAGCCGCCTCGGTGCCGGGGTCGAAGACCAGCTCGATCGAATGGACCATCAGCGCACCAGCGCGGTCACCCAGTCGCGGTCGAACGCTGCGGCGCTCATGGCCGCGAAGTCGGTGGCGTCCAGCGATCCGGCGCCGGCGGGCAGCGCCGCCCGGATCGGCGCCATCTCGGCCAGCGCGGCCCGATTCGACGTATCCACCAACCCACGCCGCGCCGGCCAGCTGCCGATCACCAATCCGGCACACGGAACCTTATGCGCGGCAAGGGATTCCAGCGTCAGCGCGGTGTGGTTGAGGGTGCCCAGTTCCGCGGTGACCGTGACCAGCGCGGCGGCGCCGAGCTCGACGGCCAGATCGCGCAGCGTGACGCCCTCGGCCGCGAGTTGGACGAGCAGCCCGCCGGCGCCTTCCACCAGCGTCAGCCTCCCCGGTCGGTCCAGGTCACGGATGAGGCGCAGCACCTGCTCGCCGGTGGGCAACGGGATTCCCGCCTGCTCGGCCGCGGCGGCCGGGGCCAGCGGTTGCGCATAGCGGGCCACCCCGGCGAGCTCGCTGACCCCGGACAACCGGGCCACCTCGGCCAAGTCGTCGTCGCCGCAGTCGGTGCCCGTCTGGACCGGTTTGCACACCGCAACGTCGATGCCCACCTGACGGGCGTGGCACGCCAGCGCCGCGGTGACGACCGTCTTGCCGACCCCCGTACCGGTACCGCTGACGACCAGGACGGTCAACGGCGCGCCACGGCGAGTACATCCGTCAGCACGCGGCGCGCGATCTCGAGGTCGGCGGCGTCCAGCGACGCGCGCGCCGACAGGCGCAGCCGCGACGTCCCGGCGGGCACGGTCGGCGGCCGGAAGCAGCCCACCCGCACACCGGCGTCCAGGCAGGCGGTCGCGGCGGCCAGCGCCACCTCCGGATCGCCCAGGATCACCGACACCACCGCCGACTGCGGTTCGTCGGGCACGTCGCACGTCTCGGCCAGGACGCGGGCATGCTGCAGCACCGCCTGCGGGCGCCACGACTCGGCCCGCAGGACGCGCAGCGCGGCCCGCGCGGCGCCCACCGCCGCGGGCGCCAGGCCGGTGTCGAAGATGAACGGGCGGGCCGCGTCGATCAGGTGCGCGCGCACCTGCGCCGGCCCCAGGACCACGCCGCCCTGGCTGCCGAGCGCCTTGGACAGCGTCGTGGTCATCACGATGTCGGGCGCGCCCGCCAGCCCGAGCTCGTGCAGCAGGCCGCGGCCGCCGCCGCGCACGCCGAGGCCGTGCGCCTCGTCGACGATGAGCAGCGCGCGGTGGCGCCGGCACACCCCGTGCAATTCGCGCACCGGGGCCAGCGAGCCGTCGGCGCTGAACACTGAGTCGGTGACGACGACGGCGCGCTCCTCGTCGCGGGAGCCCAGGGCCGCGTCGACGGCGTCCACGTCGCGGTGCGGCGCCACGACCACGCGGGCCCGCGACAGCCGGCACGCATCCACCAGCGACGCGTGCGACTGGGCGTCGGACACCAGCAGCGAGCCGGGGCCCGACAGGCCGACGACGGCGCCCAGGTTGGCGGTGTATCCCGACGAGAACAGCAAGCCGGAGGCGGCGCCGACGAACTCGGCGAGCTCGGACTCGAATCCCTGATGCAGTTCGGTGTCGCCGGTGACCAGGCGCGAGCCGGTGGCCCCGGCGCCCCAGAGGCGCAGCGCCGCAACGCCCCCCTCGATCACGTCGGGGTGTTGCGACAGGCCGAGGTAGTCGTTGGACGCCAGGTCGAGCTCGGTGGCGACGGCGGGACGCGGCCGCAGCGAGCGACGCAGCCCGGCCTCGCGGCGCCGCTGCTCCACCGCCTCCAGCCAGGCCAGCGGTGACGTCTCGATCGGTGCCCTCATCGTGGCTCAGCCTACGAGGCGCGCGACCTCGACCGCCGCGGAGGTGATCTGAGCGCGCTCCGCCAGCCCCCGGCCCACGAAATCATCCGCATTCCGCTCGGCGCCGGTGATACCCCGGTGTGCAGGGGCCGACCCTCGTCGATGGCCGCCGGTCTCTGCCGGGCGACTCGCTATAACAACCCGGCGATGCCGGGGGCGCCGGGGTTACCGGGGGTGGTTCCGGTCCCGCCGGCCCCGCCGGCCCCGCCGGTGGCATCGTTCAGAACGCCGAGTGCGTAGGCGTTGCCGCCGTTGCCGCCATTGCCGCCCGTTCCTCCCGAGGCTGCGCCGCCGGCGCCGCCGGCGCCGCCGATGGCCGTTCCGCCGGCTAGGTAGTTGAACGCAAGACCGCCGACACCGCCGTTCCCGCCGAGCGTGACGCCGCCGCCGCCGGCGCCGCCGGCCCCGCCGGTAGCGCTACCGAGAGACAAGAAGGGGAAGTTCTCCATGATCACGGGGCCGCCCGCGCCGCCTGCCCCGCCGGTGCTCGTGCCGGTGCCGCCGGGCCCGCCGGCGCCGCCGGCGATGTTTCCGAAACCGAAGCTGACCGCAGGACCGCCCTGGCCGCCGACGCCACCGATGGCGCCGCCGCCGCCGGGCCCGCCGGTACCGCCGGACAGGATGCCAGCCCCGCCGGCCCCGCCGGTACCGCCGGTGCCGCTCGTCCCTCCTATACCGCCGGCCCCGCCGTTACCGGGGTTGCCGAGATAGCCGCCGGAGCCGCCGGCCCCACCGGCACCGCCGGCCCCGGCGCCGTTGCCGGCCCCGCCGGCCCCACCGATTGCGCCGTTGCCGCCGCCGATCAGCCCACCGGACCCGCCGGCCCCTCCCATACCGCCGGCCCCACCGGTGACAGCGGCGGCCCCGCCGGCCCCGCCGGCCCCGCCAGCGCCCCACACGGACGCCGACCCACCATTCCCACCGGCCGCGCCGGCCCCGCCGGCCCCGCCGGCCCCGCCGTTGCCGATCAGCCCGCCGTTACCGCCTTTGCCGCCGGCCACGCCGGCGGTGGTGGAGCTGAAGCCGTTGCCGCCGTTGCCGAACAAAAACCCGGCATTGCCGCCATTCGGGCTGGCCGCTGTCCCATCGGCGCCGTTGCCGACCAGCGGTAGTCCGATCGTCACCTGGGCGGCCGCATTGACCGAATTCAGCACGTTCTGCTGTGCGGCCGCCACCGCCTGGGCGGGTGCATTGACGAAGGCCGCCACCTGCTGCTGCGCGGCCGCCACCGCCTGGGCGGCCGCCAACGGCGAGGCGTTGGCGGCCTCGGCGGCCACATACGCGCCCCCCGCCCCAGTCAGGGCCTGCACGAACTGGGCATGAAGCGCCGCCGCCTGAGCGCTCAACGCCTGAAACTCCTTGCCGACGCTGGAAAACACCGACGCGATCGCCGCCGACACCTCATCGTCAGCGGCGGCCACCACACTGGTGGTCGAGGTCGCCGCCGCCGAGTTAGCCGCGCTGATCGACGAGCCGATACCCGCCACATCCGCGGCCGCCGCCGCCAGGGTGCCGGGCACTGCGATTACATATGACATCAGAACTGACCTCCGAAGACCGTCTCGGGGTCGTAGGCCTCACACGACGATCACAATCCAGTAACGAAAGTGCAAACGTATTCTGTTGTATATCCTGTTGTACACGTGCCTATCAACGGTTCGTTAAAATTTTTAAGACGTTCGCTAGAGCGTGTTGTCGGTGCCGTTGGAACCCGCGGAGCCGTTGCCGCCCGGACCTGTTCCGCCAAGCCCGCCCGTCCCGAAAGCGGCTGTCGCACCTACGATGGCGTAGGCGTTGCCGCCGCTGCCTCCAATTCCGCCGACGCCGACTAATCCGCCACTAGCCGCGGCGCCACCGGCTCCGCCATTCCCGCCGGTGGCCGTTCCCCCTGCGTAGTCGAACGCAAGGCCGCCGTTGCCGCCGGCCCCGCCGTTACCAAGCAAGCCACCGCCACCGGTGCCACCTGCGCCGCCGTTGCCGCCGGTGGCGTTGCCCGCGGTATAGAAGGGGTAGTTACCCATGATCGCGTCGCCGCCGTTGCCGCCCGCACCGCCGGGGGCCGTGAGGCCCGTGCCGTTGCCGCCATTGCCGCCGTTCCCGCCGGTGATCGAAGTCCCGAATCCGTCGGCCAGCACGCCCCCGCCGTTGCCGCCGTTCCCGCCGCCCAACAACCCGTCTCCCCCGTTGCCACCGTTACCGCCGATGTAGTCGCTATTGCCGCCGTTCCCGCCGGCCCCGCCGATGCCAGCCGCGCTGGTCCCGCCGTCACCGCCATTGCCCGGCGTCCCGAAAAAGCCGATGCTGCCACCATTCCCGCCGGCGCCGCCGTTACCAACTGTGGCACTGCCGCCGATACCACCGGCCCCACCGTTACCGGCTAACCACCCGCCGTTGCCGCCGTTGCCGCCGTTTCCGCCGCCGAGCAACCCATTGGACCCGCCGGCCCCACCAGCCCCACCGTTACCGATCAGCAGCGCGTTCCCACCGTTCCCGCCGGCCTGGCCGGCCGCACCGGCGCTGCCATTGCCCCCGTTACCGATGAAACCGCCGCTGCCCCCGCGGCCACCGTCAACTCCGTTTCCGCCGTTGCCGAGCAACCATCCGCCGTTATAGCCATCAGGGTGCGCCGCCGTCCCGTTAGCGCCGTTGCCGATGATTCCACCCGTCAGTTGGATGAAGGGCTGGCCGAGTGCCGCGTTTACGTCGTTGATAACGACTCCCACGTCCGTCAGATTGTTTCCAATGAGCGGGTCAATGCCGCTGGGTCCCGTGGAGCCGAGACTCAGGCCGATATCCGATGGAGCACCGGTACCCGTCATCAGATTGATGGCCAGGCCCGTGGTGCCCGTGGCGCCAGTGCCGCCTCCCCCGATTCCGGGAAGTCCGGGGAGTCCGCCGGTGACCGTCCCGCCATTCAGGTAGTTCGTGAGAACAGTTGCCAAGACACTGTTGACAACGTTATTGCTCTGCGAGGCCTCCACGTAGAAGGGGCGGAGGAAGTTGTAGCCACCCAAAAACGCGTTGCCGCCGTTGCCCGCGTTCCCACCGACGCCGGTGGTGCCGGTGCCGCCGTTCCCACCGGTACCGCCGGTGATGGCGGCGAAGCCTCCCAGATCGTTGTTGAACACCGCGCCGCCGTTGCCGCCGTTACCACCGATGACGCCGTTGCCGCCGTTGCCGCCGTTGCCTGCGAGATAGATGCCAGAGCCGCCGGTACCGCCGTTGCCGCCGGTGCCGACTGTGCTATTACCCCCGGCACCACCGTTCGCGGGATGTGCCTTGAAATCAGTCGGGCCGCCGAGGTTGAACCAGCCGGCCCCGCCGCCGGTACCACCGTTCCCGCCGTTACCGCCGGAGCTCGCAGCCGCTCCGCCATCCCCGCCGACCGCGCCCGCACCTATGAGGAAACCGCCGGCCCCGCCGCTTCCACCGTTCCCGCCGTTACCGCCGTTCAGCCCAGCCTGGCCGATCCCACCTATGCCGCCTCGACCGCCGTTGCCGAGGAAGGAAGCGTTCCCGCCATTCCCACCATTCGCGCCGGCCCCGCCGGACCCGCCGGCGCCGCCGTTGCCGAGCAGCCCGGCGCTACCGCCGTTACCGCCGGCCACCCCGGGGCTATTCGAGTTCCAGCCGTTGCCACCATTACCTACCAGGAACCCGCCGGGTCCGCCGTTCGGGTTGGACGCGGTCCCGTTGGCGCCGTTGCCCACCAGCGGAAGCCCGAACACCGCCTCGGCGGGCGTATTGACCGCATTCAGCGCTTGCGCCTGCACGCCCTGCAACGACGGGACGTTGGTCGCCTCAGCGCTCGCATATGCGCCCCCCGCCCCGCTCAAGGCCTGCACGAACTGCGCATGAAACGACACCGCCTGAGCGCTCAGCGCCTGGAACTGCTGCGCGCAGTTGGAGAACAGCGCCGAGATCGCTGCCGAGACCTCGTCACCAGCGGCGGCCACCACTCGGGTGGTTTGGGCCGCCGCCGCCGAGTTTGCCGCGCTGATCGATGAGCCGATCCGTGCCGCATCAGCCGCCGCCGCACCCAACATGTCCGGCGCTGCTATCAGATACGACATCGCTGTCCTCCGAAGACCATCTCCGCCTCGTGCGGCTCCCCACCACGGTCACGGTCCACAAGCCAAAGTGAAAACGTATCGTGTTCAACAGCTGTCTGCCAAACGCTCGTCACGATTTGTAGACGACGTCCCGCACCCGCTGCAGCTGATCGGGCACAGCGAAAAGGTGGCGTCCCATCACTCGCCCTTGCTGTTCCACTCGGCCATGCGTCACCGACTTGGCGCCTCAAGGCCCCACCGGACGTTTGGCCGCGTTTGCCCACGGATCGGTGGCGGACACTGCCGCCACACCCGTCACGATCAGCACACATAACGTAATTCATCTGATGCCGCCGAAATCCATCCTAAATCACGATTGCGTAGCCGATGCAATACCTTACGTATTTTTTTCGCGAAATGGATACCAGTTTGGCCTGCCCTCTTGGCCTGCCATAGGCCAGTTGACGTGCGCGAAAGCCACTGAACCGGCACGGCATCGATTGACGCGAGCGAGACACCTGGCCTGTCGAGGAGGTGGCACGGCATGAGTCAAGCAGCGGACGGAGTCCTTGCCGTGAGGAGATGGGATGGTTTCCTTCGGGCGATCGATGATGGGCAAACCGCTGAACTTCAGCGGATTCGTCGCACAGGGGTCAGTTCGGTTGCTGTCATCAGCATGGCCTGCCGGCCTCCCGCGAGCATCGACTCCCGGGGCAGGCGGGGGAAGCGTTGCTGCGGGACGATCACCTAGTCACGGGAATTCCGCCCGACCGCCGGGACATCGGCTGGGCCGGATCGGGCGAGCCACCGCGTTTGCGGAGGGCGCCGGCGTTGCTATCGCTTCCGATGATGGTGCTTCTGCGTTCGAGGCGCTGCTGCGCCACGACCGCGCTTACACCTGATATGCAGCGATCATGGTCACACCGGTGGTTGACCGCCTTCGCCCAGCGCAGCCCTTCGCCGAAGTGTTCCGCTGCACCGGGCAAAACTAAACGGGCACAAGCAAATGGCCCGCCCGGCTGCGGAGTCCGATCTCCGACAAATCAGCCTGATCCTGTGTCGCAGCATCGATTCCGGCAGGCCGCTCTCCGAGGACTGACACCGACATGCCGGCTCAGCTGAATCCCTGGCTCGGCGCCAACACCACCTGTCGCACATGGCGTTCCGTGCGCCACCAGTTTGAAGCGGGACGACGGTGATCACGGACCGCCCTCGGGTCATCGCGTTGCGTACCGCACCCAGCGTGGCTTCCGCTCAAACTCGGCCAGCTCGATTGGACGTAATCTGCACCGACGTGTCGCCCATGAATGTGCTTGTCACCCAGCGCGATCCGTGCTGGAAGGTGCCCTTGCAGCTGCACGCCCCTCTCGTCGGCGGGCGCATCGGCGCGGCGAGGGCCAGGTTTTCTCTCACCCGCAATCGAACGGGCGTTGCCGGTGTCGAGAAAATCGCTCGGACCCCAATTTCACTAGCTCCTTTGTGGCGTGTCTCATCACCTGCTATTCGCTATGGTGAGGCAGAATAACCTTTCGACGAGTCTGTTCGACCCCCGCCAAAATGAAATTTGCCGTTTTCGGCGGAAAAACTCGCGCCTTCGCCGCTTACATATGGAAAATTGGGAGCATTGGACTTGTCGTGGCACGTGATCAGGGGGGAACGGCAGTGAACCTGTCATGGCACGTGATCGGGGGAACATGAACGAGGACGACTTTCTGATAGCCGTGGGTGAGGCGGCACAGGATGCGGTTTGGAAAACGCAGCACCCGCTCACCCACCACTTAGCAGAGGACGACCCGCGCCGGGCGCAATACCTGCGTGAGTACCAAATGTCGGTCGGTCGCCAAGTGCTTACGGCGATCGAGAACCTGCGACGTGCCAGTGCATGCGATCAGAGACCCCGGGAATGCCCGCCCGCAATACCGCCCAAGGCCGATTTCGCGTCCTCCCCGTATAGCACGTACCCGCCGGTGTGTCGTCAGCGCCAGGGTGATTGGCTCCCTTAAGTATCTGCCGGATTCAGCTGAGCGGGGCAATGATTCATGGTAGTTCCGCGTGGGTGCGTAGGACGCGCCGGCACGGATCCGGGGCGACCAGGTCTGGCGCGTTGACGGCTCGCCAAAGGGTTTGATGAGCTTGTAGGCCATGGCGCCAGTCCAGAGGCTCGTGAGCCCGGCCCCTTTGTGACTTCGCTCTCAAACGGACTGTGGCGAAGGCGCTTTCGATCGAATGGGATGGTTCGCCAATGGATCCAGTGCCCGTCCGGTACTTGTAGAACTCCGGCAAGATGCCGACGTCGTCGACGATCCCGGACGGCTTTGGGATATTTGGCGCCGTAGTCGACCTCGATGACCTTGATCGCGAGCTGCGCCTTGGGCAGCGCCGTCGGCTTCCGCACATGTCGGTCAGCGATGATGACGGCGGCCGAAGGTTTCAACACGCACGTCCCGCTCGAGGAACGAATAGTCGATGCGACGTGGATGGACGGCATGCGGCGCTGGAAAAAGGCGCTGCGACATAAGCTTCCGTTTTGCGACGCCCCTGACGACGGGCCGCGCGGAGATGCTGACGCGCACGTGCCGATGCGTGAGCAGCTGGCCGCCGCGTACGAGGTCGTGCGCAGCCAAATTCCGGGCACAGTCCCGCCCACTCGAAGCTGCCCGCTTTAGCCGGTTAATGGTTCCGCCCGCTACGACGCCGGCTACGACGTCACCCGGTGATACACCGCAGCCCGTAACCAGCCATCGTAGGGTTCAGCAATGTCTGACCTGTGCAGGACACCTTCGCCGCCCGCGCCGCATGACTGGAATTTTCGCGCGACCCCGCCGGAGAGCTCGGGCGCTGGCTGGCCCAGATCCGGCTGCTGCTCATCGATGACTTCGCGCTACAGCCGATGGATGCCACCGAGACCGCCGACGCCCCCGAGTTGACACACCAGGACCGACCGCCGACATCACGCTCGCTGAGCCAAACAAATGGTCCCGGCGTGCGGCATTGACCAATTCGCGCACATCATCCGTGTAGGCGGCGGTAGCTTCAGTCATGTGCCTCTGTTGTGGCTGCCGGCAATGATTGGTGCGCTATCAACGTGCACTGCGGATGGACGAAGGAGGATCGGTGAAAACGATTCCTAAATTGTTGGTATTCGGTCTTGTCGAGCTTGTCGCGTTCGGCTCGATGCTGTTCTTTCCGGCAGGCACCTTCAATTACTGGCAAGCATGGGTTTTTCTGGTGGTGGTTTTGGTTTCGGCGTGGATCCCAAGCATCTACTTGCTGCGTACGAATCCCGCTGCGCTTCAGGCTCGGATGCGTGGGGGGCCGACAGCCGAGACCCGGATGGCGCAGAAGGTCGTTATTGCCGGCTTGTACTTGTCGTTGGCAGCAATGGTCGTGGTCAGCGTCCTTGATCATCGCCTTGGCTGGTCGCCGGTACCCCCGGCAATCTGCTTGATCGGTGATGTTCTGGTCGCCGTAGGACTGGGTGTGGTGGGGCTGGTGATCATTCAGAATAGCTATGCGGCTGCAACCGTACGGGTGCAGACAGGCCAAAAGGTCGTCTCCACCGGCCTGTATGGGCTGGTGCGGCATCCCATGTACACCGGCAATGTGATCATGATGGTCGGCATCCCCCTTGCGCTC
>Ga0335069_10003592_pt1 | contig 23311 bp, 12 predicted proteins | sample Lox_Sample_11_FD_206714 | JGI IMG/M metagenome (GOLD analysis project Ga0335069, IMG submission 206714) | Soil microbial communities from Loxahatchee National Wildlife Refuge, Florida, United States - Lox_Sample_1.1 | ecosystem: Environmental > Terrestrial > Soil > Wetlands | place: USA... | reverse complement strand
ATGGCCGCGAGCTGAAGGTAGAGCTGGTGGGCTGGGTTCGCCAACGCCGGCTGCAGCACCGGCTGGAAGAAGGTGGTGGCATCCTCGCGCAACAGGTTTTGCAGGCTCCGGAAGCCGCTCGTGAGGCCGGTGGTGCTGACGGCCGCAGTCAGCTCCTGGCGAATGGCGTTCGAAACGGTGTTGATGGGGCCGTTCAGCTCGTTCAGGGCGTCGTTCGCGAAATCCAGCACCTTGAGGGCCGGAAGCTGGAGCGTGATGTCTTGCGCGAAGTCGAAGTCCACCTTGCCTGGCGTGAGCTGCTTGAGCCGGCTGTTCACGTCAATGACCGGCAGGACGACGGAGGCGTCAGCGAAACCGGCGAACTGATGCAGCGCCGGATTCCACTGGAGCGGGTAGTTGAACTTCGCCACATCAATCCAGTTCCGCTGCGCGCGCGGGTGGTAAGGCTCGGACGAGGACTGGCGGTAGGCCGTGAGGTTCGGCAGGGTTTGCGGCCAGCCGTCGGCGTGCAGATCGAACTTGGCCGTGTTGAAGAAATTGCTGCCGCCGATGCTCCAGCCCTGGTCCGGGTCGTTGCTGTCGGCGGCCGGCCAGCCGCCCATGATGTCGATCTGCGCTGTGCTCGGGCCGGTGGGAGTCACGTGCAGATGCGTCTTGATGTCGGAGAAGAACGGCACGCGCATCTTCGCCGCGATGTTGAAAAAGCCGCTGTCCGGCTTGCCAGGGGTCTCCCAGTTGTTGAAGTAGCCGTCGCCCGCCGTGACCAGCGGGAAGGTGCTGCTGCCCGGGCCCTGGAGCGTCAGGTTGCCCGGGACGCGGAACCGCGAGTCGCAACCCGGCACATGGTCCGCCGCCGTGACGAGGTTGCCGTTGCTCTTGAAGCCCAGCGCGGTGTGGAACGCCTGGCCCAGGAAGGGGAGCCGCGTCTCTACTCCGAGCACGAGGAACCGGGGCGATGTGCCGCAGACATCAGTGTTGCTCGGATAGAATTCGATGCTCTGGGGCGTGATATCCGTGTCCCAATAGATCATGTGCTTCACGCCGCTGGAGGCCGGCACCTGCGCCGAGTCCAGGTCGCCCTTGCACACGAACTTCATGCGCGCGAACTCCTGCGGGAAACCGGCGGGCACCGGCAGAGACAGCGAGCCGTCCGTGCGCGACTCCCAGTTCTGGCTGTCAAGGTAGGAGAGCCGGTAGCTGGTAAACATGAACGGGTAACCATAGAGCGTGAGGGCTGGGATGGGATTGACCGCTTCCTGGATGCCGCTGACGCCGCCGTAGCGCGCGTAGTACTTCGAGCGGGTGGTCAGGTCGTACCAGCCGGTGTCCTGCTGCGCCACGAAACTGCGGCCTTGGGCCGGGGCGCGGAGGTTCAGCCCGGCGTAATTGGCGAGGCCGTCCGAGTAGGCAGATTGCCCGGGTCGCTCGACATAGGCTGGGTTCGAGTCATCGCCGAAGCCCGTGAAGAGCAGCACCGCGGGCGGATCGGCGGCCCCGGGCGCCTGGTCCGCGCGCAGGAAGGTCCCCGCCATGTGATAGGCGCCTGTGCTCAGGGCGCTGGTCTGCTGCGCATAATGGCCATTGCCGGCGTAGCCCCACGTCAGTCCCGTGGCGGGGATGGCGCCGTAGGCCAGCAAGCCGCCATCGGGCGTGAACGTGAGCGCATTGCCGTTCGGCGTGAAGGACAGGACCGCAGCCGCAATCGAGGCCTGGCCGCAGTTGGTATCGAAGCAGTCGCGGGCGTAAGTCGCGGGGACAGGGCCGGACACGGGAAGCGAGCTGTTCACCGTATCAATGAGCCCGTTCGAGATCACCAGTTGGCCACCGGGGGCCGTCGGGATCTGGCTGCCGGCGGTGTTCGGCGTATAAGGGAAATGCGGCCGCAGCTCCGGCGGGTTCAGCGTGAGCTGCACGTTCATCTCCGCGGCGCCATTTGTGTCTGCGAGGATGGTCACCTGGCTGCTGAGCACATTGCTCCCGTTGCGGTAATATCCATCGTTCGAAATGCGCTTCACCAGGTTCGTGTTCACCGGCGGCGGGCTGGCGGCCAGGGAGGCCGTGAGCAAGTCGTCGTCCTCCTGGCGGACAAAGAGCGCGCTCAGCGGGCCGGCGAGGACGATCTGGCCGGCATTGAGCTGCCAGGTGAGCGAAGGCGTGCGCAGCCAGAACGGCTTGGTCTCCTCCACCACGTACAGCGGGCCCGAAGCGGTGAGCGAGCTCGGCAGCGGCACCAGGCTGCTGGGGTCCACGTACACCTGGGCGAACGGCAACTGAGCCACGGCCACGCGGTTGGTGAAGTTGAAATTCGTGCAGACGCCCAGCCCGAGCGGTAACTGGAGAGTGATGGTCCCGTGGATGCTGCTGTTGCTGAGCGTGAGCCCTGAGCGGGTATAGCAGATGTTCTGCAGGCAGCCGCCGTCGGCGCCGGTCAAAGGCACGTTCAAGCCTGAGGCGGCCAGCGCGTCGCCGTTGCTCATCAGAGTGACGTTGAGGGTCGCCCCGTTGCCGTAATGATAAGCCGGGTTGGCGGTGAGCGTGCCCGAGTTGTTATTCACGGCCAACTGACTGCCGATGCCGCCTCCGCCCAGCGACCCGGGCGTGGGCGCGTTTGCGATCGAGGTAAACACCGTCTGGATGGAGCCGAAGTAAAGGTTGCCATCGAAATGGAGCAGCCGGGTCGCAACGGTCGTGTCGCTCCCGTCCACGTTGAAAGCCCCGCCGTTCTCGCTGTGTGAAAGTGTCACCACGCCATTGTGCAGGTTATTGACGGAGTCCAACTGCACGCCGCTGGATGGCTGCACGCTGAGAGAATCGCTTACTGAAGCCACCGCCCCGAACACGATGGGCTGAGGCGAGGAGGCGTTGTAGGCCGTCATCGTGAAGCTGTTGGTAGCCGTGTCGGGGTTGACGGCAAGGGGTGCGCCGGTTCCGGCAATCTGCAGCCCGCCGTCAAGATGTGCGACAATCGGCAAGGATGCCGGCGCTGTCCCGAAATCGTAGAAGCGCCGGAAGAAGGCGCCTGCCGCTATAGAGAAGCTGCTCAAGTTGCCACTGCCAGTGGCCACAGCATACTGCCGGCTCAGACTGGGAGTGGTTGGCGCTGCGACCATGTGCACACTCCCGTTACCGAGGTAGGCGTCGGAACCGGTCCAGAGCGGCGTGGGCGTGGCTGCGTTCAGCAGCGTGCCGGTGTGCCCGCGGCCGGTGGCATCGCCGGCGCTCGTGCCGCTACCCTCGTCCAGCCGCCAATACGCGACCAGGTTGGCTTCGTTACCCACCAGTGGCCGGTTCTTCATCGCCTGGATTGCCGCCGCCGTGAACGACTGGCTCCACACCGCCACCTCGTCAATGTCGCCGAGGAAGCAATTGTTATAGAGCCAATAGCGCCCAAACTGGAGCGGGTAAGTCGTGCTGGTGGCGCCCGGGCTGCCGAGCCAGTTCAAGTTCTGCACCTGGTTGCCGTCCACGATCAACCGACCGCCTCCCGAGTCCACCACCAACGCTACATGGTGCCAGTCTCCATCCGCAATGAACCCACCGTCTATCCCCAGGCTGCCGTCCCAGACGTAATCCGAGCCGTCCCGGAAATACCACGCCCGCACATGCCCGTTATACAGGAAGATGGAGTAGCCGTTATCGGAGGCATCTACGTATTTGCTGACGATGCCATCCGCCTGCGCGGCGTTGCGGGTCGTCCTCACCCACGCCGTCGCAGTGAGCGGATACGCGTTGAGGTCACTCGCGTGGGCCACCGAGACATAGTTGCTGATGCCGTTCAGCTTTACGCAGTTGGTAGCGATTGGATCGAGCACCACTGCCGCTCCCGACGGCAGCCACGCCGGGTTGGGCACGATCGTACCGTTGTAACCGTTCGGTCCCGAGTCGCCGGCGACCGAGTTGGTTCCTTCATCCAGGCGCCAATAGGCCAGCAGCCCATCCTCCTTGCCACCGAGACTCCGATGCTTGAGGTAGTTGAGTTCGTTCGGCGTCAGCGCCCGGTTCCAGAGGGTCACCTCGTCTAGCTGCCCCTGGAACGTGTTAGTATATGAGGGAGACAGGAAGCCGCGCCCGAGCAGCAGCGCAACGGTGTTGGTGGTCGGCGGGCCGGCGCTGCCAGTCCACGCGAGGCTCCCGCCCAGGTTGCCGTCCACGTAAATCGTGCCGTTCGTGTTATTGACCACGAAGGCCACGTGGTGCCAGTTGCCATCGGCCACGAAGCCCCCGTCCACGCCCTGCGTGTCCCCGCCGGGGTTCCAGATATAACTGGAGCTGTTGTGGAAATACCACGCCCGCACATGCCCCTGCCACACGAGGAAAGAGAACCCGTCAAAGCCGCCCGGCGGATACTTGCTGACGATGCCGTCGTAGAGAGCCGCGTTGCGCGCGGTCTTGATCCAGGCCGTGATCGTGAGCGGGTAGGCGTTGAGCGCCGCGTTGTGCGGCACCGACACGTAGCCGTTGGTGCCGTTGAACTGCAGGCAAGTGCCTGGCAGCGCACCGCGAGCCGCGCAGACCAGCAGGATGCAGCCCATCATCCAGGCGCAAAACCGGCGCATGCGCGGCCAGAGAAGGGAGCCCGCCAACCGCGATAGTGTACATAGAACCTTCACTCCAACACGTCTCGGCTGATCGGGTGACCATCGCACCGTTTCGGCGGCTGTCAAATTTCTACTTATGCTGCGTATCAGCTTCTGTCGAACCAGGCGGGCCGCCCGCCGGGTGGGAGGGCAAGGATGCGCCGCCTTCCCCGCTGGCAACTGGTCGCGTAGTAGCGTAAGCCTCCGGCTTGCGCCAGTCCCGGCAACCCTCCGGGTTGCCGCACGCAACGGGCCACTCGAAGAATCCTGCACACTGTCGGGACGATTGCAGGCCGGAGGCTCACGCCACCTGGATCGTTACCTCCGCTGTTGCGCGCGGGCGCGGGTTCACTCAGGTTGGGGTCAATGAAACCGCTGGCACCGCCGCCCCCGGGGCCGGAACCGATGAAGTCCCGCCCGCCGGCTGACCGCGTCCGACAGGAGCGAGCAGTCCCGGACTGGCTCTTCGCCGTGCTCCTGGTGGCCGCCACGTTCATTGCCTACCTGCCGGCATTGTCCGGGGGCTTTGTGTGGGATGACGATGCCTGGACGGTGAACTTGGTGGACCTGCATCGCAGCCTCGCGGGGTTGGCGCGGATGTGGCTGGACGTCACGGCTTTGACGCAATACTACCCGCTGACCGGCAGCACGTTTTGGCTCGATTACCACTTCTGGGGGTTCCACACCCTGCCGTATCATGTGGAAAACGTGCTGCTGCATGCGGCGGCGGCGTTGCTTTTCTGGCACTGCTTGCGGCGGCTGCAGGTGGGCGGAGCCCGGCTGGCGGCTGCCATCTTCGCGCTGCACCCGGTGATGGTCGAGTCGGTCGCCTGGATTACGGAGCGCAAGAATGTGTTCTCGCTGGTCCTCTACCTGGGCGCCTTCCTGGCGTATGGATCGTTTAGAGGGTTCTGGAGCTGCGCCGGGGATTCGGGAAACGATGTGCCGACGGCTCGCGGGGCGCGGCGCGGCGCGTACGCGCTGGCTTTTCTTCTGTTTATTGCGGCGCTCCTGTCGAAGACGACCGCCTTTTCCTTTCCCGCGGTGATCCTGCTGGTCGGCTGGTGGCGACGTGGACGGGTCCGGTGGCGGGCCGATGTGCTGCCCACCTTGCCGTTCTTTGCTGTTGGTATTACGGGCGGCCTTCTCATTAGCTGGCTGGAGAAGAACAATGTCGGCGCTGCCGGGCCAGAGTGGGCGCTCGGGTTTCCCGAGCGCTGCTTTATCGCCGGCCGGGCGTTCTGGTTCTATGTGGGCAAACTGCTCTGGCCTGCGCACCTGTGCTTTGTGTACCCACGCTGGCGCCCCGAGGCCGGCTCGGCGCTGAACTGGCTCTGGCCGGCCAGTGTCCTGGCATTGCTGGTGGGGCTCTGGGCCGGGAGGCGGCGCCTTGGGCGCGGTCCGGCGACGGCAGCCTTCTTCTTCGTTGGCACGCTCCTTCCGATGCTCGGATTTATTAACGCCTACAGCATGCGTTACTCCTTTGTTTGGGATCACTGGGTTTACCTGTCCAGCCTGGGACCGATTGCGCTCTTCGCGGCTCTGATTGACCACGGCCTGGCAGGGCTGGCCTCGTGGTCGAAACCAGAAATGCGGTGGTGTCGGGGCGTGAGCGTTTCGCTTTGCGTGGCGCTGTTGGCGTCACTCTGGGTCCTGACGTGGCGTCAGAGCCACACCTACGCCAGCCTGGAGACGCTGTGGAGGGCCACCCTGGCCAGGAATCCTCATGCCGGACTCGCCCACAATAACCTCGGCACGCTGCTGCTCGGCGAAGGCCGCGTGGACGAGGCGATGGAGCATTTCAAGAAGGCGCTGGCCGTGGAGCCCCATGCCGCGGACGTCCACTGCAACCTGGGGAGCGCGTTGCTGCAGCAAGGACTGCTGGAGCCCGCCATCGCTCAGTTCCGGGAAGCGGTCAGGCTCCAACCCGAGCTGGCGATGGCCCACAATAATCTCGGGAGCACGCTCCTGCGGCAGGGGCAGCTCGAGGAGGCCATCCTGGAGTTGCAAGAGGCCGTGAAGTTTCAGCCGAAGTTCGCCAGCGCCCACTGCAATCTCGCCAGTGCGCTGCTGCAGGCGGGCCGGGCGGACGAGTCCATCGCCCAACTGCAGCAGGCCATCGCCATACAACCCGACATGGCCGATGCGTACCTGGGCCTGGGCAACGCGCTGCTATCAAAGGCGCAGGTGGCGGACGCCATCACCAACTTCCGCAAGGCCGTTGAGCTGCAACCCGAACTCGCCTCGACCCATTACAGCCTGGCCAACGCCCTCCTCCAGGCGCGCCAGCTTGATGAGGCGGCCGGCGAATTCCGCAAGGCCCTGGCGCTCCAGCCGAGCTTTGCTCCTGCGTGCAACGGCCTGGGCAACGCGTTGCTCCAGAAGGGTCAACCCGACGAGGCGCTCGCCTGCTACCGCCAGGCCTTGAGCCTCGATCCCCGGCTAGCCGAAGCGCACCTCAACCTGGCGAACCTGCTCGTTCAACGCCACCAGCCGGATGAAGCCATTGCGCATTTCCGGGCGGCGCTGGAGATCGACCCCGGGCTTGCCGCCGCGCACAACAACCTCGCCAATGCGCTCCTGGGCAAAGGGCAGGTGGACGATGCCATAGCCCAGTTCCAGGAGGCACTGAAGCTCCAGCCAAATCTTGCTGAAGCCCACAACGGTCTCGCCAACGCCCTTCTGCGCCAGGGCCGCGTGGCCGAGGCCGTGACGCATTACGAGGCCGCGGTGGCTGCGGTGCCCAGGCATCCGTACCTGCTCAACAACCTGGCCTGGGTGCTGGCGACCTGCCCCGACGCCTCGATCCGAAACGGCGCGCGGGCGCTGGAGCTGGCGCAGCAAGCCGACCGGGTGGCGGGAGGACAGGACCCGGTGTTGCTCGGGACCGTGGCCGCCGCCTACGCCGAGACCGGGCAATTCCCTCAGGCGGTTGCGACGGCGCAGCGCGCGCTCGGCCTGGCGCTGGCCCAGACCAACGCAACGCAAGTCGCCACGCTCCAAAGCCGTCTCAAGCTCTACCAGGCCGGCTCCCCGTTCCGCGATACAGAACTCTCGCCCCGCCCAGCGGCGGACAAGCGCGCGCCCAAATAGATCGCGTCTATGCAGAGGCCTTTTAACGCAAAGGCGCAAAGGAGCGAAGACGCAAAGGTCTTGGACGTCTGAGCCCGTGACCTCAGCCGTCATTTTCCGGTTGGCACGACCGGGGGCGTAGAAGAAGGTCCTCTCGGCTTTGCGCCTTCGCTCCTTTGCGCTTTTGCGTTGAATTCCGATTGCATGGTAACGGCTGAAGCCTGCGCTCCCGTCTTTACCCCTATTTGGACGCGCTGGGAGTGGAGCCCAGCTCCGCCATCGCTTTTGCAGCTTCGGGGTAGTCGGGGTGAAGGCGGAGCGCCTCGGCGAATTGGGCCTTGGCCTCCGCGCGGCGGCCCTGGCGCGCCAGGGTAAGCCCGAGATTGAAATGGGTCTGGTAGTCGTCCGGCGCTATCTGCAACGCCGTCTCGTAGTGGGAGATTGCCTCCGCCAGTTTGTTCTGCGAGCCGAGGGCATTCGCGAGGTTGCTCTGCGCGTTGGGGTATTTCGGATTCAGGCGTACGGCTTCCCGGAACTGCTGCTCGGCCTCGGGCATTTTGCCCTGCATGGCGTAACAGATGCCGAGGCCGTTGTAGTTCTCGGCATGTTTGGGGTCGAGCCGGATGGCGGCCAGGTAATGCGCGATCGCCTCGTCCAGCCGGCCCGCCTCGGCCAGCCGGTTTGCCAGGTTGTGCTCGGCGCTTTCATAATCCGGCTGCAGGTCAAGCGCGGCGCGGAACTCGGCTATGGCTTCCTGGTTTTTGCCCTGCCCTTGCAGCACGAGGCCGAGGTTATGGTGGGCCGCGCTGGCCTTGGGATCCAGCCGCAGCGCCTCGCGGTAGGCGGCGATGGCCTCGGTCGGCTTGCCGGCATCGGCGTAGGCATTGCCCAGGTTGAACACATACAGGTATTCCGGCCGGAGGCGGACTGCGGCGGCGTGATGCTCGATGGCTTCGTCAAAGCGCCGCAAGTGCAGCAGGACGCTGCCGAGATTGTTCTCGGCCTCGGCATAGTGAGGCTGCGCCCGGAGCGCGGCCTCGTATTCCTGCACCGCCTGGGCCGGCTTGTCCTGCCGGCTATACAGATTGCCCAGGTTGTAATGGGCCATGTAATTCCCGGGGTCCACGGCGATCATGCGCTGGAAAAGCCGCTCGCTGTTCTCCCAGTAAGGGAGTTGGGCGCGCGTGCACACGAGGCAGGCGGCCAGCACAGCAAGGGCCACGACGGCCAAGGCGCCCACGCGGGGGCACTGCGCCGTCCATCTCCAGGCCGCCCAATCGGACGCTTCCGCACTACCCAAGTCCGGCGCGGCTGCGTTGTTCCGCAGCCGACAGGCGGCCAGGTCCCATCCGCCCCAAGCGATGATTACGAAGATGCCTATCAGCGGAATATAGGTGTAGCGATCCGCCATGGTCTGCATCCCCACCTGCACCAGCCCAATCACCGGGACCAGCGTGCCGAGATACCAGAACCATCCCACGGGCAGGTAGCGCAGGCGCCGGGCGAAGATGAGCGCGAGGGCAGTGGCCGTCAGCAGGAACACCGCAGCGAGCGCGACCTCCCATTCCGGCCAGGGCACGCTGCGCACGTACAGGGCCGCCAGGTGTTCGGGCCACATCATCTTCACCAGGTAACGCGCGTAGGACACAACGGCGTTTATCAGGCGCGCCGTGAGCGGCAGGTTCACTGCGTCCAGCACGGCCCCCCCTTTCTGCTGTACGCGGAAGGTCACGACGCACGAGGCGGCGCTCAGCGCGAAAAAGGGCAGCTTTTCCAATATGCGATTTACGATTTGCGATTTACGAGCGTGGCGCGGGTCGAATGTTGCGTGGGACGTGGTGCGTGTTGTCTCTTGCTTGGACGCAAGACTTGAGACTTTAGACCCAAGCCTTTGGGCTTGAGACTCAAGACTGGTGAAGCGGCCCAGGGGCCAGTAGTCAAGCAGCAGCAGGACGAAGGGGAGCGTCACCAGCATGGGCTTGCTCATGAGGCCCAGGGCGAAGAGGAGCAGGGCCAAGGCGTAGAAAAGGAACGCAGCGGTGCGAGACGTGGCACGTGGCGCAACGGGCGTGTTGCGTGGTGCGTGTTGCGCGGTGCGTCGCGGGTTGACTGTCGTCTCCCGGATCCGCAACCCGGATCGCCGGGCGTAGCTGGCATAAGCCCAGAGCGTCAGCAGGAAGAACAGCGTGCTGAGCACATCCTTGCGCTCGGCGACCCAGGCGACAGACTCGACGTGCAGCGGATGCAGGGCGAACAGGGCGGCCACCCATGCGCTGCGCCACGTGGCGCCGGTGATGCTCCTAAGCAACAGAAAGAGCAGGACCGCGTTGGCGGCGTGCAGGAGCAGGCTGGTGAGATGGTGCCCTCCCGCGCGCAGCCCGAATAGCTGGCAGTCCAGCATGTGCGAGAACATGGTCACGGGGTGCCAGTTGCGGGCGACCTCGCTGGTCCAGGCCCAGGCAAAGCCTTTGGCGCTGAGGCCGGCCTGCACGTAGGCGTTTTGCGTCACGTAATCGGTGTCGTCGTAGTTGACGAACTCGTGCCGTGTGATCGGCCAGTACGCGGCCAGGGTGCCCAGCACCAGGAGCAGGCAAATGGCGAGGGAGGGCTTGGGCATCCGGGTCATTTGCTCCCCTTGTGTCTGGAGGCGGCTTCCTGCGCACGTGGAGCTTGCCCGGGCAGTGCTGATAGCCCGGCCAAAGCCTGGGCGGCCCGGAACTTGCGCGCTCGATCCACCGAAGCACCTATAGGAATTCGTGCCGCCGCTGACAACGCTTTTCGCCGGATTCGCGGGGCAGGTCGAGGAGGAGGGCCTGGCCCATTGGACCCGGAATCCGACGGTTTGCGGTCCCGCGCTTCCTGGCCCGATCAGGCTGGCTTGTGTATGGCTTGGTTCCCTTATGATTGGCCAGTGTATCCCCCATGTGGGTCGACCCACATGGGAGATACACCGGGCACTCGGCAGGGCCACAAGAGGCCGCCACCGGCCAAACCGGGCAAGTCGGTGGATGGCAGGCCCGAGATGTGAAGCCCGGAATGGAGGAACCCCATCGCAAGTACCTGTCCTGTCAGTATTTACGCGCCTCGGGGCACGTTCGGAGCTGGGCGAAAGAGACAATCCTGTGCAGCTCACAAACCACTGATGGATAGGGGCTTATGAACCACCCGCGGACCATCCCAAACGGGCACTTTCAGGCGCCCGCCGGCATCCCCGCCCGGCTTGCGAAGGAGCGACGCCTGGGCTAAAGCAAGGCGCGTGGGTCAGGACCGATTTCCCGATGCAACACTTGTGGTGCTGGGACACGGCACGACGCTCAACGCCGAGTCGAGCGCGCCGGTGTTCCAGCACGCGGCGGAGTTGCGCTGCCGCGGGCTGTTCGCCGAGGTGCGCGAGGCATTCTGGAAACAGCCGCCGCAACTGGACGACGTCCTGGCGGGCGTGTCGTCCGCCCGGGTGTTCGTCGCGCCGCTCTTCATCAGCGAAGGCTTCTTCAGCGAGCGAGTCATCCCCCAGGCGCTCGGGCTGCGGGGGGAAGGGCAGGACGAGCCCTCGCGTGTGCAACGCCGCGGCGCCGCGACCCTGTTCTACTGCAAGCCCGTCGGCACACACGAGAGCATGACGGCGGTTCTCCTGCGCCGGGCCCGCGAGGTGGTGGAGCGGTTCCCCTTCCCGCGTGCTCCGGAGCCGAAGGATCTGACGCTATTCGTCGCAGGGCACGGCACGGAGCAGGACGAGAACTCGCGCAAGGCCATCGAGCGACAGGTCGAGATTCTCCGGGCGCATAAGCTTTATGCCGGGGTCCACGCCGTGTTCCTGGAGGAGGCGCCGCGCATCGGCGCTTGCTACGAGCTGGCCGAGAGCCGCGGTATGGTCGTGGTGCCCTTCTTCATCAGCGACGGCCTGCACGTGCGGGAAGACATACCGGTGCTGCTGGGCGAGCCGAAGCGCGTGGTGGAGCAGCGGCTGGCCAAGGGCCTGCCAACGTGGCGCAACCCCACGGAGGCGCGCAACCACCTGGTCTGGTACTCCCCGAGCGTCGGCACCCACCCGCTGATGGCGGAGACGATCCTGGAACGAGTGCGCGAGGCGGCGCAGTGGCCGGCGCGCTGATCGCGCGCTTACTCAGGCTCAATCTTGAGGGTGTGTGTCACCGGCACGACCGCCGCCTTGATGGCCTCGACCAGCGGTTCACGCTCTTTCTCTGTCTGGGCCACCACGGCCTCCATATCGGCTTTAGCTTGTTCGCTCCGGAACGCCTGCTTGATCTGGCGGGTCTCGAAGGACTGCTTGGCGGCCACCGCGGCATCCACTTGCGCGAAGGCGGCGCTGAACGGGTTCTCCTCGAACTCCCCTGCCAGGTTAATGCCCCGCGCCAGTTGGTCGGCGGTATAGGTCCGGCTCGCGTCGCCCCAGGTCACCTTGTAATTCTTTTCCCGGGCGTTGCGAACGACAAGGGTGAGCCGGTTGAGGTCGGCATTGAACGGGACCAGCGTCATTCCCGATTGTATGCTGGTGTCGCGTTGCGGGTCGTCGGTGCTGCAAGCGGGATATGAGCCGTCGGGGACGTTGGGCGGGGCACAGGCACAGAAAGGGTAGCGCGAACTCCGGATCTGGAACACGCCGTCCCTGGCCGAGAGCACCTCGTGGCCTTTCGAGGCTACCAGCTTGCTCTTGTTCACATCCGCCACGAAGGTTCCGATGTCGCCCTTGAGCCCCATCGCCTTCAGGAATGCGTAGGCCATCACGAGATGCCCGGCCCAGCCGGGGTGCACGCCGTCTTTCCCGGCGATGGCATAGTTGGTCCCATACATCTTCTGCGCGGCGACCTCGCCCGTGAGCATCGGCCAGAAGACGTCGGCGAAGCGGACTCCCTCCTTGTGCGCCAGATCAATGTCTATGTTGCGGAGCTGGCACAGGTTGAGATTCAGGTCCGTGACGGTGCTATTGGTATTGTGCCGCCAGGAGGGGACCTTGCCCACGCATCCCGGCGAGCCAAGGATGACCCTCGCGCCGTGCGACTTGAAGGCCTCGACAATCGCCGCGGAATTCGTGCGATACTTCAGCCCGATGCGGTCCTCATAGGGGCGGTATTCGTGGTCGTTCATGCCGTAGCACATGGTGGCGATCGTAGGCTTGAAACGCAGGCAATCGTTCGTCATGCGCGCGAGGAAGCCCGGCGCGGTCTCGCCGCCCCAGCCATATTGTCGCACGCTGATGTTCAGCTCCGGCACACACACCGTCAGGTAGTCCTCGATGAGGCGGGAATACATCTTCTGCTCGGTAATTGAGTCGCCGCAGATGGCAAGCCGGTCGCCGTGCTTGAGCAGGTGCCCTGCAGGTTGGGGCGCCTTGACAGGTTCGAAGGGTTGCAGGCTCGGGTCGGCCGGCTTCGGCTCCAACCCCTGTGCCAGACCAAGTCTCAGGACCAGGAGCGCTGCGAGAACGAGAAGCTGCTTAGGCATAGTGTTCACGGCGCGAATTGTTCCTCCACGCGCTGGCCGAAGTCAAGGCGCTGCGCGCCTCTAACCCGGACATTTCAAACAGGTAGGGACGCCTCGCCGAAGCGTCCGTGTTGTGGCGGCGGCGGACGCCTCGCCGAGGCGTCCCTACCCTGCAGGATTGAGGATAGCCGATAGCCAATCGCCAATAGCCAATCCGGCTCAACTGACCGGGACCAGGCAAACTCGCTCGCCTTTGTCGTTGCGAGTGATGCCCTGCGCGTGGGGGTCGAGGGTCAGCACACCGTCCACCAGAAAGGCATAACGGTGGTGGCCGTGCTTCAGCTCCACCGTCAGCAGCCACGAGCGGTCGGGCATCTGTTTCATAGGGTGCGCCGCAGGGTCCCAGGCATTGAAATCACCCACCAGGCTCACCGCCCGCGCCTGCGGTGCATGGCATACGAAGTTCACGGCCCGCAAGGGCTTTTTGTAATTCATGGAATGCATCATGGTTACCCCCTTACACACCTGCTGAAACCAAACGCGCTCATCCGGGCACCTCAGGGCAGGAGGTTTTGAAGGATGGTCAGCGCCGCGCGCCGGATCTGCTCCGACTGCTCCTCCAATGCGCGGTAGCGCGCGATCCAGTTGGGCTCCGACTCATGGCGCTCGCACCAGACGGACTTGAGCACCCGCTCGGTGCGTTCCACCTGCGCAAGGGCCGAGGCCAGCGGCTCCCGCCCTTCCGGCAGGTCGGAGATGTTCCCCACGAAGAAGCGGCTGATGCGCCGGCGCTGGAACACCGCCTGCAGCAACATCACCACGGTTTGCTCGTACGGATACCATCGCCGCGCCAGCACGTCGGCCAGGAACTCATGGCTCAGGGCGAAGAACTCCGACCTGGGCCGCTCCGTGTACTGCCGGATCTCCTGCGCCTCTGCCGGAAACCAATTGTAGAGCAGCGCGAACGTGCCGTAGGTATCAATCAACTGCTTGGAGTTGCTATGGTCGGTCGCAATCTCCCCGATGCACAGGTCCTGCTCCAGCTCCAGAATGATTTCCGGCAGATCGTGCAACTCGCCCAGAACTTCCTGCCCCGCATGGCTGCCGTAATTGAAGTCGCCGGGGATCAGCCAATAGATGTCACCCGGTTTGCCTCGCTCGAAGGCGGCGCCCAGCCCGACATACCACATCTGGCAGGTGTCCACGCACCAGGCGTCCAGGACATCGCCGCACCGCGCCAGGGTCCCGGTCCTGAATTCCACGAACGGCGCCGCGGTGTGTTGCCCATAATGCGTCTTGCGGTCCATGACCGTAATCGGGCGGGCGTATCGCTTCGCATCCGCGCCAACGCGCTCGACCAGCGTATAAAGCGCCTTGAGGTCGCCATAGTCCTCCACCGGGTGGAACGGATAGATGATCACGGGATGAATCCTGCCCCCGAAAACGGGGGTGGATGTGCGTCCAGCCGGCTTCGGCGTTCGGCTTTGACTGGCTTGCATGGTTCGCTTCATAACGGGTTCTCCCAGGCGGGAGTCGCCCCCGCCGGCGGTGTTCCGGTCGCTGCAGTTAAAAGCACTTTTCGGGTCGCACCCAGCATAGGGCCTGGGCGCGTGCGCCGCAATACCGGGTCACTCATTAATGTAGTAGCGTAAGTCTCCCGCTTGCGCTTGTGTCGGCAACCCTCCGGGTTGGCGCGCCCAACGTACCACTCAACAATCCAGAGGATGGTTGGGACGATCGCAAGCCGGAGGCTTACGCCACCTGAATGGTTGCAACGATGGTCAGCACAAATCAGCCGTGTTGTCGCCGGCGGCAGGGCCACTTAATCTGTGGCCGTGGCCAAGCCAGACCAGGTCGAATTGCCCACCGGCGAGCGGATGCCCATCCTGCACGAGGACCGGTCCGTACTGGCCATCGACAAGCCGGCGGGCTGGCTGCTGGTCCCCTCTTCATGGAAGCAGACCGGCTGGAACTTGCAGGCGGCGCTCGAATCCTCCGTTGCCGCAGGCGACTTCTGGGCGCGCTCGCGTAGTATCAGATACTTGCGCTTTGTCCACCGGTTGGACGGCGAGACCAGTGGCATCCTACTGCTGGCCAAAAGCCCCGGCGCCCTCAGGACGTTCAGCGAGATGTTCGAAAGCAGGCGAATGGAGAAAACGTATTGGGCCGTCGCTCGCGGGGTGCCCGAGCAAGTCCAATGGACCTGCCGGCTGAAGCTGGCGACGGACCCCGGCAAGGTGGCCAAAATGCGGGTGGATACCCGGCACGGGAAGGAGGCCGAAACGCAATTCCGCGTGCTTCAGCGAAGGCGGGCGACTTCGCTCGTCGAGGCGCGGCCTCTTACCGGCAGGACGCATCAGATCCGGGTGCACCTGGCGGCGTCAGGCCACCCGGTGTTAGGTGACCAGCTCTATGGGGCGCTTAGCGGGGGGCATCCTGAGCTGGCGCTTCGAGCTGTAGGCCTGGCATACCTTGACCCGTTCACACGGCGAGCGGTGGAAATCCGCGCTCCCGCGGAGGAGTTTGTGCGCAAATATGGATTCGCACTCCCCTCCCCTTAAAACGCGCCTAATGACCGAGATGCCCGTGCTCCGGTTCGACAAGTCTCCCATTCATGGGACGGGCGCCTTTGCCACGTCGGTGATTCCCGCGGGCGCTCGCGTCATAGAATACATCGGGGAGCGGATCACCAAAGCCGAGTCGGTGCTCCGCTGTGAAGGGAATAATGAATACATCTTCGCGCTGAATGACGAGGAGGACCTGGACGGCCATGTCCCCTGGAACCCGGCGCGGTTCATCAACCACAGTTGCGCACCGAACTGCGAAGCGCAGAGTGAACAGGAGCGTATCTGGCTCGTCGCCGTACGGGATATCCGGCCCGGTGAGGAAATCACCTTCAACTACGGATATGACCTGGAGGACTACCAGTCTTACCCGTGCCACTGCGGGTCTCCCGGATGCGTCGGCTGCATCGTGGCGGAGGAATTCTTCGAGCATGTGCGCCGGCGCCGGGCGGAGCGGCCCGATTAGAGCAGGCTGGTAGGGACGCCTCGCCGAGGCGTCCGCGTGGTGGCGGCGGCATGAGCGGACGCTTCGGCGAGGCGTCCCTACCTACGATTCGTCCGCCTACCCCGCCTTCTTCTTTTTCTTCTGCGCAGGTGCGGGAAGGTCCGTCGGCTTGCCCTTCGGGAGAAGCGCGCTCAATTCGGCGACCGTGCCGGCGTACTGAGGGTCCTTGGCCAGATTATGGTATTCGTGCGGGTCGGCGTCCTGGTCGTACAGCTCGGAGCCGGCGGCCCCGCTGTCCCACTCCGTGTAGCGCCAGCGCTCGGTTCGAATGCTGTAGCCCATATGGCGCTTGCGGTCGCGGTCACGCACGACTTGAGTGAAGGCTGGCCGGTTCCACGGCGCCTCGGGGTTCTCCAGCAAGGGGCGCAGGCTCTTGCCCTCGAGATTGGCCGGGGGCGTCAGCCCGCAGAGGTCGGCCAGCGTGGGATACATGTCCTCCAACTCCACGGTGCGACGGCACACGCCGGTCACTTTCGCCTGCGGCAGGGCGATCATGAATGGCACGCGCGCCACTTCCTCGAATAGCAACTGCTTCTGCCATTGGCCGTGCTCGCCCAGGGACCAGCCGTGGTCGCCCCAGATCACCACGATGGTGTGGTCGGCCAGCTTGAGCCGCTCCAGTGTGTCGAGGACCCGGCCTACCTGCGCATCCACGAAGCTGATGCTGGCGAAGTAGGCGCGCTTGAACGTGCGCAGCTTCACCGGGTCGAGCCCATAGTTGAGCGGCTGACAGGTCAAAGCAATGGGCGGGATATTCGTAATGTGCTCGGGCGGCTCGTCCGGCAGCGTGACTTTCTCCAGCGGGTATAGCTTAAAGTAAGGGCTGGTGGCGACGTCCGGCACGTGGGGCCGGTAGAAGCCCACCGCCAGGAAGAACGGCCGGTCCTTGTGCGCTTCCAGCAGCTTGATCGCTTCGGTGGCGACCTTACCGTCCGTTTGCTCCCCGTCGGTGCCCTTGGCCTCCATCCAGCTCAGCGCGGCGCCGAGCCGGCGGTCGGGCGTGAAGTTGATGACGTCGGCTTCCTCATCCTTGTCCCGCCCGCAGGGGTTGACGAACTGGTCCCAGGACGGCGGATCATCCAGGCCGCTGGTGCCGATCTGGTCGGGCACACCGTAATGGAAGATCTTGCCGACCCGTGCCGAGAAATAGCCCTGGTTCTTAAACATCTGCGGCAGCGTCACGATCTGCGGAAAGCGGTCCCGGATGGGAATGCCGTTGCCGTAGATGCGGGTGGTGTCCGGGCGCAGGCCGCTCAGCAGCGAACTGCGGCTCGGGTTGCAAAGCGGGTACTGGCAGTAGGCGCGGTCGAAGCGCACGCCCCGCGCCGCCAGGCGGTCAATGTTCGGCGACTTCACCAGCGGATGCCCGTAACAGCTCAACGAGACGTTCAGGTCGTCGATGGCGATGAACAGGACGTTATAGCGCGGCGCGACGGGCGCCTCGGCGGCAGCGGTCGAGGCGGGCGCGGACGAAAGCAGGCAAGCGCAGCAAAGGGCCAGCAGCAAGCAGGACCCGGCGATGCCGCGGCCCTGCAAATGGACCATGGGCCTCCCCCTCACCCGGCCTGCGGCCACCCGTTCCCCATCCGATGGGGAGAGCGAAGGGGTGAGGGGCATGCGGCGCGGATCGAAGTTCATACAGAAGGCGTTGTTAGAGCGGGCCGCCATTCTGCTTGATCACGTCCTTGAGTTTGACCGGCGCGCCGCCCTGGGCCTTGCTCAGGTCCGCGGCCTCCATGAAGGCGATGATCTCGACCGTTTCCTCCGGCTGCACAGGAGCTACGCCGGTCTGGAAGAACTTCATGATGGCCTCGACCAGGGGTTGGTAGCCATCGAAGGTCCCCGCCGGCGCTTCGCCCTTCTCGCCCCGGGCCAGGCCGTGGAAGGACTTGTCGGCGCGGAACACACCCTTGCGCCCGTCGCTCCAAGTGCCGGTGACTTCGATTGCGCCGTTGGTGGTGGTGGACCGCTGGACGGTTTCACAGCCGGGGCCCATGACCGTGAATAGGGCCTCGACCCCGTGCACGCCGTACCAGAAGAGATCAGGGTGATGGGGCTCCAGCTCGCAGGGGCCGTAGGTCTCGGCGTAGGTCACCTTGCCGATCGAGCCCTGGCGCAGCGCCTGGTTGGCCTTCGAGAAGCGCAGGCCGGACGAGCTGAAGATGGGCACGTTGGCGGCCTGGGCGAGGCGGAACATCTCAATCGTGTCGCGCAGGGAAGCGGCCATCGGCTTGTCCACGAACACCGGTTTGCCCGCCTTGAGCACCGGCTTGACCTGCGCGAGGTGCGGCCGACCGTCCACGCTCTCCAGCAGCACGACATCCACATTGCTGCACAGCGCCTCGACGCTGTCATAGAACTTCACCCCGTATTTCTCGCGCAAGGTCTGACAGTAGCTGTCAATGCGCTCCATGCTGGAGGGCAGGTCCGGGCTCCCGCCCTTGTAAGCGGCGACGACTTTGCCGCCCGGGATGTGGCCCTTGGCCTCGGGGTTGTTCAGGACCTCGGTGAAGGCCGTGACGTGGGACGTGTCGCAGCCGATGATGCCGATGCGCGGGTCAGCCGCCATCGCCGCCGCACCGCAGAGGAGTGAGGTTGTTAGAACGGTCAGAGTTCTCATGATGCAGTTCACGGTTACCGACAGACGACGGGGAACATAGCGAATGCTCGGGCGCCCCGGCAAGCACCGCGGTAGGGACGCCTCGCCGAGGCGTCCGTGTTGTGGCGATGGCGGACGGTTCGCGCGAGGCATCGGTGTTGTGGCGACGGCGGACGCTTCGGCGAGGCGTCCCTACCCTACGTCGCGCGCCTCAGCACCGTGTCGCGTTGCGCCAGCTCCGGGTTGGGCTGCGGATAATCCAGGTTGTAGTTCAGCCCACGGCTCTCGTGACGGCGCAGCGCGCTCGCGATGATCAGCTCCGCCACCGTGGCAATGTTGCGCAGCTCCAACAGGTCGTTGGTCACAATGAAATCCCAGTAATACTGCTGGATTTCCTCCTGCAGGTTGGCGATGCGCGTCTGCGCCCGCTGCAACCGCTTGTTCGTGCGCACAATTCCCACGTAATCCCACATCACGCGCCGGATTTCCTCCCAGTTGTGGGACACCACGACCATCTCGTCCGGGTCCTGCGCGTTGCCGGACTGCCACGGAGGGATGGCGAAATCGGCCGGCTTCGGCGGGTTGGCGACCGCCCGCTGCGCCGCCCGGTGCGCGCACACCATGGCCTCGAGCAACGAATTGCTCGCCAGCCGGTTCGCGCCGTGCAGCCCCGTGCAGGCCACCTCGCCCACCGCATAGAGGCCGATGACCTCGGTCTCGCCGTCCACGTTCGTCACCACGCCGCCGCATTGATAGTGCGCGGCCGGCACCACCGGGATCGGCTCCTTGGTGATATCAATCCCGTAGCGCAGGCAGGTCTGGTAGATGTTGGGAAACCGCTCGATGATGAACCGCGCCGGCTTGTGCGTGATGTCCAGCAGCACGTAATCCGCCCCGGTGCGCTTCATCTCGCTGTCAATCGCCCGCGCCACGATGTCCCGCGGCGCCAGCGATTTCAGCGGGTGCGCCTTCTCCATAAACTCGACCCCTTCGATGCTCTTGAGCACGCCGCCCTCGCCGCGCACCGCCTCGCTGATGAGAAACGACTTCGCCTTGGGATGATACAGGCAGGTGGGATGGAACTGCACAAATTCCATGTTCGCCACAGCCGCGCCCGCGCGCCAGGCCATCGCCACACCGTCCCCGGTCGCGATATCGGGGTTGGTGGTGTAGAGATAGACCTTCCCGCAGCCGCCCGTCGCCAGCACCGTCACCGGCGCCGCGAAGGTCTCGACCACGCTGCGTTGCTTATCCAGCGCATACACCCCCAGGCATTGGTTGTCGCCCACATAGCCGAGCTTCTGGCTCGTGATCAGGTTGATGGCCAGGTGATTCTCGAAGACCTCGATGTTGGGCCGCTGCGCCACCGCCGCCAGCAATGCCCGCTCGATCTCACGGCCCGTAATGTCCTTCGCGTGCAGGATGCGGCGCTTCGAATGCCCGCCTTCCCTGCCCAGGTCCAGCTCCCGCGCCCCGTGCGAGAGGGGAATCTCCCGCTCTGTGAACTGCATCCCCAGCTCGATCAGCTCCGCGATGCGCGCCGGCCCTTCGCTCACAATCGTCCGCACCGCCTTCTCATTGCACAGGCCCGCGCCCGCCTCCAACGTGTCCCGCACGTGCAGCTCGATCGAGTCCTCCTTGCTCGTGACCGCCGCGATCCCCCCCTGCGCGTAGTTCGTATTCGATTCCGCCCGGTCCTTCTTCGTGACGATGGCCACGCGCCCGTGCGGCGCCACCTTCAGCGCGTAGGAAAGCCCGCCGATGCCGCTGCCCAGCACGAGAAAGTCAAATCGCTTCATCCGCGGGCCAATTCAGCACACCCCGCCCGGTTTGTCCATCCAACTCGCCAGGACCCGGTGAGCCGTCTGCACGGCCCGATGCCTCTCCGCCTGGTAGCCTAACCGATAATGGCGGGTGTCCTGGCAATCCGTGGCGGGTTGCGGGATGCCCGTCACCGCCCGGAGCGCGCCCGTCCTCGGGCGCAGCAATGTCCCCTCTCCGAACGGCATACCTATACCCGGCTACGGCTGCGCGGTCGGTGATCGCTGCGCGCGAGGACGGGCGCGCTCCGGGGGCAGTGCGCGGAAGCGCCCAGCACGTTCTGACACTACCGGATGCGTTTGACGAGAATGCGCGCGGCAGCGCAGACTCTCGCGCATGAGCCCTAACCAAGTCTCCATTCCTCCCGCAGCCCTGTCGGCCACCAGCACGGTCGCCGTCAAGCTGATGACCGCCGCGTTCAGCCTGAGTTTCTGCCTGGTGCTGGCCGGTTGTTCGACCACCGCGCACGTCAACCTGCCCACGGGTTATCAAGGCAAAGCCTTTCACGATACGGTCTATCACGGTGGACCTCAGAAGATCCCGGGAATGGTTTACTGTGCCTATTACGATCTGGGCGGAGAAGGGGTCGCCTACCACGATAACACCGCAACCAACCTGGGCAGCGGCGTGCTCAACCCGGCCAATGGCACTTATCTGAATGAGTTCCGCATGACCGAAGCCGTGGACATTTCATACGTCAAGCTGCACGACGCCATCGACAATAACCCCTTCAACCTGGTGCCGCCGCCCGACCAGCTCCTTTACGTCGGATGGACTGAGCCGGGCGAGTGGTTCAACCTCACCGTGGATGTGGCGTCGGCTGGAGTGTACACGTTCGACTTGCTCTACACTTCCCATCAAGGCGGGGCCATTGCATTGGATCTCAACGGCAGGAAACTGACCGAGGCGAAGATCGTCTCGACCTACAATGCCGCCGACCCGCTGGCCTGGCGCCAATGGCATCATTGGAACCTGCTCAAGGACGCGGCCGAGGTGAAGCTTCCCAAGGGCGTGAGCGTGCTGACGGTGCGCATCCTGGCCGAAGGCAACATGAACCTGGCCTATCTGAATTTCAGGCGGAAGTAAGCCCCCGCGGCAAGTTGCTCCGGCATCGGGGTCAGGTTCTTTCCACAACAGCCAAGTGAATCAGCAGAAGGCAGTGAAGAAGGTTGTTCCGAGCCCGCTCCGCTACAAGGCATGCCGCGGTCAAGGAGTAGCCTCCCTGTTGTGTGCATCAGCGATTACAAACGGCTCCGTGGCTGTCGTCCCCGGGGACGCGGGCTCAAGCTAGGCCCGAGCCCCTCCAGAACCTCTCCTGTACCTCTCCACACCCACACCGGAGGTTCAATTTCAACCTCCGGTGTGGGTGTGGAGAGGTACAGGAGAGGTTCTGGAGGGGCTGCGGCGCCACGCGCAGTCGATGGCCTGCGTGGGCGGGTGCGCAAGTGCCGCCGCGATAGTTGCTTGTGCATCTGCGCAGGCCAGGAGCGGGGCTGGGTTCCAGGTAGGAGCTGATCCACTTGGGCTCGGGAAGGCCTCCAAGCGACTACTCCGCTAGCCTTTGGTCATCAGCCACTTAGGATTATGGATGAGGCGGGAAGTGAGAATACGCTGTTCTGCCCCCGCTCACGATTCAGAAGACCAGCATTGCCCCACCTGGCGGTTCGGGTGTAAAAGCTCCTTGATGGCTGTCGAGTCCAAGCCTCTCTTCCACCCCGAAGTCATGCGCCAGCAGGTGCGGGCTTTCACCTTGCCGGCGCACGTGGCGGCCTGCCAGCCCAGGCTCCAGCACTGGGCCAGCCTCATCGCTTCGGGCCGCGCTGACGAATTCAAGGAAACCGCCCTGCTTCCCGACTTCCTCACCGACATCTTCTGCGGCCTGCTCGGCTACACCGGCCCGGCAGCAGCCTCCGGCGTAGCCGCCGACGTCAGTCGGCGCCATCTTTCCGGAGAAGAGGCTGCGCCGATTGACGTCGGCGGCTTCTACACGCTCTCCCGCGAACGTCACGTCGAAGTGGACGGCAAATTCGCCGACGCCGTCCTGGGCCGCTTCCATGCCAAGCCTTCCGCAGATAGGGACGCTTCGCCGAGACGTCCGTTTGTGCCTGCGGGCGGACGCCTCGGCGAGGCGTCCCTACCTGAGCACGACCCAGCGCGGGACGAGGACCAGTTCATCGCCGTCCTGGAGGGTAAAGGCACGCGCGATCCGCTGGACCGGCCATTTGCGGGCCGGCGCATGTCCGCGGTGGACCAGGCCTACCGCTACGCCATCAACCTGCCTTGCGACTGGATCATCGTCACCTCCATGCGCGAGACGCGCCTCTACTACAAAGGCGCGCAGCAGAACGCCTACGAGCGCTTCGAGACCGTCCGCCTGGCCGCCGACGAAGCCCTGCTCAAACGCTTTGTCTTCCTCCTGGGCGCCGAGCGCGTCGTGCCCGCGCGCCGCGACTGCCACCTCTACGAACTGCTCCGCGCTTCCGAAACCGTCGGGCGCGAACTCACCAATAAGTTCTACGCCCTCTACGCCGACATCCGCCAGCGCGTCCTCAGTAGGCTGTGCCGCGAGAACTCAACTATTGCCCCGCCCGAAATCCTGCGCTGCACCCAGAAGCTGCTGGACCGGGTCCTCTTCTGCGCCTTCTGCGAATGCCGCGGCCTGCTGCCCGCCGAATCCCTCAAGCACGCCTTCGAACACCGCGACCCCTACAACCCGCACCCGGTCTGGCAC
>Ga0335069_10003591_pt1 | contig 23314 bp, 23 predicted proteins | sample Lox_Sample_11_FD_206714 | JGI IMG/M metagenome (GOLD analysis project Ga0335069, IMG submission 206714) | Soil microbial communities from Loxahatchee National Wildlife Refuge, Florida, United States - Lox_Sample_1.1 | ecosystem: Environmental > Terrestrial > Soil > Wetlands | place: USA... | reverse complement strand
GTTCGTATTGATGGCGTACTTGAGACGCTCGAAACATTCAAAGTACTGGCCTGTCACACACATCATGTTGCCGTCGGGGGCAAGAAGAAAAGGGTGCTGCGTGAGGCCCCAATATCTTATATACTCTTCACTCATGGTTTACACGCTTTGTCGGGCACATAACCTATCTTAATTGCATCACTTCTATTCCGGAAAATAATTTTACTCTTTTCAGGGATTTTATCAACAGATTTGCACGATGGCCTGTGAAGCACGTATGTCCTTTTGTTTCCCACGTAGAAAGTTTCCGTGTCTTTTTTGTTCTCCTGCCAGAGTCCCTTATCTGCTTCCACGGCCTTTTTTTCGTAATCGATGAGCGTCTCCTTATACTTCTCGTTGGGGGGTACGATATGAGCCCTCGCATAGCCGAGTTTCACGAGTTCCCCGTTGACGAAGGTCTTCTTTACAAAAACGTATGCAAGGATCCGTCCCTCTTTATCTTTCTGTTCTTTATCAAACTCGAGCCGAACCTTCTTCATAAAAACAAGTTTGTTGTTGAATTTCTTTGCTTCCTTGGCGTAGAACGCCGACCCTTCTTTCAGGTTTATCTGCGGGGCCTCTATGCCGGCGTACTTGACGATCTCGCCCGTATCGAGTTCGATCGTGTCGCCGTCAATAACTTTCCTCACAATGGCCTCTTTTGCCGTGAGACTACTTGACAAAAAGAAGAGAAGGAAAAAAGATATAAGGAATGGAAGGGTTTTTTGCATGAAGAATATTACAACATTTTTCCGCCGCGATAAATAACTATGTGTATGGTCGCGAGATATTATAGAGAGAAGCGTTCGATATCAGACTCCGGAGGGTTGTATGAGAAAACAGATCTTCGTGTGCGCATGCCTGATGGTCTTCCTGTCGGCGCCTTTAAACATTCTTGCCCAACAGGACGGGCTCTCAATCGGGTACGGATTCGGCACCTTCAATAACGACATGAGAGGTGTTCAGATACGTGACGGCAACTACGATTACGGTCAGATGACATTCTTCCATGAGCGACGTCTCTTTAAGAGAGTCAATTGGACCATCGAGCCTTTTGTCTCGTACATTAATCGGCCAACCGAAGGCGTGGATGGGGGAGTTTCAATTTTTGCAAAAGCCTATGTGGACGAGAAGAAAAAGCATGGGCTTTTTGCAACCGCAGGGGGAGGCTCGCTTTACACGAGTATGGGGTATAGCGGACAAGGCACCCACCTGTGGTTTATCCTGCAGGGTGGATTGGGTTATAGATGGGACAAATATTTCGTGGAAGGCCGGTTTAAGCACTACTCTAATGGGGACACAGCCACGCCCAACCGATCGCTCAATTCAAGTATTCTGTTTGTAGGAATGTATCTCTAGAATGAAAAGAGGGTAGGGCGGCGTTATGCCGCCCTACCAAGATGAACTACTTCTTCACGGGCTCGAAGGCGAAGAAAACCCTCTCAGCCATAATGGTGCCTGCTTTCCCTTTTTCAATCGGTGTTGCAGGAATATCGAAAACGGCGAGTTGCACCTCGTCGCCTTGTTTTAAGGAACCGGCGGGGCAGTTGATAATTCTCGTGAGGAATCTCCTCACCGGATCGGCTCCTAAATCAATCACCGCATGAATGAGCGGGGAATTGAAACCCAGGGGAACACCTTTCACTTCTTCGGAAAGAACGATGACTTTGCCTTTTGTCGGCAGGTCCACGTATTCCAGATCCTCCGAGTAACATTCGGGGCAGATTACCCGCGGAGGGTACGCCACGTGACCACAGCCCTTGCATTTCGTGGTGGTAAATCTACCTTTTTTTAAGTTTTCATAAAAGGTGTAGGACCTGTTGAATTCTTTAGCCTCTATGGGCCACATATCCATTGTTGCCGGATAAAGATTATCGAGAACCGGTATTCCTAATACAGACATATTTTCCTCCTTATTTTACTGGTTCTTGACCATAAATGATTATGGTATGTTCAGCATTCGCTCCGCTCAGGTTGTGCGTCAGGCCGATGTCGGCATTCTTTACCTGGTGACGTGCGCGGCCCTGGAGCTGCTTCATGATCTCGATACCCTGTCGGATGCCTGTTGCACCGAATGGATGGCCAACGGCAAGGAGACCGCCGTCTGTATTTACCGGAACCTTTCCGCCGAGTTCGATCTGCTTTGAACCGCAGAATTCACCGCCCTCACCCTTTTTGCAGAAACCGAGTTCTTCGACTTCGATGACTTCGGAGATCGAGAAGCAGTCGTGGGTCTGAGCGACTTTTACGTCACCCGGCGATACCTTTGCTCTCTTATATGCCTTTTCGGCGGCTATGCGCGTATGCTTCCAATCCGCAAGATGGGCTCCGGGGAAGTTCACGGAAACGCTGTTTAAGGAAGCCTGAGCGGTTCCTCTCAGATAGACGAGAGGTCTGTTGGTGAGTTTCTTGGCAATCTCTTCAGTGGTGACGATGCAGGCTGCGGCTCCATCGGTGATGGGGCAGCAATCGTAAAGCGTAAGTGGGGGAACAACCACAGGGGCGGCGAGAGCCTCTTCGAGGGTCAACGCCTTCTGCATCTGAGCCACCGGGTTGGTGGCCGCATAATTGTAGTTCGCTACGGAAACGGCCGCTAGCTGTTCTTTCTTGGATCCGTAATGCTGAAAGTGCTCCTGCGCGGTCAGCGCGAAGAACGGCGGTGGGAGTCCCATGCCGTGCACGCCGTCCCAGTCATGGTCCACGGACGCGAGCTCACTGTAAAAGACTTCCCATTTCTGCGGCGTATAGAGTTTCTCTCCGCCTGCCACCATGACGATATCGGCATTTCCCGATTCGACAAGGCCCTTGGCCAGAATAATACCGGTACTTCCACCGGCGCAGAGAACATCGATTCTCACGCATATGGATGTGGGCTTCAATCCGCATCTTTCTGCGATAACGGGTGCGGTATTCACCTGGAAGGAACATCTTCCTGCGTACGAGGTGGCAACGATAAGGCCGTCGATATCTTTGGGTTTTAGCCCGGGGATATCATCGAGACAGGCCTTTGCCGCCTCTTGAAACAGGTCAACCAAGTGGGCTTCTCTCACGCCCCACTTGTTTTGACCGCCTGCAATGATGCATGCATGTCTTGTCATACACAAACCTCCTTAGTGTTAATTTCAGCTGTCAATCATCAGTTTTCCGCGTAGCGGAGCATCTTAATCGCTCACCCAATCGTTCTCACGCCAAAATCTCAGGGTCGCCGAATGTGCGGAACGCTTACTTACCTTTATAAACGGGCTTTCTCTTTTCAACAAAGGCGTTCACCCCTTCTCTGCCGTCCTCAGAGGTGAAAGCAATAGCAAACGCGTTCATTTCCATGGTGAGACCGGAAGACAGGTCCATATCGAGACCGCTGTCCACACATTTCTTTATGAGTCCCAACGCAGCCCGCGGCTTGGCCGCCAGTTTCCTGGCCATGGCCATGGCCTCTTCCATAAGTTTATCTTTGGGTACAATCTTGTTCACAAGCCCTATGCGATATGCCTCTGCGGCGTTTATGTTATCGCCGGTGTAGAGCATCTCTTTGGCTCGGGCGAGCCCCACGAGCCTTGGGAGCCTCTGGGTCGCTCCGGACCCGGGCATGATGCCGAGATTGATCTCGGGAAGCGCAAAGACCGCATCTTCCGAGGCGATCCTCATATCACAGCAAATAGCCACTTCACAGCCCCCGCCAAGGGCGAGACCAAAGACGGCCGCAACTGTGGGCTTGGCCATGCCCGTTAATTTATCGAAGGCCTTACGCGGGGCTGTCCAGGCAAAATCGAGAATCTCGGATACGGATTTGCCCATCACATCTTTCACATCGAGGCCGGCTGCGAATGCCTTATCGCCGTTACCGGTAATAATGACAGCGCCCACGGCGGAGTCATTGTCGAACTCACAGATTGCGTCATAGATCTCCAGATACGATTTGGCGCTTAAAGGATTTACCGGGGGCCTGTTGAGTCTTATGATGCCCACATTATCGACTTTTTCAACGAGTAACGTCTCGTAATTCATATCGCTCTCCTCGAATAGCCTTATTTGGAATAATCGTACCAGCCCCTGCCTGATTTCCTGCCGAGCAGACCGGCCTTAACCATGTTCTTGATGGCGAGTGGCGGGTCCCACTTCAACTCTTTAGGGAGTTCCTTGTGAAAGTAATCCATGACGTGATAATTGATATCAAGGCCGGTGAGATCCATAAGTTCGAAAGGACCCATGGGGTAGTTAAGGCCCAGCTTGGCCGCCTTGTCGATATCTTCTTTGGATGCGATGCCCTGTTCCCAGAGTTTTATCGCCTCTATAGAGCTGCAGATCATAAGTCTGTTGACGAGAAATCCCGGCACGTCGACTTTGACTTCCACGGGCTCTTTGCCCACTTTCTTCGTGAGCTCCAGCGTTGTGGCCACTGTCTCGTCGCTCGTGCGCATGCCTCTGATGACTTCAACGAGTTTCATAAGTGGAACGGGGTTGAAGAAGTGCATACCCACGACCTTGTCAGGCCTTTTCGTAGCCGTTGCAATCTCAGTGAGGGACATGGAAGAAGTGTTAGAAGAAAGGATGACCTCAGGCCTCGTAACCTCATCAAGTTCGGCAAAGACTTTCTTCTTTACATCCATAACCTCGATGACGACCTCGATGACAAAATCGACGGCTTTAAGGTCCTCCATCTTAGTCGTGCCGCTGATCCGTCCCATGATCGCATTCTTGTCATCTGCGGTCATTTTCCCTTTTTCCACGGTCTTTGAGAGAAATTTATCGATGTTCTTGATGCCGCCCTGCACAAACCGGTCTTCAATATCTCTCAGGATAACTTTATAGCCGGCCTGGGCCGCTACCTGAGCGATGCCATTTCCCATGACGCCTGCGCCCAAAACTCCGATGGTTTTGATTTCCATGTAGACCCTCCTGAAAATTTATTTGATAATTAAGAAATTCACATAGACTCTCAATAAACTTGTAACTTATACACCATATCCCGGAGAGGAATCAAGGAGATTCGGCATGGTTACCCTAATTTCTCCGATGGTTGTCTTAAGTGTTAACGGCTTGTCATATCCTTATGGCTCTCCCTTTCTCATCGCCGCGAGATGAGAGATTTGACTTTTGAGATTGAGTAAATAGGCCCTTTCAGGCTGTTTGAGTCCGGGATTCGGATCCCACTCTTCTCTTTTTATGTGTTCAACGACCTTTTCAACGCACCCGTCCTCCTTGTCGAGGAGTTCCTCTACGTGGCGCCTGAAGGTAAGGGCGGCCTTAAGCGAAGACGCAAAGAACCTTTTCACATCTTCTCCCGTAAATACGTAGTGGTGGCCCTGGCAGAAGACCTCTACGTCGAGTTCGGAGAACCGTCTCAAACAGGCCATATACGATTCATAATCGACTAGAAATTCGTTCACGATGCGACCGTTCTTCGCCAGGCATCCTGCCGACTCCGTGGCGAAAAGTATCTTCTTCTCAGGCAGGTAATAGCTCAACATGTCTCTCGTATGACCGGGAGTTATAAAGACCTGAACCGAGAGGCCCTCATCGATCCGAATTGTCTCCTCGCGGTTCAGGATGATATCGATTTCGAATGGCCGGAAAGGCTCCGTTATCAGCATGGCTTTTTCCACATCCGACCTGTCTGCGATGAGCGGGACCACGTAGCTGCTAAGCGACGACATGAGGTCACGGGCGTTTTTGCGGCGGATGATTTCATAAGACCTCTGCGAGGCACATATCTTGAGTCCCGGGAAGGCCTCTCTGAGATATGAGGCAGCGCCGCAGTGGTCGTAGTGTACGTGGGTGAGAAAGAGATAGGCAGGATTATGAGCGGTGAGCACCTTCCTCACATCTCGTTCATAGAGCCTTCCCATACACGAAAAGCCGGCTTCGAACAGTAGGGGCGTTCGCCCTGTGACGAGATACGACGGCGACCATGCGAATCCGGTGACAAAGAGCTGATTCGCAACGTGTCCTGTGGTTTCAAATATCACTCCTGCTTTATCCTCTATCCATGCTCATTATAGCGAAGCCACCCCAGAGCCTTCAACAGATTTATTCTTGATTGACCAATTTTCTGTTTTTTGTTAACATTTCGCAAGTGCGATAGATGCCCGTGATTAGACAAATTTAGCTTGACAGAAGAAAAGGGCTTTTGCTAAGATTGGTTGTTCATTGTTTCACAATTTCGTAAGAAAGGAGAGTATTATGGAGTTCAAATTTTCAGCTGAACTTGAGTCTATGCGAAAGATGGCTTATGACTTTGCAGTCAAGAATATCAAGCCTACCATGGAAGAAGATGAGAAAGAACATAAATATCGCCCTGAAATTATGAAGAAAATGGGTGATCAGGGTATGTTCGGCTGTATCGCCCCTGAGCAGTATGGCGGACTCGGTCTGGAAGAAGGGAATATGGCGGCCACCCTCATGGCCACAGAGCTTGCGAGAGTGAGTCCTTCCTGGGGACTTCCTTTTAACCTGCAAATGAACGGACCCCAGAATGTGCTTTTGAAATTTGGAAACGATGAACAGAAAGAGAAATACCTGCCGGGACTGATCGCAGGTACGAGCGGGGGATGCTTCGCAATTACCGAACCCAATTCAGGATCCGACGCGGCCAGTATGAGAACCACGGCCACGGATGTGGGCGATGGTTATGTCTTGAACGGCACCAAAACCTGGATATCCGGTGTGCCCTATTGTGGCTGCGGTATTGTTTACGCGTACACGGATAAATCGCTCAAGCACAAAGGCATATCCGCCTTTATCGTCGATTTCAATACGCCCGGTATAACCCAGAGGGCGATCACGACTAAACTCGGTCTTCACTGTGCCCCAACGGGTGAGATTTTCTTCGAGGAGGCCAAGATCCCAAAGAGCGCCCTTGTTGGAAAGCTCGGTCAGGGTTTTGCGATCTGTATGACCATGCTTAATTTTACGCGATTGAGCTCGGCTGCGAGGGCTATCGGTTTGGCCCAGACCTGTATCGAAGAAGCATGTAAATACGCCAATGAAAGAGAGCAGTTCGGTCATCCCATCGGTCAGGAACCCATGGTTCAGGAACAGATCGGGAGAATGTATGTGGAGCATGAAGCGGCGAAACTCCTTGTTTACAAGGCCGCATGGCAGAAAGACCAGGGTTTAAACAACACCCTTGAAACCTCCATGGCAAAATACTACGCTGCAGAATCGGCGAACTTCTGCGCTTCGGAGGCCGTAAAGATTTTTGGTTCGTATGGTTTTTCCTCGGAGTATCCCGTGGAACGACTCTTCAGGGATGCCAAGTCCTATCAGATCGTTGAGGGGACTTCCAATATCCAGAAGATGATAATAGCGGGATTTGCTCTGGGATACAGGAAGTCGTAGTCCAGTAAATTTTAAGGAGGTATGCACATGGCAACAGAAGTTACCGTTCCGATGGTTGGAAAAATAGTAGGCGTGAATGTGAAGGTGGGGGACAAGGTCGCCGAGGATGACCAGATTGCGACACTGGAAGCCATGAAAATGGAAATGCCTATTGTTGCACCGGTAGGCGGTATTATTAAGGAAATAAAAATTGCAGCCGGACAGGAAGTCGAAGCGGACACTGTTCTTGCTGTTATTGAGTAGGTGGGAATAGTATCATGCTTGTTGCAGGTATTGATATAGGGTCTATTACGACGGAAGCATTGCTCCTTGACAATGAGAAGGGAGTTGTGGGATACACGATTTTTCAGACGGGCGCAGACTCCAGAAAAACGGCGGAGCAGGCGCTCGAAAAAGCGGCTTCATATCCCGAAAAGAAGACCTCCGACATAGCTTACATCGTAGCCACCGGCTGCGGAAGGAAGAGGGCCTCATTTGCTCAGCAGGCGGTCACGGAAATTACGTGCATTGCCAAAGGCGTGAATCACCTTTTCCCGGGCGCACGGACAATTATCGACATAGGCGGTCAGGACACAAAGGCGATCAGGGTTGATGGACGCGGCCGCGTCATCGAGTTCGAGATGAACGATAAGTGCGCTGCAGGCACGGGAAGGTTCCTGGAAGTAATGGCAAAGGCCCTTAGTGTGGAACTCGGCGACATCGGCGATATTTCCCTGAAACATCAAAAGGAACTCACGATTAGCAGTATTTGTACTGTGTTTGCGGAATCCGAGGTCATCTCGCTCGTAAGCGAGGGAGAGGGGCTCGAGGACATCCTGTACGGGATCCACAAGGCCATTGCGGATAGGACCATGGGACTTCTTAATAGATTAGGAGGCGTTGAAGAGGAGATCATTATGGCCGGAGGCGTGGCGAAAAATATCGGGGTCGTCAAAGCCCTGGAAGCAGCACTCAATACTCGCTTGAAAATCTATGAGGAACCACAGATCGTGGGTGCGCTTGGAGCCGCCATACTGGCTTTGGAGAAAGCGGCTTAACATTAGCAGGTTGAATAAGAGAAGGCCGGTTTTTGCCGGCCTTTTTTATTACTAAAGGCTACAGGGTGAGATGAGCGAGGTCTCTCACATTCTTGTAGAGGATACGCTCTTTATCATCGCGCCCAAGGGGCAGTGCGAGAATCTTAGAAAGCTCTCTTTTCATAGAACCAAAAGGCACATCGGAACCGAAAAGCACCCGTTCGGCGCCTACGCTTCTCACGAATTCGAGGATAGTATCTTCTGCCGCGAGCGCAGTGTCGAAGTATATATGCTCGTGCTTCTTAAAGGCCTTAAGAAAATCGAGCGAATCCCCGCCCAGAAGGCCAAGATGGGGAATGATGAAAAAAAGCCGTGGAAACATCTCGACAAACCTTCTGGTGAATTCGAATTCCTCCTCAAAAATAACCGGTTTACCGGTTATTCGTATCTTTTCGCAGAGGGGAGCAAGCGCGGCATCCTCGAGAATGCGGTAATTGGAGGCAGAGTCCTGGACGCCTCGCATCCAGTGCCACTTGCCGCCGAAATAGGGCTGAGGGATGGGATCAAACAGCTCATCTTCGTAATTCTCGCGTATGTAGTGATAAGGTGTGAAATTGCTCACGCGCGCTGTTTCTTCCAGGACCTGGTCATTGATGCGGTTCGTTTGTATGGCGGTTGAGGGAAAGGGCATGATCACGACATGGGTGACCCCCGAATCCCTCTGCTGCCTCTGAAGTTCATGGGTAGCCACCTCGATACCCATGGTGGCTGAAGGTCCCCAGTGGGTATGACTGTCGATGATAATTTCAAAATCCATAGTTGCATGTGATTAGCACAGTTGCTATATTCTTGTAAAGTGCCAAAGTGATCGATGGGCCAAAGATAGGCGGGTGAGCGGCAATGGAAAAATGGGAGAGACGCGTGAAAACACCGCTCGTTACGGCTGACACTATTATACGGTATAATCGGGGAATCGTGCTGGTTGAGAGAAGGAACGAGCCTCACGGATGGGCGTTGCCCGGAGGGTTCGTTGAGATGGGGGAATCGGTGGAGCAGGCGGCACGTCGGGAAGCCAGAGAGGAAACATCTCTTGATGTAGAGCTCATAGAACAGTTTCACGTTTACTCCAAACCCGGCCGAGACACGCGGTTCCATACTGTGACGGTTGTCTTTATCGCGGATGCAAAAAGCGGCGTTCTTAAAGGCCAGGATGATGCGAAACGAGCCGAAGTGTTTTTGGAAGCGACCCTGCCGGAACGTATAGCCTTCGATCACCGGGAGATCGTTGGCGACTATTTCACCTATCTGAAGACCGGCAAGAGACCTTCTGTCAGCGCGCAGTGATCATCATCATGCCGTGAGAACGAGCGGCCTCTACATTATAAAACCCGCTTGTCCGGTCAGAAACATCTTTGACATAAACAGTTAGTGGTCTTTAACCGTAATGACCGTCCCCCGGTCTTTCCTTCCGCCCTCCATTTACACCGTCCTATTAACAAAAACAGCACTTGTGACGATAAATATGGTAGGGGAGGTGATAAAACCGGAACGGGGTAACAGTTACCGTTCGCAGAGAGGCGGCCAGTGAACGACGAATCGACCCGGATTGTAAACCTGTCTAAAAACGATTTTGTCCGTCTGAAGGAGTTCATCTATCACGAATGCGGCATTAATATTACTGAGGCCAAAAAGCCCATGCTCGAGGCTCGTCTGCAGAAAAGGCTACGGAAACTGAACCTGGGATCATTCTCTCAATACTGCGATTATCTGTTCAGCCAGGAAGGTATAGAAGAAGAGCTGACAGATATGATCAATCAAGTAACTACCAACAAGACGGATTTTTTTCGAGAACCAGCCCACTTCCATTACCTTACCCAAGAGATACTCCCCGAACTGGTGAGGACGAAGAGGACCATCACAGTCTGGAGTGCGGGGTGTTCGAGCGGAGAGGAGCCGTACACGCTGGCCATGGTCTTAAATGAGTTCGGCTGTGAATTTGTGATCGTGGCTACCGACATATCAACAAGGATGCTCGACAAGGCGCGGGTTGCCGTATACGATGATGAAAGGGTGAGTCCAATACCCTGGGATATGAAGAAGAAATACCTTCTCGTGAGCAAAGACAAATCCCACAAGCTTTATCGGGTCATCCCCGTGTTACGGGACCGTGTCAGATTTAGAAGGCTCAACTTCATGGACAGTGATTTTGGGTTTCGTGAATCCATAGATATCATATTTTGCAGAAACGTGGTTATATACTTTGATAAGCCTACTCAGCAAAGACTTCTTACCAAGTTCTGCAAATACCTATCGCCTCGCGGATATATCTTCATGGGCCACTCGGAGACTCTTTTCGGAATGGACGTGCCTTTGACCCAGGTGGCCCCAACGGTATACCGGAGGGTCTCATGAACATCTTTCTCAAGCCAGGTGAGATATACATATCCGATAAGCCCGAGATCGTTACTACAATACTCGGCTCCTGCGTTGCACTCACCATATTTAGCAAACGCCTGAGGGTGGGTGGCATCTGTCACGCCCAGCTTCCGATCAACCCCTCGCCAAGCGGGGATGACCCGTTCCGTTATGTGGATAGTTCCCTCTTGTACATGCTCAAAAAAATAGAAATCATGGGTATTAGCAAGGGCGAGATGGAGATCAAACTCATCGGTGGGGCTGATGTGCTCGACAGGACACATACCAACTCGTCAACGGTGGGACAGAAGAATATAGAGACTGCCCTGAGTCTCATTCAAGGGCAGGGTCTGTCTCTGGCAGCGTCTCATGTGGGCGGTGAACTGGGAAGAAAAATACATTTTCATGTGCATACGGGAAGAATCCTTCTGAAACGAATTACCCGAATTTCAAATGAGGAGACGCGAACAGTGAACACCAGATTCCGCACCCTGACAAAGCAACGCAACCGAAATGCATCACCAGAGCATAACTATTTCACGAACATCACGGAGACGCCATGAATAAGGTTAAAATCCTCGTTGTCGATGATTCCGCAGTTGTCCGCCAGACGCTCACAGAGATCTTGTCGTCCGACCCGCACATAGAGGTGATCGGGTCAGCACGCGATCCCTTCATCGCAGTGGAACTGATCAGGGAGAAGGTCCCCGATGTCATCACCCTCGATGTAGAGATGCCTCGTATGGATGGCATCACCTTTCTCCAAAAGATCATGTCCCAGCATCCTATCCCCGTGGTTATCTGCTCCTCGCTCACTGAAGACGGCTCGGAAACAACGCTCAAAGCGCTGGAATACGGGGCGCTGGATATCATTCTCAAGCCGAAGCTCGGAGTAAAACAGTTCTTCGAGGAATCAAGAATCCTCATCTGTGATGCGGTCAAAGCGGCCTCGCGCGCTAACTTTAAGAAAGCCGCCTTCAAGCCCATGATTGTCCAACCCAAACTGACTGCTGATGCGGTCATCGCAAAGAATACGAGCAAAGCCATGATACAGACCACAGAAAAAGTCGTCGTTGTCGGGGCTTCCACAGGGGGTACAGAAGCGCTGAAAGAGCTTCTCCAGTCACTCCCCGAGGACACCCCTGGGATGGTTGTGGTGCAGCACATGCCGGAGAATTTCACCCGTGCCTTTGCCGACCGACTGAACGGGCTATGCAGGATAAGCGTCAAAGAGGCGGAGAACGATGACACGGTGATACGAGGCCGGGCGCTCATCGCCCCCGGAAATAAACACACACTCCTCAAGAGAAGCGGGGCACGGTACTACGTGGAGGTGAAAGACGGCCCTCTTGTATGCAGGCACAGACCGTCAGTCGATGTGCTCTTCAGGTCGGCTTCGCGCTACGCCGGCAAGAACGCCGTGGGCGTGATCATGACAGGTATGGGCGATGATGGGGCAAGGGGAATGCTCGAAATGAAGGAAGCCGGGGCTTACAACATTGCCCAGGATGAGAATAGCTGTGTGGTCTTCGGTATGCCGAAAGAGGCCATAAAGCTCGGAGCAGTTGATAAGATTACCCCGCTCAGATTGATTGGAGACGCCATGCTTCGCGAATGCGCATGAGGGATAGGCGAATTAAGAAGCGCGGATTGCGGGCGGCGCAATAAAAGTTCGGACATCCCGCGATGTAAAGGCCGTAAACTTAGGAATCAGCCAGTCACGACAAGTGGCTTGCAAAGAACAAAGAAACGCGATAAAACTTTAGTATTGGGGTATCAAGAAATACCGTCAGTTGAAAAGGTGAGAGATGTCCGATATACGCATATTGATCGTTGAGGATGAGAGGATTGTTGCCAGAGACATCGAAAGACGGCTTATGAGCCTTGGTTACAGCGTCACGGCTATCGTTTCTTCGGGGGAGGAGGCCATAGAAAATGCGGAGCGGACTCGCCCCGACCTGATCCTCATGGATATACGCCTGAAAGGAAAAATGGACGGCATAGAAGCGGCAGAGGACATACGCAAACGACAGGATATTCCCATCGTCTACCTCACGGCCTATGGAAGCGAAGAGACCATAGAACGGGCAAAAATCACGGGACCCTTCGGATACCTGCTCAAGCCTTTTGAAGATCGTGAGCTGCGCACGGCCATAGATATAGCGCTTTTCCGACATAATATGGAGCTGACTCTAAGAGAGAGCGAAGCACGTTATCGCCAGCTCTTCGAGGAATCTCGGGACGCGCTCTACGTTGTGGATCTCAAGGGCAACCTTTCCAATGTAAACAGGTCATTCCAGAACCTTTTTGGATATGGAAAAGAAGATGTTATTCGAACGAGAGAGATGTTCCTGGATCATGGAGAGCTGCGCCGCCTGGCCCGTGAACTCGAAGAGAACAATATAATAGTCGACCATGAGACCCGGTTATTGAAGAAAGACGGCTCGGCTATCGACTGCCTCGTAAGCCTCTCTCAACTGTTCGACAAGGAGGGTAGACTTACCTCATATCAGGGAAGCATCCATGATATTACGAGGAGAAGACAGCTTGAGACACAACTGTTTCAGGCAAAGAAGATGGAGGCAATCGGGAAATTTGCCGGCACCGTAGCCCACGATTTCAATAACCTCATGACGACCATATCGGGCTATGCCGAGCTTTTGCAACTCCGCCTTCAACAGAAGGACTTGAAGCGGTATATAGACGGCATTGTCAAATCTTGCTCTATGGCCGCTCAATTAACTAAAGACCTGCTTTCCTTCAGCAGGGACAAACTCGCCAATCCGAAGAAGGTAGACATCGGAGACGTACTCAAGAAATTAGAAAATGTGATGGTACCTGTGATCGGCAACACGGTGGCCATGGACATTGTCACAGAGGACAAAGATCTCACGGTCTATGCAGATGAGAGCCAGTTGGGGCAGGTTTTCTTGAACCTTGTCACCAACGCGAGAGACGCGATGCCTCATGGCGGGTCCATAACCATCCGAGCGGAAAAAGCAGACATGAATGCAGTATCCGGCCGGGGCGACAAAAGGAATGACGAGTGGGTGGTTATCAGCGTGCAAGATACGGGCGAGGGTATGGACAAGGAAACTCTTGAACGTATTTTCGAACCTTTCTTCAGCACCAAGGAGGCGGGCAAGGGAACAGGCCTTGGACTTTCTATCGTGTACGGCATCATAAAACAGCACAGAGGGCATATTGATGTTTTGAGCGAGCTCGGTAAGGGAACCGTCTTCAGAATATGGCTGCCACTCGTGAGGGGGGAGGGCACAGAGGGGCTTAAGCGATTGTAAGTAACCGCGTGCGTCGAACGCGGCGGCGTCATGTGGTGCTGAGAAACGCTCTGTTTGGGCGTTGATTTTTCGGACTTGGCAATAGGTCAGATGTCATGCAGAGGGCAGGCAAAATAGTGGGCAGGCTCAAGGCGACGATAAACAGGATAATGGCTCCGCCGGTCTTTTCAGATGCAGAAAAGAACTGGACCGCCTACCGTCTTTCATACATGCTGTGGGCCGCTATGCTCGTGATAACCCTTATGGGTGTGGGCATCGTTCTCATCCAACCTGACAATTTGAGGCGTTGGATCATAAACGTGGCCGTTACGAATGGGAGCTGCATCATCCTTCTTGCGCTCACTCGTAAGGGCTACGTCCGCTTCGCGGCCATATTCTTCGGAGTGGAGATGTGGGCGGTCGTTACCGCGCGGGTTTTGACTGCCGGAGGTATGCAGGGGCCCGTTGCCATGACGTATGTCGTGGTTATATTGGTCGCGGGGTTGCTTCTCGGTGAACGATGGGGCATAGCGGCAGGGGTGGTGTGCGGTGTGACCGGACTCGTGCTGGTCTGGCTTCAGCGCGCAGGACTCCTGCCGGCGAGCGTTGTGCATTACAGCCCCCTCTCATTTTACATTGTGTACGCGTCTTTCATAGCGATCATCAGCGCTCTCCAGCGGATTTCGACGAGGGCTATCAAGAACTCTCTTCAAGACGCTGAGGAAGAGTTGGCCAAAAGAAAACGGGCCGAAGAATCACTTCTCATCAAGGAGAGCGCGATCTCCTCGGCCATTAACGGGATGATAATAGCCGATTTTAGCGGCAAGCTGACCTATGCGAACCCCTCATTCCTCAAGCTCTGGGGATACGACAGTGAGGACCAGGTTTCGGGAAGGCCCGTGATATCCTTCTGCGAGCCCAAGGATAGAATGGCGGAAGTCATGGACATGCTGAAGAAGAACGATCGTTGGGTGGGAGAGCTTATCGGCAAAAGAAGAGATGGTTCGGCGTTCAACGTTCAAGTGACAGCGAGCACGGTGAGAGACGCAGGCGGCCAGCCCGTTTGCATGATGGGCTCTTTCCTCGATATTACGGAAAGCATTGAGACGAAGAGACAGCTTCTCGAATCAGAGATGCGATACAGGGCGGTGGTGGAGCATTCGAATGACGGCATAGCTATAGTGCGCGGAGGAATCCACATTTACGTGAATCCGAGATTTCTCGAAATCTTCGGTTACGAGAAGCCGGAGGATATCATCGGAAAACCGCCGCTCATGATAATACACCCCGAAGATCGGCAGAGACTACTCGCGTATAACCGCACACGGGAACACGGAAAGAGGGCCCCGGAGAGCCTCGAATTCAAAGGTATCAGGAAGGATGGTACGACCATATTTCTTGATAATTCCATCGCCATGACATTCGACAAGGGAGAGCCTGTTATCATAGTTTTTTTGAAAGACATCACGCAGCGTAAACAGGCGGAACAGAAGATTCTTGAATCGGAAGAGCTCTACACAACTGCTATCGAACACTCGAACGACGGCGTGGCGCACGTGAAAGACGGCGTGCATATCCTGGTGAATCGGAAGTTTCTTGAAATATACGGGTACGAGAGACCCGAGGAGGTTGTGGGCAAACCTACCACCATTGTTGTGCACCCTGATTATCATGAACAGGCCAGGGATTTCAGGGAAAAAAGACAACGCGGCGAGTACGCGCCGTCACGATTTGAATTCAAAGGCATAAAGAAGGACGGGACCACAATCGTCATCGAGGCCTCGATTACGCGCACAGTGTACCGTGGAGAGCCGATCTTCCTCGTTATTTCAAGAGATATTACCCAACAGCGACGGGCCGAGGAGGCGCTGAAGAAAAGCGAGGCAACTCTTCGATCGGTCTTTGCTGCCTCCCCCGTGGGTATCAGCCTTGTGACCCTGGACAGAAAGGTAATATGGGTTAACGACAGGATGTCCTCTATCGTTGGTTACACGGCGGATGAAGTACGGGGCACACAGGGACAGAACGTGTATCAGACCGACGCGGAGGCAGGACGGGTCGGGGACGTCGTCTACGGCGAAGTCCTGAAGGGAGGCATTGGCGCAACCGACACAAAATGGGTTCACAAGGACGGCCGGGTACTCGATATACATGTCAGCGCCGCGGCCGTGGACCCCAGGGATTTCTCTGCCGGTGTGGTCTTTATCGTCTTCGACATTACGGATCGCAAGGCCGCGGAGGAGGCCCTCAAGACGTCGCTCACAGAAAAGGAGGTACTCTTGAGGGAGATACATCACCGTGTCAAGAATAATCTTCAGGTCATATCGAGCCTGCTGGTCCTTCAATCACATTATATTGAGGACACTCAGGCTTTGAATATGTTTAAAGAGAGCGTGAACAGGATCAGGACCATGTCTCGCATCCATGAAAAACTCTACCAGTCCAAGGACCATGGCCGGGTCGGCTTCGGGGCCTATATAATGGAGTTAGCCACGCAACTGTACAACTCGTATGGTCTCAATGCGGAATCGGTTACTCTCAGGAGCCAGGTCACAGATATCTCATTCGACATCAATACGGCGATTCCGCTCGGCCTTATCGTGAATGAACTGATATCGAATGCCTTGAAGCACGCTTTTCCTGATGGAAAGAAAGGCGAGATTACCGTCTCGCTTAATCGGGAGGGAGATAAGTGTGTGCTCGCGGTTTCTGATGACGGCGTGGGCTTTCCTCCCCATATAGATTTTCGCAAAACCGATTCTCTCGGTATGCAGCTCGTCATAGAGCTTACCGAGCAGCTCGGGGGGGTGATAGAGCTCAATCGGGATCACGGAACAGCTTTTGCCATAAGATTCGAGCCAGGGACATAGGATGGCTCGGATTCTCATTGTGGATGATGAGAGAATATCCGTACTCCTCGCCATACGTCTGCTTGAGCGATTGGGCCACACTGTTGTGGATGCCGTATCTACAGGCAAGGATGCTATCGAAAGGACGGCCGCTTCGAATCCGGACGTAATTCTCATGGACGTCGGATTGAAAGGGGATATGGACGGCATTGAGGCGGCCAAACAGATTAATCGTCTTTTCAGCATACCCATCATTTTTGTGACTGCATATACGGATCAAGGCACTGCGAAAAGAATGAACGAAACGAGGTTTTCAGGGCTCATTTCAAAGCCCTTCCAGGAGGAAGACCTGCTTCGCGCTGTAGGGGAGGTGTTACGCTAAAGAGAGCCTCCGGTAGTGTCCGTTATTCTAAGGACGCGACGGCATGCTTGATCCGTTGCATGCCCTTTCGAATAACCTCCATTGATGTGGCGAAAGAAAGTCTCAGGTAGCCTTCTTTTCCGAATTCGATGCCAGGGACAACGGCCGTATGGAAGCCTTCCAACAGCATGGTTGTTAACGTGGCTGATGAATCGATGGGTGTACCTTTGTATTGCTTGCCGAGCACGCTGCTGAAGTTGGGAAACACATAGAATGCCCCTTTAGGGTTATAACAGGTTACGCCCGGGATTTCCGTGAGTTCCTTTACGAGATAATCCCTGCGCTCGCGAAAAGCCGTGAGCATCTGTCCGATGCTGTCTTGAGGACCATTAAGGGCGGCAACAGCGGCAATCTGGGACACGGACGAAGGGTTAGAGGTGCTCTGGCTTTGGATGTTACCCATGGCCTTTATGATAGAGGCCGGTCCGGCGGCAAAGCCGATACGCCATCCTGTCATAGCGTATGTTTTGGAGACACCGTGACAGATTACGGTCCTGTCCTTAAAGGCCGGGTCTAAGGAAGCGATGCTCGTGTGGGTATATTCGTCGTAAGCGAGCTTTTCGTAAATCTCGTCGGAGACAACGTAAAAATCATGTTCCTCCGCGAGCTTCCCGATTGCGAAAAGGTTTTCTCTGCTGTAGACAGAACCGACCGGGTTGGAAGGATAATTAAGGATGATGCCCTTGGTCTTCTTGGTGATCTGTTTTTCCAGTATGTCGGGCGCTATCGCATAGTCTTCCTCTTCATTCGTCTCTATGATGACCGGTTTGGCGCCCGCGAGTTCAATCATTGGTGGATAAGAAACCCAGTATGGAGCCGGAACAATGACCTCATCTCCTGGCTGAAAAAGGGCCTGAAAAAGGTTATAGAGACTATGTTTTCCTCCGCAGGAGATAATGATCTCGTCGCGGCTGTAGGAAAGGTCGTTGTCGCGTTTGAATTTTCCAATGACGGCATCCTTCAATGGGTCGATACCAGCCGCCGGGGTGTAGCGAGTGAAATTATCATGGATAGCCCTGATAGCGGCCTCCTTGATATGATCGGGGGTATCAAAATCGGGTTCGCCCGCGCCGAACCCAGCTATATCGATGCCCTGCGCCTTAAGGGCCTTTTCTTTGGCGGCTATTGCGAGCGTGGGTGAGGGTTTGAGAAGGCGGGCTCTTTTGGACAACATGCAGTACTCCTTTTCATGACGTTTCTTTCGGAACAGCGAAGATACTGTTTACACTATCGGAGGCATGTTGTCAATCAAAATACTTACGGGGTTAACGGCGGGATATCGTGATCTGTAAAGATTTGAAGGGGGAGAAAGACAAAAAGCGCCCGCGTTTTACTCAAGTCAAGCCCACGCTCGCTTTGAGGACCTTTCCGGTTTTTTGTGTGATCTTGAAACTATCGCTGATCCGATACCCCACAACCCAGATGATCTCGTCGTCGGAGAAAAGAAGGGGGACTCTTTTTCTGTCATCCTTTGGAATCTTGGCTGAAATAAAAAAATCCTTGAGCTTTACCGTATGCTTCATGCCGAGAGGTGTAAAGCGGTCGCCGTTCCGGAATGTCCTGATTGTGAGGGCACCCAGTTTCTCATAGTCGAACAAAGCGGTACCCAGGTCATTCGGAAAGACGGCAGGGGCCCTTGCGACACGAGCAAGGGAAAGATGCAGTTTGAGCGGCTCGATGTAGTTTCTCCCTACGAATACCGGGAAAACCTGCCGGACGCTCTGGGGAGCAGGCCGTGCCGTGAAGATAAGGTTTCCATAGACCCTCCGTACCCTGATACCGTGAGGAAGCGTTGCAACGAGATTCGGTTTTTCCGCACGAACCATGTAATTTATCTGACGGAGATGTTCCCTCAAAGGCACGAAATCCGCGTTCAAACGGGAGACGATCGTAGAAATCACCCTGAATCTTGTCTCTCCGTCGATTTGGTTCAGCGCCTCTATAGGGAGACAGATATCGCCATCCTTCACCTGCTCATTGTCTTGAACAAACCGTTGCGCCTTGCCTTCGAAGAGGCCATTAATGTACGTGAGATCTCCGAGAAGAAGGAATAACTTTTCTTTGAACAGGGGATTTAGGTTTTCCATGAGCGGAAATATCTTCTTCCTCAGAAAATTCCTCTCGTATACAGTTTTTTTGTTCGAAGAATCCTCCACGAAGGGTATGGTGTTTTTTCGAACATAGGACTCGATGTCGCTACGGTAGGTGAAAAGAAAAGGTCGTACGATGGATCCCCTTTTGATGGGAATGGCCGTAACTCCCCTAAGCCCCGTACCCTTAATCGCCCTGAGCAGAAAGGTTTCAATCTGATCGTCGAGATTATGAGCAACGGCGACCTTATTGTAATGATGCCGCTTGCAGATCTCATCGAAGGTCAGATAGCGCAACTCTCTTGCTGCATGCTGGATCGATAGGCCGCCTTGAGCTGAACGGGTTTTTACATCGACCCTCTTCACATGAATGGGAAGTAAAAGGTCTCTTGCTAGCTTTCGCACGAATCGCTCATCCCTTTGGGATTCTTTGCCGCGAAGCATATGGTTTACGTGTAAGAGACCTATCTCAAAGGTCATCTTCTTTTGCAATTCCAGGAGAACAAAGAGTAGAGCAGTCGAATCCATCCCCCCCGAAATGCCGATGAGCACCCTGTCGCCCTGTTCGATGAGACCTTCCCGGGCTATAGTTCTTTGGACGTTTCGGAGAATATCCACCACAGGGAATCTATTTGTTTTCGGCGAGACACCGTTCGCTAGGAGCAACTCGAGCAGTTGGAAGAGCCGCAGCTCGCGCAGGAAGAACCGCTGCCCGTTGACGAGGATTTGAATTTATATCCAACGGAAAAACCAAATGAAGACATCTTCTTGGTGGGGTTTTTCGCGCCGCAGGAGGGACATTCGGGCTTGTCATCTTTGAAAACAAGGGCCTCGAATTCTTTCTTGCACTTCTTACAGACATATTCGTATATGGGCATAACCCTCCTCCTGTAGTTTATTTTTTCTTTTTCTTTATCTCTTTGGTTATATCGGAGATGAGCGCCTCCAGAGAATTCATATAGGTACCATGGGCACTCTCGTCGATATCGAGAGACCGGGCCCGCTCAGCGCACTGGAGTGCGCGCGTGAACATGTTCTTAAGGTGGAAATAATACGCGGAGGCATATAGATAGAGGAACTGGAGACCCGTACTATTGCTGCCCGTGCGCATGATCTTCTTGAACAGGAGTCTTGCCGTATCAAAGTATTGACTCTTAAGATAGCTCTCGGCAGCCTTGAAGATGAGAAGCTCCCTTCCATCTGCATAGGCCATGTCAAGGAGATTTTCAAAGCCCTTCCTTCCATAAATCCTGGTCAGGGCCTTTTCATTCTCGAAGACAAAGCGTGGCAAAAGGTAGTTATCTTTGTAGAGTACAATGAGATCTCTCAGTTGACCCACGAGCTGGTTCAAGAGGACCTTGATTTCCTTGAACGCCTCCTTGAGCCTGGTTTCAGCTTTGATGACGAGCATCGCGATTTCATGGATAACCTTTTTTTCCTGATCCGTCAATGTATTGAGATCCATGTCGCGTTGAGGCCTGTAGTATTCAAGCTGGTAGAGGTTTTCTCTAAGCTTCATGGCTTCATGAAAGGTGTAGCCTATGGTGATGTCATAGAGCTTTTCCTTATAGGTGGCGTCGGTCGAATTCCGGAAGAGTTCATGGCTCATCTCCTTCAAACGAAAAAGATGGCTCTTGCCCCTGTCGTCCACGAATTCCTCTATGCTTGCAAAACAGAGCTCCTTGCCTTTGAAAAGAGCCCGGCATTCCATAGATTTCTCGTATACGCTGATGGACTCTTTGATCAGGTCAATTTGCTTTTTCTCTAAGTTCGTTGTTGTCATGTTCGCCCGCATCTGTTTTGAGTATCTTCCTTAGTTCATCACCTTCTATGGATTCCTTCTCAAGAAGGGTTTTTGCTACCTTTTCAAGAAACTCCTTTTTTTCGAGGAGCATCGTCTTCACCTTCACGTATGACTGCTCTATGATCTTTCTCACTTCGTCGTCAATTTCACGCGCTGTTTCTTCGCTGTAGTCCTTGGCGCCGAAGGAAGGGCCTATATCCATAAAGAGCGGTTTGCGCTCCTTCTCGAAGGTCATGTGTCCGAGCTTTTCGCTCATGCCGTATTCTTTGACCATGGATTTAGCTATGTCCGTGGCCCGCGCGAGGTCGTTTTGGGCGCCGGTCGATATTTCCTCGAAGACAATTTCTTCGGCGGCCCGGCCGCCCAAAAGGACTGACAGTCGGTCGAGAAGCTCCTTTCGGGTCATGAGATACCTGTCTTCGGTAGGCAGCTGTAGCGTGTACCCGAGAGCGGCAATGCCGCGCGGGATAATCGATATCTTATGCACGGGGTCGGTGGTTTCAAGGAACTCGGCGATAAGGGCGTGCCCGGTTTCGTGGTAGGCTACAATCTCCTTTTCTTTCTTGCTCATCACCCTTTGTCTCTTTTCAAGACCTGCCATGATCCTGTCTATGGCCTCCTCAAATTCAGCCATAGTCACTGTGCTTTTGCCCTTGCGTGCCGCCAGAAGCGCCGATTCGTTGACAAGACTTGCCAGGTCCGCTCCCACGAAGCCGGGGGTCCGGGCTGCAATAGTCTTGAGATCGACCCCCTTAGCTATCTTGACCCCTCGGATATGGACCTTGAGTATCTCCTCTCGTCCCCTGATATCAGGCCTGTCCACCAGAACGTGCCGGTCAAACCGTCCAGGTCTCAGAAGGGCTGGGTCCAGGATTTCCGGTCTATTGGTCGCCGCCATGATGATAACGCCGGTTTTCGTGTCAAATCCGTCCATTTCTGCAAGGAGTTGATTGAGCGTCTGCTCTCTTTCGTCATGAGAGGACATAGGATTAATGCCGCGGGCTTTGCCTAGGGCGTCAAGCTCATCGATGAAGATGATGCATGGGGCCTTTTCTTGAGCCTGAGAAAAGAGATCTCTTACCCTGGAAGCGCCCACCCCCACAAACATCTCTACAAAATCTGAGCCGCTCATACTGAAAAAAGGAACTTTGGCCTCTCCGGCTACGGCCTTGGCCAAAAGCGTCTTTCCAGTGCCAGGGGGGCCGACAAGCAGTATGCCCTTAGGTATCTTCCCGCCTATGTCGAGAAATTTCTGCGGATACTGGAGATACTCGATGATCTCCTTCAGTTCCTCTTTTGCCTCCTCCACGCCTGCCACGTCTTCGAAGGTGATCTTTATCTCGTCCTCGCCGTAGATCTTGCCCCTGCTCTTGCCGAAATTCAAAACACTGGAGGGTGCGCCGCCCATCTTCTTGATGAGCAGGTTCCATATGAAAATCATAACGGCAAAGGGCAATATCCACGAAAAAATGAAAGAGGTGATCTTATTCTCAGCATGGCCCGCAAATTTAATATTGTATTTTTGCAGATCCTTGACGAGATCCGGATCGTCCACCCGTGTGGTAACGAATTTGACCTTCTTGTTTTCCTCGCTCAGGAGATTTCCCTCGATGGTTTCTTTGTAGATACTCACATCGACGATCTTCCCTTTGGTTATGAGATCCTTGAATTCGCTGTAGGGTAGGGTCTTCACCTCATTGTTAAAGTACACGTAGCTATAGTTGAGAAGGGCGAGGGCCACGAAAACGAAAACAAAATAGAGGTACGTAAAGCTTTTGGTCTTCTTTTCCTTATCTTTATTTTTGTCCTTTAACTCGAGGATGATGTTTTTCTGTTTTCCTCGGTCCTTTTTGCTCGTTGTTTTATCCTTTTGCATGCTAAAGTGTAACAAAAAATAGACCTTTTTGAAATAGGTTTTTCCACATTTCCCAAGACTTGATAGGGGATTCAAGAATCCTGAACTTTGGGTGGAGAGGGCATGCAAGCCAACTGTGGGCGAGTGGCGATGGAGCCTTTCGAGCTATTTTTCCAATGGGTGGGGTCGCTTAGCGGATTTATCCGCGTTCCCGGATGCGGCCGATATGT
>Ga0335069_10003589_pt1 | contig 23317 bp, 17 predicted proteins | sample Lox_Sample_11_FD_206714 | JGI IMG/M metagenome (GOLD analysis project Ga0335069, IMG submission 206714) | Soil microbial communities from Loxahatchee National Wildlife Refuge, Florida, United States - Lox_Sample_1.1 | ecosystem: Environmental > Terrestrial > Soil > Wetlands | place: USA... | reverse complement strand
TAGCCGCGACCTTCGAATTTGATGACGCCGGCAAGAAGAAGTTCATGGTATTCGAGGTGCGCCATTGGATGACCAACCACGAAGCCGGAATCAACGAAACCGGAGCAGGTAAAGAGGTCAACACAGTCGGCGCCATCTTCTACGGGTCCAAGGGTTACATGGCGGTGACCGACGAAGACCACGCAACGTACTACTCGTTCCTTGGGAAGGAGCAGCAGCCGGGACCGTCGGGCCACGATCAGGGCAACAATTGGGCCAATTTCATTGACGCGTTGCGCACGCGCAAGCATTCGGACCTGAACGCGCCCATCGAAGAAGGTGCTATCTCGACGACGCTGGTTCACCTGGCGAACATTTCGTACCGGCTCGGCCGTACGCTGCGCTTTGACGCCGATTCTTACTCTTGCATCGGCGACGAGGAAGCTAACGCCATGTTCCGGCGCAAATATCGCGAACCGTTTGTCGTTCCGGAAAAGGTGTAGCTGCCGCCGGCCCATCAGCCCGGACACAATCAGGGTTTTGAATCGCCATCCAGGAAGTCGAGGAGTATCGGGTTGAGCCATTCGGGCCGTTCTATGAAGGTGCCGTGACCAACTCCAGGCAGAACGCAAATGCGTGCACCTGGAATACTGTGAAAGATCTCCGCCGCCTCCTCCAGGTTGGTAAAGTCATGGTCGCCGAAGATGAGGAGCGTGGGCGCTTTGATGGTTGCCAAACCTGCCAGAGAGATGCCCCACCCCGGCTTTGACCACATCGCCCTGACCTTCTCGAAGAATGCCGGCCAATGTTCGGCTCCATCCGGAGAAACGCGTGCGTATTCTTCGCGAAACGCTTTTGGCAGCCGATCGGCGGAAAGAGTCCGCATTGCTTTCTGCTGCTCCGCTGTCACAGGGCCAAGCCCGACCCCGGACACAATGACCCGCCGCACGAGTTCCGGATGCGTGAAGGCGAGCCGCAGCGAGATCTGACCACCGTCGCTGAATCCAACCAGATCCGCATTTCGGATTCCCTGTTGCGCGAGAAAAGCGGAGGTATCTTCAGTCATCCCTGCATAAGACAGGTCGCGGCCCGCGATATCAGCTGTGTGCCCATGGCCCATCTGCTCGACGGCAATCACACGATGATTTCGCGCCAGCGCGGGAATCTGCGCGGCGAACGAGAACTGAATGGTGGTCATACCGCCGTGCAAAAGCACTACAGGCCGGCCCTGGCCGTATACCTCGTAGTACATTCTCAGCCCATGAATCTCGGCGTATTCGCCCGGAGCAGGCCATGCCAGCAGAAAGCCAAACACAGCAACCAGACGCATCGAGAGAGTCTATCGCAATGAACCTAAACCCGGAAGTAATCCGGCCGCCAGTTCACGACCGCTTGCTTGAGATCACGTGGCAGCATCGTTCCGCTCAGCGCCTTTTCCACTAAAGCTGGAACCTCGGCGTCGGGGGCAAACCGGAGTGCGATCAGCTGCGCCTCGGTAAGATCGCCGATTTGGCTACGCAGCGGCTCGGCCACCAATTGGGCAAGCCGAAGGCGCTCCTCCAGGCGGATGACGCGGTCCTGAACTTTGAGTGCGTATGTCCTGATCTTCACCACCGCGACTACTCCGGCTAACGCCAACACCACAAACCAGGCGGAACCCAAACCAGGGTAGCGAACCAGATTCCAGATCGCGACCAGAACATTGACGCCTGCCACGGGCAGCAGAAACACGTGAAAGAGCGGATCGAGACGCGTATGATTGGCGTAATTTTGTACCGGCGGCACGGCCATAGCAATCTCCTAGTGGTAACTTTGCCCTATTTTACCCGCGACGTGCTCCCCCGGGAAAACACTCACTTGCCGCCCTTCGCCCGCAACACCGCGGCCACTTCATCGAACCCGCTCGCCACGGCCGCGTGTAGCGGCGTCGCGCCCGATCGATTGGCGGCATTGGGATCGGCGCCGCGCGCCAGCAGTAAGTCGACCACATCGAGGCGGCCCATGGATGCCGCGTCGTAAAGCGCCGTCGCTCCGGATTCGCTCTCGCGCGCGTCACGGTCTGCGCCGCGGTCTAGGAGCAGAGCGGCGACGTCGCGATGGCCACCCACGGCAGCATCGTGCAATGGAGTGGCCCCTTCCGCATTGCGCGCGTTCACGTCCGCGCCGTGATCGAGCAGCAGGCGTGCGATCTCGAGATTGCCTTTCAGCGCCGCGTCGCCAAGCGCTGTCGCGCCGGACTTTCCACGCGTATCAGCTTTGCATCCGCTGTCGAGCAGAACCGCCACGATGTCGGTCTGCCCTCGCATGACGGCAGCTTGTAAAATGTTTGCGTCGGCCGCCGCCCCCTTCTGAAGCAGCAAGCGAACAGTATCGGCGTGCTGCCCTCGCGCGGCGTTCTCCAGCGGCGTAGCGCCCGATTGATCACGAGTGTCGAGTGCGGCGCCTTGCTTCAGCAACATTTCAACCACATCCGCATGCCCCTGCGCAGCGGCGGCATTTAGCGGCGTCGCGCCCGAATCAGGATTCTTTGCGTTTAACTCGGCGCCCTTCTCGATTAGCAACGCCACCGTGCGCTCGTAGCCCTTCCCGGCCGCTTCATCCAACGGCGAGGCGCCCGATTGATCGCGCGCGTTGACATTGGCGCCATGCGCCAGCAGCAGGGAGACGATCTCGTGATTGCCCCCGGCCGCCGCCAGGTGCAAAGGCGTAGCGCCTGTGCGATAGGTGGCTTTCACGTCCGCGCCGTGATCGAGCAGGAGCGCCACTATGTCAGGATGATTCTTGATAATTGCGTAATGCAGTGGCGTCGAGCCGGCTTCGAGGTGACGCGCGTTTACGTCGGCATGGTACTCCAGGAGCAGCTCGACAATGTCGCGATAGCCGTTCCAGGCGGCATCGTGCAAAGGCGTCGCGCCCAGGACGTCACGGAAATTCGGATCGGCGCCCGCATTTAGCAAATCCCGGACTCGCGCGGCATCATCCGCTTTCGCGGCTTCGGAAAGCTCGTTGGGCCCTGGCGCGAAGGCCAGCAGCGCGGCAACGAGCAGCACAGTCACGGCCGTGCCGTATCGGGGAAGCCGACGTATTGCACTTCCTCTTCGAGGGTCAGCAGGAATTTCTCTTGCACCCGCGCTTTCAACTCGTCGATCACCGCGCGTAAATCCACCGCGGTTCCCGCGCCGCCGTTGTAGATCAGGTTGGCATGATACGTGGCCACGTGGATATCGCCACGCGTCATCCCCTTGGCACCGACCTCTTCCAAAAAATACGCTGCCGGCACCTTGCCCTCGCGAATCACCCGCGCAGGCACGACCGCGGCAACGCTATCGGAAAGGTCGGCCAGCAACAGGTTCTTAAAAATGCTGCCGGCGCATTTCATGGTCACGGGAAACTTCTCATTCCGGACGTTGACGATATCGCCCGATATCTTGCGCAACTCGGCGGCGTCGGCATTTTCCATCACCAGTTCGGTGGAAAAGATAATCCAATCCTTATGACGTTTGAAAACGCTCTCGCGATATTGGAACTCGCAGGCATCTCGGTCGGCGACGCGCACATCGCGCCCATCGTAAAAACGCACGCTGTGCACACGCTCGGAAATCGAATGGCCATATGCGCCCGCGTTTCCATAGACTGCCGCGCCCACCGAGCCCGGAATGCCGGCTAACGTCTCCAGGCCCTTCAGGCCACGATCGACGGTAAAATCCACCAGGTCTTGCAGTACCGCGCCGCTATCCGCGACCACGCGATCACCCGCCGCCAGCATCCGGCGCGCGGTGAAGCGCAGTACGATGCCGCGAAAACCCTCGTCGGATACAATGAGATTCGTTCCGCCGCCTATCACGACGTATGATTCGCCGCTCTCTCGCGCGATATGCAGAGCGGCGATGAACGCCTCAGCGCTGGATGTTTCGGCGTAAAGATCAGCAGGACCGCCAATGGCGAACCGCGTATAGCGAGATAGCGGCGCGCCAGGCAGGACGGTTAAATTTGGAATCGCGGCGAGACGCGCTTGCGTCTCTTCCGTGTGCACCATCACTTCGATTATAGAGGAGGGTCGCGAAACTAATGGCCGCATTTCCCGGCTTGCCGGCAGAAGGTATCAAATTTCTCAGCGCGCTCGCCCGCAACAATCGCCGCGAGTGGTTTCAGCCGCGCAAGCACATCTACGAAGAGCAGGTGAAAGGTCCCATGGCGGAACTGGTGACGGCGCTCAACGCCGAAATGATGCGCTTTGCACCGGATTACGTCAACGAGCCGGCCAAAGCCATCTATCGCATCTATCGCGACACCCGCTTCAGTAAAGACAAGACACCGTATAAAACCCACATCGCGGCCATCTTCCCGCGCCGGGGATTGGAGAAGCACGGTGGCGGCGGCTTGTACTTCAGCGTGTCGGCGAAAGAAATCGAAGTCGCGGGCGGCGTCTATATGCCGGGACCCGAGGCGCTGCTGGCCATCCGCACGCATCTCTCCGAGCATTACGAAGAGTTCCGGAGAACCATCGGCGCGAAAAAACTCCGCGCGCTCATGGGAGAGATGCACGGCGACCAGCTCTCTCGCGTCCCCAAGGGATTTCCAAGTGATCACCCCGCCGCTGACATGCTCCGCTACAAGCAGTGGCTCGTGTATGTGATGCTCGACCCGAAGCTCGCCACCACGCCCAAGCTGTTCGCCGAAGTTCGCCAGCGTTTCGAAGCGATGATGCCGTTCGTGGATTTTCTAAACCGGCCGCTGGTGCGGGTATCAAAACGCCGTACAGAACTTTTTGTATGATCCCCTAACACGCGATAATGTCCCTAGCGCACCATGGATTTCGTAGCGCAGCTTAAGTCCTCGGTTGACATCGTCCAGGTCATCCAGGAGTACGTGCCTCGGCTGCGCCGAGCCACCGCCACTCGCTATGTGGGCCTCTGCCCCTTCCACAACGAGAAGACGCCGTCGTTCTCCGTCCGCACCGACCATCAGTATTACTACTGCTTCGGGTGCTCGGCCAAGGGCGACGTGCTCAAGTTCGTCATGGAAATGGAGCGCATCAGCTTCTATGAAGCCCTAAAGCTCCTGGCCGAGCGTCACGGCATCCCGATGCCCAAGCGCTCGGAGTACTCCGATCCTGAAACGAAGCTGCGGACGGCGCTGCACCAAATGCACGAACTGGCCCAGGAAGCGTTTCGCGCCAATCTGCAAGGGCCGGCGGGGACCGAGGCCCGTGCCTATCTGGAGCGGCGAGGCGTCTCGCCGGCGGTCGCGGCGGAGTTTGCCCTTGGTTACGCCGAACGTTCCGGCCGTGGACTCGTGCGTCTTTTCGAGCAGCAATCCTTCACCAAAGAGCAGTTGGACGAATCGGGCCTCGTGGGCAAGCGCGACGACGGCAGCGTATACGATCGCTTCCGCCATCGTTTAATGTTTCCTATCCACAACGAAACCGGCAAGATCATTGGATTCGGCGGCCGTGCGCTTGATCCCAACGAGCAGGCCAAGTATCTGAACTCGCCCGAGACGCCCATCTATCGCAAGAGCTACGTCCTATACAATCTCCACCGCGCTAAGAACGCGATCAATAAGTCGGACCGCGTCGTACTGGTGGAAGGGTACATGGACGTGGTCGGCGTCTACGCGGCTGGCATTCACGAGGTGGTGGCGAGTTGCGGCACCGCGTTGACCAACCATCAGGTGCAGGCCATGAAGCGCCACTCGCACAAAATCGTGGTGAATTTCGATCCCGATCCCGCGGGTGCGAATGCCACCGAGCGTTCCATCAATATGCTGCTCGACGAAGGCATGCACGTGCGCATCCTCGAACTGGACGATGGCCTGGATCCCGACGAATACTGCAAAGCCCACGGTGCCGAGGCGTATGCCGCAAAGCTTGCTGCGTCCAAGAATTACTTCTACTGGCTGGCCGATCGTGCCCGCGGCAAGTTCGACATGAAGACCGCCGAAGGCCGCGTGGCTGGATTTCAGTTCCTGTTGCCCGCCATCCAACGCCTCTCCGATAAGCTTGAACGGCTGGCCGTCGTCAATGACGTTGCCGGTTACCTGGGTGTGGACGCCGGGCCAGTGCTCGAAAACTTTCGCAAAGCCGCGGCGCAGCGGGAAAAGACGGTGCGTCCCGCCGTGGAGCCTGTTCGCCCCGTGGAGCGCCTTCTCCTCAACCTGCTGCTCGCCAATGCCGACGCCCGCTCGCACCTGTTGCCGCGCCTCAAGCACATGCCGGGACTCGCGCAATTTTCCACGCGCCGCATCTTCGAAGCCATCTTCGCGCTCGATGAAGCCGGAGAGCCGCTGGACTTTGCCGGGCTGGACGCCCGCCTGGAAGATAATGATCGAAACTTGCTTGTGACCGCAGTTTTGGCCGATGAGACAGATAGTACGGTTCTGTCACTGGAGCAGGGAGAGGCATGCTTGAGCCGCCTGGAAAGCTCCCAACGCGATGAGGAGCGTGCGGAATTGAAGGCCAAGGTGCGGGCGGCGGAGCGCGGTGGTGACATAGGCGAGGCCTTGCGCCTCAGTGCCGAGCTCGCGCGTTTCGACCGCGGTTAACTTCGGGTAACAGCAAGGCGATTTTGGCAGGTCGTGCGTTGTACAATGTGGAAGATCAGTTTCAGGGCAGTGCGGAGCATCGGGGGCTCCCCGTGGCTGTTGAAGACAAATTTGAGCGGCTTTCTCGCCTCATGACCACAGGCAAGGAAAAGGGCTACGTCCTTTACGACGAAGTCAGCGATCTCCTGCCTACGGATCTGAACGGCGGTGCGGATCTCGATGATCTCCTGGCGGGTCTCGATGTGGCCGGCATCGAGATTCTCGAAGAGCCGAAGCTCGACGCCAAGATCGAGGAAGCCGACGAGCTGCTCGATCTCGACTTGCTCCCCGCTCCGGGCGGCGACAAGACGAACGATCCAGTCCGCATGTACCTGCGCGAAATGGGCGCGGTTCCGCTGCTCACGCGCGAGGGCGAAGTCGAAATCGCCAAGCGCATCGAGCGCGGCCAGTCCACCGTTTTGAAGGCGCTCTCCCGATCGCCGCTGGTAATCCAGAAAATCCTCGCCATGGGCGAAGAGGTGCAGTGCGGCAACCTCCCCGCGCGCGACCTGATTCAACTCTCCGATCCCCTGGTGACGGACGAAGTATTGGAAGAAAAGAAGCAGGAATTTCTTGCTGCGGTCGAAGAGTTATCCCGGCTTTACAAGAAATTGCTGCAAGGCCGCCAGAAACTACTCGCCGTTCCGCGGGGCATGAAACCCAAGCAGCACCGGCGGCTGCGCTGGGAACTCGGCCGTCTCACCGTGCGCATTGGCCGCCAGGCACGGTCGATCAAATTCCAATCGCTGGTGTTGCGCCACCTGATCGAATGCATCCGCTGCGCCATGGAAGAGGTCAAGCCGGTAGAGCGCGAGCTGGCGCGCTTGCAGCGAAAAATGGAGGTCGTACCCGGCTCCGACGCGCACGCCGGCCGCGCCAACGGGTTCAAGGATCTGCGCCGCGAGCAGCGCAGCCACCTCCAGCGCATGCAGCAGCTTGAGGAGGAGTATGGCGCTTCCGCTACCGAGCTGCGCCGCACCTACTCCATCATCAGCAAGGCCGATCAGCTTGCCGAAGTCGCCAAGAAAGAGCTGATCGAAGCCAACCTCCGCCTGGTCGTTTCGATAGCCAAGCGCTACACCAATCGCGGGCTGCAATTTCTCGATCTGATCCAGGAAGGCAATATCGGCCTGATGAAAGCCGTGGACAAATTCGAGTACCGGCGCGGCTACAAGTTCTCCACGTACGCCACATGGTGGGTGCGGCAAGCCATCACGCGCGCCATCGCAGACCAGGCACGCACCATTCGCATCCCGGTCCACATGATCGAGACCATCAATAAGCTGATCCGCACTTCGCGCCAGCTCATTCAGGAACTGGGCCGCGAACCTACCAATGAGGAACTGGCGGAGCGCATGGAGATGCCGGTCTCGAAAGTCCGCAAGGTGCTGCGCATCGCGCAGGAGCCCATATCGCTGGAAACGCCCATCGGCGAAGAGGACGAATCGCACCTCGGCGATTTCATCGTCGATCGCTCCGGCATCTCGCCCTCCGAAGCCGTGATCAATCTCAATCTGCGCGAGCAAACTGCGCAAGTGCTCAAGACCCTCACGCCGCGCGAGGAAAAGATCATCAAGATGCGCTTCGGCCTCGAAGACGGCAGTGAGCACACCCTCGAAGAAGTCGGCCAGAACTTCGCCGTTACCCGCGAGCGCATCCGCCAGATCGAAGCCAAAGCCCTACGCAAACTGCGACACCCCAGCCGCAGCCACCGCCTCCGCACCTTCTTGCAGGACGGCGCACGCGAAGCCTAACGGTACGTCGCTACTGCTCCATCACAATCGCCAGGTCCCACGGCTTGAGCCTCAGTTGCTGCCCTTTTTCTATTCGGAGATCGGTCAGCACATCCGTCCCGCCGCCGTGCGGATAGCCCATCGTCTGCTCAGCTCCCGAAAAATTAAAGTAATAATGCAGGAGCTTGCCCTGGCCGTTCCGCCCATGCCGCACCTTGACCGTCGCCGGCAGCGCCTGGTCCGGCCCGGTGAGTCCGGCCGCTTTCAAGGCACCCCGTACGACCTCGCGTTGCAGCACGTCGCTCAATACCGTGCCCTCATAAGTCAGCGCGCCATTTCCATATCGATTGCGTGTGATCGCGGGAAAGTGCCAGTACGCATGGTCGAATGTGGCAACAACCTCCGCCGTATCCGGCATCAAAAACTCCTCCCAGACCGACCCTGTGTTTTGATCCCCCGCATGATACGGATCCGGAGTCAGCCGCTTCGGCTCGGCGAGACTCGTAAACTCCTGGTAATGAATTCCCGCGGCGGCACGCAGGCCTCCCGGCTGCATCGTATCGCGCACCGTTGAGTATTGGTTCGTGAATCCGCTTTTGAACGCCATCACCGCCTGGCCACCGGCCTTGACGTAATCGGAAATGTGTTGCAACACTTCGTCCGAGGCGCTGTACAACGGCGGCACCAGCAACACTTTATACCGCGAAAAGTCCACGGCGTTGGCCGGAACGAAATCGGGCTCGATATTCAACTCGTAAAGCGCGCCGTACATCTGGTTGAGCACGCTCATGTAACCCACGCTGTCGCTGAACGGCATGTAACTGATGGCGTTGGCGGAGTCCGTGCTCACCAGAATCGCCACCGGATTGTCTTGACGCAGGTTGACCAATCGCGGCCCCACTCGCTTCAGTTCGCCCGCAACCCGGCTCACCTCGGCGTACGTACGGTTCGGTTCCAGGTCATGCGACAGTACGCCGCGCCAGTACGTTTCCTGCCCATAGTGCAGGGAGGCCCAGTGCCAATACTCCACCATGTTGGCGCCCGCGGCCAGGTGCGCATACACAGCCAGCCGTAGTTGCCCTGGATACATCGGGTACTGCGTGCGCGAATCCCAGCCAATCGACTGCGCGTTGGTTTCCGTCACCAGGTAGTTCGCGTGTTTTAGCGACCGCCCCAAGTCTCCGGCCAGCCAGATCCGCCTTCCGTCTAACTCCTCTTGCGTCGGAAAGTACGGGTTCTCGGCGACAACATCCAGGTTTTCCGCAATCGCCCACTGATCCAGGTTCGAATGTACGCCGCCGCTGAAATCGTGCGTAATAAACTGGTCCGGCCGCTTGTACTCATTCACGATCTTCGCCTGCCACGCGAGAAAGTCCGTAACAATATCGTGTTGGAAGTTCTCCCACTCGAGCTTGTAGCCCGGATTTAATATTCCGTCGCGAGGCGGCAAGTCTTCCCAACGATCTACCAGTTGCCCCCAATACGCCAGGCCCCAAATCCGGTTCAGCACCTCTGTGGTCTCATATTTGTGACGCAGCCGATCCAGAAACGCTCGCTGCGTGTAAGGCGTCACAGCCCCATTAGGAAAGGTTTCATTATCGATCTGGTAACCAATCACCGCCGGATGTTGATGGAAGTGCCCCACGACCTGCCGAATAATTCTCTCGGCATATCTTCGAAAGTCCGGATTCAGAAAATCCATGTTCTGCCGCGGACCGTAATAGCCCGGCGGCATCGACGGCGGGTACGTCGACTCGTAAGGGTTCCGCAGTGGCGGCGCCGTCCCGTTGTGTGTCACCAGGATTTCCGGGTGCGCCCTGTATAACCATGTCGGAATCGTGTACGTCGGCGTTCCCAAAATGACTTTGATTCCAGCCTGCTGCATCCGGTCTAACACCCGTTCCATCCACGCGAACTGAAAATCCCCGTCCCGAGGCTCCCAACTGCTCCACGTGGACTCGCCCACTCGAACCACGGTGATGCCCGCCTTCTGCATCATTTCGACGTCTTTATTGAGACGCTCTTGCGGCATGTACTCGGGATAGTACGCGACCCCATAGAGGATCGTCTCCATTCGATCCGGTGCGAAGGTCCGGGTTTGCGCAACCGCGGCGACAGTAACGGCCAAGAGCGCGGAAAGGAGCTTCATATGAGATCGACCATATCGCACCTTGGTCCACAGCGCCACGGGCACATCCGCAGGGTGTACACTGAGCCAGAGGTGCCGCATGCGCGTGACTGCCGCAGCTTGTTTTGCCGTCATCGGTCCGCTGGCCTCACTCGCAATTGGCGGCGATTCCGGACTTCCGCCGCGCCCCAGCAGTACCGATTATCCTGTCAATAAAACATCCAAAGCCGCCGCCATCGGCGCCCTGCTCCCACCGTCAGATCAGTTAAAGAAAATCTTTCCCGATGAGATCAGCAAGAAATACATCATCGTGGAGGTCGCGATTTATCCGCAAGACGGCGCGGCGGTCGACGTGGCGTCCCTCGACTTCGCGCTGAAGTTGGGATCGGACGACGTTCGTTACCCCTCCACGCCGCAAGACCTCGCCTCGCTCTGGAAGGAGAACCAGCCTTCGTTCCCGAACCGCGGCACGGAAGTCCACGGTGAGACCGGCGTCACGTACAGCAGCGGCAATGATCCCGTCAATGGACGAACGCGCGGATGGTCCACCTACGAAGGCGTATCAGCATCGAACCAACATCCGGCAACGGACGCGCCTCCGCCGCCTCCGGCGTATGATCCTTACGTCGTTGAAGCCCGGGCTAAAGAGAAAGCGTTGCCCGAAGGCGAAACCGCTAGCGCCGTAGCCGGTTATCTCTACTTCCATCGTCCCGCGAAGAAACACAAGAACGCCACTCTCGAATTACGCTACTCGAAAGACGGCGATATCATCATCCTTCCCTTCCCGCCCAAATAGAACGCCGTTCACAAAACATTTCGTAATAGAAATGTTTCGCGGTAATATAACACATGGCCGCGCTTACCCGCGGTCTGCACTCCATGCCGTCCGCTCAACTCCAGGTTCTCTCCGGCGGTCCGAAAGTAATCCCTGCGCCTTCCGCCGGTGCCTCCCGCTCTGAAGGCAAACCCGAGCTGGCTCCGGAGTTTGACCGCCCTTCGCTCTACTTGAATCCCGAGCTGAGTCTCCTCGAGTTCCAGTGCCGCGTTCTCGAAGAAGCGGGGGACTCTCGCAACCCACTGCTCGAACGCGTGAAATTTCTCGCCATCCTCAGCTCCAATCTGGACGAGTTCTTCATGGTCCGCGTGGCTGGCTTGTTGCAACAGATCGAAAACGGCGTGCAAGATGCCAGCATCGACGGCCGCCAGCCCGGCGCGCAACTGGCCGCCATTCGCACCGAAGTCACGCGTCTCGTCTCCGAAGCCTACGCTGCCTACCGCGAAGAGTTGCTGCCCGCGCTCGCCAACGCGGGAATCACCATCATCGAATATTCCTCGCTCCACCCCAGCCAGCAGGCGCAGCTCGAGGCCTACTTCATCGACAGCGTCTATCCCGTGCTCACGCCGCTCGCATTCGATCCCGGCCGGCCGTTTCCGCATATCTCGAATCTGAGCCTGAATCTCGCGGTGGTGGTGCGCGATTCGCACGGCGCCGAACATTTCGCTCGCGTCAAAGCGCCCGATAGCCTCGCACAGCTCATGCCCGTTCCCAAAGGTCCCTGGCCGTCCGCGGGCGACTGCTACGTTTGGGTCGAACAAGTGATTCTGGCCAACCTCCATCTTCTGTTTCCGGGCCTCGAGATCGTGGAAGCGCATCCGTTCCATGTCACCCGCGATGCCGAGGTCGCCATCAAGGAACTTGAGTCCGACGACCTACTCGCCGCCATCGAAGAAGCCGTGTGGCAGCGACGCTTTCGCGACGCCGTCCGCCTCGTGGTCGACCGCAGCATGCCCGAGACGTTGCTCCGCATCCTCACCAGCAATCTCGAAATCGAACCGTCCGGCATTTATCGCGTCGATGGCCCGCTCGACCTCGGTCGCCTCCGACAATTGAGTTCGCTCGACCGTCCCGATCTCAAGGACCGTCCCTTCGTAGCCCAGGCTCCCCTCGCTCTCGTGCGCAAAGACGGAGATTACTTCGCAGCCATTCGCCAGGAAGATGTCTTGCTGCACCACCCGTTCGATTCCTTTCAGCCTGTGGTTGAGTTCCTCCAGCAGGCGGCGCGCGATCCCGGCGTGCTCGCCATCAAAATGACGCTCTATCGCCTCGGGCGCAATTCCCCCATCGTGGATGCACTGCTCGAAGCCGTCAGGAACGGCAAGCAGGTTGCCGTCGTGGTGGAATTGAAGGCGCGCTTCGACGAGGAAAGCAACATCGAGTGGGCGCGCGCGCTCGAAAGCGAAGGCGTACACGTGGTTTACGGTCTGGTCGGCCTCAAGGTCCACTCCAAAGTCGCGCTCGTCGTTCGCCGCGAGGATGACACCATTCGTCCTTACCTGCACTTGGCTACCGGAAACTACAATCCCACCACCGCCAAACTTTACACGGACATCGGCCTGCTCACTTGCGATCCGCAAATCGCCGCCGATGCCACCGCCCTGTTCAACTACCTCACCGGCTACTCGGATAAGAATCTGTTCCGCAAGCTCCTGGTCGCCCCCGTCAATCTTCGTGAGCGGCTGAAAGAACTCATCCGCCGCGAAATCGGCCATCAGCGCTGTGGCGAGCACGGTCATCTGATCCTGAAGATGAACGCTCTCGAGGATCCCGACCTGATTCAGTTGCTATATGAAGCTTCGGGCGCAGGCGTCACCGTCGATCTGCTGATCCGCGGCATTTGTTCTTTGCGGCCTGGACTGCCGGGAGTCAGTGACAACATTCGGGTCACCAGCATCGTCGGCCGCTTCCTCGAGCATAGTCGCGTCTTCTACTTCCGTAACGGCGGTGCGGATGAGGTCTATCTCGGCAGCGCCGATTTGATGCCGCGCAATCTCAATCGCCGCGTCGAGGTGCTGTTCCCGGTTGCCGCGCCGCGCCTCGTGGCCCGGCTGCGCGATGAAATCCTCGCGACCTATCTCGCGGATCACGCCGCCGCCCGCTACATGCACAGCGACGGCAGTTACACTCCTAAACCCGCAGGCGGCGGACTCGATAGCCAGGCATGGTTCCTGGGGCAGCGCGGATCGCGTCCGGAACCCATCACGCCGGCGGCCGCACCTCTGCCCACAATCGTCCTTGATGCGGAACCTGCCGGCGAGAAGACCGTGCTATCAGCGCTGGCCTCTCGCGTGGCTGCCGATCTTGCCCTTTGTTTCGTCGCCGCTGCGGAAGACATCCGCCGCCGTGCCGTGCGCGCCTAACTCCACACGCGCCGTATCCACGGCTCCACCAAGCTCCGGGCTTTTGAGGGAAAACGGTGGCCGCCCTCCATCATATGGAACTCCACATCGTCCGCGCGCTTTCGCAGCCGCTCAGCGAAGAGCTCCGTTGAGGAACGTGGATAAAACTCGTCTTCGGTCCGCGCGATGTGCAGCAGTGACGCCGACACCTTCTTGTAGGGGCCTTCTTCCCAATTCTTCGGCACGCCACCGCAAAGTCCCATGACCCCGCGGACCGCGTCCGGATGCGTCGCTGCAAACCGGTAGTTCATCCCCACTGGTTGCGAGAATCCCACCAGAAGTCGTCGCGCCGCCGGAATCGACCACTGCCGCTCCACCTCCTCGAACACGTGCAGCAGCATCTCATGATGCATCCGCACCGAGGATTCGGAATGCTTGTGCGTGGCCCAGCAATAGCCCACTTCGTTCGACGGCTGCGCCACGTAAAATTGGCTCGGCGCTTGCAGCGATGCAATCACGTGCTCCGGGCCCAGCAACGCCTCAGTCAGCCGCAGCATCATCTCGGGATTCTGCCCAAATCCGTGCAGCGTGGCAACCAGCAGCGTTGACCGCGTGATCTCTTGGGGCGCATGCAACAGGTAGTGGCAGTCCATGCGCACACTGAACGTGCGGTGCTCGATCGCTTCAGAGGCCATTTCAAGAGTTGTACCACGGCACCGGCATCCCGCCGCGGCAATATTCGGTTACTTCTTGCCGATTTCGTAAAGGTAAATCGTGCGCGGCCGGCCTTCGGCTTCCACCTGCTGGACCACCGTGGGCTTCCACCCGCGAATCTCGAAATCGTGCGAAACCACCCGCGCACCCGGCTTCAGATCACGTTCCAGGTTCGGTTTGAGCAGTTCATTTGCGGACGTCAGTAGATAGATCGTCACTACGTCAGCCGGCCTCAGGTCCACCTTCAGCATATTGGCGTGTATGATCTTCACGCGGTTTTCGAGCCCCAGCGCCTTCACGCGGTTGGTGGCGATTCTGCACAGCTCCGGCGAAAGCTCAACGCCTACGGCTCGTGCCTTGAATGTCCGCGCTGCCGTGATCACAATCCGGCCCTCGCCGCACCCCAGGTCGTAAACCATTTCACCCGGTTGCAGATGAGCTACCTGCAACATCCGCTCAATCACTTCCTGCGGACTGGGAAAATCCGGCGCAATGATGTTAGGATCGCCGAACCGCTGCGCATAAATGGCAGGAGCAGTGGATAAGAAAGCCGCACACGCAAGCAGACGGAGCACAGACCTGGCAGGTATGGGCAACGCGGAAACCCCTCTCACCCATACTATACGTCCTGCGGGCACAACAGATTACAGGAAATTAAGGAAATCTCGCGGTTTACAGAGGGCCTGGGTCGGTTGTCAGTTTGCTGCCGTGGGCCTTCACGATCCTGGTCATGATTTCAGTCCACGCGTACCACAGGTCCCGCGGCCGAGAGATGGTATACTCGTATCCCTTTAAGTGCTTGACTGCGTTACCGATAGCGTCGCGCCAGGGGTTCGCCGCCGGATTCAGATTGAAGTTCATGTAAAACACCGGAAAGTCCACCGTCGCCAACTGGTTGAGCGAGTCCTGCGGCAGGCTGTCATCCAGCATCACTTTCGGTCCCGCGAAGATCACGGCGTCCGGGTGGTCCTTATTGCTGACTTCCTCGGTGAGCAGGCCGGTCAGAAATTCCGTTTCGCCGTGCTTCTGGCTAAGCCGCTTCAGGTCAACCGTTCCCAGATTGAGAGAACTGAGCGCTTCGCCCAGGGCCGGGAAATTGATCTGGTCCGTATCCTCCTGCCGGTAGACGATCCTCTGTTCCTGCATGTTAAAGGCAACAATCGAGAACTTCCGGATGCGCGGCTCGCGTGCAATGCTCCGCAAGATCGAGAGAAGGGCATTCGTATCCAGCGGTTGCAGCGTGGCGGAATTTGCATTTTGCGGTGCAAAATTCACGATCACCTTTACGTTAAGCGGTCCCTCCGTCTCCGGCCGTGCCACCGGAGGCTCGTCCTTAAACGGCTCCTGCTCCGCCTGTATCGTGCCCGGCGCCATCATCAGCACGAGTTGCTTGTCCTTTGCCGGCAACTCCGCCTGCGCATCCCAATAGAAGGAGCACACGCGCTCTGCTCGATCGCGCATCAGGAAATCGACGTGGTAGTTACCTTCGCCAAGGTCGAAACCGCCCCGCAGGTAAGCATTCCCCTTCGCGTCTTCCTCAATGGCCGGCACGCTGAGACGCTGGGAGAAGTAAACCGGTTCATCCTTGTGTCCTTGCGGCGTGACGCGAAAGATCATGGTCAGCAGGTCTTCCGAACCCGCCAAGTCACTGAGAGGAATGGTTACTTCGTATCCGCCGTGAAACCGAAGATCAAAACCCAAGGTCGGCTTTACTGGTGTTACCGTACACGGAAGATCCTTCCGGATGTCCTGAGCTTCCAGCACCGCCGAGTCTGTATTGAAGATCCGCACCAGATCCCCTGGTCCCGATCCCTGCATCATGGTCTGCGCCTGCAAGCCGCCGGCGACCAGACATGCAAAGCCGAGGAGTGTCCATGGAAGTCGGTTTTTTGAGAAACCGAATCTGCTCATCGCCACGAGGGAAGCACCTGAGGTACCAACGTGAATCGTGAAACCAAACGCCCGATTTCCCCGTCCATCTACGATCGTATTATCGTCCAAATTTCTAAAACTGCAAGGGAAACTTCGCACAGGACGGGTCGTTTCAAATGCGTCGTAATTCACCACAATGGTTCACCCTGGACGTGTTTTCTCTCGGAGAAATGCAACACCCGTGTATCCATCCAACACGCCCGTCCACTCCATGACTAACGAGATGGTGATCGGACACGCGCCGGGCGTTGCACTCGTTAACGGCTACTCGCCACCACGCGTTTGTGCTGAATAGTGCCGGCTGAATAGGAGAATCAACGGCTCTTGGCCAGCACCGCGTGCGGCGTCAGAGAGCCAACATCGTACGCTTTGCCGCGGTCATCGCCGAGGATGAGCGCGGTCTCTTTCGTGGAAAGCCGGAAATTAGGGTCCAGACACCACTCGCTCGGTGGAACGGCAACCCCATGTGCGGCCGCATCGGGAAGGATATGCAGGTCCCTGTAGCCTTGCCGGATCAGCTCGCCGTAACACAGACCCCACCAGAATTGCTCGGTGTCGAGCCTTTCCAGAAAGACTGGACCTTTGGGCTGTATTCGCCGGATCTCACGAACCGCGCCGGCTAGCTGGGCTTCACGCCTTTCGACATCTGCTGACCGTGCCAGGTTCCAATCGCGAACGAAGAGAGTCGAAGGCGCTTGGCAGAACGCATATAGAATCAGGCACGCCGAAGCAACCGCTCGTCCAAACCTCGAATGCGCCCCCACCAGCGCGTCAGCCGCCAGCCACGCGAGGCCAATCAGCGGAACGAATGCGTAGTACGGTGTGAAGTGTTCGTTCAGCGGCAGAACCGGAGTCAAGCCCAACACAAACCAAAGTAGACAGAACAATGCCGCTGGTTGCTTCCGGCGCAGCCCGGCGACCACCCACGCAAGCACCGCCGCGCTCATCAACACAGTTCCCGCCATCGCAAGCCCTGCGTCGCTGTTATGGATGCCGCGATATTCCTCCGGCCCGAGCACTTTGGTCCAGTAGCGCGCGAGGTTTGTGACCAAACTCCAGCCGAAAGACATCCGGTATGGACCACTTTGCGGCAGTTGTACCGAGAACAGGTGCGCCGCCACGAACGCCACAGTCACAGTTGCGGATGGAAGAACCGCCTTCCAGCGCCCCGCAGCAAACAACGCAATATAGACAGCCGCGATGAGTGGAAATACGACCATCAGCTCCAGCGTGCCAAACCCCAACACCATCGCCGCGAGATGTGCCCCCAGCCAGATGGATTTCCCCGAATCGATCCACTTCATGAAGGCATTGAACGTCAGCAGGAACCAAAAAGCGTAAAGGACCTCGTTCAGCGCGGAAGCCCAGAGCAGCGGTTCAACCAGTGAATCGTTCAGAACCCACAGAGTCGCGGCTATACCCGCGGCCACCGGCGATCCCAGCAGCCGTCGCCCCGCAGCAACCAGAAGGAACACGTTGGCAATCTGTGTGATCAGCGCCAGCCAGTGCAGCGGAATCGGATTCAAGCCGAACCACGACGAGGCTAGCAGGAACCACACGCGATCGCCCAGCGGTCGGATCGACCCTTGCGCCTGGGGCGAAAACAGCGCCCAAACAAGACTATGGCCGTTCGCGATCGTGTTGCGAAGGCTCAGCCACGCAAGATCATCGAGCCGGTATGCAGAGCGGAGCGCAGGAGCGTAGAGAATCACCACAACAACCGCCGGCAACGCTGCCGTGGTCACCATCCACCCGAGCCGTCGACCGGATCGTTCGTGCAGCAAGGAGCGCCTCGCGCGAGCCTATTCGGCAAGGCCAGCACGTCAACGTCCAGCGCGGGAATGCGATCGCCCGCGGCTTCGCGGGTCGCCATACTCTCGCCAAAGCCTGCTAACATTTTCTTGGCGGCGGAGTGCTCCAAGCTGGCTGCGATTGGACTTTTAGTCCGATTTTGGCCTCTCTGGGGTTACCCCAGGGGATCGTGAAGAACTCGGCATTCGTCGCGTGAGCTGCGCTGCGCTGAAACGCAGATTTGCTCACGCCGGGAGAGACTCGTTGGGGCATTCCGCCACACACTGCCATGCCGAACCGCTCGGTCGTGAACGCGCTCGCGCGATCGTTTCTCGCGGGCGACATGACCGCTCCGTCTATCGCCTCTCGCGGCGCAACCGCTCTCGGTAGATCTTGGACTTGGCTTCGGCCGCTCGCGGAGCGGTTCATCGAGTTCATTGCCGGCGGCACGCGGCCTCGTCACCGGGACGCCGTACATTTTCTTCTAGCGGATCGAGGCTTTGAACGCGCCCAAACCCGGCACCAGTTGTCGGTCGCACACTGGCTGACCGCGCCTCAGCGCATGCAGCCCGTTCCGCCAGCCGCAAACTGGCATGTGCCGGCTATCGAATCTGTTGGGGCGTTGAGTGATTGGCTTGGCATCCCACTCACTGATCTCCTCTGGTTCGCCGATCTCAAGGGGCTTGGATGCAAGCAGCCCGCGCAACAGCTTCGCCATTATCACTACCGTATCTTAACGAAGAAGTCCGGAAATATTCGATTGATCGAAGCGCCCAAGCCGCGGCTCAAACAGCTCCAGCGAAGGATTCTGACCGGCATCCTGGAACAGATTCCCCTTCATTCCGTTGCGCACGGGTTTCGTAAGGCGTATTCGATCAAAACCTTCGTCGCGCCCCACACCGGCTGCCGGGTCATTCTGCGGATGGACCTGTGCGACTTCTTCACCAACTTTCGGCATGCAAGAATTCAAGCGCTCTTTCGCACAACCGGATATCCGGAGCCGGTCGCGGATCTGCTCGCCGCCATGTGCACCCACGCTACACCGCGCGATGCGTGGCGCAGTCTCGATTGGGACGTCGATCGCGCGCAACTCGGTGAAGCCCGTCAGCTCTATTCCCGGCGGCATCTGCCTCAAGGAGCTCCCACCTCGCCGTCGCTGGCCAACCTATGCGCCTTCCGCGCCGATTGCCGCCTGTCCGGTCTCGCGCAAGCGGCCGGTGCGACGTACACGCGCTACGCCGACGATCTCGCGTTCTCCGGCGGCGAAGCCTTCGAGCGATCCGTCGAGCGCTTCTCCCTTCATGCCGCCGCCATTCTGCTCGATGAGGGATTTCAAGTGAACCACCACAAGACCCGCTTCATGCGTCAGGGAGTACGACAGCGGCTCGCCGGCCTCGTGGTGAACCACCACGCCAATCTCCAACGAAGTGAATTCGATCGCCTCAAAGCGACTCTGACCAACTCCGTTCGCTTCGGCCCCGTAAGCCAGAATCGTGACGCTCACCCGAACTTCCGTTCGCACCTTGAAGGCCGCGTCGCGTTTGTCGAAATGATCAACTCCACCCGCGGAAAACGGCTCCGCATCATATTCGAGCAAATCCACTGGCCTTAAGCCTGGCTGTCCATTTCCGAAACATAGCGGTCACGAAACCGGCCAAGCTCCGCGAGTCTATTCCGTATCCAGGCCCGCCCTCTTGAGCAGTTTTCGAAGCTCCGTGAACCCCTTGTCACCCTCTATCGCGGCCGCTACGGTGCCGTCTTTCTCGACGATGATGTAGGTAGGAAACACACCAATCTGATAGGGTCGAGGCATATCGTTCTCCGTCGTCAGCACCACCGGATAGTCCACCGGGTGTTCGTTCAGAAAGGTCTTGACGACGTCCCGGTCCTCGCTCACCGAAATACTGATGATCATGAGGTCGTTATCCCCATACTTCCGATACAAGGAATGCAGCGCACGAGCGTCGGCCCGGCATGGCGGACACCAGGTGGTCCAGAAATCGAGCAGCACGGTCTTTCCCTTGAAAGCCGATAGCATCACTGCTTTACCCTGAATATCCGTCACTGCCAGGTCCGGCGCATTCTTCCCCACCAACTCCTTTTTGATCCGCGCCGCGTTCCACTTCGAAAGCTCTTTCACTTCGTGCATATCGCTGGACGGCAACTGGAAGAGGCTCGCGTCTGCGGCAGCGCCATAATTCTGCTGCTTCATCATGCATGTGCTGATTACTTGGTAGCCACCGACCTGATCCTCAGTGATCTCCGCGGAACGGGAGGCCAGCAAAAGCCCGGTTTCCGTGTCAATCATCATTCGCTTGCTGCCTCGCAACCAAGTCCCAAGGTCACGGCCGGAAGCGCGCCGCGTGCGCCTCATCAGCGGTACTTCAAGAACCACGCACTGGTGGTCCTTTCCTTGGAGTCCGCAATGAGTCCGCTCGATCTCACGCGCTTTTGCAAAATCCCCGCCATTTGCCGCATACGGCGCAGGTGCAGCATCCTCGTCCTTGGACTGGCGCCTAGTCCGGACGTATTCATCGTCGCTCTCTTCCATCCGCAGAAGGTCTTTGCCATCGAAAATCCTTACTTGATTCGCTGACCCGCTGACGGTCCTTTCCCGCCATTTCTCGCCTGATAGATCGAGGATGATCTGCCGCTTCACTGACTGATTGCCATGACCCGTTTTAAATGTCTGCGTCAACTCAAATTCTTGATGAACCGCTGCCAGCCCTTCCCGTTTCGCTTTGAGCTCCATCCACAAGGAACTCGGCTGAGTCGCTGCCGCCGCCATTCCGACGCACCCTAGCCACATTAGGAACCGCATCATGCTACCGGAATTGTAGAACATCCCAATGCCTGTTCATTTCCGAACACAGCGGTCACGAAACCGGCCAAACTGCTCGCCCGCGCTCATTCGATACGCAAACAACTGCCGTCGCTTCAGCCGCTTGCCCTTGGCCTGCACTGGCAGCGAAGTTGCAACCTTTAGCCTCTAATGGAAACCCTCCTGCAAGACCTTCGCTACGGCCTGCGCAGCCTGCGCAATAACCCGGGGTTCACGGTGGTCGCCATCCTGACTCTCGCTCTCGGCATCGGCGTCAACACCACCATCTTCACCCTCATCAATAAAACGCTGCTCAAGCCGCTAGCTTTCCCCCATTCGGAACGCCTGGTCTTGATCTGGGAGACCTTCGGCAAGGGTCCCGACAACGAGAACATCGTTTCCGCGCCCAACTTCTGGGATTTCCAGCGGCAAGCCCAGTCGTTCGAATCCATGGCCATCTTCGATTCCGCCGGCCGCGGCTACAACCTCTCCGCGAGCGGCGACAAGCAGAACGCGGAACAGGTCTCGGGGCTGCGTGTTTCCTCTGGTTTCTTCTCTGTGTTGGGCGCGAAGCCGCTTCTCGGTCGAACATTCTTTCCCGAGGAAGACACTCTTGGAAAAGATCAGGAAGTCGTTCTCAGCTTCGGATTGTGGAAAAGGCGCTACGACGGCCGCATATCGCTCATCGGGGAAACTATCCGCATCGACGGGGCCGATTTCACCGTGGTCGGCGTCATGCCCCCCGATTTCCAGTGGCAATTCGATAGCGATCAACGCCAACTCTGGGTGCCCGTGGGCTACACCAAAACCGATTTCGGACGGGGTGACAACAGCTTTATTTCGATTGCCCGCCTCAAACCCGGAATCAGCATCGAGCGCGCGAGAAACGAGATGCAGGCCATTGGCAGCCGCGTCCAGAAGCAATATCCGAAAGAGGACGCCAACATGGGCGCGACGGTGCAGCCCATGTCCGACTACGGCATGGAGGGCCTGCGCAGCACCCTTCTGGCGCTGCTCGCCGCCGTGGCGTTCGTGCTCCTCATTGCTTGCGTGAACATTGCCAACCTGCTGCTGGCTCGCGGAGCCACTAGACAGAAGGAGTTCGCCATTCGTCGCACGCTCGGAGCCGGAGGCGCTCGCCTTGCCCGGCAGTTGCTTACCGAAAGCGTCTTGCTGGCGCTCGCAGGTGGTGCGGCTGGACTCTTACTCGCGGCCTGGGGTACACGTCTGATATTTGTCGTCTTCAAACTGGATTCCCTGAATCTGCCCATGCGTCCGCTCGATTCCGTCGCGATGGATAGCCGCGTCTTTGCATTCGCCCTGCTCGTTTCCTGCCTGACCGGTTTGCTGTTCGGCGTGGCGCCCGCGGTGAGCGCCCTGCGCGCCGACGTGAACGAGCCTCTCAAGGAAGGCGGCCGCACTCCAAGCACCAGCGGCAGAAACCGACTGCGGCACGTGCTGGTGGCCTCGGAGATGGCGCTGGCCTTGGTTGTCCTGTCCGGCGCCGGGCTGATGCTCAAGAGCATGAGCCGCCTGCTCGGAGTCGATCCGGGTTTGGATCCGAAAAACGTTCTCATCACGGGCCTGTCGGTTCCACAGGAGGAGATCTACAACGGTCCACCGGGCCTCCCGCGCTTCTGCGAGGATCTCGACGATCACGTCGGCGCCATTCCGGGTGTGGTTTCCGTGGGCGCCGTGGGGCATCTGCCGTTTGAAGGAAACGCCGGCCGTGGTTTTCAAGTAGAGGGTCAGCCACCCGCCGAGCCCGGAAACATGCCCGGCGCGAACTACTCTGTCGCCTGCCCTAATTACTTCCGCACCATGGGCATCCCGATGCTAAAAGGCCGGGAGTTCACACGGCAGGATACTTTGCATTCCCCCGCCGTAATCGTCATCAACGAAACCATGGCGCGCAAGTTCTGGCCGAAGCAGGATCCGGTGGGCCGCGCCATACGGCTCGGTGGATCCGATGGGCCTCGTCTCGCCATAGTCGGCGTCTATCGAGATGTACATCACCAGGGGCTGGATTCCCCAGTCTCCGAACAATTCATGCGGCCCTACACGCAAGCCGGCTGGCCGATCATGAACGTGGTTGTCCGCACGCACAGCGCACCGGCCGCGTTCACAGCGTCCGTTAAAAAAGCCATTGCGGATTTTCTGCCGGATCGGCCCGTTTCCGGCTTCCAGACCATGGAGCAGGTTGTCCACGATTCCACCGGCTCGCGCCGCTTCCCCATGCTGCTGCTCAGTGCATTCTCGCTGTTGGCCCTCGTGCTCGCAGCAGTCGGCGTCGCGGGCGTGGTGAGCCACTCGGTAGCCCAGCGAACCCACGAGATCGGCATCCGCATGGCGCTCGGTGCGGGAACGCTGGACGTGCTAAGGCTGATGGTGACCGGCAACATGGCCTGGGTGCTGGCTGGCCTTTCCGTGGGCATCGCCGGTTCGGCGGGTCTCACGCGT
>Ga0335069_10003588_pt1 | contig 23320 bp, 27 predicted proteins | sample Lox_Sample_11_FD_206714 | JGI IMG/M metagenome (GOLD analysis project Ga0335069, IMG submission 206714) | Soil microbial communities from Loxahatchee National Wildlife Refuge, Florida, United States - Lox_Sample_1.1 | ecosystem: Environmental > Terrestrial > Soil > Wetlands | place: USA... | reverse complement strand
GCGCGGGCCGTAGTACTCCATCGTCTCGGTGACGCAATGGGCGAACTGGGCGTACATGCGCAGCGCCGCCCGCACGGCGCGCCGGCGGTCGCCGTCGCCGAGGATGCGCTGCATGTTCTCGATCGCGCCGCGGCGGTTGCTGCCGACCAGCCCGAACAGGATCGCGGCGATCACCGGCGGCGAGCCCTGCTTCCACCATTCGGGCCCGTAGACGCAGCCGAGGTAGGCGAACTTCCGCCACCACAGCCCGTCGAAGCGCAGCGCCGCAACCGTCCGCGCCGTGGTCGCCCTGAGCATTCCCATCCGAATCAGGTATCACAGCGCCGAAGAGAGCGGCAACGAATCGGCGCGGCGGCTCGACCGGCGGTCCGCACGCGCGCGGCCGTGGAATTGCCGGCGGCCGCCGCGCGCGCCATAAACGCCACCGACCGCCGCACCCGCATGGCCACCGTCGCTGTCCTGATCCCCGCCTACGACTGCGCGGCGACCATCGCCGACGTCGTCACCGAGGCACGCCGCTGCGTCGAACGCGTGCTGGTCGTCGACGACGGCTCCACCGACGCGACCGCGGAGCGCGCCGCCGCCGCCGGTGCCGAAGTGCTCCGGCAACCGCGCAACACCGGCAAGGGCGCGGCTCTGCGCGCCGGCTTCGAGCGGCTGGCGGCGAGCGGGGTCGAGCGGGTGGTGAGCATGGACGGCGACGGCCAACACCTGGCCGATCAGATCCCCGTGCTGCTCGCCGCCGCGGCGCGCGACCCCTACGCGCTGATCATCGGCGCGCGCCAGATCGATCCTGCCCGGGTCACGCCGATCCGGGGGTTCGGCAACCGCTTTGCCAACCGCTGGGTGGAGATCGCCTGCGGCGTCGCGCTCCCCGACACCCAATCGGGATTCCGCGTCTACCCGATGCCCGAGACGCTGGCGCTCGGCGCGACGGCGGGCCACTTCGCCTACGAAACCGAGATCCTCATCCGCGCCGCGCGCGGCGGGCTGCTGATCCGCTCCGTGCCGGTGCAGGCCTACAACCCCCCGGCCGAAACGCGCGTCAGCCATTTTCGCCCGTTCGTCGACACGGTGCGGATCATCGGCGTCGTCCTGCGCCTGATCCTGCTCGGCTGCTGAGGCAGCGCGCTTCACTCCCGGGTCCACTCGGCCTGGGCGCCGATCGTGCAATCAGCGAGCGGGCAGGCACCGGCGAACGCGATGGCGAACGTGTAGGCCGCGGTCGTCGGGCTGCTGGCGGCGGGGATCGCCACCGAGGTCGTCAGGGTCACAGTACAGCCGTCGGTCGTGTCGCTGGCGGGCGGGTAGGCGAAATGCAGGGTGCCGTCGCGGTCGAGCGTGCCGGCCACCTGCGTGCCGGTACAGTCGATCAGCACGGCCGTGCTGTCGCTGGGCGCCTCGACCATCTGCTCGCAGGGGGCCCGCGCCGCCAGCTCGGCCGCGAACTCCTGTGTCAGCAGGTCCGCGCAGCTCGACGTGGTGACGGCGAGCGGATCCTCACGCCAGCGACCGGCGACGTTCGGCACGGTGGGCGTGGCGGTGTCGACCGCGGTGGGCGGCGGGCTGGGGGTCACGGTCGGCGAGGGCGTCGCCGGACAGCCGTCGAGCGCCGCCCCGGCGGCGGCCACCAGCTCGTCGATGCGCAGCTCACCGTCGGGCGTGGTCTCGAACGCGGGACAGGCCGACAGCGGCAGCTCTGCCAAGATGATGCGGACGCCGTCGACGAGCTCCGCCACGCTCACCACGCCGTCGCCATTGCAGTCGCCGACGCAGGCGCGGGCGGCGCTGGCACCGCCGAGCGCGACGCCTGCCACCAGCAGCCAGCCGCCAACCCGCCGAATCATGTTCCGTCCCCCAGGTTGCCGGATGGGTGGCGAATGAGCAATGCATCAGGATCGAGATGGGCCACGGGCCCAGGACGATATCGAATCGCCACCGCAGGAGGCTTGCCATGCTCGACCCCGCCCAGATCCAGGCCCACGTCGATAAGATCGAGCGCGACGGCTACTCGATCGTCGAGCGCGCGATCGAGCCCGATTTCGTCGACGCGCTGGTCGCCGACCTCCAGCGCCTCGAGCACGAGCTCGACATCCGACCGGCGCCGAACCGCTTCGAAGGGGTGCGGACGGTGCGCATCTACAATCTGCTCATTTATGGCAAGCTCTACGAGCGCATCCCGGTGCATGCGCACGTGCTGCCGATCGTCGAGCGGGTGCTCGACCCGGGCTGCCTGGTGTCGTCCCTGTCATCGATCGCGATCGGGCCGGACGAGACCCCGCAACCGATTCACGCCGACGATCAGCTCATCCCGCTCACCAAGCCGCACGTGCCGATCGTCTGCAATTCGATGTGGGCGCTGACCGACTTCACCGACGAGAACGGCGCCACCCGCATCATCCCCGGCTCGCACCGGCGCGACCATTCGCCGGATTTCTTCGGTCGCTACGACTCGCTGCCAGCCGAGATGCCGAAGGGCAGCGTGATGATCTACAACGGCAGCCTGTGGCACGGCGGCGGCGCCAACCGGACCGCCCAACGCCGCATCGGCGTGGCCATGAACTACTGCGCCGGCTACATCCGCCAGCAGGAGAATCAGCAGCTCGGCATCCCGCGCGAGATCGCGGCGCAGTTCTCGCCGCGCCTACAGGAGCTGGTCGGCTACAGCCTCTACAACGGCCTGATCGGCCACATCGACAAGCACCACCCCTTGACGCTGCTCGGCCGCACACCGGAGGCGAAGATGGTGTGGGACGTCACCGGGTAGTGCCGATGCTCAGCCGCGACGCCGGTATCGACCGCGATGTCTTCGACCGCTTCTACGCCGCTGAGTTCTCCTACTTCTCCGCCAAGGTGCGGCCGGCGCTGCGCTACAAGCGCGTTCCGTACGTCGAGATCCTGCCCACCCCGGCGGTGTACCGCCAGGTCATCGTGCCGCGCACCGGGCTCTCCTTCATTCCGGTGCTGGTGACCGCCGAGGACGAGACCCTGCAGGACAGCAGCGAGATCCTCGATGCGCTCGAGCGGCGCTTCCCGGCGCCGCCGCTCTATCCGCGCGCTGCCGTCCTGCGGGCCGTCGCGTATCTGATCGAGCTCTACGCCGACGAATTCCTCATTCTCCCCGGCCTGCACTACCGCTGGAGCTTCCCGGAGAGCGTCACCAAAGCCCGTGCCGACTTCGCGGCCATCACCGGTAACGTGGAGGCGTCGCGCGCCTTTGCCGACCGCATCTCCGGTATGCTGCCGTTCGTGGGCGTCGTCCCCGCGTCGATCCCGGCCATCGAGGCCCACACGCACGATCTGCTCGACCGCCTCTCCGCCCACTTCAGCCGCCATCTCTACGTGCTCGGCCAGCGTCCGTCACTCGCCGACTGTGCCCTCATGGGGCCCCTGCACGCCCACCTCTACCTCGACGCCGTGCCGGCGCGGCTGATGCGCGAGCGGGCTCCGCTGGTCTGTCATTGGATCCAGCGCATGAGCAATCCCGACCCGGATGGGTTCGGAGAGTGGGCGGCCCCCGCCGAGCTGGCGCCGACGCTGACCCCGCTGCTCGCGCTGATCGGCGCGGACGCCGTCCCGCTGTTGCTCGACAACCTGCGCGCCTTCGACGAGTGGGCGGACAGCCGGCCGCCGCAGACCAGCGAGCCCCCGCGCGGCGTCGGCGGGCACGCGACGTCGCTGCGCGGCGCGACCTTCAACCGGGTGACCAGCGCGTACACGCTATGGATGGTGCAGCGGCCCCTCGACGCCTACGCGGCCTGCACCGCCGCCGAGCGTCGGGAGATCGACCGCGCCCTCGCCGGCAGCGGTTGCGAAGCCCTCTTCGCGTACCAGCCGCGCCATCGCCTGGGGAAGCGCCGCTTCAAGCTCGTGTTCGAGGAGTGATCTCGACACACCCGTCCACGTACGCGTACGTGTGCTCGACGGCGACGGTCCTCGGGGACGCGCGTGTACGCGTTACGCGTGACGTGCACGCGTAGGTGGGCACCCGCCTCAATCAGTACAGTGTGTCGCCGCCGATCGGCGCGCCGTCGCCGCCCATGCCGACCGGCGCGCCGTACGCTGCGGGACCGCCGATCGGGCCGTTTCCGACCGGCTCGCCGTACAGCATCGGGCCGCCGATCGGCGCCGAGCCGACATCCGGTCCGTACACCATCGGGCCCCCGATCGGCGCCGAGCCAACCGGTTCTCCGTACGCCATCGGACCGCCGATCGGGCCGTCGAACTCGCCGACCGGGCTGCCGTAGGCCTCCTGCGCCAGCGCGACGCCGTTCGACCGCTCACCGGGTTGCGACCACAGGACCGCGCCGGCGACGACCACCAAGACGAAGCCCAGCCGGCTGCACAGCGCCTTCATGCACCTATGGAATAGCGTCGGATCGGCCGGCCGACAACGCCGTTCTTCGACCCCTCGAATTACGCGAGGATCTTGCGCGCGGTGTCGACCAGGGTCTTGCCGTCCTTCACCATATCCGCCGCCTGCGGCACCTGGCGGCCGCGTTCCACGGCCGGACGCGCGGCAATCGCGTCGAGCCAGCGCTTGAGGTGATCCAAGCCGTCGATCTCGACCCCCGACCACGGGTAGGTGTGGACCCAGCTCCAGTTGGCGATGTCGGCGATCGAGTAGTTGCCGGCGAGGAACTCGTGCGCGGCGAGCCGGGTGTCGAGCACCTCGAACAGCCGGCGGCACTCGCGGTGATAGCGGTCGATCGCGAAGGGGATCTTCTCTGGCGCATAGCGGAAGAAGACATTGGCCTGTCCCATCATCGGACCGACGCCGCCCATCTGGAACATCAACCATTGCATGACGAGCGAGCGGCCCTTCACATCGGTCGGCATCAGGCGACCGGTCTTCTCCGCGAGATAGATCAGGATGGCGCCCGACTCGAACACCGCGAAGTCGCCGTTGTCCCGGTCGACGATGGTCGGGATGCGCCCGTTGGGGTTGAGCTTCAAGTACCAGTCTTCCTTCTGCTCGAGCTTCTGCAGCGCGATGGCGTGGACGGTGTACGGCAGCTCGAGCTCCTCCAGCACGATGGACGCCTTCCAACCGTTCGGGGTGGGCGAGGTGTAGAGGTCGATCATCTAGCCTCCGACGAGCGCGGCGCGACCGCCGCGGCCGATCAACGCACGCTCGCGTAGACTGCGCCGATCAGCGCGACGGCGCGCGGATCGAGCAGGATGTGCGGTCCCATGCGGTTCATCACGTAGCCGAAGCCGATCCGGTCGTCGGGGTCGGCGAAGCCGAGCGAGCCGCCGGCGCCGGGATGTCCGAAGGCGCGCGGGCTCGCGCCGAAGCGGGCGTCCGCTCGTTCCTGCGACAGCATGAAGCCGAGCCCGAAACGGGTGCTGACTTGCAGCACCAGGTCGGGACCGCTCGACTGCTCGGTGGCGCAGCGCGCCACGCTCTCGGGCTTCAGGACGTGCACCCCGTCGACCGCACCACCGCGCGCCAGGGCGCCGTACACGCGCGCCAAGTCGCGCGCCGCGCCGTGACCGTTGGCGCCGGGAATCTCGGCACGGCGCCATTCGGGGTTGTTCGGCCCGAACGCCATCGAGGGCGGATTGACGAAGGCGAGCGCCGGCATCCCCTGGGGATCCGAGAAGATCACCTGCGCCAAGCCCATCGTCTCGGGGTCGAGCTGCTCGGTGGGGATCTCGCTCAGCTCCGCGACGCGGTGGTGCTCGGCGTCGGGGAGGCCGATGTGCAGATCGAGCCCGAGCGGCGCGGCAATCTCGTCGCGGAAGTACGTGCCGAGGCTGCGGCCAGTGATCCGGCGCACGACTTCGCCCACCAGCCAGCCGAAGGTCACCGCGTGGTAGCCGTGCTTGGTCCCCGGCTCCCACCACGGCGCCTGCGCGGCGAGCGCGTCGCACATCGCCGTCCAATCGTACAGCGCCTCCGGCGGCAGGATCTCCTTCACCGCCGAGACCGCGGCGCGGTGGCTGAGCAGCCAGCGCACCGGAATGCGTTCTTTCCCGGCCTGTGCAAACTCGGGCCAGTAGGTCGCCACTGGCGCATCGAGGTCGAGCGCCCCGCGCTCCGCCAGCTGGTGCGCGCACAGCGCCGTCATCGCCTTGGTGCACGAGTAGATGTTGACGATGGTGTCCTGTTGCCAGGGTCGGGTGCGCGCCTGGTCCGCATGGCCGGCCCAGAGGTCGACCACCGGCTTGCCGTCGAGGGTCACGGCGACCGCGGCGCCGACCTCGTCGCGGCTGCGAAACCCCTCGGCGAACGTCTCGCGCACGGCCGCGAAGCGCGGATCGCACTGTCCGTGGATGGTGGGCCCGTCGCTCATACGCCGCTTATGGCCCAACCCCGGTGGCGCAACAAGAGCCGCCGGTCACGCGGCGGCCACCTCGCGCAGCGCCCTGCGCGCCGTGCGCGTCACCACCATCGTCGCCAGAATCGTCGCGACCAGCCCGATGCCGAACACGGCGTAGTACCCGGCGCCCTTTTGCACCGTCACCCCACCGGCCAGGGCGGCGACGTCGCCGGCCAGCTTGCCGTAGTACACGAAGAGCAGGGTGCCGGGCAGCATGCCGATTGAGGCGGTGAGGTAGTCGACGAAGCGCACCTGGGTCAGGCCGAGGGCGTAGTTGAGCAGGTTGAACGGGAAGACCGGCGAGAGGCGCAGCAGAAAGACGATCTTGCGTCCCTGCTCACCGACGGCGCGGTCGATGGCGTTGAACCGGGCGTTGCCGGCCAGCCGCCGCTCGATGGCGCCGCGCGCGACATAGCGCGACACCAGGAAGGCCGCCGAGGAGCCCAACACGGCGGCAATGAACACATAGACGACGCCGCGGCCGAGGCCGAAGATCGCGCCCGCCGCGAGCGTGAGGATCGAGCCAGGCAGGAACGCCACCGTGGCAGCGGCGTACCCGACGATGAACACGATCGGCCCCCAAACCCCGAGGCCGTTCACCCATTCGGCGAACGCCGGGACGTAGGCGCCGCCGAAGCGCGCCAGCCCGAACACCACGGCAACAGCCAGCGCGGCGAGGGCGAGCTTGGCAAGCGAGCGAGGCGAGGGGCGGCGCCAGCCGCCCTCCGGAGCCGCAGGCGACGCCGCCCTCATGCCACGCGTACCGGCAAGCGCTCGATGCCGACGATGAAGTTGGAGGGCCGCAGCGGCGGCGGGTCGTCGCTGACCAGCTCCAGGGTCGGCAGGCGAGGGATCAGCTCGTCGAACATCACGCACAGCTCCAGGCGGGCCAGGCTGGCGCCGAGACAGAAATGCGCGCCGTAGCCGCCGAAGGCGACGTGCGGGTTGGGGCTGCGCTCGATGTCGAAGCGGTGCGGCTCGGCAAACACGCGCTCGTCGCGGTTGGCGGCCGGGTAGAGGAGCAGCACCTTGTCGCCGGCGCGAATGGTCTCGCCGTGCAGCTCGATGTCGCGGGTCGCGGTGCGGTTCATGTTCTGGATCGGCGTCACCCAGCGCAGCATCTCTTCCACGGCGGCGGGAATGCGGGCCGGGGCGTCGGCGAGCTGGCGCCGCTGGCCGGGGTGCTGCAGCAGCGCGTGCATGCCACCGCTGATCACGTGGCGGGTGGTCTCGTCGCCGCCGATGAGGATCAGCAGCGACTCCTGCAACAACGCCTCGTCGTCCAGACGCTCGCCGTCGATCTCCGCGTAGACGAGCGCGCTCATCAAGTCGTCCTGCGGCGGTTTGGCGCGGCGGTCGGCGACGACGCGGCGATGGTAGAGACTGTACTCTTCGAAGGCGTGCAGCGCGGCGTCGAGGGCCTCGGGCGGTGCGCTCGCCGACAGCCCACAGATCATGTCGTCCGACCAGCGCAGCAGCGCGTCGTGCTCTCCGGGCTCGAACCCCAGCAGGTCGCCGATCACGGCCATCGGCAGCGGCGCGGCGACGTCGTGGACGAAATCGAACTGCCCCTTGGCGGCGGCGCGTTCGACGAGGTCGACGCAGATGCGGCGGATCTTGGGCTCGTGGTCGGCGACGCGCCGCGGCGTGAACCCCTTGCTCACCAGCCCGCGGCGGCGCCGATGCGCCGGGTCGTCGAGGTTGATCATCGACGGGATCGGGGGCGCATCGGGCCGGCTACTGCCACCGCTGCAGAACGCCTCCGGCCGCTTCGACAGCTCCATCACGTCGGCGTGCCTGGTGACGCCCCAGAGCTGGCTCGTCTCGTCCCAGTACGCCGGCGCATTGATGCGCATCCAATCGAAGTGGCGGTGCGCATCGGAGGCGTAGAACCGTCCATCGAGGAGATGGATGGCTGAGTTCGACGGATGGTTCGGCATGCCGCGTTTCCTGCGACCGTCGCGAGAATGCGCCGGGAAGGTCAGTTCTTTGCCGGACCGTCACTGGTGCGTCAATCGAGACGGGCCGGCCGCGGGCACGGCAGCGGCGGGCCGCCGTCTGCACGCAGCGCCCGCGCGCCCCCCGCAGCGGTCCCAGCCTGGCATCGCCATTGCTCGCTCAGCATGCGGAAACACACGGAGGACTCAATGCCGGACGGAGTGCTGACAGGTTCCCATCCTTCGAAGGCCGAGGCGCCCGCGGCCGCCCCCGAGGGTGGACGTCTCGCGACGATCCTGCACGTCCAGTGGGCGCTGGCGATCGCCTGCGCGTACCTGGTTCTCTTCGGGCGCGAGTCGGGCGACACCATCGGCGTCGGCCCGCTGGTCGTGGCGGGATTCCTGGCCACCAACCTGGTCGTCGGCCGCCTGCGCCCGGAGGTGGCGGAGGGGCCGCTCTTCGGCTTCGCGGTCGCCGTGGTCGACGCGCTGCTGATCGTCGCCTCGCTCTACGTCGCGGGCCAGCTCTCGCTCGAGCTCGTGCTGCTCTGCCTCGGCATCCTGATCCTGGCGATCGCCGGGCTGCGCATCGGACCGATCGCGCTGGCGACGCTCGCGCTCACGACCGTCTACCTCGGCATCGTCTGGTTCACCGGCGACGCGACCCTGTGGCGCTCGAGCGTCCTGCTGCGTGTCCCGCTGCTGTTCAGCGCCGCGATCGTCTACGCCTGGCTGGTGGAGCTGGGCAGCGAGGGCGCCACCGCGCAGGCCGAGATGGCGAAGACACATCCGGCCGATACCCTGCTCGACGAGGCGGTCTCGCAGTGGGAGGCGATCCAGCGCTGCCAGTCGGCGCTGCGCGAGGGCGCGCTCAGCGACGCGGACGCGGCCCTGCGCGACGTCGCGGCGCAGAACCAGGCGATTCGCTCCTTCGTCAACGCCCTGCGGTAGGAGGGCGGCTGCGCCGTCCCCGTGATCGTTCAGCGTTGTCCGTTGTCCGTTCGGTGAGCGCTGTGCTCGGTGGTCGACGCGCTGCCTGCCTTGTCGGTCGGCCGTGAGCAAGCGAGCAGCGTGCCCACAGAACGGACAACGGATAACGCTCAACGGTGCGCCGCAAAGCGGCGCACCTCCCCCCGTCGCGCGGCTTCGAGGCCGCCCGGTTCGCTGTCGTCGATCCAGGCGTAGTCGACCTGCGCGCCGTCGACGTAGGTGAACGCCGGCCGCCACCCGGGCGTCCGCACCCAGAGGAAGGCACCGCCCCACAAGGTCGCCGCCTCGGCGGCGATGAAGCCGAGCGCACCCGACAGGACGGCCTGCGCCACGCCACCGAGCTGCTTGGAGAGCAGCAGCGCCTGGAACGCCTCGCGCGCTCCTTCGCCGGCAATGGTCGGCGAGAAGACGGTGCCGATGATCTGGATCATCGAGCCGAACACGATCGGCCAGAATCGCGCCCCGGTGACGCCGATCGCCAAGGCGGTGAAGTAGTACGGCACGGCCGTGGTGAAGTGGGTGACGAACTTGCTGAACAGGACCGCGAACAGCAGGCCGGCCTGTCCGCGGTAGGCGCCGACAGAGTGCGCGAGGCTGTCGATCTGCGCGCGGACGCCGCCCGGAAGCAGGCGGCCGATCGATGCCATGGCGCGGGTGAGCAGCGCTGGCCACACGAGGATCGCGATGACGCCCGCCGATACCCCGCCACCGACCAGGGCGATGATCGCGGCCACCAGCGGCGCGGCCTGCGGACGCCCCCCCTGCGTGGTGACGTCGACCAGCACCTGGTAGCCGAACGGCAAGGTCAACACCATGCCGAGAAACAGCCCGGTCATGCCGATGAACTTCTCCAGCGCCTTGGCGGTGACGGCGCGCGACCACTGGTTCGAGTAGCGGCCGGCTTCGTACAGCGTGTACCCGTCGAGGCCGATCGTGCTGGGGAGGAACGTGCCGATGAAGCGGCCGATCAGGAACGCGGTCATGATCGCCGACCAGAACGGGTAGCGGATACGCTGGCCGACCAGCAGGAGATGCCAGGAGTACGCCGACGAGATCACCCCGACGAACTTCACCAGCATGGCGAGGAGCGCGAAGATGAAGAAGGTGCGCGCATCGACATCCGGGAGATACTGGACGATGGCGTCGTAGATCGGCAGCCGCGCCCCGTCGCCGACGTCGATCGGGTGGCGCAGCAGGGCGATGATGCCGACCACCGTGAAGAGCGTTTTGGCGATCATGTCGAGCGTCGCGCGGCTCGCGATGCTGAGCTGGCGGCGGCCGAGCGCGAAGGCCACCGCCGCTACCGCGAGCAGCCCGAACGCGACCAAGCCGAGCCGGCCCATCCAGCAGTACCAGGTCACCGCGGCGAACGCGCCCGCCGCCATGGCGATCCAGATCCATCCGAGCGCCGACTCGCGGCTGCGTGCTCCGTTCACCTCATCGCTCCCTCGGGATCCATCCCTCAGCGGGGTGGACATCGAATGGGCATACCCATACTCGCGCCGCACCTGCAAGCGTTGTTTTGCATGGGGGGCGGAAATGCGGCGCCGACAAGAGCCGGCGGCCGACGGGGGTGCGGGCGGAACGGCCGGCGCGGCGCTCAGGCGTTCACGCGCACGCGCACGGGGGCTCGCGGGGCGAGCTTGCCGCCTTTCAGCGGCACCATCTGCCCGGTCCGCTCGGGCAGGACGACGTAGCCGTAGAACAGCGCCGTCGCCAACAGGAAGGGGATGCGCATCAACAGCGGGCTGAGCCATCCCGAATCGGCCTGCGCGAACAGCGTGCTGGTCACCCCGATCAGCCCGGCGCCGATCACCAGGGCGACGAGGTTCTCGATCTTCGCCGCCATGATCAACATGAAGAAGAAGAAGAGGAAGAACTCCTGGCTGGCGCGCGCCAGCAGCAGGACCGCCGACACCATGGCGGTGTCGGTGACCAGGATGGGCGCCTGCATGGTGGCGTCGAAGAAGCCGAACGGCGGCACGGTGCCGAGGAAGAGGTTCGAGATCATCGCCAGTGCGACCAGCATCGCGATCGGCACCGGCGAGCTCTGCGCTGTCTCCAGAAAGCCCACCGCCCCGGTGACGAAGATCAGCGCGTACCGACAGAGCAGGAAACGCTGCTTGCGAAGGATCGCGTCGGCTTCGCGGATCATGGTGGAGTACCCACCCTGGTCACGAAGCAAACGGGATGCCTCTCGGACTCGACCGATTGGCTAGTCCGCGGCCGCCCCAGGCCGCCAATCGGACCGTTGCACTTTTGAGTAGTGGCGTTCGGGTAACGATCCGGTTGCGGGAATCCATGCGAGACGGATGGGCACCTCGCCGGGCTTCCCAGCTCGACGAAGCGTGTGCTAGAGGAGCGGTCGATTCCGGTCTGAAATCACCGCCGCAGGGGGTCGCATGCAGCCAGCACGAGTCGAAGGCGAAGGCAGCGAGGCCGAACAACTACGCGAGCGAATCTGGACCTACGCCCAGCGCGGGGTGGTGATGGCGGTGGTGTTCTTTGCCGGGCTCTTCGTCGGGTACCAGTTGTGGGGCCAAGCCACACAGCTCCAGGAGAAGGTCGACGACCTCACCGAGCGCACCCAGAGCTTGGTGAAGGAGCGCGACACCGAGCGCAGCAAGGTCACGCTCGTCGAACGCGACAAGAAAGAGCTCGAGCGGCAGCTCGACGAGGTCAAGGCGAAGCTCGCCGCGACCACCGGCAAGGCCGAGGGCGGCGGTACGCAGGGCGTCACCGTCGAGTAGCCGCGGGCTGCGTGCCCGGTTCGACCGGGTTCTGGTTCGGCAACGGGGTCGGGGGCGGAATCGGAATCGAGGTAGGGATAGGAATGTCGATTCCGATCCCGATCCCGACTTCCGATTCCCGTGGGGGGACAAGAGGGTAGCGTCCGCTACTCCCGCTCTGAATTCAGACAGCACCGCCCGCCGCCGCGCTTCGTTGACACCGTAGGACCCCTTCGGTAGGGTTTCGGTTTCGGCTGCCCCCGGCGCCGATCCACCATCCGGCAGCATGTTCGATTCGCTTAGCGACAAGCTCGAGCAGACGGTCAAGCGGCTGCGCGGCCACGGCAAGATCTCCGAGCGCAACATCGAGGACGCCGCCCGCGAAGTGCGCCTGGCGCTGCTCGAGGCGGACGTGCAGCTCGAGGTCGCGCGCGACTTCACCGAGCGGGTGCGCACGCAGTCGCTCGGCGCCGAGGTGCTCGCCAGCCTGACCCCGGAGCAGCACTTCATCAAGATCGTCCGCGCCGAGCTCACCCATCTGATGGGCGATCGCGCCGTCGAGCTCAACCTCTCGGCCACGCCGCCGGTGGTCATCATGGTCGTCGGGCTGCAGGGCGGCGGCAAGACGACCACCATCGCCAAGCTCGCCCGCCACCTCAAGACCCAACTCGGACGCAATCCGTATCTGGTGCCGGCCGACGTCTATCGTCCGGCGGCGGTCGAGCAGCTCACGGCGCTCGGCGAGCAGATCGGCGTCCCCGTCCACCCGACGGCCGCCGGCGCCGATCCCGTCACCGTCTGTCGCGAAGCGCGCGAGGCGGCGAAGAATCGCGCCTGCGACGTCGTGCTCATCGACACCGCCGGCCGCCTGCACATCGACGACGCGCTCATGCGCGAGCTCGAGCACATCCGCGCGGCGGTCGAGCCCCATCAGACCGTCCTGGTGGTCGACGCGATGACCGGGCAGGACGCGGTCAACGTCGCCCACGGCTTCCACGACCGCCTGGCGCTCAGCGGCGTGATCATGACCAAGCTCGACGGCGACGCGCGCGGCGGCGCGGCGCTGTCGATTCGCGCCGTGACCGGCGCGCCGATCCTGTTCGCCGGCACGGGCGAGAAGCTCGACGCGCTCGAGGTCTTCCATCCCGACCGGATGGCGACGCGCATCCTCGGCATGGGCGACGTGCTCACGCTCATCGAGCGCGCCGAGCAGGCGTACGACGAGCGCGAGGCGCTGGCGCTGCAGCGCAAGCTGCGCCGCAACGAGTTCACACTCGAGGACTTTCGCGACCAGCTGCGGGCGGTGCGCAAGATGGGCGCGGTCGGCGACCTGCTCAACATGATCCCCGGCATGAAGAAGCTCACCAAGGGCATGGACATGTCGGCCGCCGAGACCGAGCTCAAGCGCACCGAGGCCATCATCAACTCGATGACCCGCGAGGAGCGCGACAACGCCGCGATCATCAACGGCAGCCGCCGCCGCCGCATCGCTGCCGGCAGCGGTGTCACGGTCGCCGACGTGAACAAATTTCTCAAGCAGTTCCAGCAAACCAAGAAGATGATGAAACACGTGGCGCGCTTTGCCGGGAAGGGCATGCCGCCCGGAATGGGTTGATTGCTACAACCCCAGGAGAGGAGTAGGGATACCTCATGGCCGCAGTCATTCGTCTCGCCCGCCGTGGCGGCAAAAAGAGCCCGTTTTACCGCATCATCGTCACCGATCGCCGCTACGCCGGCGACGGCAGTCGACTCGAGCAGGTGGGCACGTACGACCCGCGCCAGCAGCCGTCGCGGATCGAGTTCAAGGCCGAGCGTCTGGCCGCGTGGCTCAAGCGCGGCGCCAAGCCGAGTCCGACCGTGGCCCAGCTGATCAAGCAGAGCGGCGTGCAACTCGCGCCTGATCCGGCCGCCGGAGAGACGTCATGAAGGAGCTCGTCCAGTACCTGGCGCGCCAGTTGGTCAACAACCCCGATGCGGTGGAGGTGAAGGAGACGCAAGGGGACACGGCGTCGGTGCTGGAGCTGAAGGTCGCCAAGGAAGACTTGGGCCGCATCATCGGAAAACAAGGGCGCACCGCGAAATCGATTCGCACCATCCTGAACGCCGCGGCATCGCGGACCAACCGCAAGGTTGTGCTCGAGATCGTCGAAGAGCAGTAACCGGGCTGGCCGCGGCGGGATCCAGGGGCGCATGATGCCCACAGGCCGTCCGCCCGCGTCGGCCGCTCGCTCCACCCGCACCCCCGCCGAGCTCGTCGAGCTCGGCCGGATCGTCAACCGGCACGGCATCCGGGGTGAGCTGCGCGTGCATCTGCACAACCCCGACTCCGCCGCCGTGTTCGAGTGCGCCGCGGTCGTGCTCACCCGGCCCGACGGAACCCACGAACGGCTCCGCGTGCTCGCCGGCCGCCGCCACAAGCAGTTTGCGTTGCTGCGCCTGGACGGCGTGGCGACCGCGAACGATGCCGAGGCGCTGATCGGGTGCGGTGTCGCCGTACCGCGGGCGGCGCTGGCGCCGGCCGGACCGGCCGCCGCCTATCACGTCGACCTGATCGGTTGCAGCGTGCGCACCACCGGCGGGGAACCGCTCGGCACGGTGTGCGAGCTGATCGTCACCGGCAGCAACGACGTCTGCGTGGTGCGCGGCACCGGCCGCGAGTTCCTCATCCCCTTGGTGGCGGATGTGATCGCGGCGCTCGACGTCGCGGCGCGGTCGATCGTCGTTCACCCCGTGCCGGGTCTGCTGGACGCGTGATGCACTTCCATGTCGTCACCCTGTTCCCCGAGCTCTTCGCCTCGGTCATCGAGGCCAGCATGCTGAAGAAGGGCCAGGAGCGCGGCGCCTTGCGGTTCTCGTTCTACGACGTCCGCGACTACGCCACCGACAAGCACCGCGTCACCGACGACACGCCGTACGGCGGTGGCCAGGGGATGGTGATGAAGCCGGAGCCGCTCAGCGCCGCGATCGAGGCGACCGGCACCGGCGCCGACCGCCCGCGCCGCGTGCTGCTCTGCCCGCAGGGGCCCGTACTGACCGAGCCGCATGCCCGGGAGCTGGCCGCGTATCCGGCGCTGACCCTGATCTGCGGACGCTACGAAGGGATCGACGAGCGGGTCCGTGCGTTCGTCGACGAGGAGCTGTCGATCGGCGACTTCGTCGTCTCCGGCGGCGAGATCGCGGCGATCGTCGTCATCGACGCGGTGGCGCGGCTCGTGCCCGGCGTGCTCGGCTGCGCGCAGTCGAGCGAGGACGAATCGTTTCGCCTCCACCTGCTCGAGTACCCGCACTACACGCGTCCGCCCGAGTTCCGCGGCGCCCGCGTGCCCGACATTCTCCTCACCGGCAATCACGCCGCGATCGCGCGCTGGCGGCGGCAGGAGGCGCTGCGCCGCACCCTGGCGCGGCGGCCCGATCTCCTCGAGCGCGCCGAGCTGAGCGACGAGGATCGGCGATTTCTTCGCGAGCTGGGGTCGCCGATCGGGGGCCGGGGGCGCACGACTCGTCCCAGCGACGACTGACGATCGCCCGCCCATGAGCGATCTCTTTCTCGCCCTGCTGCACCATCCGGTGCTCGACAAGAACGGCGCCATCGTCACGACCGCGGTGACGAACATCGACATCCACGACATCGCCCGCTCGGCCTGTACCTACGGCGTGCGGCGCTTCTTCGTCGTCACCCCGGTGCGCGCCCTGCGGGCCCTGGCCGAGAAGATCATCGATCACTGGGAGACCGGCTTCGGCAGCACCTACAACCTCACCCGCAAGGAGGCGCTGGCCCTGGTCGCGATCGAGCCCAGCCTCGACGGCGTGCTGGTCGCCATCGAGCGCGAGACCGGCGCCCGCCCGACCATCGTCGCGACCTCCGCCCGGGCGGCCGCCCACGCCGTGCCCTTCGCCGAGCTGCGCCGGCAGCTCGAGCGCGCCGCCGGGCCGTACCTGCTGCTGTTCGGCACCGGCTGGGGCCTGGCGCCGGCCCTGCTCGAACAGGCGGATTTGCGCCTGGAGCCCGTGTGCGGATCGACGGCGTACAACCACCTCTCGGTACGCGCCGCCGCAGCCGTCATTCTTGACCGGCTGTACGGCACACGATAAGGGTGCTGCTTCGCCAGCACGTCCCGCACCCAGACGAGGGGGCCCCATGAATCCGATCGAGGCGATTGAGCGCGAACAACTGCAGAGCAACGTCCCCGACTTCAAACCCGGCGACTCGGTGCGCGTGCACGTCAAGGTGATCGAGGGCGAGAAGGAGCGGATCCAGGTGTTCGCCGGGGTGGTGTTGCGCAAGAGCGGCGGCGGGATCCGCGCCACCTTCACGGTCCGCAAGGTCTCCTACGGGGTCGGCGTCGAGCGCACCTTTCCGGTGCACTCCCCGCGCATCGACAAGATCGAGGTGACGACGCGCGGCCACGTGCGGCGCGCCAAGCTCTACTACCTCCGCGCGCGCTCCGGGAAGGCGGCCCGCATCACCGCCGAGAAGGGCGCCAAGGAAGAGTAACCGCCGGCTTCGGCGGGTTACGACTCGGCGGCGTCGCTGCGCGGCCGCAGGACGTGCACCTTCGCGCGCGCCGGCGTGATGCGGCAGCTCGCGTCGAGGTGGCCGCCCGCGTGGACGACCAGCGCGCGCGTCTCGACGGAGCCCCGCAGGGCGCCGCGCGGGCCGACCTCGACCCGCTCCGCGCCGATGACTTCGCCGTCGACACACCCGAGCACGACCAGGGTGGCGGCGCGGACCACGCCGTTGACGTAGCCCGCTTCCCCGATCACCAGCGTGTCGCTGCCGCGCACTTCGCCGCGCAGGCGCCCGTCGATGCGGGTCGGACCCGAGAAGCTGAGTTTCCCGCTCACCTCGGAGTCCTCGCCGAGCAGCGCCCGCAAGGGTTGCGGCGGCTGCAGGAAGTCGGCGCGCGAGCCCTCGATCTCCGCCGCCGGACGCGGCGGCGGCGGAGCGGCCCGCAAGGTCCACGGTCGGCGTTTCCAAATCCCCACGGCGCCTCCTCTCTCCCTCACACCGGAAACACGTGACACGCGACCTGATGATCGGCGCCGCCCTGCAGGGCCGGTTCCTCGCTGCGGCAACGGGCCTCGGCGAACGCGCAGCGCGGGTGGAAACGGCAGCCGGCCGGAGGATGGATCGGGCTCGGCACCTCGCCGGGCAGCGCGATGCGCTCGCGCCGCGCGTCCGGACGCAGCTCCGGCACGGCGGACAGCAACGCGCGGGTGTACGGATGGTGCGGGCTCGTATACAGCGCCCGACTGTCTGCCATCTCGACGATGCGTCCGAGGTACATGATCGCCACCCGACGGCTGATATGTTCCACGATCCGGAGGTCGTGCGCAATAAAGAGATACGCGATCCCGAGCTCGTCTTGGAGATCCTGCAGCAAGTTGACGATTTGCGCCTGGATCGACACGTCGAGCGCCGACACCGGCTCGTCGGCGACGATCAGGCGCGGCTCGACCGCGAGCGCGCGCGCGATGCCGATACGCTGGCGCTGTCCGCCGCTGAACTCGTGCGGGTAGCGATCGTAGGCGTCGGCGCGCAGGCCGACCCGCTCGAGCAGCCGCAGCACCCGCGTGCGCAGCGCCGCGCCGCGCGCCAGGCCGTGGACCTCGAGGCCTTCGCCGACGATCGCCCCGACCCGCATGCGCGGGTTCAGGGAACCGAACGGGTCCTGAAAGATGAGCTGCATCTCGCGGCGCTGGCGGCGCAGGGCGTCGCCGCTGAGCCCGAGCAGATCCGACCCGGCGAAGCGGATGGTGCCGGTGCTCGGCTCGATCAGGCGCAGCACCAGCCGTCCCAGCGTCGTCTTGCCGCATCCCGACTCGCCGACGATGCCGAGGGTCTCGCCCTCGGCGAGGTCGAAGCTGACGCCGTCGACGGCCCGCACCGCCGCGGTCTCGCGGCGCAGCAGCCCGTCGCGGACGGGGAAATGCTTGCGCAGGTCGCGCACCTCGAGCAGGGGAGTGGTCATCGCGTCGCGGCGGCCGGGCGGAGGGGATGGCGCGACGACCAGTGCCGTCTCGGCGGCACCGCGGGCGTCATGCACCGATCCTGATGCATGCCGCCCAATGCCCCGGTGCGTGCTCGCCCAACGGCGGCGGCGCGGCCGCGCAGTCGGCGATCGCCAGCGCACAGCGATCGCGAAACCGACACCCGCTGGGCAGCCGCAGCAGATCGGGGACGACGCCAGGGATGGCATCGAGCCGGCGTTGGCGCGCCGTGCCGACCTTGGGAATCGAGTCCAACAGCCCGCGCGTGTACGGATGCAACGGGGCGCGGAACACCTCGGTGACGCTGCCGCGCTCGACGATGCGGCCGGCATACATGATCGCCACCTCGTCGGCGCGTTCGGCCACCACGCCGAGATCGTGTGTCACCAGCAGCAGCGCCATGCCGAACCGGCGCTGCAGCGCGCCGAGCAGGTCGAGGATCTGCGCCTGGATCGTGACGTCCAGCGCCGTGGTCGGTTCGTCGGCGATGAGCAGTTTCGGCCGGCACGACAGCGCCATGGCGATCATGACGCGCTGGCGCATCCCACCGCTCAGCTGATGGGGATACGCATCGACGCGCCGCTCCGGCTCGGGGATCTCGACCGTCCGGAGCATCTCGATGGTCTGCTTGCGCCGATGGTGAACACCGGGTTCAACGACGTGGTGGGCTCCTGAAAGATCATCGCGATCTCGGCGCCGCGCACGGCACGCATGGCGCGCTCCGGGAGCTGCAGGAGGTCGCGTCCGGCGAACTCGATCGCGCCGGCGGCGATGTGGCCGGGCGGCGGCACCAGGCGAATGATCGACAGCGCGGTGATCGTCTTGCCGCAGCCCGACTCGCCGACGAGGCCGACCGTCCGGCCGGCGTCGAGGCTGAGGCTTACGCCGTCGACGGCATGCGCGGCGCCGGCGGCGGTGGCGAACGTGGTGCGGAGGTCGCGGATCTCGAGCAGCGCCACGGCACTCCGCTACCCGATCCGGCTGCGCGGGTCGAGGCGATCGCGCAGGTGATCGCCGAGGAAGTTGCAACACATCACCGTGGCGACGATGAACAGGCCCGGGGTCAGGATCCACGGGTAGCGCACCAGATTCTGGACGTTCTGCGCTTCGCTCAGCAGGTTGCCCCAGCTCGCACCGGGTTCCTGGATGCCGAGCCCCAGCAGCGACAGCGCGCTCTCGCCGAGGATGAAGGCGGGGATCCCGAGCGTGGCGGCGACGACGGTGTAGCCGAAGGTGGCGGGAATCACATGGCGGGTCAGGATGACGCGGCGTGGGACGCCGAGGGCGCGCGCTGCCACCACGTACTCGGCGCTGCGCAGGGCGGCGACCAGGCCGCGGATGACGCGGGCGAAGCCGGCCCACCCGGCGCAGCTCATGATCGCGATGATGAGCAGCAAGCGCAGGCCGGGGGCGAGGCCGGCCGGAATCACGGCGGCAAGGGCGAGGAGGAGGTAGAACGTCGGCAGCGACATCTGCACCTCGGCCGCGCGCATGATGAGCGTGTCGACCCAGCCCCCGAAATAGCCGGCCAGGGTGCCGAGGATCGTTCCGAGCCCGCAGGTGATCGCGACGCCGATGATGCCGACGGCGAGACTGACGCGGCTGCCGAAGACGACGCGAGAGAAGAGGTCGCGGCCGAGACCGTCGGTGCCGAGGGCGAAGAACTTCGCCTCGCCCGGGGGCGTGCTGAACAGGCGGCCGCCGGCGAAGAGGCGGATGGCGACCACGGTGTCCGCCAGCAGCTCGTACCGCCGCGTCGTCGGGTCGGCGAGCCGGTAGGGGCGGGTCGAGAAGATCGAGCTGCCCCACTCGCGCAGCGGCCGCACGTGCAGCGGCGAGGGCGGGCAATCGGGAAACTGGCGGTTCTGCTCGCGATAGTCATAGGGCGCGATGACCGGCGCGAGCAGCGCCATCAGCAGGAGCGCAGCGAGCAGCGCGGCGCTGCCCGCGACCACGATGCCGCCGCCGCGAAACCACGCCAGCCCCTTCATCGCGCCGCCTCCGCCCGCGCGAAGTCGATGCGCGGATCGACCACGGTGAGGGCGATGTCGGCGAGCAGGTTGCCGAGCAGGAGCAGCACCGAGCCCATCAGCACCGCGCCCATGACCAGGAAGACGTCGAGCGAGCGCACCGCCTCGAGCAGCAGCGTGCCGAGGCCCTGCAGGTTCATCACCGCCTCGACCAGCGCCGCGCCGCTGAGCAGCGTGCCGAGCTCGGTGCCAGCCAGCGTGACGAACGGGTTCAGCGCGTTGCGCAGGACGTGTTTCCACATCACCCACCGCTCGGGGACCCCTTTGGCCCGCGCGGTGCGGACGAAGTCGGCGTCGCGGATGGCGAGGATCTGCCCGCGCATCAGGCGCATCAGGCTGGCCATGCCGCTGGTGCCGAGCACGAAGACCGGCAGGACGAGGTGGTGCAGCCGGTCGAGCAGCTTCGCGGCGGGGTCGAGGGCGTCGTACCCGAGCGAGGTGGTCCCGCCGACCGGGAACCACCCTGAACGCAGCGCCAAGTACATCACCAGGAAGGCGAAGAAGAAGTTGGGCACCGACATCCCGAGGAAGGCGAGGAAGGAGAGCAGGCGATCCGCGATCGACCGCGGGCGCGTGGCGACGAACAGCCCGATCGGGATCGCCAACGTCCAGCTCAACCCGATACTCGTCACCGCCAGGATCAGGGTGTTGGTGACGCGCATGGCGATCAGCTCGGTGACCGGCACGCGGTACGCCACCGACACGCCGAGATCGAGATGCATGGCTTGCCAGAGCCATTTGCCGTAGCGCACCAGCAGCGGTTGACCGAAACCGAACTCGCGCTCGAGCGCCGCGACGGTGGCGGGCGAGAACGACGGGTTCATCCGCAACTCGGCGAACGGATCGCCCGGCGCCAGCGCCATCACCGCGAAGACGATGAACGTGATCCCGATGAGCAGCGGGATCATCAACAGCAGGCGGCGAACGAGGAAGTCACGCATGCCGCGCGCCACCGAGGACTGGGGAGAACCGCGGAGAAGACGGCGCCATCCCTGCGCTCCCGCGCCAGCTACTCGCTGAAGTGCAGCAGCTCGGGCCGGTAGACCCCCCACACCGTGGGGTCGTAGCTCTGCAGCGCGTTGGTCGACGCGGTGAAGCGCAGGGCGTGGACGGTCTGAATCATCGGCAGCTGCTGGTTGAGGATCTCCTGCACGCGCCAGTAGGCCGCGCGGCGCTCGTTCAGGTCGGTGCTGCGTGCGCCGGCCTCGAGCTGGCGGTCGATCTCCGCCTCCCACTCGGTGGCGGGCGTCTTCTGGTTCGGATGCCAGAGGTGCAGGTTGCCGCTCGAGCGCAGCAGGTTGGCGGAGTTGTGCGGCTCGATGCTGCCGGTGAAGCCCATCACCATCGCGTCCCAGTCGAAGGTGGCGTCGAGCTTCTCGACCAGCAGGCCGAAGTCGAGCGCCTTGAAGTTCACCTTCATTCCCAGGCTCTCCCAGTCCTGCTTGAGGATGGCGCACATCTTCTCGCGCAGCTGGTTGCCGGCGTTGGTGTAGAGGGTGAACTCGATCGGGGTGCCGGTGCGGTCCTCGAGCACGCCGTCCCCGTCGCGGTCCACATAGCCGCCGTCGGCGAGGAGCTGGCGCGCGCGGTCGAGGTCGTAGGGATAGTCCTGCAGATTCGGATCGTGGAACTGCGCGTTCGCCGGCGACAGGTACGACACCGCGGGCTGGCCGTAGCCGTGCATCACCGTGTTGATCATCGCCGCCTTGTCGACGCTGTGCGCGAGGGCGCGCAGAAAGTCCAGGTCGGTGAACCACGCCAGGCGGGGATCGGTCTTGCCGTTCTGGACGTAATGCGCCGGATTGCGGTTGAAGGTGACGAACAGCATGCCGGTATCGAGCCCGATCTCCCGCACCGCGATGTCGCGCGCGCCCGCCTGGGCCTGCAGGTCCGGCACCTCCTCGGGGCGCGGCGTGTGGATGTCGGTCTCGCCGGCGAGGAACTTCAGGTAGGCGGTATCCTGGTTGGGAACGATGCGGATGGTCTGCTCGTTCAGGTAGGGGAGCGGCCGACCGAGATCGTCGCGCCGCCAATAGTCGGGGTTGCGCACCAGGTGCACGTACTGGGCGGGGACGTACTTGTCGAGCTTGTAGGGCCCGCTGCCGACGATCGTGGCGGGGGGGGCGGCGATGCCCCACTGGCGCGCGAACTCCCCCGCCTCGAGGGCGGAGCCGAGGATGTGCTTGGGGACGATCGGCGCGGCGATGACGTTGAGCAGCGGCGCGAAGGCATGCGGCAGCCGCATGCGGACCGTGTAGTCATCGACCGCGTCGACCGCGATACGCCGGCCGTCGATGGTCAGGATGTTCTGCAGCGAGTTGGGGACGCGCTCATCGTAGATGGCGTCGAAGGTGAAGACCACGTCGGCGGCGGTGAGCGGCTGGCCGTCGTGCCAGCGCACCTCCTTGCGCAGGAAGAAGGTCACCTCGGTGCCGTCGGGCTTGATCTCCCACCGTTCGGCGAGGCTGGGCTCCATCTCGGTGGTGCGCGGGTTGAGGCGTACGAGCGATTCGAACACGTCGGCAACGGCGGCGGCCGAGTTCGCGTCGACCGCGATGATCGGGTTGAAGGTCTTCGGATCGGCCAGTGCGGCCGTGAACAGCTGTTGGGGGTGTCGGCGTGCCGCCGCCGCCGCGCTGGGCGTCGGCGCACCCGATGGCGAGGGCTCGGACCGGCAGCCGGCGGCGGCGAGGCACCCCGCCAGCACCGCGGCGCGCCACCGGCTCACTGGGGAACCCGATCGAGGTCGACCACGGCGCTGCCGACGGGGGCATCCAGCGCAAAAGCGGTCGCCGCGAGCGCCGGGTTGACTTCGGTGTCGTTGAGCGCGATCGCGATGCGCCGCGCCTCTTGTGGCAGCTCGATGCCGAGCTGGGTGGCGACGCGCACGCCATCGTGCTCGCCGTATTCGTCGAAGGTCGTGCGCAGCAACACCCGGCCGTCGGCGTCGCGCTGCTCGTAACGCAGCGGCTCGAGCGCCGGCGAGAACCAGGCGACCCGCACGCTGCCGCCGGTGGCCTGCCACAGCTCGACGGCGCCGTCGTCGGCCGAGACGACGCTGTCGGGGTCCGGGCGCAGCGGCGGGGTGCCGAGCAGCAGGTCGACGGCCGTGGCGACCGGGAGGTCGACCTGGGCGTAGCGCTGCAGGTTCGCGGACGAGGCGGCACCGCGGTAGACGGTCGCCTCGTCGCGCGCCCAGGCGCTCAGCGACCCGTCGGCGGTGGTGAGGACGAACACCGCGCCGAAGGGCGAGAGGATCTCGAAGCGCAGCCGGTCGGGGCGCTCGACGATGACCAGCTGCCTGGCCTTGCGCGATT
>Ga0335069_10003587_pt1 | contig 23325 bp, 20 predicted proteins | sample Lox_Sample_11_FD_206714 | JGI IMG/M metagenome (GOLD analysis project Ga0335069, IMG submission 206714) | Soil microbial communities from Loxahatchee National Wildlife Refuge, Florida, United States - Lox_Sample_1.1 | ecosystem: Environmental > Terrestrial > Soil > Wetlands | place: USA... | reverse complement strand
GGCTGGTATGCCGCGAGTACGACTTTATCTCGCGGATGGGGGGCGACGAGTTTGTGCTGGTGACGCCCGGACTGAGCTGCAAGGCGGCGCAGGAGATATGCCGCAGGGTGAATGCTGCGGCGGCGGAGAGTGCCCGGGAAGTCAGCCCCGGCGGCGAGATCTCGGCGAGCGTCGGAGCGGCCTTCTTCCCGGAGGACGCCACCGATGCAGAACAGTTGCTGGTTGAGGCGGACAAACGGATGTACGCCGATAAGAAACGCGTGCGGGAGCTTGAGGAGCACCCAAGTTTGCGCAAGCGATCCAGTAAGGCGGAGGGATGTTTTTGCTGAGAGCGGTTGCATACCGGCTGACAGTGGTAGCCGTCACGATTGTCGCTGGCGGGCTGCTGGCGGCCACCCTTGCCCGCTACGCACCGGGCTTTGGAACCGACGAACGGCAGCTGGATGCCAGGTTGAATCGCGACAGCCTGATGGCCATTCGCGACGCGTCCAGCGAGGAACGGAACATTGCGGCCTACTATACGGGGGCGCTGCGCCGAATGGGGCACGGCGACCTGGGTATTTCAAGATCGCTGCAACGGCCGGTACGTGAGTTGCTGGTCGAGCGCGGCGCGGTGACACTCAAGATGGTTGGCGCGGGCTTGGCTTTGGCGTGGCTGTTCGCGGCGTTTCTAGTGGTGGCCGCGTGGTGGCTCCATTCAGCAGTCGTGGAGACAGCGTGCTCGATGGCTGGTGGGCTACTGCTGTGTCTTCCGGCGGGCGCGGTGGCGCTGCTGCTCATTCTGCTGAACCTTCCGGGATGTGTTGCCGTGGCTGCGGTGGTGTTTCCCAAGGTCCACCGCTATCTGGGAGAACTCGTGCAAGCGACGGCGCGTATGCCTCACATCGTCACCGGCAGAGCGAAGGGAGTGTCGGATGCCGGAATTTTGCTGTGGCATGTCGTTCCCGTCATCCGGAAAGAAGTGTTGGCGTTGGCTGGGGTATCGGTGGGACTTGCGCTCAGCGCGGCGATTCCGGTGGAAGCGTTGTGCGGCATACCGGGAGTCGGACAGTTGGCATGGCGGTCGGCCATGGCACGCGACGTTCCCGTGCTAATCACGGTTTCGCTTCTGGTAGTCGGATTTACTGTGCTGGCCAACTCCGGCGCGGATCTGCTGGCGGACGAGCGGAGGCTGGTGGGATGAGAACGGCACGAACCATTGGGTTGATGCTTGCGTCGCTGATTGCTCTGGCCAGCTTTGGAGGCAGCCTGCTGCAGCGTTTTGACTACAGCCGGCAAGATCGCGAACAAGTCTCCGCCGGGCCATCGCAGGAACACTGGCTGGGTACGGACGCTTTGGGACGCGACCGCCTGGCCCGCCTCCTGCACGGAACGAGAGTGTCTTTGACTCTGGCGCCGGCGGCCGCCGGCATTGCGCTACTGCTGGCCTTCCTGGCCGGGGCAACGCCGGGCTTCGTCGGGGGAGCGAGCGAACGGGTGGCCAAGATCGCCATCGATTTGATGCTGTCTGTTCCGTGGCTGTTTCTGCTGCTGATGGTGCGGGCGATGCTGCCGCTGAACACCTCGCCCGCAGCATCCGCAGCCATCACGTTCCTGATGCTGGGGCTCCTGGGATGGGGGATGCCCGCGCGAATCCTTATGGCGCGGGCGCAGCGGCTGCGGCGGTCGGAGTTCGTGGTGCTGGCCCGGGCCAGCGGGGTTTCGCGATGGCGCCTGCTATGCATCCATGTGATGCCGAACCTGCGTCCAGTGCTGTTGGCGCAGTTCTGGATTGCCGTGCCGGTCTTCATTCTGGCGGAAGCCAACCTCAGTCTGCTCGGGCTGGGCGTAGCCGAGCCGCTGCCCTCGCTCGGCAGCCTGCTGCAAGAGCTGGAAACGGTTCTGTCGTTCCGCGGTGATGCGTGTAGTTTCGCGGCATTGTTGGTCATGATGTTGATGGTCGGCAGCCTGCAAATTGCATTCATGAAGCATGAGGTGAGTTGATATGCGTCGTGCAATGTCATGGATTTGTCTCCTGGCGGTTGTGCTGGCAAGCGCAGCCGGCTGTCTGGACGAGTTGCGCTTCTACTTGCGCTCCGATCCCAAGACGTTCAATCCGGCGTTAGTGGACGACGACGCCGCGGAAACGATTCGCTACCTCACCGGTGGTGTCCTGCTGCGGCTGAACCGCCAGACGCAGCAGGTGGAGCCGGAGTTGGCTACCGCGTGGAAAGTGTCAAAGGATGGACGGACAATTTCGTTTCAATTGCGCAAAGGAGTCCGATTTTCCGACGGCACGCCGTTTGGCGCGCAGGACGTGAAGTTCACCATGGATGCGCTCATGGACCCGGCGCTGCATTCCCCGACAGGCGACGCACTTCGTACGGGAGCCGGAAAGGTCACGGCTGTGGTGCAGGGCGTTGACCGAATCAGTCTGACATTTCCCGCACCGGTAGCGGGATTGGAACGACTGTTCGATCAAGTGGCAATCGTCTCCGCGAGTTCGGCAAAGAAAGAGATGGCCGTGCTGGGACCGTTCTACGTTACGGACTACAAGCCGGGGGCGTACGTTGCACTACGCAGAAACCCGAACTACTGGAAGCATGACGAGGCGGGCCATTCGTTGCCGTACCTGGATGCGGTGAAGTTGGAAATTCAAGGAAATCGCGATATCGAAATGCTGAAGTTCTCGCGCAGCGAGATCCACTTGATCAATGGGATGGATGCCGACTACTACGACCGGCTTTCGCGGTCGGCGCCGGGCAAGGTGCGGGATGCCGGGCCATCGCTGGATTCCGAGCAGATGTGGTTCAACCAGGTTGCCACCGCGCCCATCGCGCCGTACAAGCTGGATTGGTTCCGTTCGCGAAACTTCCGGCGTGCGGTTTCGGCAGCCATCAACCGTGACGACCTATGCAAGGTGGTGTATGGAGGGCATGCGATTCCGGCGCGCGGACCGGTTTCGCCCGCCAACAAGTATTGGTTCAATACGCAATTGCCGCAGGCGCGTTACGACCCAGCAAACGCCATGCAACTGTTGCGGGAGGACGGATTCCGGCTGGCGGGCGGCAAACTGCTGGACCGCAGTGGACATTTGGTTGAGTTCTCCCTGGTTACTAATGCCGGCAATCGGATGCGCGAGCGGACGGCCACGATGATTCAGGCAGATCTGCGTTCGATCGGAATCACGGTCAACATTGTCACGTTGGATTTCCCTTCGCTGATCCAGCGCATCAGCGAGAGCTTTAACTATGAGGCCGCGATGCTGGGGCTAACCAACGTGGAACTCGACCCCAACGGGCAAATGAACGTGTGGTTGAGTTCGTCGGACGAGCACCAGTGGAATCCGCGGCAGAAAACTCCTGCCACAGCGTGGGAGGCGGAACTCGACCGCCTGATGCGCGCACAAGCGTCGGCGATTGAGGCAACGGCGCGCAAGCGGGACTTCGACCGCGTGCAGGCGATCGTGGCGGAAGAGGCTCCTTTCATCTATCTGGTCAACAAGAACACCCTGGTGGGGGTCTCGCCATTGCTGGAGGGAGTGGTTCCGGTATCCACCCGGCCGCAAACGTACTGGAACATTGAGCGCATCCGCTTTGCGGCTGAGAGGGCCAGCAATGGAAAGTGAGGGAGCGCTGCTGGAGGTTGAGCTGTGCGTGGACTATCCCAATAAGCCCCAGGCACTGCGGAAGGTCTCGTTTGACGTGCGCCGAGGGGAAGTGCTGGGACTGGTGGGAGAGAGTGGGTCCGGCAAGAGCACCATCGCTCTGGCTCTGCTGAGACTATTAGACTACAAAAACGGAAAAGCAACGGGGCGCATTGTGTTTCGCGACCGCGACTTGATGAAGGCGTCGGAACGGGAGATGCGGCGCCTCCGCGGGCGGGACATGGGGCTGGTGATGCAGAGTCCATTGGCCAGCCTGAATCCGGCTCTGTCCATCGGTAGACAACTGGAAGAGGCATGGCGGGCACACGGGCGAGGCGCGGCCAATGAGCGCAGCGAAGGCATGGGACGTGCGTTGGCACGCGTAGGACTGCCGGCCGATGATGAGTTTCGCCACCGTTATCCCGCGCAAATCAGCGTAGGGCAAGCACAGCGCGTGTTGATTGCGATGGCGGTAATGCACTCGCCGGCCCTGCTGATTGCCGATGAGCCCACCAGCGCGCTGGATGCCTTGACTCAGGTGGAAATCCTCGACATGGTAGCGGCCCTGAATCGTGATATGGGAACCTCCGTGCTGTACATCTCACATGATTTGCAGTCGGTGGCATCGATTTGCGACCGAATCGCGATTTTGAGGGAGGGTGAGATCGTGGAATCTGACAGCACAGAGGCTATCCTACTCCGGCCGCAGCATCCATATACGCAACGTTTGCTGTCTTGCGCACCGTGGCTGCGATGGTGGCAGGCACAGCTTGGCCGCAAGCGCCCGTTGTCACGGCAGTGCCAGGCGAGGGAAGGTATGGCCGATGTACGAACGGCTCCTGTAGATTGTCTATCGAGACTAAAGTCCCGATGCCAGCCGCCGATAGGGTATTAGAGACGTTCTTCCCGGAGTTGGAGAGGGCGTCGGCGGAGCCGAGGCATCATGACATCACAGCCCAGAACGATACGCATAGTCAACGCAGATTCCAACCAGATGACGTGTCGCCTGTTGTCGGAAGCGCTCGAGAAGGAGCCCGGCCTATGCGTGGTAGGCTCGGCCGTGGATTATGAAACACTCGCGCGATTGATGCAGTCGACGAAGCCGGATATTGCACTCATCAGCTCCACGCTGCCCGGCGGGCCGCTCAGGACGCGAACGCATGCTGCAGGCGGTCGCGTTCCGGTGCCGTCGTGCCCCTGGGTGGTACTGCTGGACGAGAGCGAGCCCAATCAGGTGGTCGCGGCCTTTCGAGCGGGCGCGAAGGGTGTATTTTCGCGCACCCAGCCGGATATCCGGATGCTCGCAAAGTGTATCCGCCGGGTGATGGAGGGGCAAGTCTGGGTGGATAGCCAGCAGATGTTGTTCTTGCTGGACGCGTTCTCCGGCAATGGCAGTAACATGCACGGGGCGGAAGCTCCTGCGCCAAAGCTTACCCGACGCGAGCAGTCGGTTGTCCGCCTGGTGATGCAGGGCATGGTGAATCGGGAGATTGCTCATGAATTGGGCTTGAGTGAACACACCATCAAGAACTACTTGTTCCGCATCTTCGACAAGCTGGGCGTGTCGAACCGGGTGGAATTAGCGCTCTACGCGGTCGCCAAATTCAATCTTGGAGACGACGCCGCGGCGTAAAACAATCCGATCCGGCCTTCGGTCCAGATGGGTGTCGGCTGAAAAAGCCGACGCTAAGCAAGCGCAGCGTACTGGGTGAGGATCGGTGCCCACGCTTCCCTGATTCTGGTTTGCCAGTGGTCGGATGGCAGACTGCCTTTGGCTTGATATCCGCTACGACTTTCCATCTCTGCAGTAATGGCTCCTCTCACGCCATTGAAATCGCCGAGCTCCAGTTGACCATACAACTGCTCGATTCTGCGCACCGGCTCCGCAATCAGGGCTTCGTATGTGATCGTTGCAAATCGGTTTGCGGGCAGGACAGCGGCATCGGCGTCCAGCTTTGCCTCAAACCTAGGGCGATCGGCAAGCACGGCCTCACGGATATCGTCATCGGACGGAATCGGCCCCAGGGCATAGGTCTCAAACATCTTGCGCCACATGCGGACAACCGATTCGAAGCTGGTCATGGGGTCGCGCACGATCAGGATGAAACGAGCGTCGGGAAGCAGCTCGCGCAACGTCGAAACGCGCGCGCCATGGGTTGGCGACTTGAGGATCATGGGCCGCCCCGCGCCGCGCAGGGAAACGCCGGCAAGAAAGCTCAGGAAAATCTCCCGCCATCGTTTTTCGTCCGGCGGCGAAAGGTCGCGAGGGTCGGTGAGCTTTAGCGACTCGGGCAGAATGTCCGGCATCAGGAGCGCTTCGTAGGGAGAGCGCGCACCCAAGGACAGCAGCGCGAATTCGTCTTCCTGCGGCGAGCCGGGCCGGACTTCCATGTCGTCCATAGGCCGTTGCGTGCTGGAACTTTGTTGCGCCAGGGCCGAGGCCTCAGAGAAGAAGAAATGGTGCGGGTTCATGCACGCATGCGTCGTGGGATAAGTGTAACGGCTGTCGAGACAGAGCAATTCGTGCAGCAACGTCGTACCAGAACGCCAGTAGCCCAGAATAATGACGGCGTTATGGTAGTTGACCCGGTCGAGTTGCTGTCGGGTCACCGCCTGCTGCATTCGGGACACGACGGAGAATACGGAGCCGGGAACCAACGTCTGCCACAGTAGGATTGGACTAGGTCGCAGGTGCCAGTTGCGTCGTAGTTGTTTCCACGCGCGCGCAGTCAGGTTCAAGTAATATCGGCTCATGCCGGTGTCTGCTGGAGTCCGGGAAATTGCGCCAGTATGGCCTTTCGTAATGCTTCGGCCCGGGAGGGATTCTCCTCGGTGCGGTCAAGGTTCCAAATCTGGGCTTCACTCAGCGGGCGCAGGGCGCCCTTGCGCGCGTCCAGGTCATAGACGTACTGGTACTGGCCGTCGATCACCCCCACCGTCCCGTGGCGTAGGGGTCCGAATTCGCTGTTCTTCTCAAAATACTGCGTGAAGGCCAAACCCCTATGATCGTCCTTAGCAGTCCGGTTCAGCCACTCCACCAGCGAGGCACCGCGCATCGAAGCAGGCTTCGGTTGGCCAGCCAACTCGAGCACCGTGGGAGCCAACGCAGTCTGGTCTGCGATGAAAGCTACGGTGTGGCCCTCCTGTTGGCCTGGCATCCGGATGACCAGTGGAATGTGGATGACTGGGCGTGTCAGGTAAGGGCTGCTATGTTGGTAAACTCCGCCTTCAAAGCTTTCCCCATGATCGGCGGAGATGATGACCGTCGTGTTGCGCAGAATGCCGCGGTTCTCCACGTTGGCGATAAAAGTGCCGAAGGCGCGGTCGGCGGTGGCGATGAACTCGTCGTAGCGAAGCCGGCGCTGGTCCACGAACTCCTGCTGGTTCGGGAGATAATGCGGCTTCCAACGTTCTCCGGTTTGCTCTTCATATGTGCGCAGATTGGCGTCGGGAAGAAATCGTCCTCGTTCGGCTGAATCGGGAAGGTACGGGTTGTGCGGCGTCACCAGGTGAATCCAAAAAAAGAAACCTTCGGGTAAGTTGGCGAGTACCTGCTGAGCCCGCTCGAAACTCACGTGTGGCCGCATTCTCATCGAGAGATTGCTGGGCAGGCCGGCGAAGGAATTCCACAGGTTCTCCAGGTCGAAGTATTCGTCAATGCGGCAGCCGAACCCTGAGTCCTGGTGTAACGGGTTGGTCGCTTCCCATAGGAGCTGCAGGCCGCCGGGTTGAAACACCGGATCCGGCAGGACATCGAAGCCGCTCTGCAGGGTCTTGCCCAGGTAGTACGCCCACGGATTGGTGATAACAGCGCCGGTGACATAGCCTGCAGAGCGCAACAGATAAGGCAGGCTGTTGCGGGCATCGACGGCGCGCACCTGGCCCTGGAGCTGATACACGCGACTCTGCGAAGGGTAGATCCCCGTCATCATGGTTGCGACGCTTGGGGTCGTGAATGTGGAAGCGGAATAGAAGCCGGTGAATACGGTACCCTTGCGGGCAAATGCGTCGATGTTCGGCGTCGTCGGAAGACTGCGTCCGTAGAGGGACATGTCTTCCGCGTTGAGGGCGTCAAACGTAATGAGCAGGAAGTTGTTCTTAGGGCGACGCGAAGGGGCCGCCGCCCTGACGACAGGTGCAGCCTTGCCGAGAACGAACTCCGTCGCTATGAGAGCAGCCGCGCCGCCTACCGTGGCAAGGGCGGTTCGACGCGTAACCTTGTTGCCCAGAAAGCCATCCAGGCTGGTTACCAACTGCTTGCGCCCGCTAGGGAAGCAAAGTGCCAGAGCGACGGCCACATAAAAAGCAGCCCACAACAGAATGTCAAAGATCTTCTTGTGGTCCCACCAGGTGTATGACCATCGAATCAGAACCTGCAGGGCAAATTGCGACACGAAGAACACGACTGCGACCACGCCGACTCTCACCGTCCAGTCCGCCACACGCTCGCGCCAGAATGGGAAAACCCAGAGAAACGGGGCGACGGCAGCAGTGCAAACGCTCCCCAGCGCGACGCCGGCCAGTGCTGCTGCGACCAATCGCACGACAACTTCGAACGCAACTTCTGGTGGGGAGAGATAGAAGGTCCAGCCCTGAGCTTTCCCCGGCGCCAGAATCAACGCCTCGGTGAACACCAAAGCTACAACGCCGAGTGTGATCAGCCGGAACCAGAGCGAAACGATTTTAGAGGGAAATTCGGGAACCCTAAACATCAGCCCGTCGGCGCAAGCGCTGCGATAGACCCGCGAAAATATCCGCTATTCGTTTCCTGAAGAATGTGACTCCGGCGGCTGCGGCTACCAGGAGCGGAGTGATGATTTGCGACACTAAGCCCGCGGCGTTGGGGTCGATGTAGGCGTATGCCGGAATCGCTACGAGCACCACGCACAATAGAGCTACGAACACAACTCCACCGTTTCGGTGTGACGCCATTCATTCCTCCGCGACCGAAAACACCGCTCGCTTTCGCAGGTTTCCAAAGATTGTAGCATGCATGTGCTTCGGCAGATTTCGCGGAACATTTGGTCAACTGCGGGCAGGAGAAGCGATGCCCGAACTCTCGTGTCCGGCTGAGGCCGGTCAATATCGAACGGACCAAGCCGGCGACCGTGTCCACCAGGAGGATGTCCCGGCAACGGGAGAATATGGCAACGAGAGTCAAGGTAATTGACTGCTTACAGATAGCTACCGGCCTTGGTGTCGGGAGAAATAGCACACACTTGTGAATCTGGAGAGTTGAGTTACGGCCGCGCAAGTGTGGGCCGCTTGCAGAGCTACGTGGCCGTCGGCGTTCGGCGAGCCCTCATCGACGTCTGGGCCTATCCAATCGCGAGACACTTTAGCCTGACAACGCAAAAAGCGGCTTGACAAGCCGCCTTTGAGAACTTTGGTTGCGGGGGTGGATTTGAACTACCGACCTTTGGGTTATGAGGGGAAATCCACCCCCAACCCCCTGCAATACCAGCCTCTAATCCCAACAAAACATTAGAAGCAAGCCGCGCTGATGGCTCTCTTTGGCTGATTTCGGCTGGAGTTCACGGACAGAAAGCGGACAGCAGTTTCCGATTGGTCATCCTTCCACCGCAGGTTTACAGGATCAGAACGCTCATAGCCGAAGACTCTGCTCTTGGTTGTACATAGTGCTGTTCGAAGGCTACTTGCACGGTTTGCCGACAATGCGTCCAAGTGGATTGGAGCCCCGGATTGCGCGGCTCCGGATCGTCGGCTCAACCGCCAGCCAAGGAGCCATTTACGCCCTCCCGTCGGCCCATCGCTATGTGACTAGCATCACTGAACCAAGCGTGCCGAAGACATAGGCTGAAGCGGCGGGCGTGTCTCTACCCAAGGGAGCACGTCTTTGGAGCGCCCAATGGTCGAACAGCAGCGTTGCTCTGGGTGTCTTCCGGTTGATGAGTCACCGACCCTGGACACGCACACTCCTCCAGGCAAGCCGTCGGATGCGACCCAGGGCCGATCTCTGGCCGGCACGATCTTCGGCGGACGCTATCGCATGATCGAGCTTCTGGGCCGCGGCGGCATGGGCGAAGTTTACCGGGCCGATGACCTGGAACTCGGGCAGGCGGTTGCCCTGAAATTCCTACCATCGTCGGTTGCAAGCGACGAGATCGCATTAGCCAGGCTACGCAACGAGGTTCGTCTTGCCCGCCAAGTGTCTCATCCGAACGTCTGCCGAGTTTTCGACTTAGGCCACCTTGAGGATCGCTATTTTCTTTCGATGGAGTACGTGGATGGCGAGGACCTGTCCTCGGTTCTGCGTCGCATGGGAAGGCCTTCGGCGGAGAAATCAATTCAGATTGCGCGTCAAGTCTGCGCCGGAGTTGCAGCGGCCCACGCTAGCGGAGTTCTCCATCGCGACCTCAAGCCCGCCAACATCATGCTCGACGGGCGTGGTCGTGTCCGGCTGATGGACTTCGGTCTGTCCGATCTTGCGTGGGAAGCGCATCCCTCCGACGGGTTTGCAGGCACCCCGATCTACATGGCACCCGAGCAGCTCGAGGGGGCAGCGGCATCCGTGCGCACCGATATCTATGCACTTGGCGCCGTGCTTTACGAAGTGATAACCGGCACACGCCCGTACCCGGTGGACACAATCGCGGAATTACGCAGGGTCCTGCGGAGTGGCACTTCGCCATTGCCGCCGTCCCAACAAGCGTCAGGAGTGGATCCTGCTTTTGACCGGGTCATCTTGCAATGCCTGGAGTTGCGGCCGCAGGCGCGTCCGGCTTCCGCCGCCGAAGTGGCAGCCGCTCTCGGAAGCGAGAACGCCTTACAAGAGGCGATTGCAGCAGGTGAAACGCCCTCTCCCGAGCTGCTGGCTGCGGCCGGCGGCACGGGAGTCCTGTCTGTCCGCTGGGCAGCGATTTTGCTGGCCAGTGTCGCCATCATGTTGCTTGGCGCTGCGTGGCTGTCCAAGTACGCCACCGTGCTCGGGCGTTCTGATCCGGACAAGAGCCCCGAGGTTCTGATGGATCGCGCGCGAGAAGTCATCAAGGCAACCCGAGTGCCGGCCACGAATAATGATTCCGCCTATGGAATGTACGTCAATTGGACCCAGGTCAATTACCTGGGACAGGAGCACGACTGGCAGAATTGGACCCAAGTGCTGCGCGAGCCCCCGGGACCGCTGCGATTCTGGTACCGGCAGAGCCCACAACCGCTTCTTCCGGCTGACCAAGCAGGTGTGGTTTGGAGCTCGGACCCTCCTACCAACGAACCTGGCATGGTGAGCATAATGCTTGACGCGCATGGGTTGCTGCGCAACTTTGAATTTGTTCCACCACTCTGGGAACCGCAGGATAACAACAGCTCCAGGGTGGACTGGACGCCCTTATTCAACGCAGCGGGCATGGACCAGAAGGAGTTTGTGGAGGCCGAGCCGCAATGGATACCGCAGCATGCATTTGACCTCCGTATTTCCTGGGAAGGCAAAGCAAACGGAATTCCCGTCCACATTGATGCTGCCGCTTTCCACGGGGCTCCGATCGACTTTGACGTAGGCGGCCCGTGGTATTTGCCTTCGGTGGTCGAAGCTGAGCGGCACAAGCAATGGATCTCGGACTTTATCGGCGCCGCCCAAACTCTCATTGTCGTGGCTATGCTCGGCGCCGGACTCGTCCTGACGCGTATGAATCTGCGCGCGGGCCGCGCCGACCGGCGGGGCGCAGTGCGCGTTGCACTCTGCTTTCTTTCCGCCTCCGCTATTTCCGCGTGCCTAGGTGCACACTGGCCGCACGCGGTTTCCCGGTTTTGGCCGATTTTCTCCAAGGTGGCGGGCACGGTGACGTTTGGGTCTGCCTTCGTCTGGGTATCGTATCTGGCGCTGGATCCATTTGCGCGCCGCTACTGGCCGGACTTACTGATCTCCTGGAACCGTCTGCTGGCCGGGCGTTTCCGCGATCCCTTAGTTGGTCGCGACATACTGATTGGAGTGGCGATCGCTTGTCTTCAGGCGTTGCTTTGGTATCGCTTCGTTACTCTGACACGCTGGATTCGAATGCCTGGAGTCACGCCCCCTGCCGGCTTTCATGACGAGTTCCTGGGACCGCCTGCGCAAGCTGTGAGTGTCGTTATCTACCATCAATTCATGGCGGTAATCATTGCATTGGCAATCACCTTGATTCTCGTGATCGCCCGGCTACTCTTGCGAAACAAAGTGCCGGCTTTACTGGTTGCCTGGATCAGCATGATGTTTCTTTCATTCCGACTGGAGAACATTTACGTCATTCTGTTCGCGCTGGTGAGCGCCATGTTGTTTCTGGTGCTGTTGGTGCGGTTCGGAATCCTCGCCTTTGGCACTTCAATCTTCATCGCGGACGTGATTTATTGGACGTCATTGACGCTGGACATGTCGCGCTGGTACGCGGGGCGCTCCGTCGCGGTCATAATGGTCATATTTGCTATTGCCGTGTATGGCTTCCGCTGTGCTGTTGGGAAGAAGCCATTGCTGAGGGAGATTCTCGAGCGGGCATAAGAACCTAGACTTCGCTGTCTGCCGACTGACGGGCAACACGGGAATTCTTCCCGGCCAGAGTCGCATCTGGGCAGCCCAAAAAAGGCTTTCTACGCGACGCTGTCCGGCCTCCATTCCTGGTTGCTTACAGTGCGCCCGCGACGCGGCAGCGCAGCTCGCTTGATAAGACCCGACAACTCAGCGGGAGACGGATGGCGATTGTGTATTACCGATACAGCTTGCACACGTCCGCCTTTCGGCACTGTCACCGCCTCGCGCCGGGGCCAGCAGGGGCAGTTAACTGCGTGAATGGGAAGTCGCGATCATTTCGCAGAAGCCGCCATGGCAACCCTGCCGTTTTGATCAGTTGGCTGGAACAGTTCAGCGAGACGTGGCCTGCGCAAAGTCGAACGACTTTTCTGCTGATGGCCTTCCATGCGCCTGAGGATGTCGTTGAGCGTCCCTACCGCCTTTACGATATAGGGGCCTTTGTTGAGCATGACGCACTCGGCACGCACCCCGGCGGCTGCATCGGTGATTTCCGATCGCGACGGTACGCCTTCCTTGGCAAGCGATTCCAGGACTTGCGTCGCCCAGATCACCGGAACGTGTGCGGCTTCGCAAATCCAAAGAATCTCCTCCTGTACCTCCGCCAATCGCTTGTGGCCACACTCCACAGCGAGGTCGCCCCGTGCAATCATGACTCCAATTCTCGGGCTGTGCATCGCCGCCAAAAGCAGAGACGGCAATTGCTCGAACGCCTGGCGGGTTTCGATCTTCAGGACTATTCCGATATTCTCCGCCCCGAGCTTCTCAAGACGCAACTGAAGGTCGTAAATGTCGCCTTCAGTGCGGACGAATGAATATCCCAGCATATCTGCGTTCTTGGCAACAAAATTTAGAGCACTGATGTCGTCTGGAGTGAGCGGTGAAACCTGCAGCTCGCTCTCTGGGAGGTTAATACCCTTCTCAGCGCGCAGCGTGCTTCCTTTCACGCGCGCCTGCACGATCTCCACCGTGATTTTGTCAGCATCGACCGAGCGAATCACACCGCCGGTTTTTCCATCGTCCAGCTTGATTTTCTCGCCCACTAGCACGTGATCGAGGAAATCGGGCTGCGCAACTCCGATCATCGCTGGACTCAGCAGACGGCCTTGCTGATCGTAGACCGCGGCCCTGTCGGGCAAAGAGGAACGAAGAATGACGAGCGTGTCACCGCGTCGCAGAACAATCGCCTGGGGCTTCTGGGGAAGCTCGCCCATGCGTGCCTGCAACTTCCGGCCCCGTGCGGAGAGGACTTGGCATACACGGCCTCCAGAACCGTTCCGGGGATGATATAGGAGGTGTAGTCGCTCTCGGCCCAGCGGTTCTTCCCCTCGGCGTCAACCACGCGCATCGAACGGGAAGCGCCGCGAGCGTCTTTAAAAGTGATTCGATCTCCCGGTCCTAATTTTGCCAGCCAGGTTGCAGGTGCGGGTAAGCATGCGTCAGCCAACGCCGTGGGAGCCTCGGGATTGCGGGCAGGCGTCAGGAAGATCCGCGCCGGAGCAATCACTCGTCCATAAGCATCCCGCCGAGGTCGATATCTCACTACGGCGGGGCCGGGCTGGAGTGGGCCGGTGCGCAGCTTTGGGCCACCCAGGTCCATGTGGATACGACAGTTGTGGCCCATTTCCAGCTGCGCTCTCTTCAAGTTCGCGATCATCGCCGCCCATTCTTGAGGCCCGTCGTGAGCGCAGTTGACGCGCATATAATTCATGCCGCTCAGAAGCAGATCACGGATTAGTCCGAAATCCCGGGCCGCCTCGGAAGGCATAGTCACCATAATTCGGACATTTCGGTCCGAGGGAGCGCGCCCCAGCAGTTCGTCTGTATTGCGCTCCAGCAAATCCCAGCCGCTGCGATGAAATGGCGTTCCATCTTGGGGAGATGCTTCACCATCCGGCTTCCCAGCCAGGCGATGCAGAACAAAGAGGACAGAATCCACCGCGCCGAGCACGTTCGCCTCCGCCCGTCCCAAAGACGATAGGCCGATGGCGGCGAGCCTTTCCTGCAAATCGCGGATGTCGTGCCGGCGAAGCGCCAGATAGTGAACCAGATTGCGGGCACTCTCACGATGCACATCGCAAACCTCGTTGAGCCGTTCCTTCCAAGTGCCTTCTTCTCGCAGCATCGCCGCGCGAAGCTGCGATAGCTCGTCCAGCAGCGACAGCATGGATTGCTCATTGGTCATGGGATCCTCCGAACTTGGCACGATGCGGTGATGACGCAACAGGAACTATCGTCTTTCCGGCTCATAGGCAGGCAGAATCGTAATCTCGCCTGATTACAGCTCTATGAACAGCGAACTCATTACCCGTCCCGCTTGAGACTCTTGGAGGCCTCAGAATTAGGGGGGCAAGATTGCAAAATAATCTCGCCAATTACGGAGAACGACGATAGTTCCCAAGGCCAATGATCCGAAGACGAACACCGTGACAAGAGCAATGAGAACGTAGTGCAACCACGTCATGCCGCCTTTCCCCTCAAAGAGGACTTGGCCGAATTCGCGCGCGAAGTTCATGCCGAAGAAGCCAGTGAGCACCGCGCCGCCACCAAAGATGAGACTGAGCAAAGCAAGGCGGTTCACGGCATCCGTGGTCCGGAGCTGGTAGAAGTTGTACACAAACTCGGTCATGCGTCTCAGCTCGTTGGCGAGGACATCCTTCATGTCATCGATTCTGTACTGGCTGCAGAGACGGCGAAATAGATCGTTGTCGCCCTGCTTGCAGGACACATCGCCAAAGTGCCAATACCCGCTGAAATTGAGGAACTCAGTTCGAAAGTCGTTCACCATGCGGATACTTGGAAGTGTCAACTTTCCAGCCTTCTGGTCCTGGAGCAATCGCCGTGCGACGAGAGCGCTGCGCTCGCTGAAATCCAGCAACACAGCCCGGTAGAACAGCGCAATCACCATCATTAGGTAGTAGCGGGTGTGAAATGACTTCTGGATGGCGGGATCATCCTGACAAAGCGCGGGCAAACCTTTCTGAGCGGACTCTTGCTTGCCGCCGGTTCTTGCTATTTCACGTATTCGCACAATTGACCAGCTATGTCCGGTGAACCCCATGAGCACATCGCTGTCGCCCAACGAATAGCGCACTGGTTCGGTATGTTTGTGGCTGAGATAAAGGTAGTCTTCCAGCACCGCCTCCACAGCGGCAGAGTCTCCATTGGAGGTCGTTTCGGGATTTATCTCGGCATAGAAATATACGAGCATGTTTTCATCCAGCACCGGCGCATATTCTTCCTTGGAATAATCCGCAAAATAGAGGAGGCTCTTCACCGTGTTTGCCAACGGCGGATAAAACCCGACCATCGCTGGATTGTCAAATCTTTCCTCGGCAACGGTTTCGATTTGCCCGTCACTCTCCAGGCGCAAGGCCAGCCAGCTTGGAGTTCGTCCTTCGCGGACACTGTCCGCATCCACGGGATACAGCTTCCAGAAGCGCCGATTCATCCACAGGGCCTGATATGCATCGACTGCGCCCGTAGCAACGCCAATGGACAAGACGCCAATGCCCTGAGCGGAAAGGAATAGCCTCAGGTCTTTGATTTCTGCGCGGGCATGAAATCCAAATGCGTCGCAGGCTTCAAACCAAAGCCGCCTAGGTGCGGTGATGTCGATGGTGTAGCAGCGCAGTAGATTTTCCTGCTCATCGGCCTGGCGTCCGATATTGGTGTCAAAAAACACATGGCGGACGATTGAGTTGAAGAACAGCAGCTCAGCGTAGGCCGGCGATTCCACGTCGAAGCGGGAATAACTTGCTCGTTTCCAGCGCCCCAGAAGATTCATGCCCTGATGTAACGCATGCGTGTCTGCTGTGACCCAGGAATCCAGTCCGTCGATCCAACGGGTCCTTTCCGGCCACGCCTCTGGATGGTCCTCCTGGATCGCTTCCTTGTCCAAAGCAAACGGGAACAGGAAGTAAGTTTGCAGGCGCTCGAACGACGGAGACGCCGTATTCGCCACTTCTGCGGGGCTGGAGGCTCTGGTCGCCATAGAGGCAGAGAATTAAGTCCGACAGCCATTCTAAAATCAAGGTCAGACTGCGCTGCCAATGCTCACGAAGTTCTCGAACTTTTAACTCCACATTAATCTGACCGCAATATTCTTCCGACAACCTTTTGGGTAAAGCCGAGTCTCCGGGGGCAGCCGCTGTTGGCGTTCTCCAGTGACGGAGAGCGCAGGACAGGTTGTTTGCCTGATCAAGGCAAAACCAATTCATAGGGGCAACATCATGAACGGAAAGCGTATCGCTGTAGCTGCCTTGGTAGTCGTTTCGGCTTTGTTCTTCAATGCTTGCAGCGGAAGTAAAGGTAACTCGGTCAAGCTGCAAGGCGCGGGCGCCAGCTTTCCGGCGCCGCTCTATCTGAAGTGGTTCAAGAACTACAACAGCGCTCATCCCGCTGTTCAGGTTGATTACCAGTCGGTGGGCAGCGGCACTGGTGTGAAGAGCTTTATGGATAAGACGGTGGATTTCGCTGCCAGCGACGCGGCGATGAAGCCGGAAGACATGGCCAAGGTTGAGGGGGGCGTCCAACTCGTGCCGATGACCGCGGGCGCCATCGTCCTCGCCTATAATTTGCCGGATGTTCCCAACCTGCGGCTTTCCAGAGATGACTACGCTGGGATCTTTCTTGGCAAGATCACTAAGTGGAATGATCCGCGCATTGCCAAGTCCAACCCGGGGGCCAAGCTCCCCGATCAGCCCATCAGCGTTGTCGTTCGGGCGGACGGCAGTGGTACGAGCTTCGTGTTTACCAAACATCTCTCGGCCATCAGCCCCGATTTCGCCAGCACCGTTGGAGTCAACACACAGCCCAACTGGCCGGTGGGAACAAAGTCCAAGGGCAATGAGGGCGTCACGGCCAGCATTCTTACCACCCCCGGCTCGATTGGCTATGTCGAGTACGGCTATGCTCACAGCCAGAACCTGCACATGGCCACACTGGAGAACAAGTCCGGCAATTACGTTGCGGCTACCACTGACTCTGCCAAAGCAGCGCTCGCTTCGGCCGAATTGCCGCCAGATATGATCGTCTGGGTTTCCGATCCAACAGCACCGGACGCCTATCCAATCGTGACCTTTACATGGATGATCCTCTACAAGAAATACCCCGACAAAGACAAGCTCGACGCTCTGAAGGGGCTCGTAGCCTATGGTCTGACCGATGGCCAGAAAGAGTCTGAGGCTCTGGGTTATGTGCCGCTGCCCGATAACATAGCTTCCAAAGCGAAGCTAGCAGTTGAGGCTTTGTAGTCAGGACTCGTCTGCTATCGGCTGGAATAACGGCGTTGCTATGGCATCCGTTCCCGACATAACTCGAGTGAGAGAGGAAGTAGCGGCTTGGCACCCTGGTCAGATCTGGCGACCGCCCAGCACGAGCCAGCGATGGGTAGATGTCGCCTTTCGCCGCGTGTGCGTGATATTTGCCGCCCTGACCATTGCGCTGATCATCGTTCTAGTGGTCGAGATCGGCATGAAAGCTATTCCGGCCTTTCGGGAGTATGGCCTGCGGTTCCTTTGGAGCAGGATCTGGGACCCGAACAAGAGGACCTATGGAATTCTGCCTGAGATTTGGGGCACGCTGTACACGTCTCTGCTGGCTCTGTTTTTCGGAACCCTCTTCGGCGTTGCCGCGGCGGTCTTTCTCAGCGAGGGTTACTTAGGAGAAGCGGTTTTTAAACTCCTCAAGGTCTTCAATCTCCACTTTCATCCCTTCTGGCGGACGCTTCCTCAGCGTTTCGAAGGGCTGTTGAAGAACCTAATTGAGTTGCTCGCGGCGGTGCCCAGCGTCGTGTACGGGCTTTGGGGCCTGTTTGTGTTGATCCCTCTGATCAGGCCGCTGTGCAACTGGCTGCACTCGCAGTTTGGCCGATTTCCGTTGTTTTCGACGGACCTGAGCGGCCCCGGCATTCTTCCCGCGGTGCTGGTTCTCTCTATCATGATTTTGCCTACGATTACTGCTATCAGCCGCAATGCTCTTGTCGCAGTACCTCCAAAACTGCGTATGGCGGCGTACGGGTTGGGCGCTACCCGCTGGGAAACCATCCTTGGCGTGCTCCTGCCCACCGCATCCCGTGGGATCTTCGGCGGTATTGTCCTGGCTTTCGGGCGAGCGCTGGGCGAGACGATGGCGCTGGCCATGCTGGTTGGCAACGCAAACCGGCTCACCGTATCTCTGTTCTCCCCGGCTAACACGCTTGCCGCGCTCTTGGCCAACAGCTTTCCGGAAGCGGGCACGCATGAGATTCCGGTATTGATGTATGCCGCTCTGGTTTTGCTGGCCATAACGCTGGTGGTGAACATGTTTGGGGCTCTCGTGCTGGAGCGAGCGGCGGCCAAGGCGGAGGCAAAATGAGCGACGAGAGACCGGCACCGCCCAAGGAAGGTAAGCGCGAACGCCTCTTGCATCGCGTCGAGGCTGAAGCGGGTGCGCTGGAGCATCGCGTGGAATCCGAAGGCGAAGCTTTTCTGCATCGCGCAGAAGCCGAAGCCGGGAAGAACCCATTCGAAGGTGTGGACTTCTCGGAGCTTGAGCTCTCGCTCTACCGGCCGCGGACCTTGTTCAGCATCATTCTGAGCTGGATCGTGACAGGCATGACCCTGCTCGCGCTGGTTCCCTTGTTCGCCGTTCTGTGGATGCTGATCTGGCGCGGCGGGCAGAAGCTGAGCGTCGCCTTGTTTACGCAACTGCCGCCGGCGCCATTGGAACAGGGAGGTGGCTTCGGCAATGCCATTATCGGCACGTTGATCATGGTCGGAATCGCCTCCATCATCACGGTGCCGCTGGGAATTCTCACCGGCGTCTATCTGGCACAAGCCCCCGGCGAGAGCAAGCTTGCTTCGGCCGTCCGATTCTCCGCCAAGGTGCTGACAGGATTTCCCTCCATCTTGGCCGGCGTATTCGCTTATGGCGCTATCGTCCTGGTCACGGGAGGCTATTCGGCGGTCGCAGGTGGAATTGCGCTCTCGATCCTCATGCTGCCAACCATCATTCTTACCTCCGAGAATGCGATCGCCATGGTGCCCGCAAAAATGAAGGAAGCTTCCATCGGAATGGGTGCCACCGGCGCACAGACAGTCTGGATGGTTCTTCTGCCCACGGCGATGCCGGGCATCCTAACCGGAATCATGCTGGCCGTCGCCCGCGCGGCTGGTGAAACTGCTCCGCTGTTGTTCACGGCTCTGTTCAGCAATTATTGGATCGCGAGCAGCGGTCGCTTAAATCTCATGCAGCCCACAGCGTCCCTGGCCGTGCTCATCTACAACTTCTCAGGAATGCCATTCAAGAACCAGGTGGAACTGGCGTGGGCGGCTGCCCTGGTTCTGGTGGTACTGGTTTTGATCGTCAATCTGATTGGTCAAAGTCTCTCCCGACAACAGGTTCAGCAATAGGAGTATCGCGCAAATGGCTACTGGAATGAGCCCAGGCACGAGTCCCAAACTAGATAAAACGGCGGGCGGACCACCACAAGTGCCGGCCAAAGCCGATGTCATTATGGATTGCGACATCAAGGAGCTTTACTATGGCACCTTCAAGGCTGTCCGGGATACCCAGATCCCAATCAAGAAGAACGCCATCACCGCGTTTATTGGTCCTTCGGGTTGCGGCAAGAGCACCGTGCTGCGCTGCCTGAATCGCATGAACGATCTGGTGCGTGGATTCCGCTTCAACGGACACGTCAAGTATCGCGGCAAGGACATTTACGACCCTGCTATCGATCCGGTTGCTGTGCGGCGCTACATCGGCATGGTGTTTCAGCAGCCCAATCCGTTTGCCACCAGCATCTTCAATAACGTTGCGTTTGGGCTGCGCATAAACAACTACAAGGGAAACAAAACGGAGAAAGTTGAACAGGCTTTGAAGCGCGCCGCCATCTGGGATGAAGTGAAAGACAAGCTACACAATAGCGGATTGTCGCTTTCCGGCGGCCAGCAGCAACGGCTGTGTATTGCGCGGGCCGTTGCGACCGATCCGGAAGTGCTCCTGATGGACGAGCCTTGCTCGGCGCTAGATCCGATCGCGACCCGGAAGATCGAAGAGCTCATGCTGGAACTAAAGGAGCGCTACACCATTGCTATCGTTACCCACAACCTGCAACAGGCGCAGCGCGTGGCCGACAAGACCGGCTTTCTCTACGTGGATACCTCGCAGGGCGGCCGCACCGGCTACCTGGTTGAGTTCGGCGACTCGAAAGAGATGTTCGAGAATCCCAAGGAAAAGCATACGCGCGAGTACATTCGTGGCGAATTCAGCTGACAGCGCGTTTGCAATCGTCCGAACAGCGCGGATGCGGCGAAGAGGAACAACCAACATGGCAGTGAAGAAGAAGTATCTTGCGGCAGGTCTCATGCTTGCAGTTGTCGCACTAGTGGCGCTGCTGGTGGGATGTACCACGACCAAGCCGGTCTCCGCCGAGTCTCAGCTTCCTCCAGGAGGCGTCTTGGTGATTGGCGCCGGTTCGTCCTTTGATGCTCCGTTGTTCAAACGTTGGTTTACCGTTTATCACGACAGCCATCCGAACATGTTCGTCAAGTATGCCGCCGTGGGCAGCGGCGAGGGCGTTCGCAGATTTATCGGAACGAATATTCCGTCGGACCAGACGATCGATTTCGGGGCAAGCGATGCTGCTATGTCCGATGCGGAGCTCGCGCAAACCAATAACAACACCTTGATGCTGCCGGTGACCTCGGCTTGCGTCGTGCTAGCCTATAACATTCCCAGTTTCCATGGCGACCTCAAACTCTCGCGCGACGCTTACTCGAAAATTTTCCTCGGCGAGATTAAGACCTGGAACGACCCGATAATCGCCAAGGCCAATCCTGGCGTAAGGCTGCCAAATTTGACGATTGTCACCGTGGTCCGCCAGGACGCCAGCGGAACCACCTTTGCCTTCACCAACAATCTGTCCGCCATTAATGACCGGTTCCGTAGCCTCTTCGGCCCGGCTACTCTCGTCAATTGGCCCGGGAACGCCATGCGCGCCAATGGGAACGAGGGTGTCGCTGGCCTGGTCCAGAAATCCGAAGGATCGATAGGCTATGTTGGCTATGAATTTGCCAACAGATTGGGACTGGACATGGCGGCACTGCAGAACAAAGAAGGGAACTTCGTACAGCCTTCACAGCAGAGCTGTGCTGATGGCCTGGCGGTGGCTAATCTGCCCGAGAACCTGAGGGCATTTGTCCCCGATCCATCAGGCGCAGACTCATACCCCATCGTCACCTTTTCTTGGGTTTTGCTACGCAAGGGACCTGACAACCAAGTCGCCACCCCGCTCCGTGAGCTCTTCGCATGGTGTCTGCAGGATGGTCAGCGGTACGCCTCCCAGCTCGGCTATGTCCCCTTGCCACAGCCCGTTGTCCAGAAGGCACTGGCCGCCGTGAATAGCATGAATCCTGGCGGGTGACAGTTGCCCGTCGCCAACCGTCTGAATTTCGACTGCCAAACAATTGGGCGCCGGCAATTCAGGACTCAAACTCGATCTTGACCGGCCACGTCCGCCAGATGTCTGCACAGTATTCCCGAATCGCCCGATCGGACGAGAACTTACCCATTCGCGCAACATTCAGGATGGCCATGCGGTTCCAGCGATCCCGGTCGCGATAGGCGGCGCTCACCCGCTCCTGGCACTCGATGTATGAGCGGTAATCCGCGAGCAGCATGTACTCGTAGCAGGTCCGCCAGCGCGTCTAGCTCTCGCTCGCTGAGATTGCCCCCCTCCGGCAGACATTTTGATCGGCTACTGCATGACCACAGAAATCGGTTTGCAAATCCATTCGCCGACTCCGTGGCGGTGAGGTAGCGACACAATTCGTCGGCTGTGATATGGCCGACTATTGAGATGTGCGCATCCTCAGCGTGCAAGGGGTCGCGCTTCACAAGCGTTCGCAGCGTGCCGGAGTCCCATGCCTCGCGAATAACGGGAGATAACGTGTTTCCCTCACGCGACATCACCTTTAGCGTTGATGCGAGTTCGGGTTGCAGGACAAACAGGCGCTTATCTGCAGCTGCGGCGCCATCGTCGCCGCCTGCAACGGCGGCAATCAGCCCTTCACCGCTACTTAGCCCGCTCTGGATGCGATCTCGCGCCCAAGGAGCGTCGATCCTGGCGAGTACGTCTCGAACACGATTCCAAGCGGTGCCTTTGCGAGCCTTGGCTGTTTCGCCAACGCACCCGAAGAAAGTGTTACTGAAGTGGCGTGTGCTCTCTACCTGGCAGTGCGCGGAGCGACCGATTAAGTTGCCGTAGCCAGCGAGGAAGTGCAGCAACAGGGCGGACTTGTCGGCTTCGGAGTGGGGAAAGATTGTGTTGACGACCTGTCCGGCCCGCCCATACAGGGCTACCTCGTTGAGTGCAGGTCTGCGCGGCCCTTCGTCCCTAACTCTGGGTGGTGCTTCGATTTTCCTTTCGCTTTTTTGCGAGGGCTCGCTGCCGCCAATTTCCCCCATCGCCTCTACCAGGGCCAGCGTCTCCGCGTCCTTCTCAAGCAAGTTCTGGCGCTCATACTGTTCGCTGTTCATGACAGCACCGCAACTTGCTTCCAATCAGTGGTCACGACGTAACCACGCCAGCGAATGTCCCTGACCATCTCTCTGCGGAGGTCGGGTTTCAGCACGAACTTGGCGCGTTCCGCGGCACTGCCAAAACTCAGCAGCGTATAAATCGGTAGATCTACCTCTAGCCATGTCGCAGCCGCTTTCAGTTCCTTCCACAGGGCCTCGACTTCCGGGCCGCTAGCCTCTGGCCCCGCCGCTCGCAACCGTTCGACGGCCCGAATCAGATTGCGTTCTGAATTATGGATGCGAGTGCAACAACCCCGGCGTAGTTCCTGTTCAAGGGCTTCCAACTTCTTAGTCGCTGCCGCGATCCGATCGCGCCATGATTCACGCGCAAACCGCGTGCGATGAAGTTCTGCTGCTTCCGCCGCATCGGCTGGACATATCAGCCCGAGGGACTTTGCGGCTCCAAAGAAGTCCACACCATCGCGCAACTTAACGAACTCGATGATGTCCCCACCCACGCCACACAAAAAACAGTGAAACAGGCCCATATCTAGGGAGACTCTGATTAAGCTCTCCCTTTCCACAGGGGGTATAGGTTAAATTCGCGCCGGCATGAAACAGAGGACACTGGCGATGATGACTGGCTTTGAGCGGTACACCAAGAAGACCAAGCGCG
>Ga0335069_10003585_pt1 | contig 23332 bp, 18 predicted proteins | sample Lox_Sample_11_FD_206714 | JGI IMG/M metagenome (GOLD analysis project Ga0335069, IMG submission 206714) | Soil microbial communities from Loxahatchee National Wildlife Refuge, Florida, United States - Lox_Sample_1.1 | ecosystem: Environmental > Terrestrial > Soil > Wetlands | place: USA... | reverse complement strand
CCTGGACGTGTAGATCGCGGTACAGGGCAGGCCCTTCTGGTGGGGCCTGCCCCTCTCACCACTTCTCTTCTACTTGAACAGCAACTGCGAGAACGTGTAGAAGCTGCGCCTCCAGGTCTGCCATTCGTGCGTGGTGCCGGGCGAGAGATAGATGTAGCTGTTGGTGATCCCGGCCGCGATGAGCTGTTCCTGGTGCCGCTTCAGGCCTTCCGGGTTTTCGAGCGGCGCTTCGGTGCCGTAGCTCATAAAGAGCACTTTGACCTTCCGGTCGAACTCGGCCGGATCCGCCATCGCGCCGCTATAGACGGTCTTTAAGTCCAGCGCCGGCGCCGCCGCCGGAGTGGTTGGCGCTGCCGCCGGAGCGGCGCCATTGGCTCCGCCACGGCCCCGGCCGCCACCGCCGCCTCCAAAGCCGGCGGCGCTGCCGCCGCTGAAGAGGCCGATGTACGAGAACTTGTCCAGATTCACCATGGTGATGGAAGCCGTGATCATGCCGCCCATCGAGAGGCCTCCCATGGCGCGGTGGTCTCGGTCCGCCAATGTCCGGAAGTGGGCATCCACCCACGGAATCAGGTCGTTGGTCATGAGCTGCCCGTAGGCGCCGCCTCCAGCGCCGCCGCCAAAACCGCCCCGGCCGGCGCCCGCCGCCGGAGCAGCTCCGCGCGCCCCCGGAGCTACGCCAACCGGAGCGCCAGGAGCGCCCGGCCCAGCTCCACGGCCCGCGCCTTCTCCTCGTCCCGGAGCCGCGCCCGCGCCTCGGCCGCCGGCGCCATTAATAATGCTGGTTTCCGAAACCACGATCACGGGCTTCACCTTGCCCGCGGCCAGCAGGTTGTCGACAATCAGGTTGGCGCGGCCCATCTCAAACCAGACGGTTTCGTCTTCCCCGCTGCCGTGCTGCAGGTATACCACCGGGTAACGGATCTTGAGGTTCTCGTCATAGCCCGGCGGCGTATAAACGTAGATGCGCCGCCATGCATTCGCGGTTTTGGAGAAATAGTTTTTGATCAGGACGTTGCCGTGCGGCACATCCTTCAGGTCATAGAAGTCCACGCCCGCTTCGGGAATCTCGTACCCGTTGCACATGTGGCTATAGCCCATAAACGTGCGGGTCCCGGGATCGAGGACCGTCGCGCCATCCACGATCATCCAGTAGTTGTGATAGCCGGGGCCTTGGGGCACGCTGGTGTACGTCCACACGCCGTCGGCGCCCTTGGTCATGTCATAGGGGAGGGGGTTGAGCGACCCCTGGCCGGAGGTGACTAACGCAACCTGTACCTTCTGCGCGGTGGGAGCCGTGAAGTGGAAGGTGACCCGGTTGTCGGCTTCGATGCGCGGGAACTGCGCGCCGTAGACGTTGTACGGGTTGGCGTGCTGCACGCCGGCGGGCGCGTTAGGGCCGGCCACCGGGGGCGGTGAAAGCTCCTGCCTGACGGCGGGTTTGGAATCTTTCGGAGCTTTCTTGCTCGCAGCGTAACTATTGCAGGTAAGAACGGCTGCGAATAGGGCAAAGCACACGGCTGTTTTCATAATCTGTATCTCCGTGAAAAAGTCTTATTAGCCTCTTTTATTCCGCACCGCCGCCGATGTCAAGCCGCCCCGCCGCGCTCCCTCCGCAAACGCGGTTCTTGAAAAGGCTCCGCCGGGCCGTTGCGGCTCATTAAGAAGCTCGCCTCTGTTGCGTATTTCGACAAACGTGACGTCCGGGTTGGTACCGGTACGGTCAATCCAGGTGGGTGATCCGGGAACTCTTGACTTGCTGTCTGGGCGCGAATTAGCATGGGCTAACTTCGCATCGCGCCGGTCGCTCTTTTCGATCTGGGGCGCGGGCGAGAGACGTGCTTGTCCCCGGCGCCACCGTACCCCGTGGAGCCGATACTGACTCGGAGGGGATTCGTGGATTACACTGCGCAACAACTGGCGTTCCGCAAAAGCTTCAACTCCAGGACAAAGGCCGCCGTCTTGGCGCTGGCCGCTGCTTTCGTTCTTGCTGGTCAGGCGCGGGCGGGCGTGATTTCCCTTGATGCCGTCGCTGGGATCGGCGGTCAGGGCTGGCTTGCCATTCTGCCGCCGGGCGCGCAGACCAACAATTGTTATCCTTGCTCGGACCCGATCGATGGGCCGAACGCCGACCCGACCATCGCGCCGTTCGAAGCGAACAACTCAGGATGGAACAGCAGTCCCGTGTACAACACGGCTGGCTGGACGGCTTACTCGGGCTCGTGGATCGACCGATACGGAACCAACCCATTCTTCGCACGCGACGTGGTGGACATTCCGGGAACGCCTACCTCGGCCTCCTTCACGATGGGCGTGGACGACGATTCGCTGGTGTGGGTGAATGGCACGCTAGTTCCCGGGTTGGTGGACGACAACGGCGGCACCAACAGCGCGGCGACCGCCGATATCACACCCTACCTGTCCAGCGGCCTGAACGTCATCGCGTTTCTTGCCGACAATTCGGCCGGCGGCGGCTTCAGCGTCTTCGACGCCTACGGATCGATCACTTATACTCCCGACTTCAGCACCCCGGAGCCCAGTAGCTTGGCGCTTTGCGGCCTGGGTCTGGCCACAGTCCTGGCCTCCCGGCGCAGGGTTCGCGCGTAGCCTCGTTCCCTAGTAAGACTGCAAGTCCGAAGCACGTTGCAGGGACGCCCGCACCCGGTCAGCCCACGATTCCGCCGGCGGCCGCGAGCCAACTCCCCCCTACGGCGATTCTTTTTCGCGCCGGGTGAGCTCCTCACGGCGCGTCCGGAACGCGCGTCCTTGGGAGGCCGAGTCGTCCCTCGGTTATAATCGAACGCAAGGGAGGATCCAAGTGGCCAAGGACAGAAGCCCGAGAAAAGAGACGAAGAAGCCCAAGAAGCAGAAGTAGGTTTTCCTTTGCAGCGGGCGCGGCCGGGGCGCACTTGGGCGCGCTCCGTCCGCGGCCAGTCAGGAACCGATTATGCGCACAGAATGGGTCAACCGGAGAAAAGACCATAAAATCCGGACGCAGATGCACTACGCCCGGCAAGGCGTGGTTACCGAGGAAATGCGATTCGTCGGGGAAAGAGAGAGCCTGTCTCCGGAACTGGTTCGCGCCGAGGTGGCGCGCGGGCGCATGATCATCCCGGCCAACGTCAACCATCGCAACCTGGAGCCGATGTGCATCGGCGTGGCTTCACGGTGCAAAATCAATTCCAACATCGGCAATTCGGCGGTGACATCGGATGTCGAGCAGGAACTGGACAAACTCCGCGACTCGGTGCGTTATGGCGCCGACACGGTGATGGACCTTTCCACCGGCGGCGATATCCCTGCCATCCGGCAGGCCATTCTGGACGCCTCGCCCGTGCCGATTGGCACGGTCCCGATTTACGAAGCGCTGTCGCGCGTACGGCGCGTGGAGGACCTGAACCGGCAGGTGATGCTCGAAGTGATCGAGGAGCAGGCCGAGCAGGGCGTGGATTATATGACCATCCATGCTGGTGTGCTGGTTCAGCACATCCCTCTGACCACGCGGCGCGTGACGGGCATTGTGAGCCGCGGCGGCTCCATCATGGCCGAGTGGATGGTGAAGAACCACAAGCAGAATCTGCTCTACGAATGCTTCGAGGATATTTGCCGGATTTTCCAGAAGCACGATGTGAGCTTCTCCCTGGGCGACGGCCTTCGCCCGGGAAGCCTGGCGGATGCCAGCGATGAGGCTCAGTTCGCGGAGTTGAAGACTCTGGGCGAGCTGACCAAGGTGGCGTGGCGCTATGACGTCCAGGTGATGATCGAAGGCCCGGGCCACATCCCCATGGACCAGATTGAGCTTCAGGTGCGCAAGGAAGAGGAGCTCTGCTACGAAGCGCCCTTCTACACGCTGGGGCCGCTGGTGACGGATTTCGCCCCCGGTTTCGATCACATTACTTCCGCCATCGGCGCGGCGATGATCGGCTGGTATGGCGCGTCCATGCTTTGCTACGTGACCCCCAAGGAGCACCTCGGGCTGCCGAACCGCGAGGACGTGAAGGCCGGCATCATGGCCTACAAAATCGCGGCGCACGCCGCGGACATTGCGCGCCACAGGCCTGGCGCAAGGGACCGCGACGACGCGCTTTCCCGCGCGCGGTATCGATTCGACTGGAACCAGCAGTTCGCTCTTTCTCTTGACCCGGAGACCGCGCGCTCCATGCACGATGAAACCCTTCCGGACGATGGGTTCAAGGACGCGCATTTCTGCTCCATGTGCGGGCCGAAATTCTGCTCGATGAACATCTCCGCCAAGGTGGAAGCCTTCACGGCCGAGGACGCGGCCCAGGTGCTGGCCGATCCCGCCGCCGAATCCCTGTTCCAGATATCAGGCGACGATTAGCGTGTAAGTTTGTTCCGTGCAGCAACTTGGCAAGCGCGGCGGAATGAGCTAGGATGGCGGATGGCTGATGGAAGCAGCGCTCCAATCCGGCGTACCTGAGATTCCGGATAAGCTGTACTTCAAGATTGGCGAAGTAAGCGAGTTGCTGGCCGTGGAGCCCCATGTTCTCCGTTTCTGGGAAGGCGAGTTTTCCGCGCTAACCCCAAAAAAATCCGGCACCGGCCACCGGCTCTACCGGCGCAAGGACGTGGAGTTGCTGCTGCGCATTAAGCACCTGCTCTACGAGCGCCGGTTCACCATCGAGGGTGCGCGCCAAGCGCTGCAGCGCGAGAGTCGGCCCACCAAAGTGCGCCCCGGCCGCAATGTGCAGCAGGAGTTGTTCTCCAGCGACCCGCTGCCCGAGATCCGCCGCGAGTTGGCGGGCATTCTGGGCCTGCTGAAGGACCAATAGCCGTTCAGGACTCGCCAGTGATGGCCGCGTAGATGCGGTGCATGTCCTCGGTAGAATAGTAGTCGATCTCGATCCGGCCCTTCCCCTTGGCCTTCTCCACAATCCGCACCTTGGTTCCTAATGCCCGCTCCATTTCCTGAATGGCGGCGCGCACGTTGGGATCTACAGTAACCTCATCAACATGCTTAGGATTACGGGTTTCGAGCAGCCGCTGCGTGGTGCGCTCAGTCTGCCGCACGGACCACCCCTGCGCCACGGCCTTTTCCGCAACTTCGCGTTGGATTTCGGCGGTGGGCAGGGAAAGCAGGCAGCGCGCATGTCCGGGGGATAGGCGGCGCTCCGCCACCAGAGCCTGTAGATCGTGCGGGAGCTGCAGCAACCGGATGGAGTTGGTAATGGTGGTGCGATCCTTGCCGGTGCGGCGGCCGATCTCCTCTGCGGAGATCATCAACTCGCGCCCTAGGCGTTGAAATGCGACTGCGGCTTCAATCGGGTTCAGGTCCTCCCGCTGAATGTTCTCAATGAGGCTGACTTCCAGCAGTTGCTCGTCAGGGACATAGCGAACGACCACCGGAACCGCCGCCACGCCCGCACGCTTGGCGGCGCGCCAGCGCCGCTCGCCGGCTATTAACTGGTAGCGCTCACCAGCTTTCCGGACTACTAGGGGCTGGATGATGCCGTGAACCCGAATGGACTGGGCCAGTTCCTCCAGGCGCTCGTCCTGGAAAACCCGGCGAGGCTGGAGAGGGTTCGGTTCGACGAGATCGATCAGGACGGATGCGGCATCTTCGGCGCGCTGCGTTTCAGCGGGCGGCGGTGCTGGCGGGCGCGTGGGGAGCAGCGCGCCCAAGCCCTTGCCAAGAGCCTTACGCGGTTCGACTTTGTTCATGCTGGAGGATCTCCTTGGCAAGTTGGATGTAGCTCTCGGCGCCGCGCGAACGCGGATCGTAGCTGAGAATCGTCTTGCCGAAGCTGGGGGCCTCGGCCAGGCGGACGCTGCGCGGAATCACCGTCTGGAATACCTGATCGCCGAAGAACTCACGAAGGTCGGCCGCGACCTGGCGTGTGAGGTTGGTGCGATCGTCGAACATGGTGAGGAGGATGCCTTCCACGCGCAAAGGATGGCTAAAGGAAGTCCGGATTCGGTCGATAGTATCCATGAGTTCGGAAATTCCTTCGAGGGCGAAGAACTCGCACTGGATTGGCACAAGAACGGCGTCCGCGGCCACGAGTGCATTCAGCGTCAACAGGTCGAGGGCAGGCGGGCAGTCAATGAGGATGAAGCGATAGTCGTCGCGGAGCTCCTGAATGCGCTGGCGGAGGCGAAACTCACGCTCCGGCACGTCTACCAGCTCGAGATTTGCTCCAACCAGGTTTTTGTCGGCTGGAATGAGATGCAGGCCGTCGAAGCTGGTGGCGGCGACGCTACTGCGAGCCGGAGCATCGCCAAGCAGAAGATCGTAGGTGCTGGTATGGCCCGGTTCCTTGGCCACACCGAGGCCGGTGGTGGCGTTCCCCTGGGGGTCCGAGTCAATGACCAGAACGGGTAAGTCATTTGCCGCGAGCGAGGCAGCTAGGTTGATGGAGGTCGTGGTCTTGCCGACCCCGCCTTTTTGGTTAGCTATAGCGAATACGGTGCTCAATCGGCCATACTAACACGGGAGCTGGAATTGGAGCTCTGAATCCGGCCAAATTCGGGTGTGCCAAAGGAATCTCTGGCCCGGGAGGCTCATGTTTCACGTGAAACGGCTCCCGTAAGCCCGCTGAAGCGCTCTGTTTCACGTGAAACGGGTACGCCGCCCTGTCCGTAGGTAGCGCTGTCTGCCCCACGGCAGCGATGCCGGGGGGTCCCAAGCGAATCCCATTTCGTCAGGTGGCGCCTCCGCGCCGGTCAGCAAACTCGCGGCATTCGCCAACTTGAGGACGGGTACTAGGTCGCTATAGCTGATTGCCCTCGAAATGGCCCGGTCAACCTGCATCCCAACGGCCTCGGCGCGCTGCGCCACCACCTTCACATTGGGCAGGTCCCGGCTAGCTTCCCGAAGAAAAACCGCCTTCCGCTGGTGCGATTCAATCGCATACACCGTGCAGTCAGGCCGAAATACCGCCACCGGGATGCCGGGAAAACCGGGGCCGGAACCAATATCGGCAATGGTCAGAGGCCCTTGCGGCAGCGCGGCCGCCAGAAACAGCGACTCCGCGTAGTGGCGTTCCACCGCCTCCTCCAAACCGGTCACCGTGGTGAGGCTCAGACGCCGATTCCACCTCAGCATCGCCTCAAAATGCGCCTCAAGCAGCGAGCATTGGCGATCCGACAACGTCGCGATCCCCAGCAGCCGATCTCGAAGCAACTCAGCAAACACGGCTTAGGCTCAGATAAACGTCAAGAACGGCGAGCGCCGCCGGGGTAACGCCGGGGATACGCGCCGCCTGCGCCAGCGTCTCCGGCCGTACTCTCTCCAGCTTGGTCTGCACCTCACGCGACAAGCCCGGAATCCCGGAAAACGAAAAGCCCGCCGGTATCGGCCGTCCCCCGGAATCCTTCATCCGAGCCATCTGCCGCTCCTGCTGTGCAATGTAACCACTGTACTTAACCTCGGTCTCCACGGTCGTCAAAACGCCCCGCGCCGGCTCCGCGCCCAGAGTCTCCCGAACCCACCCCGAAATGGAAGCAATCGAAGAATCCGGCCGCCTCAGGAGCTGGCTGTGCGGATGCGCCTCCAGCGCCGCACGCAACCGCTCGATCTGGCGCTGCTTCTCGCCGAACACCGCCCAACGCACGTCCGTCACCAGTCCCACGCGCCGGCCAAGGGGAGTCAAACGCGCATCGGCGTTGTCGATTCGCAAATGCAGCCGGTACTCCGCGCGGGAAGTGAACATCCGATACGGCTCGTCCGCGCCCTTGGTAATCAGGTCGTCAATCAGAATGCCAGTATAGCCCTCGGTACGCCCAATAACCGCTTCCGCCGCGCCATCCAGCCCAAGCGCCGCGTTCATCCCAGCGATCAACCCCTGGCATCCCGCCTCTTCATAACCGGACGTGCCATTGATCTGCCCGGCAAGATAAAGCCCCGGTATCGACTTTACTTCCAACGTGTACCGCAACTCCCGCGGATCGATCGCATCGTACTCAATGGCGTACCCCGGCCGGATCATCTCCGCGCGAGCCAAACCGGGGATGGAGCCAAGCATCGCCTCCTGAACATCAACCGGCATGCTGGTGGACATGCCGTTCACATAAACCTCGTGGGTATCCAGGCCCTCCGGCTCCAGGAAGATCTGGTGCCGCAGCTTGTCCGGAAACTTCACGAACTTGTCCTCAATCGACGGGCAGTAGCGCGGTCCAACGCCCTCAATCTGCCCGCTAAACAGCGGCGACCGAGGGATGGCGGCCCGCAGCACCCGCGCCGTTTCCTCGGTGGTGTAGCCGATATGGCAGACAATCTGCGGCCGGTCGATGCGCGCCGTTAGGAAAGAGAATGGCGTGGGCTCGGCATCGCCCGGCTGCGGCTCGAACTGAGACCAATCGATGGTCCGCCCGTCGAGCCGTGGCGGCGTCCCTGTCTTTAGACGGGTCCAGCTCAGGCCCACGGAGCGCAGTTGATCGCCCAGCAACTGCGACGGCGCCTCCCCGTTTCGTCCGCAGGTGTAGCGCATCTCGCCCACGTGCGCCAGCCCGTTGAGGAACGTGCCCGTGGTCACCACCACGGCCCCCGCCCCAATGGTGCGCCCGTCGCGCAGCAGCACCCCCGTGGCCCGGCCGCCTTCCATCACCAGCGCGGCCACCTCCGCCTGCTTGATCCGCAGATTCGCTTCCTGCTCCAGCGTCTCCCGCATCCGCACCCGGTAGAGCCGCTTGTCCATCTGCGCCCGCGGCGACCATACGGCCGGGCCTCGGCTCGTGTTCAGCAGCCGGAACTGGATGCCCACCGCGTCCGCTACCTCGCCCATCACGCCGCCCAACGCATCGATCTCGCGGACCAGGTGCCCCTTGGCGATCCCCCCAATCGCCGGGTTGCAGGACATCTGCGCAATCAGGTCGAGGTTCATGGCCACCATGGCGGTCTTCCGCCCCATGCGGGCGCTCGCTCGCGCCGCCTCACACCCCGCGTGTCCGGCCCCCACCACCACCACGTCGTACTTCTCCGGCATTGCTATCATTGTATCCGATGAAAATATTGGTTCTTGGCGGAGGCGGGCGGGAGCACGCGCTGGCATGGAAACTGGCGCAGTCCAGGGAACACAGCGTATACGCGGCTCCGGGAAATCCCGGCATTGCGCAAATCGGGACCTGCCTCCCCGTGAAGGACGCCACGCCCGCCGGCTGGCTGGCGCTTGCGGAGGAAATTGGAGCGGATCTTACGGTGGTCGGGCCGGAAGCGCCGCTGGTGGCCGGCGCCGTGGACGCCTTCCTAGCCCACCGCAAGAAGATTGTGGGCCCCAACCAGGCGAATGCCCGCCTGGAAGGTAGTAAAGTTTTTGCAAAGTACTTTATGATAGAGAAAGGAATCCCCACCGCGCAATACGCCGTGGTGGAAGATCCTGTCGAGGCGCGGCGCGCGCTTGACCGCTTCGGCTTTCCCGTGGTGCTCAAAGCCGACGGCCTCGCCGCCGGTAAGGGCGTCATCATCGCCCAGGACCGCGCGGAGGCCGAAGCGGCGCTACAAACGCTGCGCGGCCGCCTGGTGATCGAAGAGTTCCTCCGGGGCGAAGAGGTCAGCTTCATCGCCTTGTGCGACGGCCGCGACGTGCTGCCGCTCGCGCCCACGCAGGATCACAAAGCGGTCTTTGACGGCGATACCGGCCCGAACACCGGCGGCATGGGCGCATATTCGGATGCTGCTATCCTGACTGCGGCGCAAACCCGCGAGATTCTCGATCGCGTCATCTATCCCACCGTGGAAGCCACGCAGTTTACCGGCTTCCTCTACGCCGGCATGATGATGACCGCCGAAGGTCCCAAGGTGCTCGAGTTCAACGTCCGCCTGGGAGACCCGGAGACGCAACCGCTCATGCACCGCATGGCGTCCGATTTCGCGCCCGCGTTGCTGGCCGCGGCCGAAGGCAAGCTCGCCTCCGCGAAGCTGGAGTGGCGCCAGGGTCCCAGCGTGTGCGTGGTGCTCGCCTCCGGCGGATATCCCGCCGAATACCAAAACGGCAAGCCGATATCAGGGCTCGCCGAAGCCGAAGCCCTCGGCGCCGTGGTCTTCCATGCCGGCACGCGCCAGGGCCCAGGCGGCGTGGAGACCTCCGGCGGCCGCGTACTCGGCGTCACTGCCGGTGGCGCCAGTCTCGCGGACGCCATTGACGGCGCCTACCGCGCCGCCCGCCAGGTTTGCTTCGAGGGCATGCACTACCGCACCGACATTGGCCGCAAAGGGCTCAAACGCTACAATAAGTAGGACGGATGCGGGGACGTAGCTCAGATGGATAGAGCGGTCGCCTCCTAAGCGACAGGTCGGCGGTTCGAATCCGCCCGTCCCTACCACTGCCCGCGGGCCCCCGCTGTGATCATCCGAACGCCTCCCGCCCAAGCCCGTAGCATAAAATAGGTCCGTGCGCCTCTTGGCCCTGGTAATGTTGGCGGTGTTGCTCGTTCCCCGCGCCACGGAGAGCGCCTCGAACCTCATCGACGACCCTTCCTTTGAAGTCACCGCGGACCGCGACCAATTCGGCCACGTCTTCGCCAAATGGGGCGGCTGGAACTACGAAGGCGATTGCAAGTTTGAGGTCGGCCTGGTGGCCCACACCGGCGCTACTTCCGGCATGATGAGCTGCGGTACCGCCGGCAAGATCCGCCTCGAACAATCGCACGACCTGGAACCCGGGCGCTACGAAATCACGGCCTACATCCGCGGACTGGAAATCGGTAGCGGAAACTTCGGCGGCGACACGGAATTCATGTTCGATGGGAAATACTTCGCCCTGAAGAAAAAGGGCTCCTTCGGCTGGACCCGCCTCCGCTACGTGGCGGACCTCGCCAAGGCGGCCAAAACCGGCCCGTCCTTCGGCTTGTGGGCCCCCGGCATGTTGTGGATTGACGACGTCACCATGCAGCGCGTCGGCGCCGACGTTAAGACCACCTCCTCGCCCGAACTCGGCGCCGAGGAAGCGCCCATTCAGCCCCCCGGGCCACTCGCCGCCGGCATGGTGCGCTGCCCCAGGTGCGCCTACCGCAACATGCCCGCGTGGAAGAAGTGCTATGCCTGCGGCACGCCCCTGGTGGTGAACGAATCCAAAACTGAAACCGGCCCGCCCGTCAAGGTCCTCACCTCGTTTGAGCAAGGCAATCCCTTCCAGGCCGGGACCGTGGTCTCTGAACACGCCACCGATGGCGCCAAGGCCCTCCGCGTGGACCCGGGCTTCGCCTCCTGGATCGCCCCGCAGGATTGGTCCGGCTACGACTACCTGAAGATCGACACCTACACCGACGCCCGCGACGCCCTCCCCATCACCATCGAGATCCAGGACAAGGACACCAAGGACTACTGGACGCGCGTCAACTACTGGGCCGTCGCGCCGCCCGGCGCCAGCACCCTCACCCTGCCCCTCAAGTCGCTCTACGTCGGCGAGAAAGGCCGGCCCGGCCGCAACCTCATCCTCGACGGCATCACCCGCCTCGTCGTCGCCGTCGACAAGCCCGTCGCCCCGCTCTTCATCGACCGCATCCGCCTGGAGCGCGAAAACGCCCACGCGCCCACCTTCGACGGCCTCCACGCCTTCGCCCTCACGCCCGGCGGCGATCCCGGCATCGACGGCTTCATCCCCGTCACCCCCGCCACGCAGTACAGCCCGGCTCGCGGCTACGGCCTGAAGAACGCCAAAATCTGGAAGTCGTTCGACGTCCTGGAGCCGGACCCTCTATACCAGCGCTTCCTCTGCATCGAATCCGGCGGTCTGGCCGTCGACGTTCCGAACGGAACCTACCGCGTCTTCGTCAACGTGGACGCCCCCGGCGGCTACTGGGGCGAAAATCAGGTCTACCGCGACCGCGCCATCCTGGCGCAGGGCAAGAAGGTCGTCTCGGAGCAGATGGACTGGGCCAAGTTCCGCAAGAAGTACTTCGAGTTTTGGGACACCGAAGACCTACCCACCGACGACGTCTTCGAGAAGTACGGCCGCGCCCACTTCCACGAAAAGATCTTTGACGTCCCTGTCACCAACGGCCAACTCTTCCTCGAATTCCAGGGCCAAACCTGGGCCAACTCGGTCTCCGCCGTGGTCTTCTACCCCGTGGAGAAGGCCGCCGAGGGCCAGCGCTTCCTGGATTTCGTCCGCTCCCGCCGCAAGGCTTACTTCGACAACGCCTACAAGCGCGTCCTCCCGCCGCCCACCGGCGACCCGCTCAAGCCCACGGACCAGGAAGCCAAGCGCGGCTACCTCATGTATCAGCGCGACCTCATGGGAGACCTGGACTACAACAGCAAGCCCCTGGCCCGCGAGCTCGGCAAGGACATCGCCGCCGCCGCATTCCCCGGCGAAATCAAGCCCGTGCTCGTCGGCGTCCTTCCGCTGAAGGACCTCGGTCGCGGCGCCATCTCCGTCACCGCGCTTGAAGGCCCCGCCGGCGCCATCCCCGCCGCCGATATCGACGTCGGCTACGTCTCCAACCGCATCACGCGCGTCACGCCGGACGGCGCCGTCTACACCATCGCGCCGCGCATCATCCTGCCGCGCGACTCGGTGGAGATGCCCAAGGACACCGCCCGCTACTTCTTCCTAACCGTCCGCACGCCCGCCGCCGCCGCCCCCGGCGTCTACGCCGGGCAGGTGAAGTTCACCCCGCGCCAGGGCGAGCCGGAGTCCGCGCCCCTGCGCTTCACCGTGCGCAAGGGGTCTCTCGACGCCGTGGACGTTCCCGCCGGGCCCTTCGGCGGTTCCATCGGCGTCCCCTGGTTTGAGGACGACCCGTCCACCGCCGCTTTCGGTGCGGAAATGACCGCCAAGGGCCTCCGCATGATGCGCCAGCGCGGTTTCACCCTGCTCACCGGGTTGCCCCACGTCCAATACGACGGCTTCGTGGCCGGCAAGCCCTCGCTCGATTTTCATCAAGCCGACCGCCAGATGCAGGAAGCCAAGGACCTCGGCTTCCTCGCCGTCGATTCCTACGGCAGCGGCGTCGGCGGCTTTGACGCCTACCACGAAGATACCGCCAAGATGGCCGCCGCCGGCTTCAAGGACTACAGCGAATTCATCCGCATGGTCTACGGCCCCATTGAGCAGCACGCCAAGGATAAGGGCTGGCTGCCGGTCTACTGGAACCTGGGTGACGAGCCCGGCGGCGACGAGTTGAAGAAGGCCATCGTCAACGCCACCGCCTACGCGATGGCCTTTCCCATTGGCCCGCCCTTCTTCACCGTGCCCACCAGCTTGGAGCCGGACCGCACCACCGCCAGCTCCCCGGAGTTCATCCTCGCCAAGGCGCTCAGCGTCGCGTCCCTCAACAACCACGATGAAGCCGGCGTCAACCTCCTGCGCAAGCAAGGCGGCCAGTGGGCCTTCTACAACGGCGGCACGCGCTGGACCTACGGCACGTATCTCTACAAGGCCGTCAAGCAATTCGGCGCCAAATTCCGCGTGGCCTGGCACTGGAACATCGTGGCCGGCGACCCGTATTATGCCCTGGATTGCCGCGAGGACGATTACGCCTGGGCCGTCGCCAGCCCGGACGGCCAGTTGATGCCCACCATGGACCTGGAGCGCATCGCGGCCGGGCTGGACGATTACCGCTACCTGCTCACCCTGGCCCGCTTGGCCAAAGCCAAGGCCGGAACCCCGGCCGCCCAGGCTGCCGAAGCCCTCATCCGCGATCGCATGAACGCCTTCCACCTGGGAGACCGCGACCACGACCGCCTCTTCGGGGAGCAGGATTGGGTAACCTACCGCGAAAAGCTAGGCGCCGCCATCGAAGCCCTCCAATAGACCCCGCCCCAGCGCCAAAACGGCAACCGCAGCGCCCGCGGCGCGATTTGACACCCACCGAACCCGGATGATTAAATGAAGAAGTTGCCTTGCTCCTCAGTAGCTCAATGGTAGAGCATTCGGCTGTTAACCGAAGGGTTGTAGGTTCGAGTCCTACCTGAGGAGCCAATCCACTTTTTGTCCGGACCGGACACATGGGTAACAAAACGTTCCTAAGACATAGGTAACACTTTTGGCCCGAAGGGGTTCTCCAAGGGCTGCAAAGTTTTCTCCTCCAGATCGATATACCCGAGATCGTAATCCATGAAGGTGACGAGCCAGATGCCCTCGTCGACTTCCTTGAGGCCTGCGGCTTGGCCGGCCAGCGCGGTACTGATGTTGATTTTCTTGCGGTAGAGGCAAAGGCGCCCGCAGCAGGTAACCATGGCGGTACGGTCGTGGAAGGGGTAGTGGGGCTCGGGGATTCCAACATAGGGCCGCGGGGAAGGGGTGTACAGCTCGGCGGGGCATTTCATGCCGAGGGCTTCATGAGGCCGCTCGCGGTTGAAAGAATCGAGGAAGCGGTCGAAGCTGGCCTGCTGCTGCAGGAAGTTGGCGCCTGGGGGGCGGGTGGCTTCTTGCTTGAGGGTGAGATGCATGCGTTCATGGCGTCCATTCTGCTGGGGGTGGCCGGGTTTAATGCGTTCGATGGAAATGCCGAGGCGGAGCCACCAAACCGAGAGTTTGGAGAGGTTGAACAAGCCGTTGGGGGAAGCGAAGGGAACGCCGTTGTCGGAGCGGATGGCCGGGCGGCGCCTTGCGCGCGTTAGGGGGCCGGGTCCGTCCAGACAGCGTCCACCGGGGAGTGTAGCCGATTCCATCAGGCGCGTTGCTCTGACGCGTCATGAATGGCGTCCGATCTCCTTCTGGATCCGATTCGAAGCCGATCTGTAATTCAACCTAAACGCGGGAATGATAGCTTGAGGGGCCATTATGTCAAAGCCTGTTTCCTTCAGCCTGATGTTTGTCTTCATAACCGCCGTAACCGCGTTCGGCCAGAGTCAGACCGCCACTTTATCCGGACGTGTGACGGATCCCAGCGGCGGCGCCGTCGGAGGGGCTAAGATCCGGCTTACGGATCGCTCAACCGGCGCCTTCCGCGACGACGGTTCTCTTCCTGACGGCGCTTACAGGTTCGATCTGCTCCCTCCGGGCGACTACTCGGTTCGCGTGACTGCACAGGGATTCAAAACGGTCGAGGATTCCCAGATCCATTTGGAAGTCGCCATGTCCACGACGTTCGATGTCGCGCTCTCTCTGGGAGCGGTCAACGATTCAGTTGAGGTCACGGCCAACGTGTCGCCGCTGGTCGCGGAGTCCGTCGCGGACGGCACCGTGATCAGCGAGGAAAAGGTCCAGGCTCTGCCGCTCAATGGGCGCCAATTCCTGCAACTGGCGCTCCTGTCGCCGGGAACCAACAGTGGAGGCATCGCGGTGCAGCAGAACGCTTTGCGCCAGGGGGAAATCGCCGGCCTGAGCGTGGCCGGCCAGCGCACCAACGATTCCGCCTACCTGTTGGACGGCGTCATGAACACCGATTTGGATTACAACGCTCTGGATTACGTGCCGGTCGTGGACGACATTGCCGAATTTCAGGTGCAGGTGGCCCAATACAGCGCAGAGTACGGCCGGGCTTCCGGAGGCCAGATCAACGTGCTGACCAAGTCCGGCAGCAACGAGTGGCACGCAACGGCTTGGGATTATCTCCGCAACAACGTCTTCGATGCCCGCCCGTTCAATCTAACAACCCAGCCCAACGTCCCGGAGTATCGCCGCAACCAGTTCGGAGGCACGCTCGGCGGGCCGATCCGGAAGAACAAGCTGTTCGGGTTCTTCACGTATGAAGGCTTGCGCGTGCGGCAGGCAGGAGCCAATCTAACCACCGTAGCAGTACCTTCCCAAGCGGAGCGCGCCGGCAATTTCTCCGAAGAGGCAGGGACGGTTGTTATCTACGATCCCAGCCAACCGATAGTCGGCGGGAAGCGCGTGCCGTTCGCGAACAACGTCATTCCTTCCAGCGAGATCAATCCCATCGCGTCCGCGGCCATGGCGGCCCTGCCTCTGCCGAACCTGCCGGGCAATCTCTTTATCAACACTGCCGATGTCTTGAAGCAGACGAACGACAACGTTACGGCGCGAGTGGATTACACGGCCTCGGAGAGCGCGCGTTTTTTCGCACGCTACTCGGGGGCTACCGAGGACGCCTCGATTCCCGCCACGATCCCCGGCCGGGACAACCTGGATAGCGCCGACCCGCGCAACGCCGCCGCCGGCTACACCCAAATTATTTCCGCTAACAAGGTGAACGACCTTAGGCTGGGTTTCAGCCGCCTGAACTTCCTGTACGGACTGCCGGAGCCGCAGTTCTCCGTGGGCGGAGCCAACACCGCGATCCCGAATTTCATCGTAGGATCGCTCAACTTCGGCGGCGCCGGGCCTTATAACGCCACTGGCCCCGGCGGCGTTGCGCGGGCGCGTGACAACGTCTATCAGATTTGGGACGTTTTTGCCTGGCAGCGCGGCCGCAATTCCCTGAAAATCGGAGGCGAGTTCGATGCGTTCCAGTACGTCCGCTTCGAATACGCCGATCCGCTCGGGTCCCTCACCTTTACCAACGGCTATACCAACGATACCGGCGCCGCGCCCAAAGCCGGTGACAAGAGCGGCGATGCCTTTGCTTCCGCCCTGCTCGGATTGCCCGAGGCCGCCGTGCGCACGCTTGGCCCCAACCGCATCGACGGTCGCCAGAAAAACTACGCGGCTTTCATCCAGGACGATTTCCGCGCGGCGCCCTCCCTGACCTTTAACGTCGGCCTGCGCTACGAGATCTCCCCGCCCCTGATGGACATCCGCCACCAGATGACTTCCATCGATTTCAGCACCGCGCCCTCGCCCATCGCGATTTTCGCCGCCGGCAAGCAGGGCGTGTACAGTCCAACTTTGTATGTTTGCGGAGAAGACGGGTACCCAGCGGGCTGCGCTTATACCAACTGGAAGAACTTCAGTCCTCGCCTCGGCATGGCTTGGTCACTGAACTCCATGACCGTGATTCGCGTCGGAGGCGGAATCTACTACGGCACGCAGGACGGCAACACCCTCCTCAAGATGGCGCAGACCTTGCCCACGACGTACGCTCAGACCCTGACGGAGAACGCCTACGTCCCCTCGGTGAACATCGGCAATGTCTTTACTCCCGCCATTGTGGGCACAGCGTCGATTCAAGCCGCGGCCATCGATCCTCACCAGGGTACGCCCTATACGCCGGAATGGAGTTTTAATATTCAGCGGTCCCTGAATCCCGATACCGTTGTGGAGATCGGCTACTTGGGAACGGCGGGCATTCACCTGGAGCAGAACGTACAGGTCAACAATGGCATGCCGGGAACCGCGGTCAAGCGGCCCTTCTACGGCCTCCAGCTGAATTCTTCTGTACAGGCCGCGCTCGCGTTTCCCGCCACCAGCTTCACGGTTCCCGTCACAACCATCAACTATTTCCCGCACTCCGCGCATAGCAATTACAACGCGCTCATGTTGCGCGCCGAACACAAGTTCACTCACGGGTTCTCGATGATCAGCGCCTTCACCTTCTCCAAGGCCCTAAGCAACGCCCCGCAATACCGCAACGATGGCGGCATTACCGGCGACGAAAATTCCCCGCCGCAGAATTCCTTCGACCTGGCGGCCGACCGCGGCCTGGCCTATTTCAATGCCAAGTACCGCTGGGTGACCTCCGGCGTATACGAGCTGCCCTTCGGAAAAGGCAAGAGCATGTTTCGCGACGGCGCGCCCGCCGCGATCCTGGGTGGCTGGACGATGACCGGCATCCTCCAGTTGCAAACCGGCTTCCCGTATACCATCAACTATAAGGGCGACCCGGTCAACATCGGCGGCGGCAGCGGCGGTATTCTGATCCGGCCCAATTACGTGGTCAACTCCGCCGGGCAGAACGTGAGTCCTTACTTGGGGTCCGAATACCGCACCACTTCCGAATGGTTCGACACCGCGGCTTTCGTTCAGCCGATCAGTTCCTTCGGAGACGTGGGCCGGAATACCATGATCGGCGCCAGCTCGGCGAATCTCGATTTCACCCTGGCCCGCAATTTCAGCATGGCGGAACGCCGGAATCTGCAATTCCGCGCGGAGTTCTTCAACCTGGCGAACCACCCCAACTACAATCTGATCGGCCGCGTCGTGAACGATCCGACGTTTGGGATCGTCCAGAACCAGCTGTCGCCCAGGCAAATTCAGCTCGCCCTAAAACTGAGCTTCTAGTTCTGGCGTGGCGTCTGACCGGCTTTCAGCAGCTCCGGCGCCACGAGGACCAGATTGCCAACCACCTGCCCGCTTTCGAGGAGCGCATTTGCGCGCGCCGCTTCAAGAAGCGGGAACTCGCCGCTGATGACCGGCCGAATCCTGCCCTCCTGAAGCAGCCGGAAGAGGATGGCCCAATCCTCCAAGAACGGCTTTCGGTTGAAGCGCAAGGCCGCCGATGCCCCGTAAGGCTTGACCCGCCTGCCGTTCGGCAGCAGGTTGAGCACGAGCGCCTTGCCAAGAGTGCGCAGCAGACCGCGTATGCTCAGGGGATTGCCATACCCCACGACCACGCCGCCCCGGCGCAAGAGGGGGAAGGCCTTTTCCGCATAATCGCCGCCGACGCCGTCGAAGACCGCGTCGATCCCCTCAGGCTCGACCCGGCGAATCGCGTCCACGAAATTCTCAGTGCGATAGTCGATAGGCGTTGCCCCGTATTCGGCCAGGATCGGGTGTTTGCTCTTGGAAGCGATCCCGTACATCTTGAGGCCGGCCAGTCTACCGAGCTGCAGGAAGGCCGTCCCGCACCCGCCGCTCGCGCCTATGATGAGCACCTTGTCCCCCGCTTTGACTTTCGCCACCCGGTGCAGAATCTGGTACGCGGCAACGTGGTTCAGCACCAACGTGACGGCTTCGGCGGCATTCACCGATGAAGGAACCTGAATGAGCCGGTCTTCTGGAACGCAGACGTACTAAGCGCAGCCCCCCAGGATCAGATACGCCGCCACGGGGGCGCCCGGAGCGGACTGCGTAACGCTAACGCCCGGCCGCATCGACGACACCCACGATGGCGTAGCCCGGTACGAAGGGCGTTTTGGGCGCGAACGGGCTGAGGCCGTAGCGCGCCTGCACGTCAGGCAGGCAGACACACGCCGCGAGAGCCTTGACGCGGACTTCCTTCGCCGAGGGTTCCCGCAGGTCGCACTTGGTGACCTGTAGATTCTCGGGCGGGCCCCTCTTGGAGACGACGATACGTCTGTATTTCATTGGTCCCATTAGGGACCTCTTTCAGCGCAGGTTCAGCCGATCCGGCCGGCCTCAAGGCAACCAATACTCGCTGCCAGGTTCGCTTGAGATGGTGCTTGCTTTGGAGCGGACCGGCGCCTTCGCCGGAGGCGTAGGCCCTCCCGATTCCAAGTCTTCGTGTTCGATTGTGTGCAGATCCGTGTCAAGCGCCGCCACAATCCCAATGGGCGACGCATGCTCAGGCCCACCATGGGCCGCAGAGGAATACCACATATGCTGCCTCGGTTATCGTCCAGCGGCCAGTTTACGCCGGCCAGATTACACAATCGTGACTGCCGTTTTTCCCTTCGCGCCGAGCCGGGTTTACGCGGCGTTGCCCGAAGCACTGCGTACCCGCCGATCCCCCGAGCACTCCGGTATCGGCCACGGATGACCCAGACGAGTGGCGGATTCCTCCGCGTGATGTCCGCAATAGGCGGCAATCACCGAAGGCCCTCCGACGTCGCAATCAAAGCCGCCGGTAAACACGAACCTGGCGACGCGCCCGCAGCCCTGCACGGTGCACATCACGGTTTCTCTGCCGATGGGATGAATCTGGGGAGGCATTTGAAAAACCAGTGTAACAACTGGCAGATGCCTGGGGCGGGTTGCGTACCGCCCGGAGAGCAGGCCGAGCGCCATGCGTGCGGCATCGAAAGCGCGGGCCGGCTAGCGCAGACGCGTGCGAACCACAATGCCGTCGTTGACGCGTGCGATCAGCTCCGCAAAAGAAATCACCCCGGCGCCGTGCATGGCTCGAAACCGGGTGTTTCTGGGAGTAACGGACCCCGCCAGCGTCTTGGAATCGAACGTCACTAACAAATCGGGAACGCCATCGCCGTCCACGTCCACCTCGTCGGAGACGCGCGCCGGCAGGCGGTCCGCCGGACACCAAACCATCTGGATGAACGGGTCGATTTTTTGGAACGGCGACCGGCGCGGCGCCGGGCGGTAAATCTCGATCCGGTAGCCTTCGCGTTGCGCCACGCGCGCGATTTCCCCGCCGGTGTATAACGGGTCAATGCGCAGCCCGGCCGATGCCACCGCGTGCTGAAACCATCCGAGAAGGAGGAAAGGCGTCAACACCGCCAACGCCAGACTTACCCACGCGAGGGTGTTGCCCAGAATGGAGCGAAGTCTCTTCATTGCCAGCCTCCTCTTCAGGCCACCAGCCCGATCAGCTTCGTCAGCGAAGTCGCGATGATGCTGCCGCCGAACATCACCGCCAGCGCCCAGGCGGAGTAAAGGTGCAGCAGCCGCGCCCGTTCCGGGGCCGCTCCCACCTCGGTCCCTTTGATGTGCCACACCAGGGCGTCCCTCGGACACGCGTCCACACAGGCACCGCATTTCATGCAGGAAAGCCTCGGCTTGCCGGATTCAAGCGCGTCCGTTCCGATGGACAAAGTGGGACATGCCTTCTCGCACAGGACGCAGGGTTTGCACTTGGACCGGTCCAGGCGCACCTCGAACACGCCGATTTTGTTGAATACCGACTGAAACGCACCGAACGGGCAGAGGAACGAGCATTGCGTACGCTTCCGCGTGAGCAACGGCAGGGCAACCACCAGTCCCAGAAAGAGCGTCACGAAGATCCCCATCTGCACCGCGGTTTCGAAATTGCGCACCTGCGGGTATTCGGTGACAGTCTTGAACGGGCAAAGCCAGCTACAGTACACGGGCGAGAGCGTGGCGGCCGAAAGAAGCACGATGGCCGCCAGCACCGCCCACGGCATCCAGCGCCAGCGCAAATCGATCTTCGAGATGCGGGCTTTCTTGGGGACGGCGGCGAAGCCCTCCTCAATGCCGCCGAAGAAGCAGCCGTAGCTGCACCATCCCTTGCCCATCACCAGGGTTGCCGCCAGCCAGAGCGCCACCATCATGGCCACCGCGTGCGGATTTGACGCCGTGGGCAGAATGGAACCGGGGAACACCACCGTGCGCCCGATCGCCGCGGGCACAATTGCCATGGGAATCACCATGAAGCAGAACGGGGTGTCGCCGGAGATCATGCGCTCCACAGGGATGCTCATCGTGCCGCGCAGCGCGATCAGCTCCCAGATGAAGCCCACCGGGAACAGGAACCCCAACGCCGCAAAAAAGTACCGCCGCCAGCGATGCGTTTCGTACGTGCGCATCATTTGGTAGAACAGCGTCACCATGAAGAGCAACGTGACGGCAGCGGCGATCCTGGGGGCCACCCCCGGCTCCGGGCGGGAGAACATCAGCAGCGCCCACACCAACATCGGCAAGGTCAAGAGCAGCGACCTTCCGGCGCTTCTGCGAGGAGCAGCCAAGGCGCGACTAGCCATTAAGATAAGCCCTTCCCAATGCGATGACGGCAAGATATCCGTAATATCCCGCCAGCAGAAAAAGCACCATCCGTGCCACTATGCCCACCGCCTCCAACCGCCGCAGCATGGCAAGCGACACGGAAGGCGCGAACCATACGGATGTGCCCAGGAAGAAACACAGGAAGAAGAACAGCGCGGAAGGCAGCCCGGCGGTTTGCGCCGCGCGCACGCCCGCCGCGACAAAGGGCGGGCACAGGCTGAGTCCGCTGGCGAACCCAAGACATAAGGATGCGAAACTACTATATCGCGCCGCAAAACGGCGCACCCAGTTGGCGGGACAGGCCTTTTCGAAGGGCTTGCGGCGCATGGCGAACCCATAACCGGCGAGCAGCGCCGCGATGGCCAGGTCCGAGAGGCCGAATGCCCATGTGCGCGCCCTCGGTTGCCCGCTCATCGAAGCTCCCAGCAACCAGGCTATGCAAGCGAACCCGAGATAGCCTGCCAGCCGCCCCGCCAGAAACTGCGCCAGCAGCGCTCCCGTACCCCACGCCGCCTTGCGTTCGGCCACCAGAACAGGCAGCAGAACCGGAGCGCAGGAAGCCACGCACACCGGGCCCGAAGAAACGCCCAGCGCGAAAGCTTCCGCCGCCAGACCAGCCGCCCCCATGGAAGGAGTATAGTTCACGGCGCGAGATTCGCCATGGATTTTCGAATCGAAAAGGTGAACGCGCCGCCGGGAAGACCTTGAAATCCACAAGCGCGTCCTTGCGGAACCGCGGCATGTAATTGAATTGTCGAAGGTCTGTCATTTGTTATACAGCGGATTGTAAACCTAAAGCGACACGCGCCTGTTACTGTACCAACTTCGAAAGGAACCACATACACATGAAGGGCCTTCTGACACGCGTGGTGTTGCTGGGCTGCGCCCTCGGCGCGCCCCTGCTTTTCGGACAGTTCGAAACGGCCGAAGTACTCGGCACGGTTACGGACCCATCTGGCGGAGTGATCGCAAAGGCCGCTGTTACGTTGACGAACCTCGATACGGGGATTCAAGCTAAGGCCGCGACGGATGAAAACGGAAACTACGACTTTTTCAACGTAAAGGTGGGACGGTACTCGCTGGTGGTGGAGCAAACGGGATTCTCGAAGTTCACCACTACGGATGTTCAGGTGAACGTGAACGCGCGGCAACGCGTCGATGCCGCATTGCAGGTTGGTCAAGTGACGCAGGCGGTGGAAGTGGTAGGCGCGGCCACGCCCTTGCAGACGGATTCGAGCGAACACGGCCAAGTGATCAGCACCGGCGCGATCGCGGAGCTGCCGCTTAACGGCCGCAATTACGCGGACCTGGCGCTGCTCTCCACGAACTCGGTCAAGTCGCCGATTTCCGCCACTTTCTCGCCCAGCGGCACGCCGCGAGAGGGAGCGTTCAACGTCAATGGGATGCGCAGCACGTACAACAACTTTTTGTTGGACGGCCTGGATAACAATGCTTATGGCACCAGCAACCAGGGCTATTCCGCCCAGTTGGTGCAGTTATCGCCCGACGCGATCGCGGAATTCAAAGTCATCAGCAGCAACTACAGCGCCGAGTACGGGCGGGTGGGTGGCGCAGTGGTGAACGCGGTGATGAAATCCGGGGCGAACGAGTTTCACGGGTCGGCCTACGAGTTCGTTCGGAACACGGATTTTAACGCCACGGGTTTCTTGTTCAGCCCGGCCGTGTTCGTGAAGCCGACATTGCAGCGCAACCAGTTCGGCGCCACCATTGGCGGGCCCCTCATCAAGAACAAGCTCTTCTTCTTCGCCGATTACGAGGGCTTCCGGCAGTTGCAGCGCTATCTCAATTTCGACTCGATCCCGAGCATGACGGACCGCCAGGGGATCCTTCCGGTCGCGGTGGTCAACCCGTTGACCGGCACGGTATACCCGGCGAACACGCAGATTCCAGTCGCGCAGATCAATCCGTTT
>Ga0335069_10003584_pt1 | contig 23334 bp, 21 predicted proteins | sample Lox_Sample_11_FD_206714 | JGI IMG/M metagenome (GOLD analysis project Ga0335069, IMG submission 206714) | Soil microbial communities from Loxahatchee National Wildlife Refuge, Florida, United States - Lox_Sample_1.1 | ecosystem: Environmental > Terrestrial > Soil > Wetlands | place: USA... | reverse complement strand
GCGATATTGCTGCATTGTCGACTGGTTTGTCAGCCGTTTGAGGGTTTACGGCCGAGCCCGGAAATGGCTTCGGAGGCGCTTCGCCCTTCCCATCACGGTGACCATCGGTTTCAAGTCCGTGAGACGCGGCAGGAGTTGATTGAGCGGTTTGCGGGAGAGAAGACACGAGAAACGTTGGCTGCGCGGGAGAGCCTGGGGGCGGTGTCGGTAAGGGCGATAGAGCTGTACGTTCGCTTCGGAGGGCAGGGGATGCCTCGATGGCATTGGCGTGCACACGTGGAAGCTCAGCGCCATCCAGCAGGGGCACTTCAGGCGAAAGAGGCACCGCGGCGTCGGTAGGCGACGGCGGTTTCGGGTCAGCAGCAGTCATGGGCGCGGCGAGCGCGGACACAGACGGCGGGGGTTCGGAGTGAAAGTGAGAAACGCCGTTCGCGTTCGCGCCGTCAGGATCAGCTCTCGGTGAGAGGGTAACTGGCGGCACACTCGGCGGCAGCTCCGCTATCGTTGGCGTGAGCGGCGCTGTCACTCTTGAGCTACTTACAAACTCAAATGGCTGTGCTTCATTGAAGAGCATTGGGGGAGGGGCAATCGAAAATCTAATGCGAACATCCTTGCCGTCCAATCCGGACGAGGAGGAGACTCTGGGAGGAGTCTTCGGAGCGAGTGATTCTCTGTTCTGCCCGCCGGTGTTGATATCGGCGGGTTGCTCGCCGCGCGGGAGAACCAACAGACTGTTGTCAATCGCTTCGCCGGCCGCTGAGTTAATCACAGCGGGCGGGGCGACGTCGGTCGCAATTGTCGGCGTGAAGTACGAAAGTGCAGGGGACTTGGAGTCCAAGGTCGGGCGCGCGGTGCCAGCTGCACGCACAGGTAGAACATCCGTCTTTTGCAAGCCGGGATTGCCGGAGAGGGGCGAAACTGGTTCCGAGAATGAGAGCGGCGTAAGAGGCGATCTCGCATCTAGAGGTGTCGGCAATGCTTTCGCACTCAATGCGGATGGGCCTTGCGTGTCAAGCGGTTGCTTCGCTCCTGTCAAACTCGGCTCGTCCGGCGATACAGGTTGCACCAGCTCGACGCTTGACGAAGTCTGCGTTGCTGAGACCGGAGTGGACGAAGCCGTTGGCGCGGTCAGCGGCATCGGAGGAAATATCGGGGCGTTCGGCAGAACAAGGGCTGCGAGTTGATTGACGAGATTGAAGTCAACCTGGGCGAAGTCTTTGCTCGAGCGCTCAGAAGAACCAAGAGGCGAATCGACGGGGCTTACGAAGTTGGCATTTAGTTGCCCAACCGCTCTAGCCTTTGCTCTGATCTCCGTCGTACCTTTCGAATCCTCCGCTACGGCTGTCGCGGCCTCGATCGCAAGCGGGTCGAGCGGTGCATCCATGAAGGCTTCTATAAGCGCTGTGTTTGATGTCGAATCAGATTTCGCGGCACCTGTGGGAGCCTTCTCCGCCTGCGTCGCACCGCTCGTGGTCGCTCCGGACAGGTTGCCGTTCAGGAATTCCAGATCGGGCTGGCCATGTATCGGTTGCTTCGCAGACTGCAAGGCATTCCCGCCCTGTTTGTTGTCGAGGTCTGGGCTAACCGGATCGGGAACCTCGGTCGTCATCGGAGCTTTCGGCAAAGTGCCAGAGGGATTTATCCTCGAAGGCGTCGCGTGGGCTAGAACATCGGCAAAGCCGAGAGCTGTTCCATTCGCTGGCGGCTGCGTGCCTGCGCTTGCCCTCGGTACAGCCTTTGCAATGGACATATCGAGAATCTGCATGGCAGTCCACGTCGACGATTGCACGCAGTGCGCCAAAGGAATCCTCGTACTAGCCTGCCGGATTTGCAGCAACAATTTCAGCGGGTTAGATGTTTTGTGCGTGGGATGGTTTTGGCGGCAAGAGAACGACGAAGGGCAAGAGTTGCCGGGTGGTACGCGGCAAAATCAGCCGCTTCGGCGGTGCCAGCGCTGTAGGAGGAAGGTGTCGTCAAGTTGTCGCTGCTGGTTGTGCGCTTGCTCTTGCTGGTAAGCGTGGTGCTGGCGGGCGCGCAATGCTTCCAGGACTTCCCGTTCGCGCATTGCCTGCGTGTAGGCGAGCGCGGCCTGGTTGCGAAGTTCGGCGAGGCGACGGATTTCTTCCTGCAGTTGATCTCGGACAACGTGGAGTTGCGCGCGCAGAAGGGTTGCAAAATGGAGTTCGGCGGCGCGCCGGCCTTCGGCAAGCGATGCCGAATCGGCCCGGGTGCTTTCGGCAAGAAAGCGCTGCAGGTGGGCCATGGCCTCCTCGCCGCGATGCAGGTTCATGGCCGCCCGCTGCAGGGCCAGCGAACGCTGCCGCTCAAGACTTTGTCGCAGGCGCAGAAGGGGAGCGAGCGTGAACCGGAACGCCATGTGTCTATGCCGACAGCGCCAGCAGACGATCGACCGCATCCTTCAATCCGGCGACTTCGCTCGTGGATTGCCGGAGAAATTCGCGCAGCGACGGCATGAGAGCGATGGCGCGGTCGAGTTCCGGGTCGCTTCCTTTCTGATACGCGCCGATGCGGACAAGCTCCTCGGAGGCCTTGTAGGCGGCGGCCAGCCGCCGGATCTCTCCGGCTGTTGTCAGGTGCGCGGTGGAGACAACTGCCGGCATGATGCGGCTGATGCTGTCGAGAATGGAAATTGGGGGATAGTGATTTTGCGTGGCCAGCTTGCGGTCGAGCATGACGTGTCCGTCGAGCAAGGCCCGAGCCGCATCGACCAGCGGATCGTTCTCATCGTCCCCTTCCATAAGTACGGTATAGAAACCGGTGATGGTGCCGTTGCCAAACGCGCCCGCGCGCTCAATCAACCGCGCGAGCATGGTGAAAACCGATGGAGTATAGCCCTTGGCAGTCGGCGGTTCGCCCGCGGCAAGCCCAATTTCGCGTTGTGCCATGGCCAGGCGGGTGAGCGAATCGACGACGAGCAACACATGATTGCCGCGCGCGCAGAAGTACTCCGCGATAGTCGTGGCAGCAAGAGAGGCGCGAATCCGGAGCAGGGGGTCCTGGTCGGAAGTGGAGACGATGACAACCGAGCGGCGACGGCCTTCCGGGCCGAGCGCTTCGAGCAGTTCGCCCACTTCGCGGCCACGTTCGCCGATGAGGCCGAGGACGGTCAAGTCGGCGTTGGTGTTGCGGGCCATCATGCCGATCAGCGTGCTCTTGCCGACGCCGCTCCCGCCGAAGATTCCGACGCGCTGCCCGCGTCCGCAGGTGAGGAAGGCGTCGATGGAGCGAATCCCGCATCCGAGCGGCTCGCGAATCGGTGTGCGCGCCAGCGCCTGCGGCGCCTCGCGGTCGAGATAGCATCGTTCCCGGCAGCTCGGTGGCGGGCCGCCATCCATCGGCTGGCCAGTGCCGTCGAGTACGCGCCCGAGCAGGTCTTCGCTCACGCGCAGCGAAGGCCGCCGCCCCCAAACCACGACCTGGTCGCCATAGCGAATGCCGGTGGGTCGCCGCAACGTCATGGAAAGGACAGTGTGTCCGCGAAAGCCAACGATTTCGCCGGGCCAGCGCCCGCCCCGCGAATCGACAATTTCACAAGCCTCGCCGATGGTGGCGAAGGGACCCTCCGACTCGATCAATTGACCGACGACTTGCATGACTCTTCCGCGCCAGCGCAAGGGCGATGACGTTTCGAGATGAGAGAAGTAGGCGGAGAGCAGCAGTGGGATCATCGTGGAGGCTCGGACGCTGCGGAGGGAGGAGGCACGTTGACGGGACGTTCGGCGAGGAGATCGAGCAGCCCGGTTTCGATTTCTTTGAGTTGCGATGCGATGCCGATTTCGGTCGAACCCAATGACGTTGCGATGCGGCACTCGCCGGCAGGCAGAGAAGGATCCTCGTGGACTTCGGGAATGACACCCTCGGCGCGGTTGGCGAAGTAGTGGCGCCAGTCGGTGGCTTCGGATGGGTGAACATGCAAATCGGCTTTCGTACCTGCGTCGAGTTTGTCGAGCGTGATGCGCACGATCCCCGCCAGAGCGTGAGGATCGATCTGTACTTCGCGATGCAGCACTTTGCGAGCGATGGCCAGGGCAAGTTGTACGACCTCGCCTTCCACGCGTCGATAGTAGGAGGCGCGCTCGCGCGCGAAATCGCGAATCGCGCCTTCGACCTGTTCGCGAGCACGGGCCACGGCAGCATCGAGCGCGGACTGCAACTGCTGCTGCGCCGCTTGCCGTCCGCGTTCAAACATTTCTGCCTCTCTTTGCCGCGCCAGCTCTTCGCTGCCATGTGTTGGCCGGGAACCAGCGCCTTCTCCGCCCTCCGCCTGCGCTTCGGGATAGTTGAAGGGTTGGGCTTCGGCGCAACTGCCCGGCGCCGGCTGCATCCTGGGAGCGCTAGACGACATACTCCTCCTGACTTTCCGCGCTTAGCACCAGCTTGCCTTCCGATTCGAGTTTGCGCGCCAGATCGACGATTTCGCGCTGCGCCTGGTTGACGTCTTTCGAGCGCACTGCACCCAGCACCTCCATGTCCTCTTTCAGCATGTCGACCGCGCGCGACGACATGGACTTGAAGACGAGATTTTTCAAGTCTTCCGATGCGCCGCGCAGCGCCAGCGCCAGCGTTTTCTTATCGAGCTGTCCCAGCAGTTCGCGAATGCCGGCCTCGGGCACGCCCAGCAAGTCTTCAAAGGTGAACATCAGGTTGCGGATGGCAAGCGCCATCTTGGGATCGTCTTTTTCGATGTTTTCGAGAATGCCTTTGCTGGTATTCGGCTCGAGCTGGTTGAGCATGTCGGCCGCGCCCTTGAATCCCGCGTAGGCCCGCCGGCTCTGCTCGCCGAGCGATTCGAGGCGCTTGTGTAGCGCCATGGAAACTTTCTGCGCCACCTCCGGAGAGAACTGCCGCAACTGCGCCAGCCGCTTGACCGTCTCCGCCCTGCTCTCCTCGGGCAGGCGCAACAAGAGGGTGGAGGCTTGGCGCGCGTTCAGGTGCGCAAGGATGAGGGCAACGGTCTGCGGATGTTCGACTTCGAGAAACTTTGCCAGCTGTTGCGGGTCTGCTTTCTGCAGGCTTTCGAGTTGCCCCACGCTCATCTCCATCGCCTTCGAGACCTGATCGATCAGATCTTTGGCGCCGGATTCGCCGAAAGCTTTGATGAGGAGTTTCTGGGCATACTCCGGCCCGCCCTCGGCCAGGTAGCTCTGCGTCAGCATGAGCTGGTAGTACTCTTCGAGCACGGCCATCGCGGTCTCCGGCTTCACGTGCTCAAGTTCGGCGATGCGCCGCGTCAGCAGTTTCAGATCGCTCTCGCCGAGGTTGCGGTAGACGTGGCTTGCCGCTTCTTCGCCGAGCAGCACCATCAGAATTGCTGCCTTCTGCAGCCCAGAGTTGCCAGATGCGGCTGGCATTGCGTCAATCGTTCCTTTCGCTTGTGTCGGTTGTGTTCACGGTTACTTATTCTTCGCCGGTTCCCGCATCCAGGTCTGTACCAGACGGCTGGCCGTGGCCGGCTCGCTCTTGATCTTGTCCGTCAGCTCCTTCTTGATGGCGAGCGCGCGCCGGGCTTCTTCGCTCCCCTGCGGAAGTTCGATGTTGGCCGGCGCACTCGCGGGTGATGCCGCGGCCGCCTCCTGCGCCAGCCGCTGAGGGATTGCTTTGAAGGCAGCGAGAGCCTGTTTCTTCACTGGACGAAGAACCAGCGCATACACCAGCAGAAACAGCATCGTAATCCCCACATAGCGCAGCGCGCCGAGCCAGGGCACGATCAGCAGACGATACTTCTCGGCTTTTCCTGGTGGGGCGACCGTCTCGGTCGGCGCCGTCTGGAAGGAAAGATTTTCAATCGCCAGCAAGTCTCCCCGCTTGTCGTCGACGCCAATCGCCGCGCGCGCCAGTTTCTCGATCGCCGCCATTTCTTCGGGCGTGCGCTTTCGCCGAGTCGTTGCCGGCTTGCCGTCTTTGCCGGGAGCGGTTTCGCTCGCGTCGTCGATCAGCACGGACGCAGTCACGCGGCGCACGCGGCCGGCAGGCTGCGATACCCGGCGCACGCTCTTGCTCACCGCAAAGGTGGTGCTGTCGGTCTTCGACGCCTGGCTGTCGAGCGCTGCCGTCACCGCAGGCGCCGCTGCCGCGCTGCCCGGCACATTCGAGGCCGTGCCCGGGACTCCTGCGGGATTGCCTCCGCCAGCCGTTTCCTCCGAGTGTTGCTGACTGAGCGCAGCCGCGGCCTTCGGATCGTAGGTTTCCGAGGTATCTTCACTGGTGCTCAGGTCGTATTCCACGTGCACGCTGGCGCGCACATGTTCGGCTCCGACCACCGGTTCGATCGCATGCACAGCCGCCGCCGCCAGCTCTTCGTCGGAATCGAAGCTGGCGCGCCCCGAGGGCCCGTGCCGGGCGATAAACGGCGTGGCCGTGTCGGCATCGACGACGGTGACGTTTTCCGGACGAAGGCCGTCCACGGCGCTCGCCACCAGCGACGGGATTGCCTGCTGCGCTTCCTTCGACAAAGATCCGCCGCGCGTCTTTACAATGACTGCCGCCTTCGATTCGTGCTCCTGCTCGGTAAACAGCGACTCCCGCGGCAGCACCAGATGCACCCGCACCGCTTCGACATCGTTGAGCGTCTGCAGCGTTCGTTCCAGTTCGCCTTCGAGCGCGCGCTGATAATTAACCTTTTCGCTGAAATCGGATGCCGCCCAGTTCGGCGTGTCGAACAGCTCAAAACCCAGACGCGCATTGCGTGGCAAGCCCTGCGCCGCGGTCTCCAGACGTGCCTGGTCGAGTTTCTCGGAGGGAACCAGCAGGCTCGCTCCGTCAGGAGAGATTTCGTAGGGAATATTTTTGGCCGCCAACCGGCTCGCCATCGACTGCGCGTCGGCCGGGCGCAAACCGGAATAGAGCGTAACATTCTTGCCATGATCGAAAAGCACAACAAATCCCCACAGCGTGAGCGCGACCAGCGCGACACCCCCGGCAAGCAGAAGTTTCTGCCCGAGCGTCAGTCCGCGCAGAAAATCCTGGATTTGTTTGAACGCCTGCTCCAATCTTTTCCTTTCCTAGCCGCCGGTTGCGCTCAGAACTGCATGTTTGAGATTTGTTGATACGCCTGCACGATCTTGTTGCGCACCTGCATCATTAATTGGAAGGAGAGGTCGGCCTTCTCGACCGCGATCATGGCCGTGTGCAGGTCGGCGCCTTTGCCGCTGAGCAGTTGTGCAACCTGGCTCTCGGCCGCGTTCTGCGCGCCGTCGACGGCGTCCATCGAATCCTGGAGCGTGCTCAGGAAATCGCCCGTTCCGCCCCCGGCTGTGGACGGAGTGGAAGCGGCATTTACGGGCGCGATGTCAGCCGGCAAGATACGGAGTGAAGAAATCGGATTCATCATAGAGCGCTCCTCGTCGTTTCGTTGTTTCTGTTGCGCCCGCCCTTACCGCATCAGGTCGAGCGACTGCTGAATCATGTTCTTGGTCGCCTGCACGGCGGCGGCGTTCAGTTCGTAGGCTCGCACTGCGCTGAGCAGATCGGTCATTTCTTCGACGGGATCGACTTGCGGATAGGCGACATAGCCCTGCGCGTTGGCATCGGGATGCCCGGGCTCGAAGCGCATCACAAGCGGACGCGCGTCGTTCACCACGGCTGCCACGCGCACCGCTGCCGGATTCTCGGCGCGGGCCCCGGCGAGCGCGAGCGAGAAACGCGGCCGCGCCTGCGCCTGAAATACAACCAACTGCCGGCGGTAGGGGCCGCCCTGCGCCGTGTGCGTGGTCTGCGCGTTCGCCATATTGGCCGCGACCACCTGGGCCCGCAGCCTTTCGGCGCCGAGCGCCGATCCGCTCATTTCGAGCATCGAGAAAAGGTTCATGATGTCGATCCTCCGTTAATCGCGGTAGACAAGCGGTGAAACTCGGCTTTGAGAAACGCGACTGCTACTTCGAAACGCAGCTGGTTCTGCGCCAGCAGCAGCGACTCGCGCTCCACGCTGACGTTATTGCCGTCGGGCCGCTCCATCAGGCCGCGCACTTCTCGCGCCACGGGCATCATGGGCGGAGCTGCTTCGGCATCGTCGCCCGCCATGGCACGTTCAATTTCTCCGGCAAAAACCGGCACGTCGCGCGTGCGGTAGCCCGGCGTATCCACGTTGGCGAGGTTTTGCGCGAGCATCTGGTGTTTGAAGGCGCTCTGATCGAGCGCCCGTTCGAGGCCGCGCATGAGCGGTGTTTCGATCATCTTTGTTGCGGAGAGCATTCCGAGATCATTCGTGGGCATAAGGATTCCTGTAGTTTGCGCGCGGCGGCAGACCGAATTCGCGCACCTTGTTGCGCACCGTGCGCAGGCTGACTCCCAGAAGCTCGGCGGCGCGGGCGCGGTTTCCGCCTGTGGCGTCGAGCGTCATCGTGAACAGCTGCCGTTCCATTTCCTCGAGCGACAATCCCGGCTTCCATTCCGGCAAAGGTGGCGTCCGGGAATCTTGCGCCACGGACCGGCTGCCATCGGCGAAGGCTTCCAGGCCGATTTCTTCTCCGCCGGCAAGGGCGGCCGCGCGGCGCACGAAGTTCGCGAGTTCGCGGACGTTACCGGGCCAGGGGTCAACCTCGAGGCGGGCCAGCAACTCCGGGGAAAAGCGCATCGGCTTTCCCGCGGGACCGTAGAGCGCGGCGAAGTGCTGGGCCAGGGGAACGACATCGCCCGAGCGCTCGCGCAGCGGAGGCAGCGCGATCGGAATCACATTGAGCCGGTAGTAGAGGTCGGCGCGAAATCTTCCCTCGGCGATCGCCGCCGTGAGAGGCCGGTTAGTCGTCGCGATGACGCGAATGTCGACACGGACTGTCTGGTTCGAACCGAGGCGGTCAAATTCGCGCTCCTGAAGCGCGCGCAGCAATTTCGGCTGCAAGCCGAGCGGCATCTCTCCGACTTCATCCAGCAAGAGCGTGCCGCTGCTCGCCTGCTCAAATTTTCCCGGCCGCGTCGCGATGGCGCCCGTAAACGCCCCGCGCGCGTGGCCGAACAATTCGCTCTCGAGCAGCGTCTCGGGAAACGCGGCGCAGTTGACGGCTACGAATGGGCCCGCCTGCCGCGCGCTCAAGCGGTGAATCAGGCGCGCCACCAGTTCTTTTCCGGTGCCACTTTCGGCTTCGATGAGCACATCCGCATCCGAAGCCGCTGCCTGCCGCGCTCGCGATATCGCCTGCTGCCACACCGTCGATTGCCCGATGAGCGCCTCATTCTCGCGGGCCCCGGCTGGACCTCGCGCATTTGCACCAAGGGCATCTTTGGCATCTTGTCCGCATTCCGCACCGCGCAGAAGTTGTTCAACGGCAAGTTCGAGCTTTTCAAACGACACCGGCTTGGTCAGGTAGTCACAGGCGCCGCCGCGCATCGCTTCGACCGCGTCGGGCACGCAGCCATAGGCCGTCAGCAGGATCACCGCCGTGCGCTTTGCCGCCTGCGCCGATGTGGCCCGCACGCCGCGCATGACCTCAAAGCCGTCGCATCCCGGCATACGCACGTCGGTGATCACGAGTGAATGCAGGCCGGGGCGGAATTTTGCCAGAGCTTCCTTCCCGTTCACTGCCACGTCGATTTCCCATCCGCGGCGCAGGAAACGCGCTTCGAGCGCCGCTCGCATCCCGGCATCGTCATCGGCCACGAGGAGACGTCTCATGCCGTCACCCCTTCAGCCCCGTTCTCTCCAGCCCTCGTCGCCTGTGCCGCGGGCAGACGCAGTCGAAAGCAGGCGCCGTGCCCGGGCTTGCTCTTGGCGGAAATCGCGCCGCCATGCAGCTCAAGAATCCTGCGGCAGACCGCGAGCCCCAGCCCGGTCGATCCGGGCCGGGTGGTGAAACCGGCATCGAAGATGCGCGGCAGATCCTCCGCGGCGATGCCGGAGCCAGTATCCTGCACTTCAATTTCGACCCCGTTCATCCCAAGGTGGATTCCGCGAATCGCGAGCCATCCGCCGCCCGGCATGAAGTGCAACGCATTCAACGCGAGATTCAGCAGAACTTGTTCGAGCAGGTGGCGGTCCGCCTCCAGACGAACTCCCGCCAGCCCGTTGACGATCTGAAGTTCGACCCGCGCCTGATGCGCCAATGGCAAAAGAAAGTTGTAGGCCCAGTCGAGCAACTCTCCGCTATCGAGCGAAGCCCGCTTTGGCGAAGGCGCGCTATGCAGGTCGAGAACGTTGTTCACCGTCGAGGAAAGCGTGCGCAGTCCGGCCTGCACATGTTCGACCCAGCGGCGGCTTTCTTCGCCAAGCGAGGCGTCGGCCAGCAGTCCGGCAAACAGTTCGAGGCTCCCCAGCGGGTTGCGGATTTCGTGAGCCAAGAGCGCAGACATCTCGACCAGCGCCTGCTGACGGCGGAGATTTTCGCGGTCTCTCTCCAGTTGGCGTGCTGCGCTCGTATCACGCAGAATGAAAACTGAACTCGAAGCCGCGGTCCCCGCTTCGAGTGGGGCATGCCGGATCGCAATCCAGATTCTTGCCTGCGCCGACTTACCGTCATCGGCGGAATTCTCCGGTTGCAACAGTTCCAACTCGAGTTCCTCGCCCGACTGGCGGGCATTTTCGAGCGCATCTCGCAGGGGAGATGGCAACGTTTCCACAGCCGCGAACTTCGCGCCGAGCAGCCGCTCGGCTTCCGGATTCAGCATGGAAATCTTCCCGTCGGCTTCGAGTACCAGCACGCCACAGGGCAATCCTTCGACGATTCGGCGCAGCCGCTTGCGGATACGGCGATTCTCGTCCAGGCTCACCGTGAGGTTGCGATTCGTGACTTCGAGCTCATGCCGCAGGTGCGCTACCTGCCCGTGTAATTGCCCATAGGTGCGTTCGAGCGATCCGGCAGCCTCGGTAAAGGACCGGAAGGCGCGTGCCAGCGGATTTTCGGCGTCGCGACTCCGATCGCGCGGTGGTGGAAGAGACGTAGACATGTAATTCCCTGTTGCAAGAGCCGTGCCAGCGCGGCAGAAATTGCCTTAGAAGGCTCTTAGTCCCCACGCAATTGAATGCGTCCTATTGGGCAGACGCACGGTTACGTGAGCTCGCCTCGGGCGGCATGAGATGTTCTGGTTGGATCACACTTTCCTCTGCCGCAAGAATCAGTGCGCGTTCGATCACATTTTGCAGTTCTCGTACGTTCCCCTGCCAGCTCTGCGATCGCAGCCACACGACAGCCTCGTCCGACAAACAGGGTACGGGCAGACTGTCGGAAAATTTCTCCAGGAAATGTTCTGCCAGCTGGGTCACATCTCCGGGCCGAGACGAGAGCGGGGGGATGGGCAGCGGGAAGGCGCACAAGCGGTAGTAGAGGTCCTCACGAAATTTCCCTTGCCGCACGAGCATCAGCAGGTCCATGTGCGTGGCCGCTACGACCCGTGCGTCCACTCGCACGACCTGCGAACTTCCCAGACGCTGCAGTTCCTTTTGCTCCAGGAAGCGCAGTAGCTTTGGTTGCAGACTGAGAGGCATGTCTCCAATTTCGTCCAGGAACAGCGTGCCGAGATGAGCCGTCTGAATTCTTCCGGGATAGGCCTGCAGTGCGCCGGTAAATGCACCGCGCGAGTAGCCGAAGAGCTCGGCTTCGAGAAGAGTCTCCGGAATCGCGGCGCAGTTGACGACTGCGAAGGTCCGCGCTGCCCGCGGGCTGAGCTGATGAAGTGCCCTCGCCACCAGTTCCTTGCCGCTGCCCGAGGGGCCTGTGATCAATACTGTGGTTTCTCTGGGCGCGACCAGATGCGCCATGCGATACACCGGCTGCATCGCCGCCGAGTCGCCGATCATCCCGGGCAAACGTGCGGATATTTCGGCTGGTTGTTTCTTCACAGTCTGAACCGCGTTGCAGCTTTGTTTTTCGCTCGGGGCGCATTCCAGATTGCTGGAGTCGCTCCACACTGGCGTTGGCGGCTGGTTCGGAGCGTCGGGCGAGGTTGCGAACGCTGCGCTTTCAAGCAGCACCACTTCGACGGCAGGGTACCGCCGTCGCACCGTTTGGCTCAGCTCTTCTGCGTCCAGGTCAGGAAGCCGGCGATCCAGAAACAACATTTGCCAGGAACCATTATCCAAATGGACCAGTGCCTCCGCGCCCCCGCTTGCTTGTTCCACGCGGCGCGCTCGCGGGCGCAGATCGTCCAGAATTCGTTGCCTTACAGCACTACTCGGACTCGCCACCAGCACGTGGTCGGCATAAGAGGGCAGAACTGGATAAGTCGTCATACTCCGATTAAAACTACAGGCGGTTAGAAACGGATTAGGCGGAAATTAGAAGGCTCTCAAGGAAGGCAAACCACGGTGTAACGTGCACGGCAAATTTTGCTTTACAGCGCTGGGGAAATTGTGGCCAGGCAATTGTTGCAGGATGAAAGGGATGTTCCGGCAACAATATGTAAGCAAGGAAAAGGTGGCTTTCGATTACTCCACAATCGCCAGCACTTCGCCGGAGTTCACTGCCGCACCCGGGGCCGCAGTGATTTTCTTCACGACGCCCTTCTTGGGGGATTTGATCTCGTTTTGCATCTTCATTGCTTCCACGACGATCACACCTTGCCCAGCTTCGACCTCGGTCTGTTCGCTGACAAGCACGCGCACCACGCGTCCCGGCATCGGTGCGACGATCTTTCTTGGTCCCTTTTCATCCTGAGCGCTACCCTTCCTCGCGCGCAGCGAGCGTGGATCGTGGAGTTCCACGGGTATGCGTGTGCTCCCCACCCACATGTGGAGATCGGTTGCAGTCTGCTCGCGTTTGATTTCGTAGGCCCGGCTGTCGACAAGCAGAGAAAGAACATCACGACGCGTCAAGACTGCATCCACGTTGACCGGTTTTCCGTCGAAACGGCATTGCCAACCAGACTCGCCTCTTTCCAACTCCAGGCGATGCGGCTTGCCGTCCACAATTACGTCGTACATCATGCTGGTTAGCGAAGCGCTTCTAAGCGTCCTTTCTGTTTCCAATTCGAGAGTTCGCTCACAGACGCGTTTTGCGAAGCTGAGGTCGCGGGGTCGAGCATCGCGAACATGCCCGCGGCAATCGCTGGAATTCTTGCGTCTACTTCCCCGTCCACTGCCGTCTGGGCCTTAGCCAGCAGGCGATCCAGATAACCAGTGTCGAGTTTCCCAACGCGAAAATCATCGTCCCTTAGGATCCGCTGAAACAGAGAAATGTTGGTCTTGATCCCCGCCACAAAATATTCGTATAGCGCCCTCTCCAGACGCATAATCGCCTGCTGGCGATCTGTGCCGTAGCTCACGAGCTTGGCGAGCAGGGGATCGTAATCCATCGGAACAGTCCAGCCTTCATACATGCCGCTGTCGCGGCGAATGCCCGGTCCGGAAGGTGAAATAAGGATCGTGATTTTGCCGGGGCTGGGAAAATAGTTGTTGTCTGGATCCTCAGCGTAGACTCGACACTCAATCGCGTGCCCGCGAATGCCAACGTCGGACTGTTTGAACGGGAGTTTTTCGCCTGCCGCAATGCGGATCTGCAGGTGTACGAGATCGAGCCCGGTCGTCAACTCAGTGACCGGGTGTTCTACTTGGAGCCGTGTGTTCATCTCCAGGAAGTAGAAGTTCTTCTGCGGATCGACAAGGAATTCGACTGTGCCGGCGTTTGCGTATTTGGCAGCCTGCGCCACTTTGACCGCGACTTCACCCATGCGGCGGCGCATGTCAGCATCAACAATCGGCGATGGCGCTTCTTCGAGAACTTTCTGATGGCGACGCTGGATCGAGCACTCGCGCTCGCCCAGCCACACGGTATTGCCATGTTCGTCGGCCAGCACCTGCATCTCGATATGCCGCGGGTTGACAATGGCCTTTTCGATGTAGACCTCGCTGTCGCCGAACGAGCGCTGCGCTTCGCTCTGCGCTGACTCGAGCGCTGAACGCAGTTCCTGCCTTGTATGAACAAGGCGCATGCCTTTGCCGCCACCGCCCGCCGCAGCTTTCAGCATCACCGGATAGCCAATCCGCTCGGCTACGCTTTCGCCTTCTTCTGGTGAAGTCAATCCGCGCGACGTCCCCGGCACAAACGGCACTCCAGCCTGCTCCATGTGCTGACGGGCCCGGGTTTTCGATCCCATCATCTCCATGGAGTGCGCCGACGGTCCAATAAACTTCACACCGGCAGCGACGCACGCCTTGGCAAACTTTGCGTTCTCCGAAAGGAATCCGTAACCCGGATGAATGGCTTCCGCACCCGACCGTCGGGCAACATCAAGAATCTTATCCATCCGGAGATACGACTCAGAAGCGGGCGCGGGACCGATGGGATAAGCTTCGTCCGCCTTACGCACGTGTAGTGCGGCCCGGTCCACGTCCGAGTAGACGGCGACGGTGGAAATGCCCATTTCTCGGCACGCACGCATCACGCGTACAGCGATCTCTCCGCGATTGGCGATCAGGATCTTTCGAAACATTCTTCGGACCGGCCGGTCAGGTCGACCACTGATTCTACCTTCGCAGGGGCATCATTGCATGCAGCAAATCACATCGGTTCGTGATGCTTGACCGCAGCGGAATTGCCGGCCACGCGCACGAAGCAGGGCAAGCGCAGTGGCGCAAACGGCGGCCGCCGGCAAACAAAAAGGCCTCAGCGAACAGCCGAGGCCTTGATCCAAAAAAATCGAGTTCTACTGCTTCTGGTCCATCACAATGCCACCGCCAGCCGGCGTTTTCTCGGCCTTGGCCTTCTTGGTGGCCATGGTCTTGTCGACCCATTCGTCGGCCGTCTTCAAATCGGCGGCTTGGGCAGCCTTGTCGTCGCACTGGATGTCGGCGCGTTCGCGATACATCAGATTCATGTACGCCATGGCGTCGTCATAGTCCGGTCGAAGCTGCAGCGCCTTGTTCAGATTGCTGATGCCTTCCTCGACAATTGCAGCATTCTTTTCCTTCATGGCGGCGCAGACTTTCTTGTCTTTGGTCGGCAACGACTCGTCGGGTTTCATGCCCAATTTCGCGCGTTCTTCCTGGCGCGGCTGATAGGTCTGCGTCCAATCAATCACGGCCACGGAGTAGTACGGCTCCGGATCGTTCGGGTCGGCTTCTGAAGCCTTCTTGTAGAACTCCTTCGCCTTGTCGAACCTCTTCATCTGCAGGTACAGGTAGGCAATGCCCTTGATGCTGTTAATGTTCTTGGGGTCTTTATCGAGGACGATCTTGTACTGGTCAATCGCCTGCTCGCCGTTCTTGTTGTTATCGGGAGTGTCTGCGCCGGGAATGTATTGCTGGGCGTAGGCCGTTGCCAGATAGAGCCGCGCATTGATCAGGGTTGGATCGAGATTGACAGACTGCTGGAAATGGTTAATTGCGTCTTCGTATTTTGCGTTCTTGTAGGCCTGCACGCCTTTGTTGAGATGGTCGCGCGCCTGCAGCTTGGCACAGCTCGTTGTAGCGAGCACCGCTAGAACGGCGGCAAAACCCACCAACAACCTTTGAGTCGTTTTCATTGCTGTATGAATCTCCTTCGGAAATCAGCTTCGAGTCTTGAGTTTCGAGTCGCCAGCATCCGTGGCTCGGAGGAAAACTCTCCCACGCCGATCCGTGCTGCCGAGCGATAGAACCGCGGGATTTGCGGCTCGTAACTCGAAACTACTCTAGTTGCCTGCTTCGATCTTGGCAGTGATTAGGCCTACTTTGTCCACGCCGGCCGATGTGGCGATGTCGATCACATTGGCAACATCCGCGAACGGCACGTTATCGTCGCCCTTCACGAACATGACCTTTTCCGCGCGCGTCTTGAAGATGTCTTCCAAACGGCCCTGCAGGGTTTCCCAAGTCGCGTCGTCCTGGTTGATCTTCACGGCCGGAGCATTCCCGGCGCCGCGGTCGACGAGCTGCACCACGATCGTACGATCCGATGGCGGCGGCTGCTTCTGGTCTTTCGGCGGCGGCTGCGGAACCAGTGCATCCAAGCCTTTCGGTGTCAACGGCGTGATCACCATGAAGATGATCAGCAGCACCAGCAAAACATCGATGAGGGGCGTAACGTTAATGTTTGCGTTCTGACCTCCGCCCCCGCCAAGTGCCATTCCCATAGTAATTCTCCTCGATCCCTATTGCCCCGTGTGGGGTGGAGACAGCGTGCTGGCCTTCTTCTGATCGGTCAACAACCCAAGCTGATCGACCCCAGCGGCGCGCACGTCATCGACCACTTCCACCACCGACCCAAACTTTGCGCGAGCATCCGCTTTCACGAACACTCGTTTGTCGGTGCGGTTCGCCAGCCGATCTTTGATTTTTTCTGTCAAGTCCGCTACTGCGATTTTGTCTGTGCCGAAGAATACGGTGCCGTCGCGCTGCACTGCGACGAGCAGAGCATCTTCCTTGTCGGCATCCGGCATCTGCTTCGGGCTGTTGACTTTCGCCATGTCCACGCTTACGCCCTTCTGCAACATGGGCGTGATCACCATGAAGATGATCAGCAGCACCAGCATCACGTCCACCATGGGTGTGACGTTAATGTCGGAATTGACTTTCGCGCCTTCGTTTCGTTTTGCTAATGACATGTTGTCTCCAACAAATACTTGCTCCTGCGCCCTGATCACCGCCCTGTCGAGGAGGCGGCGCTGGGTTACCACTACCCAGCGCCATCCAGCAGCTCAATACGCGGTCTGCAAGTGCGCCTGATTACGAACGGCGCATGCTCCGGCGCTTCAGGAAGTAGTCAACCAGTTCGCTCGACGAGTTATCCATCTCCACGTCGAACGCTTCCACGCGGCCTGTCAGGTAGTTGAACATCATGACGGCCGGAATCGCCACGAAGAGGCCGATAGCGGTGGTCACCAGAGCTTCCGAAATACCGCCAGCCACAGCGGCCAGACCGGTCGCCTTTTCCTGGGCGATACCGCGGAAGGCGTTCAGGATGCCGACCACCGTTCCGAACAGTCCCACGAATGGGGCCGTCGAACCGATTGTCGCCAGGCCGCCAAGACCGCGCTTCAGTTCGGCGTGGACGATCGCTTCGGTGCGCTCCAGAGCGCGCTTCGAGGCTTCAATCGTTTCGCCGGGAATCTCGCCCGGGCTGTCCTGGTGGGCCTTGAATTCCATCAACCCAGCCGTGACAACCTTCGCCAGATGGCTCTTCTTGTTGCGCTCGGCAACCTTGATCGCTTCGTCAATCTTGCCTTCGCGCAGCGCGCCGGCCACGGCCGGTGCGAACGCGCGCGATTGATTGCGGGCCGCGTTGAATGCCATCCAACGGTCGATCATGACGCCGATCGACCACCCAGACATGATGAACAGGATAATGACCACGACTTTCGCCAGTATACCCATCTGCTTCCAGAGCGAAATCGGGTCCCAGCCGACGGCGCCTTCTTCAAAGAGCCATGCGGCAACGAGGTGCATATTGCTAAGTGCGATTGCTGCCAGAGTCACTACCATGAGTTGCTTTTCCTCCTCAGAACTTGTTTGACACCGTGGCCCCGGACACTGGAGCCGTCCCTGCCACCCGGCCACGCTGGCGGTCGGGTTTGCTCCGCCGCGCCAAAGCTTGCGCCATGACACGCGGTTGAATCTCATCCGTTCAGCCCAAACCCAAGCCACCGGGCCAGACCTGACCGGCTCTGCTGCATGCAAAAAGAAATCAAAAGGGCAGAAAGTCTCTCCGGCCTAACACAACCCAAATTCACCGGTCCCAAGGAAAGAGGGGCCGGGGCGAGCATACTTACCGCCACAAAACCTGAATGCTGCCGATCACTGAGATGGCAAAATTGGTCTGGGATTTGTCCCAGATGCAGCCATCACGTATCAGCTCGATCTAAGAACCTGTGTCTAGCCGCCCGACAAGCTGAAGTTCACAACAACTTCCGTCTCGACGGCGACCGGCTCACCATTCAGCAGGTAGGGCTTATACCTCCACTGCTTCACAGCTTCGATCGCTGCCGGGGCGAGCATCGCGTGTCCACTGATCAGCTGAAGGTTCTGAATCGTTCCTTCCTTGCTGATTTCCGCGTGCAGGATGACCTGACCCTGAATACGCGCCTGGCGCGCCAACGGCGGATAATTCGGCTGCACTTTCCTGATCAGCAGTCCGGTGGAAACACCCTGCGACACGCGCACGCGTTGCGGAGTGGCAACCTTCGGCACATTAGCCGCGGCGCTACTGATAATGCCGCCAATGACTCCGCCCGCCGAGCCGCCCGGGATGCCTCCCGGAACTCCGCCCGGTACGCCACCCGCGCCCAGATCCGGCGGCGTTTCTTCTTCTTTAATCATCTGAACTTTTTGTGGAATCTTGGTTGGTGTGCGCAGCTGGCCATTGACCATTTCGCTGGCGATCTTCACGACTTTGACAACAGCAGCCGCCGGCGGTGGTGGCGGTGGCGGCGGCGGTGGAGGCGCCACCAGGAATGTCATCAGCTGCTGTCGCGGCAGCGCATCGGTATAGATTAGAGGAATGAGAATCAGCAAGGCGAGCAGGCAAAACTGACCAAAGAACGATAAAACCGTTGTGCCCAGCCGTTTTGTTTTTAGCCTTCCACCCGATTCAATCAGACTGTCTTCAAACATGGTCTTCTCCTACACCAGACCCTACGACAATTTAGACACCGACCGCGTCCGTCTTGCTCCCGCTCTCGTCTAAATTCCCTGCCTCTCCGGGCAGGTCCATGATTCTACGCCTTTTGGGGCCACTTGAGTAAAGCGAAAAATCGATTTATTTGCCGAATTCTTGCGTCTGCCGGGCGCATCCGGATCGCTATGCCTTCACTTTCTCTTTCTGGCCATTCCCAGTCCGCACCGGCATCGAAATCGGTTGCTGCCCGCGTCCGGCGCGCCATTCCTGATAGGCCACCAGAATCGGTGCCGCAATCGCGATCGATGAATACGTTCCGATCAGAATGCCAATCACCAGCGCAAAGCTGAATCCATGCAGCACTTCACCGCCGAAAAGGAACAGCGCAAGCACGGTAAGGAAAGTCAGGCCCGCTGTCAAGATAGTTCGGCTTAATGTTTGATTAATACTTTTGTTGACGATGTCGGCCAGCTTATCCCGCCGCAGCAGTTTGATGTTCTCGCGGATTCGGTCGAAGACAACGATGGTGTCGTTATTGGAGTATCCGATCAGCGTCAGAATGGCCGCAATTACCGTCAGCGAAATCTCCCAGTTCAGCAGCGAGAACGCGCCGACCGTAATCAGCGTGTCGTGGAAAACGGTCAGCACAGCCGCCACGCCGTAAATCCACTCAAATCGCAGTCCGAGGTACACCAGCATCCCTGCCAACGAATACAGAGTCGCCAGCCATGCCTGCCTGCGCAATTGCTGTCCTACTTGAGGCCCAACGATGGCGACGTCGCGAACCCCGAAATCGGAAGTAAAGGCGCCCGCTTTCAGCGACGCAAGCACTGCCGGATCGGCGATGCCGTTCAGTTCGTCAATCGAGCCGAGTACGCCGCCCCTGACTTTGTCCTTCTGGTCCACAATCCCCTGCGCGATCGCCGTGTAGCGCGGGTTGGCATCGGTACTGAGATGGAGAGGATCCTTCTCCAGGAGATAGTTGGCTAACCCCAGCGAGCTCGAGTTGTTCAGATCGAACTTCCCCGCATTCGCACTGGCGGTGGGCCCGGCCAGTACCTGCTTGATCTGCTCTTTGCCCTTGGTCAGGTCCTGTTCGCTCGTCTGCTGAATATCGAGCGCGATCAACACTTCATTGTTCGCGGAAGGTTGCACCCGGGCGTTCTTGAGCCCCGCCGCCTCGAGTTCGGAGTGGATCTTTGCCGCGTCGGGCGGGTGAGCGTACTTCACCGTCACCAGCGTGCCTCCCCGGAAATCCACGCCCAGCGGAATCCCGTGCCAGAACAGCATCGAGAACACGCCCGCCACGCTGAAGATCAGGGAAAACGCGAGGAAGTACCACTTCTTGCCGAGAAAGTCGATGCTGGTATTTCTGAAAAATTCCATTCAAACCCCAAATTTGCAGCTTCGAGCAACCTTATGTTTGCTCGTAGCTCGCGGCTCGTAGCTAGATACTTAATGCCTCTCCGCGCTGCTTCCGGCCCAGAATCCAGTCGAAAATCACGCGCGACACAAACACGGCCGTGAACAGGTTTGCCGCCAGACCAAACACCAGCGTCGTGGCAAAACCCTTCACCGGTCCCGTGCCGAAGATAAACAGAATCGCCGCCGAAACGATCGTGGTCACGTGCGTATCCACGATCGTGACCCACGCATGGCTGAAGCCCTGTTCCACCGCCGAGGGCGGCGTCTTGCCGTTCCTCAACTCTTCGCGGATGCGTTCGAAAATCAGCACGTTCGAATCGACGCCCATGCCGACCGTCAGAATCACGCCGGCAATTCCCGGCAAGGTCAGCACGGCGCCAAAGAAGCCCATGAAGCCAAGCAGAATAATCAGGTTCAGGATCAGCGCCACGTCCGCATTTACGCCCGCCCAGCGGTAATAGACGAGCATGAAGATGAGAACGGCAAGCATGCCCGCGACCGCCGCCCGCACGCCCGACTTGATCGAATCCGCGCCCAGCGACGGTCCCACCGTCCGCTCTTCCAGATACTTGATGCCCGCCGGCAGCGCGCCCGAACGCAGCGTCATGGCCAGGTCCGTCACTTGCTGCTCGGTAAAGCGACCGTTGATGATGCCCGTGTCGCGAATCGCTTCTTTAATCACCGCGACTTCCTGCACCTTGTTATCGAGAACCACAGCCAGGTAATCGCCCACGTGCGCCGACGTAAACGAATAGAACTTCCGCCCGCCATCGCCGGTCAGGATGAACCGCACCGCCGGCTGCCCATTCTCGTCGCGACTCGGTTCTGCGGTCCGCAGATCACGTCCACTGACCGCCGCGGCCCGCGAGATGATGTACCACTGCTCGCCGGCCTCGCGGTCGCCACGCATGCCTGCCTTTGCCGGCATCAGCACGGAATCCGGAGGCAACACGCCGCCATTTTCCTGCAGCGCCTGCTGCTCGCTCGAATACGGTCCGCCGCGCGACTGCTTGATCTCGAGCATCGCAGTGGACTGAATAATTTCTTTCACGCGCGCCGGATCGTCCACGCCCGGCAACTGCACCAGAATCTGATAGCTGCCCAGGCTGTGTTCCTGAATCACCGGTTCGCTCACGCCGAGCTGGTCAATCCGGTTGCGGATCGTCTCAATCGCCTGCTCGACCGCGCGCTTCTTCAATTCCGAAAGGTTCGTCGCCTTCATGGCGACGTTGAAAGAATTCTCCGCGCCAGAAGTCACGTCATAATCCGGCAGCCGATCGCTCACAATCGTCTTGAAATCGCTCGACTGGTCCGGCGTGACGCCTTTTACAACGATCAATTCCGCATGGTTGACCGGGTCCGGTTTCGTCATGTCGGCGTAGTTGATCTTTTTTGTCCGCAGGTCCTCGCGCAGCCGCGCGATCGCGTTATCGGAATCGACGTTAACCGCGTCATTGACCTGCACCTGCAGGATCAGGTGTGTGCCGCCGCGCAGGTCCAGCCCAAGATGAATGCGGTCGGTAATCGAGGCCAGCAGCCCCTTCCCCGTCCAGTCCTTGGGAATGCCGAAAATCCCAAACAAAAATAGCAGCAGCGTTGCCGCTATCACTGCCCACTTCCACGTAAGGTTCTTGTTCATGAAAATCCGTCGTCCGTCGTCAGTCTGCAGTCGTCAGCAAAATCCGTAAGAACCATTTCGGCTCCCCGGACGACTAACGACCGCCGGCCTCTGTCTCCTACTTCTCTTTCTCTTCCGCCGCCGTCACCGAAACCACCGACCCGCGGCTAACTTCAATCTTCAAGTTGTCAGGCGCCACGCGCAACACGAGGGCATCGTCTTTCAGGCTCATGATCGTTCCGCGAAGGCCGCCGCTCGTGACCACCCGGTCGCCTGTCTTCAGTTCACCCAGCATGGCCTGCCACTTTTTCTGCTTCCGCTGCTGCGGCAGGATCAACAGAAAGTAAAAGATAGCGAAAATGAACAGCAGGGGAGCCAGCCCAAGCAAACCCGAGCCGCCCGAGAGTTGCAACCACACCGCCATTTCGCCCGACCCGCCGAAAAATTGTGAACTGAAAGCCAAATGTATCCCCTGGAATAAGCTACCAATCAATACCTTGCAGCCGGGATCGTTCCGGCATCCCTGCCGTCACAAAAAGCGGCAGAAGTTTGCTCTTTTTCACCGCTCGACTTTCTCTGTAGAGTCGCGGGAAATTGTCTTCCTAAGGCCGGGTGTTCTTCGCCTTCGGGGCTAGTGCCGACGATGCCGCATTACGGACTTGGCCGGCACGGCACAGAGAGAAACTCAACTTATCCCCAAGCTGAATAGCATGACGGACCGGTGGGAAAGTGTCAAGGCAGATGCCGCGGTTCGCGCCGTTCGCACGACTCCCAGTCTCTTGTCATTCCGAGGAGCGCAGCGACGAGGAATCCGCTTTCCCTGACGGCTGATGGCTGACGGCTGACGGCTGGCTTAGCTCCCCCCGCACTTGCCGCATCAACTCCAAATAGAAGTGCAGATTATGAATGCTGTTCAACACCGGTGCCAGCAACTCATTCGCCGCATACAAATGCCGCAGATACGCCCGCGAATATCGCCTACACACCCGGCACGAGCAGGCCGGATCGAGCGGCCCATCATCCTCCGCATACCGCGCCTGCTTAATCGAAACCTTCCCCTCCGACGTAAACAGCAACCCATGCCGCGCCGCCCGCGTCGGCAACACACAATCCATCATGTCGACGCCCAGCCGCGCATACTCGGCAATCTCCTCCGGAGTCCCCACTCCCATCAGATACCGGGGCTTGTCCCGAGGCAAAAACTCCAGCGTCCACTCCACGATCTCCCGCGTCAAAGCCCGCGGCTCGCCCACGCTAAGCCCTCCAATCGCATAACCGGGAAACCCAATCTCGACAGTCCGCAGCGCCGACTCCCGGCGCAGTTCCCGGTCCATCCCGCCTTGCACAATGCCGAACAGAGTTTGCGTTTTCCCGCTCCAATTCCTATCGTTGTCATCCTGAGCGGAGTGAGGTGAGCGGAGCGAGCCGAACGGAGTCGAAGGACGCCTATTCTCATTCTTGCTCTGGTCTTCCGGATGCTGGGCGGCACCGCGTACTGAGTACCGTCCCCACGGGACTTCGGTTTTGTGCTCCTCAAAGTATTCCCTGGAGCGCCCCGCCCACCGCAGCGTCATCTCCATCGAGTCGCGCACCCGCGCCGCGTCGGCCGGATACTCCGTGCACTCATCAAACGCCATGATGATGTCCGCACCGAGCCCGATCTGAATCTCCATCGACTTCTCCGGGCTCAGAAAATGCGACGACCCGTCCAGATGCGACCGGAACGTCACGCCCTCCTCGGTCACCTTCCGCAGCTCACTCAAACTGAAAACCTGAAACCCGCCCGAGTCGGTAAGAATCGACCGCTCCCAAGCC
>Ga0335069_10003583_pt1 | contig 23335 bp, 16 predicted proteins | sample Lox_Sample_11_FD_206714 | JGI IMG/M metagenome (GOLD analysis project Ga0335069, IMG submission 206714) | Soil microbial communities from Loxahatchee National Wildlife Refuge, Florida, United States - Lox_Sample_1.1 | ecosystem: Environmental > Terrestrial > Soil > Wetlands | place: USA... | reverse complement strand
CACGTCCAGAATAGCCTCGTTTATGTTCAAAGGTTCGATTTTGGGCAGTGATTTCCGGAAGAAAGCACGGAGGCGCGCGACCACCCCGGCCGCGCGCTCGCCGTCCCGGGTGATGCGTGTAACAGTCTCAAACGCTTTCTCCAGATTGGGAGGCCGCAACGAAAGCCAGCGCAAGGCTGCCGTCGCGTTCACAATGATTCCCGTGAGCGGTTGACTGACCTCGTGAGCAATCGATGCGGTGAGTTCTCCCATGCTGGCCACGCGTGCCACATGCGCGAGTTCGGCCTGCGCCTGCTGGAGAGCATCCTCGGCACGCTTACGCTCGGTGACGTCCATGCTCGTACAGATGAGCTCGATCGGTTGGCCGGCTTCATCGGAAAGCGTGTGGCCGGCGGCGGCGATATAACGCACGGAGCCGTCTGGCAAGTTAATCCGAAACTCGATTTCAAGCGGGCCCTTGCCGCGGACGGCCCTCCGCATGGCGGTCCGGACCCGTGCGTTATCCTCCGTACAAATCCGGTCAAAAAACATGTCGAGCGTCGGCTGGCATCGTGGGTACCCCATGATGATGAAGTGCTCCAGCGACCACGTCACTTCGCCCGTCGTGAGATTCCATGCCCAGCTGCCGGTATGGCTCAGTTTCTCTCCTTCGGCCAGGAAAGCCTCGCTGCGGCTTAGCTCTTCTTCGGCACGCCGGCGATCGCTGATATCGCGGGCATTGACTACCAACCCGGCCACAGCCGGCTCACCCAGCAGGTTGGTTACGACCGCCTCAATGATGCGTTCCCCGCCTTGCGGTTTGAGGTAGCGGAACACGAACGTACGAATCGCGTCCGGAGCTTGCTCGGCTAGAACCAAACGGGCGCTGCCGACGTCATCCGGATGCATGAAGTTGAAAATCGGCCGGCCGACCAGGTCCTGCCACGGAATCCCCAGGGCGCGCTCGCCGGAAGGGCTGATGTAGTGAATTCGTTCCTCGCGATCGAGGACAATGATGAAATCTGAGGAATGCTCAATTAAGGCGCGGAAGCGGGCTTCGTTCCGTTGCAGATCGTCGTAGAGTTTATGCAGCCGGCCGGCGGTCTGGTTGAAGACATTCGCGAGATCGGTCAATTCATCGCTGCCGCTCAGCGTTACTTTGTAATGAAAATCGCCACGGGCCAGCGCCTGGCTCGCTCGCCCCAGTGCGTACAGGTGCCGGGTGATGCTGCGGGTTACCGTCAAACCCAATGCCGCCACAACCAACAACGTCAGGCATGCGGCGGCGATGAGGGTGAACCGAACCCGCCGTTCGGTCAGTTGCGTGTTTTTGAGAACGCGCAATCGTTGCTGGCTTACTTCCAGCGCCACCCTGTCCACCATCGAAGACGCCGTACGTATGACTTGTTTGATCTGGTTCTGCGAGCGCAGTCGAATGGCCGGCCAGTCCCCCACGTTTGCGAGATCCGCCATCGCCGCGACCTGCACTGGGACCGAGATCTGGATCGTATCGAGAGCGACCAGTACGAACGAGTCACGTTCGACTTCCGAGGGAAGGCCTCTTACCGTCCGTTTCGCTCTCTCGGTGTCATTTAGGATACTTTTCGCGAGCCGGTTGGCCTCGCGAACAAATGAAGCGGCGTCATGCTTATCCGCCGCGTCTTCCAGCCGGTCCCGAAACGCGTACAGATGCGCGTACAAGTTAAGGAACTCCGCCGATTCCTGCTGGGCTTTGTCGAGATTCTGTTCCTCGGCCCGAAGCTGCCGAAACTGCCAAAAGGCGACCCCGTAGCCGGCGGCCATCAGCAGCACAATGGTCAGAAACGAAAGGATCAGGCGGACACCGATGCGTAGCTGGGTGGGCCGAGGCAGCTCCGGAAGCAGTCGATCAATTAGTTTCATGAGCTGCGCCCAGGCCGCATCGCCGTGTGAACCCGCCGCGGGGAAGCGGAAATTCCCGGCATGGGGCATCATGGATACCGGGGTTGGGAAGGATCATGGCGACCTGCCGAGGTGGGATCACCCCGGGGTTCTCCTGGAGCTGCTTTTCAAGTCTGCGCGCTGCGACTGCGCCTGTGACTTGATTCACCAGGACCGAATGCACCGCCGTTGCGTATGCAGCAGAGATTTCCGCGTACTTCTCACCGGTAACCGTGGACGGCCGGGCAATCATTCCCTCAAGAACGACATCTTTCACTGGCTGAAACTGCGGGTTGGCCGCCAGCAATTCCGGGTCTGCATAGAGCGCCGGTATGGTGGGAGGCGTCGAGAGATCGTGCGCTTCCATGGCTTCCGCTTTCCGGCTGCAAAGAAAGCGGGCCAAGGCCACCGCCTCACGAGGATGGGTGGAATGGCGGGAGACAGCGTACCCGTCACCGCCGAAGACCTCCGCGCGGCCTGCCTCGCCTCGCGGAAGTAGGCTCACGCCAAAACTGCCTTTCACCGCGGAGTTATCCGATCGGCTCATCACGTATCCGACGGTCCAGTGACGCAGGAAGGCCGCCTCTCCGGAGAGCCAGAGATTCATCGCGTCCGATTCCTTGTAGGTCGTGACTCCGGGTGGAGAGATGCTGCCCACCCAGCGAGCGGCTCTCTCCCATGCCCGAATCGCTTTCACGTTGTTGACCGTCACTCTGCCGTCGGCATCGATAATAACCCCACCGCCCTCGGATGCTTGCCACTCGAGTGCGTTGCATGTCAACGATTCGGAAATAGCGCCCTCCCACACGTATCCCCAAAACCCCGCATTCCCTCTGGCGCGTTCACCGCGTTGAATCCGCGCCGCCATGCTCTCCAGCTCACCCCACGTTTGCGGAGGCGCCCGATAGCCGTAACGCTGGAGCAGGTCAGTCCGGTAATACATCAGGCCAATGTCCATACGGCTGGGAAGAGCAACCATTCTGCCCCCCACCGTCATGTTGGCCACCAGACCAGGAAAATGCTGGGCCTCATCGCCAGCCACCAAAGGCTTGAGATCGATAAGGTCCTTTTCCAGAATTCCAGGCCAAATGACATCGACGCTAAAGACGTCGGGCGGGACCTGCGGCGACCCCGGACCGCTTCCCAGCAGCCTTTGCCAGAGCATCAGTTGTTCCACGGCGCTTTCGGGACAGGGAAGGAGCCGGACGCGGATACCTGTTTGTGCGGTAAATTCCCGGTAAAGGCGGTCTCGCATCTCGCGAAACTCGTAGTCGAAGTAACCGCGATCCACCAGCCCGAGGGTAACGACGCCGGTCGAGCGGGCCGGTGTGTGTGTGCAACCCAGGGCACAGCAACTTGTCAGAAAGATGAACAGCGCCAGGACTTGCCGGCCGCCGAAATGGCCTGGCGTCGTCGCGAGATCCCCCCCGCGCCGGCCTGCTTCCCTACTCGACGGACGTGAGGACATCGCAGTCGCTCCGATCAATAATCCGGACAGTCGTTCAATGCACGTTCGATGACACGTAACAGGACTGCTGCGTCAAAAGGCTTGTACATAAACTCCAGCGCGCCACCGCTGATCGCGCGGCGCCTCACTTCTTCATCCACGTGGGCGGATATAAAGATTACCGGCAGCTCCGGGCGCACGCGGCGCACGCGGCGCTGCAGCTCAAGGCCGTCCATCCCACGCATTCGGACGTCGGTGATCAGGCAGTTGGCCTCCATAAGCGTAGGGGATTGTAAGAAGCCCTCAGCGGATGAGAATAAGCGCGGCACGAAACCATAAGATTCGATCAGCCCCTCTATAGACTCACGAACCTGCAGGTCATCGTCCACTCCTGCGATGATGTACTTCGCAGCGCCGGCGGGCATGTCTGCATCGATGGTACCGGGCTGGGTACAAGTCCCGCCATTATAGGTTCATTTAGACGGCGCTGGGGCTGAAAGCCAATCACTAGCCAAAAGCGACCATCATAGAAACTTTCGCACGCTGTAACGAGCAAAAGCGTCACTAAATGAGGTACTTTTCCTGCGCCAGACAAGTGTTATCAATCAGTAACTCTTTCGGGGGATAGACCTGATCTTGGTCCGGCGCATCGTCCAGGCGTAATTCTGCCGGCCTCAGTTACCACACATGCGGAACGAGTCTGGATCGTACTCGGCGGGTGTAGTCGGCGTAGCCAGGCAGTTCCGCCTGTAAGGTGCCATCCTCCAGGGCGGTTCGGACCACCAAAACTACCACGCCCAGCGCCGCGGGCAGGAGCGCCCACCGGCTGCCGAGCGCTAACGGGGTACCAATTGTAAACGCAAGCATCCCCACATAGCCGGGGTGACGTACATAGGCATAGGGACCGCTCGATACCACTGTTTGTCCGCGATCGGTTTGAATCCTCACCGTCGCGGCGAAAAAGCGGTTCTGGGCGATGGCCCATTGAATCAACCTGAAGCCAAGCAGCATAAGGACAAGACCTGCACCCACGTTGACAATTGGCTCGCGCCCGGTCCATCCAAACCGATGGTCGAGCGCCGCCGTGATCCACGTCAACAGGGGAACGACGACGGCCAGGAGCGCAACGAGCAATTTGTCCCACCGCTTCGTGCCCGGCTGCACCTTCGAACGCTCGACCAGAAGGTCAGGCTGGCGCTTCATTTCCTGAAACGCCGCTAGCTGCCCGGTCGCAAAGACAGCCATAAGCAGCCAAGCGGCGACCCATCTTCCGTCGCCGGAGCCCCCAAACAGCACTCCAGCCAGAATCCCCAGGACCACTGTGGCCTTAACAAGCGCTTTCCTGAATGCAGCGCCAATCTCGCTTGTGGAAGTCACATCGGACCTCCTTTTCCTCGATTGTATAGGTTGCGCGTTGGTGGGTTGTCGGTACTCGTCGTACCGTAGCAGGACTCAGAAGATGAATCGAACCGACGCTTCTATTTTCCAGGACAAGCCCCGAGACGCGAGGTTTCTCCTCGAAGGTCTGGTTCCGGGAGGTACATCACGCCTGCCGCTTGCTGAGCATCGTGCGGTATGAACGGAGCAATTGCCGGCGTAAATCAAGAGCCAGGGGTTGCGGGATCTGTTGCGGACGATATGCCCGGCACAGCTCGATGGTTTTCCTTAGACTTTCGGTGAATTCCGCGCACGGTGCACAACCGCCCACATGCATCTCCAGCTCGCGACAAGTATCCGCCGGCAATTCCAGATCGAGATAGTCGGACAGAAGAGCGAACATCATTCGGCAATTCTCGTCGTGCTGATGTAGCGCCATGCTAAACAACCCTCAGAGACTGGCGGTCCCGCAAGTATTGATCGAGCTTCTTGCGGGCGAACAGGCGCGCCCGGTGCAATCTTGTCTTGACGGCATCAGGACTCAGGCCCAAGACCTGTGCTGTCTCTTCAGTGGAGAGTTCCTCGACGTCACGCAGGAGCAGGATGGAACGGTACATGTCCGGCAATTCCGCGATGGCGTCGTCGAGAGTGCGCCGCAACTCAGCGCGGATCGCCTGGTCTTCGGGAAGCTTCGACCAGTCGGCAATTTCGAGCGTCGGCGCCCCGCCTCTGTCGTCGTTCATCGGCGGCAGAAACTCTTCGAGCGAGAGTTCCCGGTCGGGTGCGTAGGTGCTCTTCCGCCGCTTCATGAGACAAGCATTCTTGGCGATCCGGAACACCCAGGCGCGCACGTGCTCCGGCTCGCGAAGCTGGTCGAAGTTCTCAAACACCTTGAGTAGCGTTTCCTGGGATACTTCCTCTGCATCCTCGCGATGACCGCACATCAACCAGCTGTAGTTGAAAATCTTCGACCGGAAGTGTTCGACAAACCGGTCGAATGCTTCTGGTTTTCCGTTCAGTAGCTCACGCGCCAGCTCGATTTCGCTCGCCCTGTCCAAGTGGGGATCCCGCCGCCATCATTGTAGCGGACCCCAACAATCAGGATGCAACGTACTTGAAAACGTGACGGAAGCTAAAGATATATCTGTCACGCTCTACCGGGAAATGCATCTTCGTATACGAGATGCCTGATTGGGCCACCATTGCGCTGCTTTTCGCGGGCTACATCGCATTGATGCGATGGGTGTTACCGCGACTGGGCGTTCCCACATGAATGTCGCACCGATGCGATGCCGGGTCCCGGCGTCGGATACCTACAGAGAAAGACGGAGACTCCTAGCCCCTCGCTAGTGCCCCCTGGGCGTGCACGACAATCCCGATCGTTGGCGCATTAAGCAGCGTGTTGTGAATGAGGCACGACTTCACCGCACGCATCACGCCCTCCTTCTGGCGCTCTTCGATCTCGGGGACAGTTACCTCGATCTGGAATGAGGCTAGCCGCGCCGGCCCTGACGCCTTCTCTGCTATGACATGAACTTCCAGCCCCTCGGTCGGTAATGAGCGCGTGCGCAAATACTGAGCCGCGTAATAACCGGCGCAAGTGCCAAGCGAAGCCAGCAGAAATTCCGGGGGAGACATCCCGGCATCAGACCCACCATTATCTTTAGGTTGATCGCAGATAGTTTCATGCTCCCGTGTATGCACTGCAAACTTCACATTATCCAGGTACTTCACGGTGAGTTCCATAATCGCTCCCACTCGAGAGGATGCGATCGGGCACAAAACGTGACACTAACATCTCGACACTAGCTGCTCCGGGCGTTTGTCACCTCCTGTTAGAAACTGCATCCCCGGAAATGAGAGGCTGATGTTCAAAAAGCTCGTTTACTTCGGACTGATCGGACCATTGTTCGGGCAGGAGGCGCTGTCATTGCGCGATGCGGTACGGTTCGGGCTCGAACACAACACATCGATGGCGGCGGCCAGGGAGAGAAGGAGTGCCGCGGCGGCGCGCGTTGGGCAGGCAAACAGCGGCTGGCTTCCCCGGCTCAATTATGCGGAAACCTGGACGCGCAGCGACAATCCAGTCTTCGTATTCGGTTCGCTGCTGACGCAGCATCAGTTCACGCAGCAGAATTTCGCCCTGGGCGCTCTAAACAATCCGAGCGCTCTCAACAACTTCCAGTCGCAGCTTAGCCTGGATCAGACGATCTACGATGCGGGTCATGTGCGCAGCGCGACGCATTTCGCCCGTTTGGCGGAAGATGTCTCGGCAGAAAACAAGCGGCGCGTGGAGCAGGACGTTATTGCCGACGTCGTGCGGGCGTACTACCTGGTGGTTCTCAGCGAGGAGAGTCTCTTGGCCGCACGAGAGGCAGTGCGCTCGGTCGAAGCCGATTTGAAGCGGGCGCAAGCGGTTCGGGCCTCAGGTATGTCCACCGACGTGGACGTTCTCTCTCTCCGCGTGCATCTGGCCGCAGTAACCGAACAGCAGATTCGCCGCACGGCCGATCGGGACGTAGCGCGGGCCACACTAAACGACGTTCTGGGCCAGCCGCTGGATTCCTCATATGCTCTGACCAGCGCGCTGACCAAAGCCGATATTGGGGACCAGTCTCTCGAGCAGTACGAACGCGAGGCACTCGATCATCGCCCCGAAACACACCAAGCCCGGCTGGCTACGCAACTGGCTGCGACACAAGTGGCGGCCGCGCGGTCCAGCTTGCTGCCGCAAATCGGAGCTCACGCCGATATCGAACAGGATCGGCAGCAGTTGGCGGGCCGCGCGGGAGGCAACTGGCTGGCATCGGTTTCCCTCCGGTGGAATCTCTTCAACGGGTTCGGTGATAAGACGCGCATTGAGGAAACCAAACACTTATTGCGCAGTTCCGAGGCCGAACAAAACCGCACCACCTCGGCGGTGCGGTTAGAAGTCCGGCGCGCGTGGGCAGATCTGAGAGCGGCGACGCAAAGGATTGAAGTAGCGCAGGCGGCCGTCGAAGAGGCGCGCGAGAGCCTGCGGATCACGCAGAATCGCTACGCCGCGGGACTCAACAACGTGACGGACTTGCTCCGCAATGAGACCGCGGTGCTGGAGGCGAAGACGCGGTATCTCGCCGCAGTCAGTGACCAACGCGTTGCTGCCGCCATGTTGGAAAGAGCGGCAGGGACTTTGTCCGCCGATTCGGAGGTACTCAACTGATGAAGGGTCTTTTTGTTGCATTGGCAGCCATACTCTGGCTCGGGGGCTGTGGCGAGCCGCAACGAAAGTTAGAGGCGTCTGCCGCGGCGATGCCCGTGCGAACCGTGGCCGTCGCCGAGGAATCCTGGCCCGAGGAATACGAAGCAACAGGGACGGTCCGGGCGCGAACGGCTGCCGTGGTTTCGAGCAAAGTGATGGGCTACGTGCGCGAGGTCCGTTTCACCACCGGCCAGCATGTGAGCGCAGGCCAATTGTTAGTGGTACTCGATGCCGCCGACCTGGATGCCAACTACCGCCGAGCGGATGCCGCACGCGAAGAAGCCACCAGCGCGGTTTCCGAGGCTGAGAATGGTGTCGCCGCCGCCAAAACGCAGCTGGAGTTGGCGCAAGCCACCTTCAAACGCATGAGCGATCTCTACGCCAGCAAATCGATCTCGGATCAGGAATACGATGAGGCCACGGCGCGGCTCAAAGGGGCGGAAGCAGCCAGCGCGATGGCGGTATCCAAGCGGGCGCAATTGAACGCCAAGATTGCGCAAGCGGACCAGGAACGGCGCTCCGCCGACATCGAACGCGGCTACACACAGATTCAGGCGCCATTTGCCGGCGTCATCACAGCAAAACCAGTCGAGCCGGGCATGCTCGCAACTCCGGGAGCTGCTTTACTCACCATCGAACAGGACGGCGCTTACCGTCTGGAAGTTCCCGTGGAGGAATCGCGGTTGCCCGTTATCCGCAACGGGGGCAGAGTCTCTGTGAGTATCGACGCTCTGGACCGCACCTTCGAAGCATCCATCGGCGAGGTCGTGCCGTCGGTCGACGCGGCCTCTCGTTCCTACCTGGTGAAAATCGATCTGCCGGCGATGTCGCAACTGCGGTCGGGGATTTTCGGGCGTGCGCGGTTTGATCTCGGCAAGTGCAGCGTCCTGGCAGCGCCGGCACCCGCGGTGATGGAGCGAGGCCAGTTGCAGTCCGTCTACATCGTGGAAGCCGGGGTGGCACGCCTTCGCATTGTCTCGCTCGGGCGAAAAGCCGCGGACCGCGTCGAAGTACTTAGCGGCCTCAGTGCCGGCGAGCGGCTGGTCTCGCCGATACCTCCAGGCCTCGCTGACGGCGCCAAAGTGGGGACGCCGCAGTGAACGGGGAACGCCGCCTCGGTCCCGCGGGCCGTTTCGCTAAGGTTTGGGTCTCCTCCAAACTGACTCCGCTCATCATCGTGGCCTCCGTGCTGGTTGGCGTCTTGGCCGTATGGAAACTACCGCGGGAGGAAGAACCGCAGATCATCGTGCCGATGATCGATGTGTTCGTTCAAATGCCCGGCGCTTCAGCCCGAGAGGTGGAAGAACGCGTCACCAAGCCCATGGAAAAGCTGCTTTGGGAGATCCCGGGTGTCGAGTACATCTACTCGACCTCGAGCCCCGGCATGTCGATGGCGGTGGTGCGGTTTCTGGTTGGCCAGGATGAAGAGAAGAGCATCGTCCGGCTGAATCAGAAGCTCTACGCCAATATGGACCTGATTCCGCCCGGTGCTTCGCCTCCTTTGGTGAAACCGCGTTCCATCGACGACGTACCCATTCTCGCGTTAACGCTGTGGAGTAAACGATACGGAGATTTCCAATTACGCAGCATCGCGGCACAGGTCCACGACACCATCAAGCAGACTCCCGATGTCTCCGCAGTGACGCTGATCGGCGGCGAACGCCGCGAAATTCGGATCACGCTCGATCCGGCAAGGCTTGCCGCCTACTCGCTTTCCCCATTGCAGGTGACCAGCGCGCTGGGCGCGTCGAATCACCGGCTGTCCTCGGGCCACTTCGCCAGTTCCAATCGGGACTACCTGCTCGAGACCGGAGAGTTTCTGCGGACGCCGGACGACGTGCGAAACGTCGTGGTGGCCGCAGTGCATGAAAAACCCGTTTTCATACGCGACATCGCCAAAGTCACCGACGGGGGCGAGGAGCCAAGCGAGTTTGTCCGTTATTCGGTGGGCCGCGAGTTTCATCCAGCGGTGACGATTGCCGTTTCTAAACGGAAAGGAACCAATGCGGTGAGGGTTGCCGACGACGTCCTTGCCCGGGTCGAAGCCCTCAAGGGAACGGTAGTCCCCTCGGACGTGACGCTATCGATCACGCGCCACTACGGCGAGACCGCCGCGGAAAAATCTAACGAGCTTCTGCTGCACATGTTCATCGCGGTAGTTTCGGTTAGTCTTCTGATTGCCCTCGCACTCGGGCTAGGCGAGGCATTGATTGTCTTCCTGGCTATACCCGTGACGCTGGCCCTGACTCTCGCAGTCTTTTACCTGTACGGCTACACGCTCAATCGCATCACCCTTTTTGCGCTGATTTTCTCCATCGGCATTCTGGTGGACGACGCCATCGTGGTAGTGGAGAACATCGCCCGCCACTGGCGAATGCCGGGCAACCGAGGGCGGCCGGCCTACGACGTTGCGATCGAAGCCATCGACGAGGTTGGCAATCCGACGATCCTCGCCACGCTGACGGTTGTGGCGGCGATCCTGCCCATGGCCTTCGTAGGCGGGCTGATGGGACCGTACATGCGACCGATCCCGATCGGAGCCAGCGCCGCGATGGTCTTCTCGCTGCTGGTGGCATTCGTGGTCACACCGTGGGCGGCGGTTCGCATTCTCAAGCCCGGTGCGTCTCACGAGGCGGGTGAGCAGGAAGACACCCTGACGCGCCTTTACCGCCGGTTCATGGGGGCGCTGCTGCGAGTACCGGTATTGCGCTGGAGTTTCCTCGGAATGGTCCTCCTTCTTTTGCTTGGCTCGATGTCGCTGGTCTATTTCCGATTTGTCAAGGTCAAGATGCTGCCGTTCGACAACAAGAGCGAGTTTCAAGTCATTGTAGACATGCCGAACGGAACTACGCTCGAGCAGACGGCGCGCGTGACACAGGCGCTCGCGGTGGCCACCCAGCAGCAGCCCGAAGTCGTCAACGTCCAAACCTACGTGGGCACGGCCTCACCTTATAACTTCAATGGGCTGGTGCGGCATTACTATCTGCGCCGTGGTCCCAGCGTGGCCGATATCCAGGTCAACCTCCTCGGCAAGCGCGAACGGCGGTTGCAAAGTCACGAGATTGCCAAACAGGTGCGCCAGAGGCTGATGCCGATTGCGGAACGTTACGGTGCCCGCGTTAAGGTCGCAGAGGTGCCGCCCGGTCCACCCGTACTCGAGACTTTGGTGGCGGAAGTCTACGGTCCCGAGCTCGACGGCCGGATACGAATTGCCCGGCAGATTCGGGATCTGTTCCGCCGCACGGACGGCATCGTGGATGTCGACTGGTACGTGGAAGACGATCAGCCCAAATATCGCCTGGTGGTTGACCAGCAAAAATCCGCCTTAAGCGGCATAACAGACGATGATGTGGCACGTACCGTAGCCATGGCTTCAGCCGGTTATCAGGCAGGCTTGCTGCACGTAGATGCCGCAAAGGAAGACGTTCCATTGACTGTCCGGCTCGATCGGGCGGATCGCTCTGATGTCGATCGCCTGGCCAATCTAAAGCTTATTGGACGGTCCGGGCAGATGGTTGCCCTCAGCCAGCTCACTAGGCCCGAACAGCTGGTCGCTGGAAAGAGCATTTACCACAAAAATCTGATGCCGGTGACGTACGTCACGGCGGATGTCGCCGGCGACATCGAAAGCCCGGTGTATGCGCTTCTGAAAACGTCTCCGGAAATCGACCGGATCTCCATTCCCGAGGGCTACTCCATCGAGCAACACATGTCGGCATTGCCTGCAGACGCCAACCGGTACTCGATGAAATGGGATGGGGAATGGCACGTCACCTACGAGGTGTTCCGCGATCTTGGGTTCGCCTTCGCCATTGTGTTGATTTTGATTTACGGCCTGGTGGTGGGCTGGTTCCAGTCGTTCGTCACGCCCGTCGTGATTATGGCAGCGATTCCTTTTTCGCTTGTCGGCATCTTGCCGGCGCACGGCTTGCTTGGAGCATTTTTCACCGCGACATCTATGATCGGCTTTATTGCCGGCGCCGGGATTGTGGTTCGGAATTCGATCATCCTGGTGGATTTCATCGAACTACGGTTGCGAGAAGGCTTACCCCTCGAAAAAGCTGTGATCGACGCCGGTGCCATCCGCTTTCGCCCCATGTTGCTTACTGCGGCCGCCGTGGTCGTCGGCGCGGCGGTGATTCTGTTCGATCCGATCTTTCAAGGGCTGGCCATAGCTTTGATGGCGGGCGAAATAGCATCGCTCGCGTTGTCGCGCATGACCGTACCCGTCGCTTATTTCATTGTGAATCGAAGGAGAGCGCAGTTATGAACGTGGAACGCTACTTGCGGTTGATCGCCGGCGCGTTCGTGATGATGAGTGTCGCACTGGGATATTGGGTGCACCCGGCTTGGTTTCTTTTCACCGCCTTCGTCGGCTTGAATCTGTTTCAGTCGGCTTTTACGGGCTGGTGCCCGATGATGACCATCCTGAGGAAAGCCGGCGTACCACCGGCGGTCAGGCGCTAGCAAGGACGGGCGTGGGTGACGCCACCTCGTACGAACCGGCCGGGGCAACCGGTCCAGAGACAACCCATCAATTGGCGGCCGCTACGCTCCAGTCGCAATGCACGATGAGGTCCGGATTCTCTCTCACGCCGGGAGTCCGATCAGGCCTGGTCGGCGATCGATGAGTGCGGTACTCCCAAGCGAAGCGTTGAAGGCGTTGACCATGCCGGCGGCTCGAAACATGCCCGCGTTGATGCAATCCCATATGAACACGAGGCTCTCCTTCCACGGCTGGCACCGCCAGACACAATACAATAAGTGAGTGCCAGAAACACAGACTGACCAGCGCCGTGTATTCGCAAACGTCCCTATTTTTGCCGGACTGACCGAATCGGAACTGGGTTTCTTGGTGGAAAGGGCCATAACGCGGCGCTGCTCTCCCGGGGAGATGATTTTCGCGGAGGGCGAGCCGTGTTCTGGGCTATACGTGCTGGAACGCGGTCACGTGCGAATCTTCAAAACTTCCGCCTCAGGCCGTGAGCAGGTATTGAGCATCGACGGCGCAGGCAGCTCGATCGCTGAAGTTCCCGTCTTCGACGGCGGCAATTATCCTGCCTCGGGAGCCGCGATCGATCAGGCAACGCTGCTTTTCATCCGCAAGCAGGATTTTCAGGAGCTTTGTCTAACCCATCCACAAGTAGCGCTGAAAGTGCTGCGCGTTGTGGGCGCCCGCCTCCGGCGACTGGTAGGCATAATCGAAGAGCTGTCATTCACTACCGTGCGGCATCGTCTGGCGTCCTTGTTGGTACGCCTGGCCGAACGCGACGGAAGGCAAACCGCTGATGGTATCGAGATCTTGCTGCCGGCCAACAATCAGGAATTGGCCGCTCAAATCGGCACGGTACGCGAACTCGTGTCCCGCAACCTCTCGCGTTTCCAGGCCGAAGGCATTCTCAAGATAGACGGACGCACGGTGATGATCCACGACCTGGCCCCGCTCAGGGCCGAACTCGAATCGGCCGAATAGCATTCCCCAAGAAAATGTGCTTCCCGTGTGACTAAAGTCATAGGCCTAATGGCCTTCCAGAGGCTACTCTCATCTCATCGAGGCAACAACGATGAGCTTGACGACAGTAAAAACTGTACGGGAACTGGCAGTCGCGGTACCTGGCGCCACCCAAGTTTTTGAGAAGTTTGGCATCGATTACTGTTGCGGCGGCAATCGAACCCTGGAACAGGCTTGCCAGGGAGCGCACGTGTCCTTGGACCAGTTAGAAGATGCGTTAGCGTCAGCCGGACAAATCTCCAGCGGCTTTCGCAATGATCGTCGCTGGCAGGTGGAACCACTGGTCGATCTAATCGATCACATCGAGAACAATCACCACAAGTATGTTCGTGAGACCTGTTTGCGGCTCGAACCTCTGTTCGACAAAGTTTGCTCCGTCCATGGGAAGAATCATCCCGAATTGCCGCTGCTGCGCGATATCTTTGGCGGACTTGCGCAGGAGTTGTCCACCCACATGATGAAGGAAGAAGTGGTCCTGTTTCCTTATATCGCCCGCATGGAAGAGGCCGCTATCGAAAGCTCACCCGTGATTCCGCCGCCGTTTGGAACCGTTCGCAACCCCGTGGCAATGATGATTCACGAGCATGATGACGCCGGCGCCGCTCTACAACAATTACGCCAGGCGAGCAACGGCTACACGGCCCCGCTCGATGCTTGCGCGAGCTATCGAGCCCTCTATCAGGCGCTGGCGGATTTCGAAACCGATCTTCATCAGCACATCCATTTGGAAAACAACATTCTCTTTCCTCGAGCCATCGAGATGGAGAGGACCGCCCGGTGAACGCCATGGAAACGCTGGTGACTCACATCGAGACGCACGAAGGTCGCCAACGGACGCCAGCCGAAACCTTCGCGATCACCGCCGCACGCGAAAACGGCCTCTCCCGCTTACTGATGGTCTACATCGGCACGGGTCTTATGTTCATGCTGTTTCCGGGAACGTTCCTCGGCGTATGGAATCTCATGGCGATCAGCAGCCATCACGCCGCCGGCTCGGTTTCCCCCGCTTGGGTGCAAGCCCACGGTCACGCTCAGATCTTCGGCTGGATCGGCACGTTCATCATGGGCATCGGCTATTACTCCATCCCGAAGCTTCGGCGTCTGCCATGGTTCGCCTTGGCCGCCGCGTGGACTTCGTGGATTCTGTGGACCGCGGGCGTAACTCTTCGTTGGCTCACCGGCATCTCTCCGTGGCACTGGCGCATTATGCTCCCGCTATCCGCCGCTCTGGAACTGGCGGCGTTTCTCATCTTCCTCCGCTCGGTTTCCGGCCACCGGCCCGAAAATGCCGGCAAAACCAGAATGGGCGAGTGGGTGTACGTCGTACTCTGCGGTTCGCTGGGCTGGCTCGCAACGTTGCTGGTCAATTTCGGCGCTGCCTGCTTCGTGGCGCTGACGAGCGCTTCACCTGATCTGCCCGCCGGGTTCGATCAGCGCTTTCTGGTGCTCGAAACCTGGGGCTTTCTGGTTCCGAATGTCTGGGGCTTCAGCGGAAAATGGCTACCCGTGTTTTTGGGGTTGAAGCCGTTGCGCGGGCGCCCGCTACTCGGCGCAGCCGCCGTCAATGCTGCGGGCGTAGTCAGCGCCCTGGCAGGTTTGATGATCCCCGCCGTCCTCCTTCTGATTGCCGGCTCACTCACAGCGATTTACGCGCTTCGGCTGTTCGAACCTTCTGATCGTCCAGCAAAGATCCAGGGCATTCACTCCAGTTTTCCAGCGTTCGTACGCTTAGCGTATGCTTGGGAAGTGGTTGCCGCGGGGCTCGGAATCTGGGCCGCGCTGGTGGTGAATTCGCACGGGATCTGGGGCGCATCCCGGCACGCGTTGACGGTCGGCTTCCTCGCCCTCATGGTCTTCGCCATCGGCCAGCGCGTCCTGCCGGCGTTTTCCGGCATGCGGTGGCTGTTCAGCACCAAACTCATGTTTCTTGCCATGCTCTTGCTCAGCGTGGGATGTTTTCTCCGCGTGGGCTCTGAGGTGCTGGCCTATCAGGGATTTCTTTCCTCCGCCTGGTCGTGGCTGCCGGTTTCGGCGGTGACCGAGATGACCGCAGTCACGCTCTTTGCCATCAACGTCTTGGTAACCTTTGCGCGCCGCCGCCAGCCCGAGTAGACCCCGCGCACCGAAAGGAGATGAGATGAACTACAAACGTCTGTGGATTGCTCTTGGTCTGGTGTTGATCGTTTCGTTCGCCGTTTTGGGAGGCGTCGGCGTTCATGTTCTGAACAGCGCGCCGCCCATTCCTTCTCAAGTCGTGACGGCCGACGGTCGCGTCCTGTTCGATGGAACGACCATTCAAGACGGCCAGGGAGTGTGGCAATCAATCGGCGGGCAGGAGGTCGGTACGATCTGGGGCCACGGCTCTTACGTCGCGCCTGACTGGACGGCGGACTGGTTGCACCGCGAGTGCACATGGATTCTGGATCGGTGGGCAGTGCAGTCCGGGGCATCCAGTTTCGCGGCGCTGGGCCTGGAACAAAGAGCGGGACTCCAGGCTAAGCTCCGCCAGATGATACGCACCAACACCTACGACGCCGCCACACGCCGCATCACTGTTGACGGCGTTCGAGCGGACGCATTCGAAGAACTCGAGCGCTATTACGCGGACGTATTCAGTAAGGGCCGCAGCGAATACGCGATTCCCGAGGGTGCGATGAGCGACGCCCTAAAACTCCGGCAGTTGAGTGCGTTCTTCTGGTGGACCGCGTGGGCGGCGTCGACCAATCGTCCTGGCGGAGACGTGACATATACACAGAACTGGCCGCACGAACCGCTGATCGGTAACGAACCCACCGGCAGTGCGATCGTGTGGAGTGTCGTGAGTTTCATTCTGCTCCTCGCGGGCGTCGGCGCCATGGTCTGGTATTTTGCCGCGCAGCCGCGCACTGTTGAGCAAGAGTTGCTTCCGCAAAGCGATCCGCTGCTTGGCCTCAAACCAACCGCATCGCAACGCGCGACGGTGAAATATTTCTTCGTGGTGGCCGCGTTATGGGTAGTGCAGGTGGCTTTGGGCGCCATCACCGCGCACTATGGTGTCGAGGGCTCGGGATTCTATGGGATTCCACTCGATCGGATTCTGCCCTATAGCGTCGCACGAACCTGGCACCTGCAACTGGGTCTATTCTGGATCGCAACTTCCTGGCTCGCCACCGGACTCTATGTGGCGCCGGCCGTCAGCGGTACCGAGCCCAAGGGCCAGCGCCTCGGTGTCAACTTGCTGTTTGTCGCACTGGTCCTCGTAGTTGTTGGATCGCTGGCCGGCGAGTGGATGAGCATCGAGCATAAGCTGGGCAATCTTTGGTTCTGGTTCGGTACTCAGGGCTACGAGTACGTTGATTTGGGCCGGTTCTGGCAGATCCTGCTCTTCGTGGGTCTAGTCTTCTGGTTGTGGTTGATGTGGCGCGCACTCAAACCAGCTTTGGCAAAGCGAGACCAGAACCACTCGCTGCTCCTGATGTTCCTGCTGTCGAGTATCGCGATTCCATTGTTCTACGCTGCCGGCTTAATGTACGGCGAGCGCAGCAATCTCGTGACGGCGGAGTATTGGCGCTGGTGGGTAGTGCATCTGTGGGTGGAAGGTTTCTTCGAGGTGTTTGCTACGGTAGTAATCGCCTTCCTGCTAACTCGCCTCAAACTGCTCTCAGTTCCCACCGCGACGCGTGCGGTTCTGTTCTCTACCGTGGTTTTCCTCTCCGGTGGCATCATCGGGACGTTTCATCATCTTTATTTCGCCGGAACGCCTAATATCGTGCTTGGACTCGGCGCGGTCTTCAGCGCCCTTGAAGTCGTGCCGTTGGTACTGATTGGTTTCGAGGCGTGGGAGAACATCCGGCTGGCCCGCGCTCGAGAGCAGCACATCTGGGTGGCAGCGTATAAGTGGCCAATATATTTCTTCGTCGCCGTGGCGTTTTGGAATTTTGTCGGCGCGGGACTGTTCGGCTTCCTGATCAATCCGCCCATCGCTCTCTACTACATGCAAGGTCTCAACACCACCCCGGTTCACGGCCACACTGCGCTGTTCGGTGTGTACGGGATGCTCGGTCTGGGACTCATGCTGTTCTGCCTTCGGGCGCTCCGGCCGGGGAAGGCCTGGAAGGATGTTCCCCTCTCCGTTGCGTTTTGGACCATCAATATTGGCCTGGCGCTCATGGTGCTGATCAGCATGCTGCCGATCGGCCTGATGCAGACTTGGGCGTCGGTTGAATACGGAACCTGGTACGCACGATCCGCCGAGTTCATGCATCACGGCGCCATGGACCAGCTGCGATGGATGCGCATGATCGGCGATACCATCTTCGCCTTGGGCGCTCTCGTACTCGGTTGGTTTGTTCTCGGCCTGGTTACCGGGCACTCCTATGACGAAAGAGGATATGTGGTCGAGGGCAGCTGGGAGATACGCGACGAACGAACCCCGGCTTCGTCAAGGTTGTGACCCAATAACGAACCTTCAACGATTGAGGATCTAGTAAGAGGTCCCGGCGATTTAGAAACCGACCATTTAGCAGGTTCCCGCGGTCACACACGGATCGATCACGCGAAGGAATTGCGTCAAGCCTGCCGCCGCGACTGGGAACAAGTACGCGTTGTACGGATCGCCGGGAGCAACCGGCTGAATGCGATATTGCTTGGCCAGCGCTTCCCACGGATCGTTTAGGCCGAGCTTGGTAAAGGTTAGCCCGCTTTCTGTCTTTAGTTCCATTTCGTTACCCGTGCCGGTATCGCAGATAAAGGCTCCGTAATGCGCCATGGCGAGCAACACCGGCTTTGCGTACGCCGGAACATCCAACGCGTCGATTTCGCGGTCGGTCAGGTTTAATTGCACGCGCATGCCGTAATAGGGCGGGTTCGCGGTTCCACTTGGACAGTACTGGTCACTTGGCACAGCCGCGGGAAAGACTCCATCGCTGGCGCACGGAATTGCCATCTGCAGCGCATGCGGAATGATTCCTGCTCTAATATCTGCGGTGCGCACGATCCCGATCATCAGTGCAAATCCCGACTGCTCGGCACCATAACTAATCGTATCGGTGCTAATTCCCTCATCCCTATTTCGACCCCAAATGTGTCCGTATCCACCCCAGCCAATCACCAAATCCCCACCTTTCCCATTGGGCTGGCATGCGCCCCACATGTCGTACTCCAGCCCGGTTGTCGAATCGATAATTGCCATGTGGTGGTCGGTGTCCCAGCAGTGCTTGCCGGGCCCGCTGTGTTCGGGCTCAGCGTAGGAAGGAATGTGAATCTGTACGTTGTTCAGCCCACAGTACTGCCAGGTCGAACTTGGACCGTAGCGACATAGAATCTTGTAGACCGGATCCGAATCGATGCTGTAGTAGAAAGGGTATGTGAAATCGTAGTTCGAAGGGGTGGCGGCGGCCCGCAAGACCCATCCGGTTTGTCCGGAAGGCATGCCCCACACATTGTTCACCATGCTATTCAGCGCGTCGATGATCCGCGCGGAATTGGGGTCGAGTCGCGGATTGGGCGGAAGTGGAGTATTAAAAGGACTGTTTGCCGCAAATGGCTGGTAGTGACCACCTGGGAGCGGCGGCCGCTGTGCCCTAGCATCTGGCAAACGGCTGCAAGACACCACTGCCAACACCGCGAGTGTTTTCAACTTTCGCTTGGTGGCGGTCTGCATGAATGCCTCCGTGCAATATCGGTTTTCGTAATGCTGGTTTCCCTGCCCGCGCGCTGAACAGGCTTCGAAACCATTCTACGGCCGCAATAAGGGGACCGGAGTCGGTTCTCAAGAACCCCGGGCTTCAGTTTTGTCCGCTCGAAGGAAGTTGGCCGGCACTTAGTGACAGCTGTGCCAAAAACGAATTAATTTTGATCCATCTGCCCGGTCGGGTCGCGAGGCTTCGTACCGGTAGCGCATTCATGGAATACTCGGCAGGCAGGTCCCACATGGCCACTTCAGTGCTTCATAAGAGACCGAATCCTCCCAGTACAATTGCTCTGAACGCCTGAACTGGCGACTGCTGAAAATGTTGGTCGGGGGTGTGGAGTATGCGCAGTTTACAAGCGGTGCTAAACGAACTGGAGCGGGAGGAGGCCGGCCCGTGGCAAAATCGCGCAGCAATACGTGGGTGAACCTGGCGAAGCTGTGGCTCGTCGGTTGGGCGCTGGGAGCTTGGGCGCAGACGCCGGAAATCACCCGCAATGGAGTCGTGAACGCGGCCAGCAACACGCCGCCGTCTCTTGTCGACTCGGCGATCGCGCGAGGAGCGCTGGTGATTATTCGCGGAGCTAGCTTCGGCGCACGCCCGTCTGACGTGTCGGTAAAGCTCAGGGGCACGGCGGGTGAAGCGGCTCTAGAGACCGTGTCGGTTGAACCAACGGCCGGCACCTGGCGCGTACCGGCAAAGGCGCCGCTGGGTCCGGCGTCGCTTACCGTGACAGTGAATGGGAAGACTAGTCCGCCCTACCCAGTCAAAGTGGTCCCTGCTCAATTCGGAATTTACGCGACCAATGGCAAGGGTTGGGGCCCTGGCCGCATCCGAAACGTGGCCGGCACGGTGCGGACGCCGAACACAGTTTCCAACGCTGCGTCCTTTGGACAGCTGTTGGCAATCTCTGGAACCGGATTGGGCGATGCCGCGAACCCGGCTATCTCAGTTGGCGGCAAGCCAGCAAAGCTGGTGGCCTCGCGCACGTCCGCGGATGGCGACGAGATCCTCTTCCGGGTGCCGGCGAACGCGCCGGAGGGATGCTTCGTGCCAGTGCAGGTCGCGAACGCCGGACGTTGGCCCAGCAATACCGTGACCGTGGCGATTCACAACGGGGGAGGCGCCTGCCGGGAGCCGGAGTATTTCCCATTCGCCGGATGGACGGGTGCGACCTTCGGCATGGTAGCCATCACGCGCACCGTGCAGAAGGAGCACGCGGCGGAGACAGCCTCGGACGAAGTCGCAGGCTGGTTTGGACGGTTACCCGGCCTGGAAAGGCTGAATCCTTATTTCCTGCTTCCACCGCCCGGAACGTGCACAAGCGAAACGGAGCCGTGGCGGGGAGGCTTCGTACCTGCCACATTGATCTCGCTGTTCGCATCTCGCGCCGGCGCGCAAGCGCTAAGCGCTGGAGACGAGTTGAGTATCGATGACGGCAAGACCCAGCGGAGAGTGCCGGCATCTCAAGGCGCTAAAGGTGTCTTCGACCGGGAATTGTCGGACTTGATGGGCAGAGCTGACCGGCTATTCCACTTCGTCAGCCCAGCCGTGTTGCATGTGGCCGGTAAGGGAGGCTCCGACGTGGGCCGCTTCCGTTTCGCCCTTGGCGGGCCGCAAGCCTTCGAAATGGCTGCCGCAATGGGGCCCGTGAAGAGAGGCCAGCCAGTACGGTTGGAATGGACGGAAATGCCCGCCGGCCACATCGCAATTGTATTCGCCAATTTCGTCGATGAGGCTACGCGCTCGCGAGGCATGTGCTATTGCGTTGGAACGCCGGGCGCCACCGGGTTGACGATACCGGCGTCCGCGCTCGCATATTTTCCATCTGCCAGTCCGGGCGTTCGCATCGCGCTTACGGTGGCAGCATGGCCGCTCCGGCCAGAGACCTTCCAAGCCACCGGTTTGGATCACGCCATAGCTGTCAGCGTCTCTATGCGGCATTTTGCAATGGGATCAACCAGGAGCAGTTTTCGCAGGCGAAATTGATCCTGGTCCGGAGGGAATAATGCTAATTTACGGTGGAGGTAACCGATGAAAACGGTAATCTTCCTCGCAGCATTCGTAACCATCCAAGCTTGTGCGCAGCCGGTCTGTCCGGCTGTCAACTTCCAACAGCTGGCACAGGTCAAGCTGCAAAACCGGCCACAAAAGATTCTTTCCGGAATGCTGCGGCAAGCGGATCAATCCTTTTCGCAAATTGAAATCACGGGAAATATCCAGGCCAAGACAACCTCGCTTGTGGGCGTAGTATCCGACATCCAGGCGAGCTTCTTCACCTGTAGCGGTCTGGCGGCGCGAAATCCGGGGTCAGGACCTGCGCCAAGCCGGAACAAAGATCCGTTGGGGACCGGATCGCGCAACACGATCATCACCGACCTGGCTGGAGACGGAGTGGGTGCAATCGTTGGCTTGGAGCCGCACGCCGCACCGGGGCAAGTCGTGGTGGTGACCGCAAAGCCCGATTTCACGGTGCGATACGCCGGAGGTTTTACGGTAGGCCTGGCGCCGTTGGGAGTGGTGGCGGGAGATTTCAACGGAGATGGCAAGCACGACATCGCAGCCGTGTATTTTGGCCCGGCAGACAACTCAGCGCCGGGCGGCATCTCCCTTCTGCTTGGATCCGGTGATGGCGACCTGGAGCCAGCAGTCAATTATCCGGTTGGCCTTGGCACGATCGCGGCGACCGTATGGGATTTCAATGGCGATGGCAAGGACGACTTGGCCGTTGCGAACTATCAGGACAATACGGTGACGATCCTTTTCGGCGCCGCCAACGGAAAACTCACTACGGGACAAACTTACAAGCTGGCCGGCTTTCCCTCGTCGATCGCCGTGGCTGATGTAAATGGCGACGGCATTCCGGACCTCCTTGTTTCCACGTTCGACGATATCCTCACCTTGCTCGGCAACGGCGACGGAACGTTCCGGACCGGTCCGGCAACGACAATCCATACCACCCAATCTTTCATCGCCACAGGCGATTTCAACAAGGATGGCAAGGTAGACGTGGCGTTGGCAGATTCTGCCAGCGGTTTTGTACATATTTTGCAAGGCAACGGGGACGGCACGTTTAACGAAGTGGCGCAGTACCTAGTCGGAAATGACGCGACCGCCTTCTACGTGGAAGATTTCGATCGGGACGGGAACCTCGATCTCGTGTTCGCGGCGGGGCACCCGGACGCCCTGATCACGTTGCCTTATACGCAGACTGTTGGCGTGCTGTTTGGGAAAGGCGATGGGACTTTCGTAGGAGCGCCGGTATACGATGCAGCCGGCGATGCCAATACCATCGTTGCCGCCGATTTCAATGGCGATGGGAAACTTGATTTGGCGGTGAGCGGCCAGATCCTCCTGGGCAGCGGAGGGAGCGCGTTTGAAACCGGAGCTGCACTGTACGGTCCCAGGGGCGGCTATGCCCAGTCGGCAACTGCGGATATCAATGGCGATGGCAAAGTAGACCTGATAGTCAATAACCAGGTCTTTCTGGGAAATGGAGATGGAACTTTTCAGGCACCGGTAACTATCCCGGCCGGCAACGAGACGTCGGGCCTCGCCATCGGCGACTTCAATAACGACCACAAAGTCGATCTGGCCATCGCTAATCTATCGGATAATTCGGTAACATTCGCGCCGGGGAATGGAGACGGGACCTTTGGTGCGGGCACCACCATTCCCGTGGGATCGAATCCCATATATCTTCTTGCTGGCGATTTCAATCACGATGGCAAGCTGGATCTCGCCGTGGCCAATTTTGGAGATAGTTTCTCGGCTAGCGATCCTGGCGGCCTCTCGATTCTTCTTGGGAAGGGTGATGGTACTTTTGAAAGCGCCGTGAGTTATCCCGTAAGCCATCCGAATTCGATTAGTTCCGGAGACTTCAACAACGATGGCATCATCGACCTCATTGTGACAGGGGCCCAGCCGGACTTCAGCTACGCACTGTCCGTTTTCATCGGAAACGGTGACGGCACTTTCAAACCCGGCGTGCCGATGCCCACAGATTTTGGGCCGCACAACGTGGCCGTAGCCGACTTCAATGGCGACGGCAAATTGGATTTGGTGGTACCGCATTGCTGCGGGGACACGACGATCAGTTACCTGCTCGGGAACGGAGACGGCACATTTCAAAAGGAAGCCCCTATTACCACTGCCGGAGCGCTCGCGTCTGTAGTCGCCGACTTCAACGG
>Ga0335069_10003582_pt1 | contig 23335 bp, 22 predicted proteins | sample Lox_Sample_11_FD_206714 | JGI IMG/M metagenome (GOLD analysis project Ga0335069, IMG submission 206714) | Soil microbial communities from Loxahatchee National Wildlife Refuge, Florida, United States - Lox_Sample_1.1 | ecosystem: Environmental > Terrestrial > Soil > Wetlands | place: USA... | reverse complement strand
AGGTATGAGGACCCGGGAAAATTGACTTAAACATTAAATAATGATTGGCGGATATAAAATTATCACACTGTGCGGGAGCACAAGATTCAGGGACGAGTTCATTGAAGCTCAGAAACGGCTAACCCTTCAAGGAAACATAGTCATTTCCGTCGGTCTCTTCGGTCATTCCGGCGATGAGGAAGCCTGGACATCCACCACCAAGGAGATGCTCGACGACATGCACAAGCGCAAGATCGACCTGGCTGATGAGATCTTTGTGATAAATCCGGGGGGGTATGTCGGTGAAAGCACCCGCAGCGAAATAGAGTATGCCCGTGGAACAGGCAAGGGAATTACTTTTCTTGTTCCTGCCAGATAAGAGTATCCTGTCGCATCCTCAGTTTCACGGCAGAAAGGCTGTCAGGTTTTTCCTCTCCTTCTCTTGCCACATCCAGGTTTACAAGTGCCTGTTCAAGCAGGCTGCCTGATGCTTTTGATCTGATCTCTTCAAGCATTCTGGCCGCTTCATCCCATTTACCTGCACGCATAAGGCCTACAGATTTCACCAGGGGCGAGGTCGTATAGACAACCCTCTGTTCAATCCTTTTCACGGTCCTGAACTTATCGGCAAATTCCTGCCCGCACGGGATAGCAATTAAATCAATTTTCCTTGCTGCGGCCGCGAGGGATGGATCAAAGGCAGCTTCTGATGTGATTCCCAGCCTCCACGAGAAGGTTATTTCCCTGTCAACGGAGCTGCGTGTAATCAGATTTCCGGCTGAGTCGTACACAGAAAGAAAAAACTCGCCATACAGGTAGAGGTCCCTGGAATAGAAGTTGACAACCCCGACGGATGAAAGATAATCAGCTCTCGTATCGTACCCAATGTTTACCGAGTCGAGCGATGCCAGCATACCTGCATTGAATCTCCTGCAATAATAATTGATCGTTTCAACAGGCAGTAGCGTGGTAAGCATCCCGGCCCCTGTATAATTCAGAAGTGAATCCCCAATTATGATTTTCAATGAATCGGCAGCCGGAAGCTGCTTCTCCAGTCCCTTCATGAAGCTCCTGACCGCCCTGCCGTATGTTTTTTTCTGTGTTCCGGTCGTAATCAACGGATCAGCATAATTGTAATTGTTTACAAAGACTAACCTGGCAGGCTTGTCAACCGGAGGTATCTCAGGGAAATAAGTCTTAGGCATATTGATCATTACAACACATGACGACAACAGGCAACCAAGCAAAAGTGATGTCTTAAGAATATTCCCTCTCATCAGTACGGTTAAATTTTCACAGAGCCAAATTTAGTCTTTTAACTATAAACGGAATTCCCTCCTGTCTTATTCAGGAAATAAAAAAAAATGATTGCCATGGGTTATTGCTGACAAATAAGGCGAATGTCGTCATGGTGAATATTCCAGGGCAGGTCCAAACTGAAGTAATACTACTTGAGGTCAAGCAGGGTGCAGACGGTGTGCCTGTCGGACCTCAGGTTTGAAAGCGGGAAAAGGGGAATAAATCCTTCGGCATATTTACAATGGTTCAGCAGGCCATTCTTGATTGCATTTTCTTCAGCCATCTTCTCAAACCTGTCATCATTGTACCTCTCATGAAAATGCACAAGGTCCCTCTTCACACTCCACAGGCCGGATATATCAATGAAAATTTCAGGGGTAAAATGATTCAGCTCCTCAACCTCAAAGAAATAAACTTCACGGCTATACATCAATCCGGTCCTGGCAAGCGCCATCATGGCTATAGCGGATGCAGCAACATGATCCGGCTTGTCAATGGGCCAGTGAATAAATATTATTGAGGGGTCAAGGCTCTTCATAAGTGTGATGGTCTTGTTAACAGCCTCTTCATCGGCATAAACGCCACTGTCCTTCATTTTGAAGAAATAGTTGGTCGCACCGATCTTTTCGGCTGTTTTATTCGCATCGTCAACACGCTTTGCGCCAAGAACAGGATCGGGCTTCCCCGTGGTGTTCCAGGTATTTCCAAGTTCGCCATCGGAGAGAATAATGATATGGATATGGTACCTGTCTTTCAGGAGGTAGGCCGTCCCTGCCATGCTTAATTCCCAGTCGTCAGGGTGACAGGTGATGATAAGCATGTTAGGGCGTGTATCTTTTACAGGTGTAGTTTGTGCGAAGGAGATCCCGTTGATAATGAGTAACAGGAAGAATGCAAGTTTTTTCATAGCCTTAATTAATTGATTTGGTAAACCAGGATATAAATTTATGAAATCTCTCCAAGTTTCATTTCCCAAAGTATTCACCTTTTCTTCAAAAGAAGTAATTTCACTTTATTGTTTTGAAGTAATTAAAACCCTCTTTTATGAAAACCAGATTTGTTATCCTGATTGTTGCGGTTCTTGCCGGCTTTCCAGTTTATGGACAATCAACTGGAAATGCTGTGACAGACGCGCTTCTTGCTGCTTATTCACCCCGGAATTTCAGCAGTGTTCCGGTGACGGATCAGCAGATCGATCTCATTCTGAGGTGCGGCATCAAGGCTCCGAGTGCACGCAATACGCAGCCTTGGCGGTTTACTGTTGTCAGGGAAGAAGCGACCCTGAAGAAGCTTGTTAATAATATTGTCCCGGGAAATATCCTGATTATCATTTCCGGAGCCGAAGGGAGCGGTACAGGTGTTTCGGTTGATTTTGACTGTGCCCTGGCAACAGAAAATATGTTCATTGCTGCCTCAGGACTCGGGCTGGGTGCAAGGATAATTGCAGGACCTGTCAAAGCAGCTGCTGATATGAAGGACACTCTTCACATACCCGTGGGATTCAGGCCCGTAATGGCATTGCGCCTTGGCAATGTGGAGAAACAGGCCGACGGAGTTACCGGGGCCACCACCAGGAAAAGCATTGAAGAGATCGTGAATTATGTGAAGTAGCTGTACTGTCAGCTACCACATCCTGTTCCGGATGGCCGCCGCATACCTGCGGCTCATCGTAAATGGCTTTTCCATTCCTTTCAGGTAGACCTGGAAAGAATTATTGAAATACTCCTCCAGCCTGGCTATATAGTTAAGATTCACCAGCGTTGAGCGATGTATCCTGCAGAAGTGTTTATCGGGCAGGCGTATTTCCCACTCCTGCATTGGCTTGTTAGTAAGCCCTTTTCTTCCATCGTTGAGGTACACTTCTGTATAATCCTTGGAGGCTGTAATATAAACAATTGTGTCTATTCTCAGGAATATATGCTTATTGGTTAACATGAGAAAAATACTGTCGTCGTAATCGAGCGACCTAGCGTTTTTGAGATTTTCCTTAGACTTGACGAGTATCTTATCAATTGTTACTCTGAGGCGCGGCTGAGTTACGGGTTTTAAAAGATAGTCAAGTGCATTTACTTCAAAAGCTCTCAATGCAAACTCATCATAGGCAGTGACAAATATTATCCCTGCATCTGTGCCGGCTTTTTCCAGCAAATCAAAACCCGTTTCACCTGCAAGCTGGATATCGAGAAAAATAAGGTCCGGCTGCGTGGCCTTGATTAGTCGTAAACCGGAATCCACCGAGTCGGCCTCACCAATAATATGGATTTCAGCAATTTCCTCAAGGAGGGAACGCAATGCATTCCTTGCCAGCCTTTCATCATCGACAATTATTGTTTCAAGACAGATTTTCATCTGATCTGTGTTTTTCCTTGAAAATATCATTTAATGTTATCGTTACCGTTACTTTTCCTTCCGAATCGCTGGTCCGAAGAGTGTAACTCCCGGGAAATTTCTGATCCAGCCTCATCCTTATATTGTTTAAACCGGTACCCGTACCGTCTTCGCCTCTGCGGGTGGCCGGGACCACCCATTTACCGGTATTAATTACCGAAAGAATAAGGTTCCCGTCGCATAAAGATGAAGAGACAGTAATTCTCAGTGGTATGGGTGACGTCTTCATTCCATATTTTACCGCATTCTCCACAAGCTGGTGGAGTACGAAAGAAAGAACAGGTACATCCTCTGTTACAGGATCAATATGATAATTTACCTCCAGCTTTTCCTCGAATCTTTTTTTCTCCATGGAGAGGTAAAGCTTTATAGCTTCAATCTCCTGGCTGAGGGGGACCTCTATTGTATCTTTATTAAGCAGGGTGTACCTTAGAAACTCTGCAAGCTCGGCTATCATCTCCTTCGAGGCCTTCTTGTTTTCGTCAATAAGTGCAGAAATGGAATTCAGTGAATTAAATAAAAAATGAGGATTAAGCTGATACCTGAGCATCTTAAGCTGTGAAATGTGGGCAAGAAGTGTAGCTTTATCCGCCCGCTCTTTTTCCTCTCTCATTTTTATCCAGTACTTTATTCCGAAATATATGACACTCCAGCCAAAAAGGACCGATAGCAGGAAGGTGGAAGACTGAACGATACCCGAAAAAGTCAGGGACCCATATCTGATATCAAGAATTCTTGATAAATAATATCCTGAAATGGTCCAGAATACTGAGGATAACAATGATACCAGGAATGCTATCAGGAGATTGATCCATAAAGCCACGTTTCGGTTGATCAGGTACCTGTATAAGTACCTGTAACCCGAGGTAATAAAAAATGCGATCATGTCGTAACTTGTCCACCAGACCAGGAACAAAGGCAAACCCCTTTTGATGATAAAATCATGAAATACGGGGATCATCAGGTTCTGAAGCTGGATCAAAATCTCAAATGCGATCCAGCCCATAATCTGAAAGTGCCAGAATCCAAGCCTGATCTTTCTCGTAATTTCAATCGTTGCCATTGCCGGTAAAAGGAATTTAAATTTAAGCAGTTCTTTTCACTTAAAAAGCATCTTTCACCTCGAACGGAACATTTTGCCGGTAAAAGGTAATTACAGACGACAAACGGCATTAAGAAATAAATATGGCCATCTGACCATTATAAGCCTTATTCCAGCGAAAGATTTATCTGACCTTTCATGGAATAATACGACCGCTTACAGATTTTACCGGGTAACCATTTTCCCTCTCAGGTAATTTTAGGCTTATGTTATTTAATCCCCATGTGAGTCGACATTTTTTTCCAGGGTAAGGTTCAGGTCCAGGATCCTTCCCCTTTTAAAGACAAACGGGTAAACAGAATATCTCAAGTCGAATCAAAACATTTAAGAATCTCACACCTGCTAAGAAAATGAAACGATTTTTACTCATATCAATTGCCTTTCTTGTATATATTCCTGGATGGCTCTACTCACAGGATACAACAGTGGCAGGCATTAACAGGAATCTGGTGCTTCAGACAGCTTACGACTATGCCGAAGGTTTTTACTCGGGCGATGCTGCCAGGATGGAATCAGCAATCAGTCAGGATATCTGCAAGGTTTATCCGATGATCTACCCGGGAACGGGTAAGACGGTCCTTATTTTCTCAACTTATTCAGGACTTATTGAACTGACAAGGTCAAAAATCGGTATCAGACCCGATTCTGCCAGGAGACTCTCCGTAAAGGTACTGGCGATAAAAGATGATATTGCCTGTGTAAAGGTCCTTTCATCCGGGTTTAATGATTATCTCAACATCGCCAACATTAATGGAAGATGGAAGATCGTAAATGTTTTATGGACAACTCCTGATGCTCAACCGGGGGATGAAAGCAAAGAGCTGTTAATACAGGAAAAGGAAAAGATAACTGATGCAATCAGGGATTACATCGAAGGTGTCTATACCGGCGATTTGGAAAGGATAAACAGGACATTAAATCCTGAATGCAGAAGAGCGACGATAGTTGTTCTTCCACAGACTGGAAGGAAATTCATCGACAGGGACGGCTTCACCGGTTTCATGCAAACGGTCAGTAACATGAAAGGAATTCCTGATAAAAACAAACAGGATATCAGTATTGAGATACTTGATTCGATGAATGGACTTTGCTTCGCCGTTCTGTCAACTGCTCAGTCTGTGAACTACATTCAGCTGGCCCAGATCAATTCCCGGTGGCAAATGATTAATATACTCAGGAAGAGAAAATGATGTCTCTGATTGTAAAGAAGTTAACCAGCACCATCAAAAATGGGAAGGCGGTCGCAATGATGCTGTTCCCCTTTGCTCTTTGTATGCCGACTTCAGCCCAGGTGACATTTGTACCCCGGCAAATAAGTGAGAAGATAGTAATTGACGCCAATCTGGACGAAAAGGTCTGGAAGGAAACACCGCCGTTCACCACCTTTGTCTCCTACAGACCGGATTTCGGTAAAAGACTAAAAGACAGCACCTATGCCTGGATTGTCTATGACAATGAAAACTTATATATCGCATTCAGTTGCATCGATTCGGACCCTGCCGGAATCAAGGCTTCAATTGCAGCCAGGGATCAGATAATCGATGATGACTGGGTATGCGTCAATCTTGACTCAAGGAATGAAAGACTGGGAACAAATGCCTTTGTCGTCAACCCTGCCGGGATACAGTACGATTCCTGGTCAACAGCCACAAGCGAGGACGGAAGTATCGACCTGGTTTGGTACAGCGCCGGGAAAATAACCGACAGGGGTTATAATGTCGAGATGAAGATTCCTTTCAAGAGCCTGAGATTTTCGACAGGCGACAGTGTTAACATGGGTGTCCTGTTTGAAAGAAGAAATGCCAGGACCCTGACACACGTAACTTATCCTGCACTTGATCCCTCAAAAGGAAACGCATACCTCACGCAACTACTGAACATAAAAATGGCAGGAATTAAACATAAAAACCTTTTCGAAGTATTACCTTCAGTAACCTATACATTCCATCAGCAGTCTGACGGGAGCTCCCTTAAGACAGATAAGAACAAGCCGGATGTAGGATGCAGCTTCAAATACGGCTTTTCATCGTCAATGATCCTGGACGCTACAATAAACCCAGACTTCAGCCAGGTTGAAGCTGATGCAGGACAGGTAGATATCAACCTGAGATCCAGGCTTTTTCTACGGGAGAAAAGGCTATTCTTCATGGAAGGCAGTGACAAGTTTAATATAGCGGCTGTGCAGTCGACCGTAATTGACCCTTTATGGTACCTTGTCTATACAAGAAACATCGACAATCCGGTTGCAGGAATAAAGCTCTCCGGAAAAACCGATGAACACAATTCAATTGCTATCCTTTATGCGGCCGACAGGGCCGGGAAAGAGCCTGGTGATGGGATGCAATATGCTCATTATCCCGTATTCAGGTACAAGTATAACTACGGGTCGGATAATTTCCTTGGTTTACTTTATACCGGCTATTACAACTCTGTAATATCAAATAATGTTGCTGGCTTCGACGGGCAGTTCAGATTTAATAAATCGACAATGGTTGAATTCAACCATATCCGTACAGTAACCAAAGACAGTATCCTGACACACGGTTCCTCCTCGGGAATTACGCTCAGCAGGACAAAACGCGGACTTGATCTTGTGGTAGCATTTAAGGATATCGGGAAGAACTTCACCAGCTATACCGGGTATTATACAAGAACGGGAATAACTCAGGGGTCGGTTCTCCTGCAGCCAAAATTATATCCTGTTTCATCGGCAATAAGAAGGATTGATCTTGAACTTTTCGGTTCTTACACATGGGACAGGATTTGGTCAATGGGAGAAACTATGAATGATGTGGCAGTAACCATGCTTGTCGGAAAGGCCATCCAGTTCAAGCTTAAGAAATCCTTTTCAAATGAGATCTACCTGGGCAGCAGGTTCAATACGGGCGGTGTCCATGCCCTGTTCACGGGCAGGGCAGGAAAATGGTTCACAGGATCAATCCTTTACAGACATATTAACTCAATTTACTACTCCTCAACTCCTTTCGCAGGTACCAGCAACATAGTGCGACTGAACCTTTCCATTATTCCGGTAAGGCATCTTAATCTTGCCTATGATTACAATTACAGCGATTTCACGGCAAAAGGTTCCTCATCCCCGCTTTACAATTATCAGATCGACAGGTTCAGCATCACCTTCCAGGCAAATAAATACTTGTTTTTCAGGTATATTGGCGAATATAACAGTTACTGGAAGACATTCCAGTCGGACGGTCTGATATCATTCACATATATACCCGGAACGGTTTTCCAGCTTGGATACAGTTCATTATATCAGCAACAAAATGAGGGGGAGCCCTTTTTTGGTGGCAGGCTTAAACCGGATATGACAGTACAGGGGTTTTTTGCCAAAATTTCTTACCTCTTCAGAAAGTAATCTTATGCTCTTTAGGAATTTACAGCTGCCATTGATGGTGTAATTTTATCCATTCGTAAGCCATGATAGACCACACGGAGATAAGACACTCCCGGATCAACGCATGTTCCATAATTTTAATTCAGAGCCAGGCAGTAAAAAGTAAAAAATCTTCATACTAGATTAGGAAAAGTTTATCAAATTCTTCCCCTGGCTCTTTTAAATCAAAGATTCAATTGCCGACTTAAGTACAGCAGCAGATTGTCTCAGCTTTTCCATTTCATCCGGCGACAGTTTATGATCGACGATTCTTTCAATACCCTTGTCCGATACAATGCATGGAACGCTCAGGCAGACATCCTTAAGCCCGAACTCTCCCTCGACAAGGGCCGATACGGTCAGGACACTGTTTTGCTGACGCAGTACAGAAGCCGTAATCTTCACTAGCGCCAGGCCCACCGCATAATGCGTTGATCCTTTCGCATTGATGATATGGTAAGCCGATTCTCTTACCTGCTTCTCAATGAGTTTGCGTTCATTGTCCCAGTCGGAGCAACCCCTGCATACCGGGCAGTATTTATCGATAGCAATACCTGCTATGTGTGTCATCGACCATGCGGCGAGCTCGCTGTCGCCATGCTCGCCAAGGATATATGCATGCACATTATGAACATCGACCCCGCAATGCAGGCTGAGAAAATGCCTGAACCTGGCACTATCGAGGACTGTCCCTGAGCCGATGACCCTGCTCCTGTCCCACCCGGAGTGTTTTAATGCAACATATGTAAGCACGTCGACTGGGTTGCTGACAATCAGCATTACACCTTTTGATTTCATTGCAGCTACTTCTCCGGCTATTCCGCCTACGATTGCCGCGTTCTTCTTCAGAAGGTCGAGACGTGTCTCCCCTGGTTTCTGGGCCGAACCCGCAGTAATAACTATCAGGTTGGCATCGGTATAGTCTGCAGGATTGCCCTGCCGGATTGATACTGTCGGGAAGAATGGCTGGCCATGCACCAGGTCGGAAACCTGACCCTCAGCCAGCTCTTTATTTTTATCAATAATCACTATTTCATCTGCCAGCCCGCTTTGAGCCAGTGCGTAACAGTAAGTCGCACCGACTGCACCTGCCCCGACAACCACTACTCGCCTGGTCGGGGAAGATATTTTATTCTCTTTCATTTTAATGTTATTAATTGTTGTTAATTATTTAACAACTCACAAATGAGAATGTTCAGATTAATCTTACCAGGGATGTCGTGCAGTTCTTACCGGCTACTCAATTTATCACAATGTCCCCTTCTTCCTCAAACCTCAAACCTCAAATCCCTTCCAGCACAACATGTTTAATATTTACCCTGTTATATGTGTAGGTTATATGGATCTTTCCATCTGATGACTGGATCACTGCAGGATAGCTGAATTCGCCCTTCTTTTCACTTTCAAGTACCAGAACCTGGTTCCAGTTCAAACCGTCCTTCGAGATAGCCACAGCCAGCCTGGCCCTGCCTTCACCTCCTTTTTTTTGAGGGTTATAAACAAGAAGGTCTCTTCCGTCAGCCAGCGTTAAAGCATCGATGCCGGAGTCGGGATTAGGAAGCGCCGTTAATTTAATCGTGCTCCAAGATTTCCCGGCATCCGATGAGGTTGTTTCCGCGATGAAGTTGTTTTTGCTCCTGCACAGCATTAGTATCTTTTTTTCTCCTGAAACAAGTATTGCAGGCTGAATCACCTGGAATGCGGTTTTCGGATCAATGGGAATTTCCAGCCATGTATTGCCCCCGTCGGCTGATCTCTCAGCGTCGATTTTCCAGTCTCCGCCTGTTTCCGTGCTCGATCCTGATAACACTGACCCGTCGGGCAGCTCCACCGGTTTATTCTTCACCGGGCCCAGTATGCCGTCAGGAAGCCGTTCACTCCTGCTCCACGATTTTCCCTGGTTGTCGGAATGTTTTACCATGCCCCACCATTTCTGAGGTGAAGGACCTGCCTTATAGAAAAGGAACAGCCTTCCTTTCCTGTTCATAAACAGCACCGGGTTCCAGCATGGGTAACGGATTGAATCATCTGCTACGCCATCTGCAATCATTACAGGCGAAGACCATTCTCCTGATTCATATTCAGACAGCCATATGCAGACATCTTTATTTCCCTCACCCGTCCCTCCAAATGCCGCAACCAGAAATCTTCCCGGCGAAGTTTCCACAATTGTTGATGCGTGACATTGTGCAAAAGGCTTATTGCTGAACACAAGCTCCCCGCTGACAAACCTTACACCCGTTTGTCCATTGCAGCAGAATGTCGTTACCACCAGATTTAAAAACAATATCAGTTTCCTGAACAACATCTTTTTCTCCGGTCGATCCTTGTTCCCTCTTCCTCCTTCCCTCACAATCTCCCAATCGTTCCTAATAATATCTGCCAATGTAACTGTCGCCGACAATTAATCTTTTAATAAACAGAGGGTCAATGGCATCCGGTTTATGATAAACCATTTTTCCTCCCGGCTCGACAATGATAGTATATGGAATTCCCCCGTACCATTCAGGGTCAGCGGCCCCAATCAGCTTATAGACATCATCCCCGCTGTATATATAGTTCTTGTTTGAAGCCTGCCTGTCCTTAAGAAATTCCAACACCTCGGTCCGTTTCTTCATAATATCTGCACTGATTGATATAAACTCAAAATTTCGTCCCCGGTACATCCGGTCGATTTTCACAAGTTCGGGGAACTCAAGAACACAAGGGCCACACCATGTTGCCCATATATTGATAAGTCTCAGCTTGTTGGTCCTGTTCCTGACAAGCTCCTCGATGCCTGCCGAATCAATCGGCTCAAGGGTGACAGGAAGCTCGGCCCACTCCTGGTAAAGTCTCCTGGTGTATTCATCCTTCCACGACCATTTAATCGAACAGCCGAAGACCTTTGTAACAGGTGTTGCAACAGTTTTGCCGGCCAGCACTGCATCCAGGGCGTTCCGCAGGTCTTCACCCTTTCCTGTCCCTGGTTTCTCATGACCGTCCACCCTTCCGCAGTACTGCAGAATCCTATCCTTATCAAATACGAAGCAATGGGGAGTTGCCATCGGCCCATAGGCAATTGAAGTCTTCTGATCGTCACCGTCGTAGAGGTAAGGAAAAGTGAAATGCAGGTACTTAGCCCTGGCTTTCATGTCGTCGAAGCTGTCGCCAAGGTCGGTGTAACCCATTTCCGAGAGGTTAAGTGCCCTCGGCGAGTTGGGTGAGATCACCACCAGGTCTACGCCCTGAGGCTTGTATTCCTTCGCGATTGTCATAATCCTCTCTTCGTAGGCCTGAGCAGTCGGACAATGGTTACAGCTGAATATTATCACGAGGACCTCAGCCTTGAAATCCTTAAGGCTGTAAGTCTTTCCGTCGACCCCCGGCAGGGAGAAATTTATTGCCTTTGAGCCTATCTCCAGTGTATGCGGTTCGGGGTGATTGCTTTGAGCCGGCAAGCTGCTCATCCCGATGAGAGCAATAAAAACTAATCCTGATATTTTCTTCCTCATAATAAACCTGTATATCATTTTTCTTTCATCTCAGTCTCTTAGCCTCTTTGCCTCTTTGCCTCTTTGCCCATTTGCCCATTTGCCCCTTTGCCCTTTTGCCCCTCAGCCCCTTCGGACCGAAACCTCCTGATAATACATCACAATAACTCCCTTCCACCATCATAAAGATAATTTAAGTACCTTTAACTGATAATTATGTCGAATGATTTTCTGATATGAATACCACGATACTTATCATCATAATCCTGCTTCTCTCCGCTGTTATTATCCTTATAACTCTCCTGCGTCCAAAACATAATGATCACGCCGAGAAAGAGATAAGGCTGCTTTCAGAAAGGATATCAGAACTCAGGACCTCCCTGTCAAATATAGAGCAGACTCTGAAAGAGGATTTCAGGCTGAACCGTGAGGAGAATTCGAAGATTTCCCAGGAAAACAGGAAGGAGCTGATGGAGACACTTACCAGAACATTCAGGGAGTTCCAGGAATCGTTCGACCGTAATGTAAAGGCATTCAATGATCTCCAGAGGGAGAAGTTCGGGCAGCTTGAAGATAAGCAGGTTAAGCTTGTGGAGAGTACCGAGAAGAAGCTTGAAGAGATGCGTGTAACTGTCGACGAGAAGCTTCAGAAGACGCTGAATGAGAGGCTGGGACAGTCGTTTGAGCTCGTTGGCAAGCAGCTCGAGAGTGTACAGAAAGGCCTGGGTGAGATGCAGACACTCGCGCAGGATGTAGGAGGGCTGAAAAAGGTTCTTAGCAATGTCAAGGCCAGGGGAGGTATCGGTGAGGTACAGCTTGGTATGCTTCTCGAACAGATCCTTGCTCCTGAACAATATGCCGCCAATGTAAAGACCAGGCCACGAAGCAAGGAGGTAGTAGAATATGCAATCAAGCTCCCGGGGCGTGACGATACCAATATGCATGTATGGCTGCCTGTCGATGCCAAGTTCCCGAAGGACAAGTATGAAAACCTTCTTGAAGCGTACGATTCCGGCGATCTGGCAAGGATCGATTCGGCGCAGAAAGAGCTCGAATCGACAATCAAGAAGATGGCAAAGGATATCAGGGAAAAATATCTTGAGCCCCCTTTTACGACCGATTTCGGCCTGATGTTCCTCCCATTCGAGGGAATATTTGCTGAGGTAGTGCGCAGGGCTGCACTCCTTGAAGAGCTGCAGAATACATATAAGGTCATCGTGGTTGGACCTACCACGCTGGCTGCAATACTCAACAGCCTCCAGATGGGCTTCAGGACCCTCGCCATTCAGAAACGCAGCAGCGAGGTATGGCGTATTCTCGGTGCCGTCAAGAAGGAGTTCGAGCGTTTCGGCGGTATGCTTGAAAAGGCACAGGGAAGCATCCAGACTGGGCTTAACCATCTTGAGAAGGTGGTCGGTGTACGGAGCAGGGCCATCCAGAGCAAGCTAAAGAATGTGGAGATGCTTGGCGAAGAGGAAACCAGCTTAATTCTCCCCGAAGCTGAGGAGCCTGATTATCCCGATGAAGAGAACTCAACCGCCGGAGAACAGGAAGAATAGGTTGTACCGGTTACCGGCAACCGCCCGCCTGACCGCTGGCAACGCCAGTCGGGCAGGGTTGCCGCTATTCAGCTTTCACAAAGACTGAAAGGAAATAAGCCAGGTGGCCGCTGGTTGAAAAAGTTTCAGGGTAACTGTCACCGGCCAGGTTGTAGCATATCGTGAGCCTCTCCGCTTCAACCTTATAGATCGTCATAAAGTGCTTCCCCTTATTCACCCCGTCACGACCGAAAATATCCATTTTGCCGTTGCCGTATTTCAGAACACCCTTGTCAACACTCTCCGCAACAAGAGCATAAGTACTGTCAGATATTGTCAGCATCTGTTTTTTGAATGTTTCTTCAGGAAGCTTTGTCCCTCCGAGCTCCTGGTAAACCGGTTTCCATTTTCCATCCAGGCTAAGCTTATCATGAGCCGGTACGAAATGCATGTTAAACATAACAAGTAAAGCAGTAATGATTTTCATAATATGTAATTTTATAATCTGATTCAACCCTAAACCTCAAACCTCATACCTTAAACCTTAAACATCCTTATTCATTATAAGTTTAAAAAATATGACCCGAATTCTGAACCGTTTGACAGTTGTCGCATTTTTACTCACACTGAGTTATGTCACGACTGCTGCCCAGGATGCTAAGCCGGTAAAGCTCGGTATTGCCCGCATGACGCACGATCATATTGCTTTCATCCTCGACAGGCTGAAAAGGAATAATACGGACCTGCAGCTAGCCGGTATATGGGAGCCCGACAATAATCTCGTGGACAGGTACTCGAAAAAATACGGTCTCGATCAGAAGCTCTTCTATGACGACCTGGGCCAGATGCTCGACAAGGTAAAGCCTGAAGCCGTGGTTGATTTCGGTTCGATATACGAGCATCTCAAGGTTGTAGAGGCGTGTGCACCAAGGGGCATTCATGTTATGGTTGAGAAGCCTCTTGCTGTTGATATGGATCATGCAATGAAGATGAAAAGGCTGGCTGAAAAGTACAGTATCAAATTGCTTACCGACTTCGAGACTTCGTGGTACCCATCCACCCTAAAGGCATGGCAGATCGTCAATGACAGCAATTCACTGGGTCTTTTAAGAAAGGTGGTTGTGCACGACGGTCATGAAGGTCCGAAGGAGATTGGCTGCAGCAGGGAGTTTCTTGCATGGCTGACAGATCCTGTTCTGAACGGTGGCGGAGCAATAATTGATTTCGGTTGTTACGGTGCCAACCTCATGACATACCTTACCAGGGGAGAAGAACCGGTATCTGTTACGGCAGTCACCAGACATTATAAGCCGTCTGTTTATCCGAAGGTAGATGACGATGCAGCGGTTATCGTGACGTACAAAAACAGCGAGTGTATTATTGAGGCATCATGGAACTGGCCTTTCGGAAGAAAGGATATGGAGATCTACGGCGACAAGGGATACATAATGGCGGATAACAGGAACGACATGCGGTCCAGGTATCATGGAGCAGTTGCAGATTCCAGGGATAAGGTAACTGCAAAAGATGTATCCGTTTACGAAGATCCGTTCAGCTACTTTGTCGATGTGATACGGGGAAAGGTAAAGCCCGCAGCTTACGAGCCCTATTCAATCGAAAATAATCTGTTGGTTGTAAAAATTCTCGATGCAGCCAGGAAATCAGCACGGACCGGCAAGATGGTTCATTTAAAATAATATGCTTTTTTTAAAATGAGCATTCACCTGATGTCCAAAAAATGAACCAAATGGCCTGTATGAACAGCTCCGCCGGGCAGGGGCGCCGGACTGTGCCGGAAGCGGGGACAGTGCGGCAAACTGGACAAGAATTTTTGGACAGGCAAATGCTGGTTGAAGCGGTGCTCAACATTTCTCCCTATCTTAGCTTGTTAATCTCCAAACCTCAATAAAAATGAAAAAGCTTCTTTCAATTATCATCGCCGCAGTAATTTCAATGACAACTTTTCATCAGGTCCGTGCCCAGGAAGGATACAAGAACTTCAAAGTTTCAATTTACGTCCGTGCCATGGAGGTTCAGAAGATGAAGGACTCCAAATGGATGGAATCATCATGGAAAAAGATCTCATCCGACCTGCATGTCGATAAAATCTATCTCGAAACGCACCGCGATGAGCTCCTCGTTGATGCGGAGACGATTGAGAAGGCTAAGGCATTTTTTAAGAGCAAAGGTCTGCAGGTGGCCGGTGGAATTACCTTTACTATCAGCGAGATGGATAACTTCAGGACATTCTGTTACTCCGACCCTGTTTACAGGAAAAAGGCACAGGAGATAGTAGAATATACTGCCGCCCATTTCGATGAAATCATCCTCGATGATTTCTTTTTCACCAACTGCAAATGCAAGCTGTGTGTGGAAGCTAAAGGCGACAGGTCGTGGTCGGAATACAGGCTGGGACTGATGACCGATGCAGCGAAGAATCTTATTGTCGGTCCTGCTAAAAAAGTTAACCCCAGCGTAAAGGTGGTGATCAAGTATCCCAACTGGTATGATCATTTCCAGGAATGCGGCTTTAACCTCGAAACTGAACCTGCGATCTTCGATGGAGTTTATACCGGAACTGAAACAAGGGATGCTGAGAACAGCGACCAGCACCTGCAGCCATATAACGGGTATCTTGCTTCAAGGTTCTTTGAAAATCTTAAACCCGGAATGAATGGCGGCGGATGGGTCGATACCTACGGCAGTCCAACATTCGACAGGTATGGCGAACAGCTCTGGCTTACAATTTTTGCCAAGCTGCCTGAGATAACGCTTTTTGAATACGGTGCAATGGCCGGCCCGCTGAGAAAAGAGATGATCGCACCATGGAAAGACGAAAAAACGAGCTTCAGATACAGTGATTTCCTTCCCCTGAAAGATGGACAGACAATGTCGCTCGCCGCGGCTCATTCGCTGACACTCATAGATGATCTGGCAGGGAAGCTGGGTAAACCCTATGGAATAAAAAGCTACAAGCCCTTTCATTCGGAGGGTGAAGATTTTCTCCAGGATTTCTTTGGCATGATCGGCATACCCGTCGACCTGGTTCCGGAATTCCCTTCAGGCGAACAGATAATGCTTCTTACACAACAGGCTGCAAAAGATCCGCAGATAGTTCAGAAGATAGAGAAACAGCTTCGCGACGGGAAGGATGTTGTCATTACTTCTGGGTTGCTCGATGCTCTCCAGACCAGGGGGATACGAAATATTGTCAATTTTGGAACCACAACTAGGAAATCGTTATGTGATGAATTCAAGGCCGGCTGGAGCCCGAAGACCAGGGCTGCCCATCCGATCCTGATTCCGCAGGTGACATACATGACCAATGATTCGTGGGAAGAGGTATCAGGGATGAGCAATGGCCTGGGTTGGCCACTGATGCTCAGGGGTAAGTATGCCGATGCCAACCTTTACGTACTTGTCATACCCGACAATTTCAACGATCTCTACTCCCTTCCCGTCGCTGCACTTAACCGAATCAGGGAGATAATCTGCAAGCCTGCAGGAATTAGGATAACAGGTCCGGCAGAAGTATCATTGTTCCTCTACGACAACAGAACATTTATAACCGAATCCTTTAACGACAAGCCCGTTGAAATCGAGGCAGTGACGACAAAGAAATGCAGTTTCATCACCGATCTTGTTTCCGGTGAAAAATTGCCGCTCACCGTTGTCCCGGCAGTAACCTTCATGGGAAGGGTCTTTGCACCTGAAATGTACAAGGTGAAAATAACCCTGGCGGAGCATTCCTTTAAGGGATTCAGGATTGAATAGCAGATTTTTTCCCTTTTTAACCTGGCTTCACCGGTATTCAGCCGCATCTCGCCGGAATTTTGTAGAGAAACAAAAACATCAGGTGTTTCTTTGACCTGATCAAAAAATAAGAATATGTACCCCGAATGGTTAAACGAAATTTTAAGGGATCCCGGAACCGGTGATGCCATAGTATTTAATGGTAACGGTTATGTATCCGGGAACAAGAGTTATAAACTCCATAATGGCATTCTTTCTCTGGCCTGGCCCGAGGAGATAGGCGGAAGCGATGGCAGCTACAACAGGTTCTATAACATCTTCGCCCCTTTCTACGATCTGAATGAAAGGATTTTCTCCAGGATGCTCTTTGGCATCGATACCATTGAAGGCAGAAAAGAGATTGTAAGGAACCTGGGACTTAAAAAGGATATAAGGTTGCTTGAAGTCTCTCCCGGACCCGGAGTGTTCCAGCGGTATTTAAAGGAGGACATAGGTGAAAATGGAGAGCTTGTGGCACTCGATCTATCGATGGGAATGCTGCGGCAGTGTCAGAAAAGGAACGGTGATCTTAATGTTTGCCTCATTCATGGTAATGCCCAGTTTCTTCCTTTTGCCGATGATTCATTCGATTCCCTTTTTCATTTTGGAGGTATAAACCTGTTCAACGATCCTGGAAAGGCTATCAGCGAGTTTGTAAGAGTAGTAAGGAAGGGCGGAACGGTGAGCTGGGGTGATGAAGGCATCTCGCCCAATTATAAAGATGAAAGACGGAAAAAGATCGCACAATGGATCAATCCCGGCTTTATCAAAACCAGGCCGGGAATACCCTCAACAGTATGCGATGTGAAACAGTTTGATGTTTACGGCGGACTTGCCTATCTAGTAGTTGCAAAAAAGAGCTGATGACCGCTCCTGTCATTTAACATTAAAATATTTTTAATCCAGGATCGTCTATGAACTCAGAAGATGTTCAATAAAAAGCAAACAATAAATAAATGACAACAAACGATACTTTTTCTGAAGACAGATCATCACGTGTTTGTCCGGTTGAATCGGCCGGCGCCCTCGATTCGAGGCTCAGGAAACTTTTCCAGGATCCTGAAAAGATACTCTCCCCATATATCAAAGGCAACATGATTGTCCTTGACCTGGGTTGCGGCCCTGGTTATTTTACAGTTGAGATTGCTAAGCTTCTTGGCGACCGCGGGAAGGTGGTTGCTGCGGACCTGCAGCCTGGAATGCTCGAAATCCTCAGGAAAAAGGTTAAGGGAAGTGATCTGGAGAGCAGGATAGAATTGCACCAGTGCGGCAGTTCATCTATCGGCCTGACTTTAAAATTTGATTTTGTTCTTGCTTTCTATGTCATCCACGAGATGCCGGATACGGAAAGGGTGTTCAGGGAGCTTCGCTCCTGCATGAATCCTGGCGGATTACTGGTTATAACTGAGCCTAAATTCCATGTCTCCGGTAAGAGGTTCAACGATATGGTTAAAATCATGACAGGATGCGGATTCTCTGCCAGCATGGGACCGTGGTCCATAATTGACAGGGTTGTAACCGGCAGACCCATTTAACCTCCCTATTATTACTGCCTACTGCCTACTGCCTACCGATCACCCCCAGCAAATCTCCCCACAGGAATCCGTAAGCCTGTACCGGCTCAGGAGCCATCGCAGGTGCGGACAAGGCTGCATGATCTTCTGATGCATCAAAGGTACTGAATCGTGATGCAATTTTTCTTTTTGCCTGTGCAACGGCTTCTTTAGCCATTTCGGGTTTTTCACTTGCCTGTTCTCGTGGTGAAGGCAGCCCGAACATATCGGATTCCATTTCTGTCTTAGGTGCCTTCGTTGTCTCTGATGCTTTCATTCCGGCACCTTCGGGTGAGATCTTTAGCAGTCTTTCCAATACAATCTCCAGTTCTGGATGCTTCACCTCTGACCGTATATCGATCAGCATTTTTATTATGCGATCGATAAGCTTCATATCTGTTATTCCAACCGACATTATTGAGTAACCCGGATCATCATAGAAATATAATCCCCTCTCCTGCCTTATTGGTGCATTGAAACCCAGGATATCGCTTCTCATCACCCTGATATCATCCCTGATTGTCCTCTCGGATATCCTTTCATATCGACCCCGTGATTCGCCCAGGGCTTCTGAACAGGCATCAATAAGCTCATCTATGGCCCATTTCCTCCGTCCACCGTAGAGGCATGAATTGATAGTCTTATATCGCACAAGCGCGTTTAAATTGGCAGGCATCTTAAAATATTTTTCCAATGCAAAAAGGCTGCAATCCGTCACCTCATATTTGCATCATTGACAATAAAAATACAAATAAAAATCACGATCATGAAAACAACAGCAAAACAGTTCACCGTATTCGGTAACACGTCAATCGTTCAGATCTGTATTGACCCCGTCTCGGAATTCATTTTCCAGCCGGGAGGCCCGGAGATGAAGTCGGGCGGGCTGATCATATCCGAATCTACTGAAGGAGGAGTCGTAGGCAGGCTCACGGCCCTGAACAATACCGGGTCATATCTCCTTCTGACCGACGCCGATGTTCTTATCGGTGCCAAGCAAAACAGGATAATTAACAAATCAGTTCTCCTTGCCCCATACTCAAAAACACCCCTCGACGTCTCATGCATCGAGAGGCTGAGATGGAGCTACAACAACAAGAACTTTTCATCCCCGGAGAGTGCGGCGGACCATGACCTGCGAAAGGCAAAGGCGGCGTCAATGTCGTTCCTTAACAGCGAAGCAGGCGCATACCATGATACCCAGGGAACGGTGTGGTCGCACATAAACGACAGGCTGGCTAAGGAAGGTATCCACCAGGAGACAGAAAGCTACCATGCTATGGCCGGACAGGTACAGGAGCGTAAAGCTAAGGAGTTTCCGTTTTGTGAGGCTGAAAAGGGGTGCTGCGGCCTGGCTGTCTTCTCCGATGGAAAGGTTCAGAGTATCGACCTGTTCGGTAACGAGGAAGTGTACAGGTATTATTTCCCAATGCTGAGAGACGCTGCCTTCAGGATGGCCGGAACCGGTAAGGATGTGAAGGTCCCGGAAATGCATGAGGCTTACTACAAATCTCTAGATGCTATTGATAGTTTTGAGGCTGCCTCCCGTAAACCGGAAGAAGCTTACACCGGAAGCGGTATTCTCACTATGATTGAATCGGAGAAACAGATTGGTTTTGGCCTTTCGATGAATGAAGAGCTCATCCACAGGGTTATCTTCCAGAAGTGATGTTTTTTCCTTCAGCCTCCGGCGGTTTCACCCGGAGGCTATTTAATAATCAGTATTTCATTTTATTCTCAAAAGAATATTTTTCATTTGGCTTCACCAAGTTCGTCACTTCGTTCCTCGGTTCTTTGTCTTGAAACAAAGAGTTGCTCACAGCAGGCCACCCTGGCAAGCTTCAAAACACTCACTGTTTCCGAAAATGTTCTGAGGCCGTTTAAAATCCAAGAACCATTTAGAGTTCCGAGTTTAATACCAGGTATAATGAAAAATTATACCACAGGTTATACCCCCCCTGGGGGGCGCCAATGCCGGGAATCGGTATCGGAGGGGGTTGATTAAATATCACGAATCATAATATATTTCACCAATCTGATTAATCGGTATGAGCGATGGAGAAACCGGAAAAGGCGCGAACTGCGCTCTGTTTTTTGTAGGGGCAAAAGAACCGTAGCGAAGCGGAGCTCGGCAAAGCCAAATGAACAGGAAAATTTAGCGGAACAAAAACTGGTTAAGTATAGCCCAAAACAGACTTTGAAAAATGAATCTATTTGTTTATACAGCAATCTACAACAAACTGGGACCATGTCTCCATGGCATCATAATACTCATTAAGCTGGTTCTTATCAACCCAGAAACCGGAAAGCTTCTCAGTCTCAAGAATGGAGATATTTTTTTCCGATAACCGTACGTAATACAAAAGTCCTATATGCTGTCTCCCCACCTCGATAAGGTCATCATTCAGGAACCCTGCAAAATAAATTCTTTCGATGGTACAGGACACATCAAAAGAAAGTTCCTCAAACAACTCTCTTTTAAGCTCAGAAAGAAGGTATTCTTTTCCTTTTACGGGTATGTCAGCCGGATTCATATGGCCTCCTGCACCAAGGGTGTAATGATTATGAAGCCTTTTCTCTCTCTGTCCTTCATTTCTTCTAAATAGAAAAAAGGAATCACTGCATGAAAGAAGTCCGTATGAAATAAGCTGTTTAAAGGCAGGATCATCTTCCAATTCATGCCTTGGATGAAAGAGGCCCTTCTGCACCATGTGGTCAAGCATATCATCGCTTGCCTCGATAAAACCTTTGGCTTTAAAAGGTATCAGCTGCCAGAGATCTTCAGCCGGTAGGGCAAAGACAAGTTCATCCATGGTCACACCGCCATGCTCCTCCTTATTGCAGGATGCGGGTCATAATTCTCGACAACGAAATCTTCTATCGTCAGCTTGTCGAATGGTTTGTCGGCGATCTTAAGCATAGGCATAGGTCTGGGCTCCCTCGACATCTGTTCGAGAATTGCAGTCACATGATCGTATTTCTCCTCATTACCGTCGGCAGGCGCATTAGTATTGATCCACTCCACTATTCCAAGGTACTCCTCCCTGTCAGTCACGCTCTTTATCTTCTGCTGCAATTCCCTGAAATGCTCCTCATGCCACTGCGTTCTCTTTCCGATAGCAGCATAGAAATGTGAATCGCCGAATGTATGTATGAAAGTCTTCGGTTTCATCCCTGCTTCGCGGGCGATTATCTGGGTGAGGGCAGCGTAGCTGGCAATGTTGAATGGCACACCCAGGAACTGGTCACAGCTTCTCTGATAGAGCTGCAGCTCCATCTCCCCTTCCTCGTTGGCTGTTGCCTGGTAGAGCACATGGCACGGTGGCAGGGACATGTTCGGGGTATCGCCAGGGTTCCACGAGTCCACGATATGTTTTTTCCCTGTCGGGTTCTTTTTCAGCCCTTTAATAAGATCCGAGAACTGATCAATCTCCACAAACACTCCCTTATCATGATCAAAGAACTCCCATCTCCTCCACTGTTTGCCATAAATCGGACCGGCATCACCCCATCTTGCTGCAAACTCCGCATCTTCCTTTATTCTCTGGCCGTACTCCTCCATTGTCCTGTCCCAGTCGGGAGAGTATTTCACAATGTTCTGGGGGAATATTCCCTCCTTCTGCATCTTCGGCAGGTTGGCCTGGAAGGCATCGGGGCGCCATACATGGCAGTTGTTCTCTTCGAGATAACGGATATTCGTGTCGCCGCGCAGGAACCATATTGTCTCATGGAACATCGAGGCTGTGAACATCTTTTTGGTTGTGAGAAGCGGGTATCCTTCCCTTAGGTCATATTCATTCTGGTACCCAAACAGCGAGATTATCCCCGAGCCCTTGCTCCCGCCCTTGAAGTTGGATCGTTTGGATGTGAGGATGGCCTTTGCGTGATCAAGATATTGCTGAGACATTTCTGATGCAGATTAAAATTAATGTGTCATCAAAAATAGTTGAATATCAGGCTCCGGTGTTTGAGGAGGGTGGAAAAGTATTAACAAGATACTGACGGGGGCCTCACGAGATTTGATAATGGTCTATGTCTTGAAACAAATCGTTTCTTTGTTCGTCCAAAGAAAGAACCAAAGAAAGGGCGCCGAAAACGACAACCGGGGTCTTTCGCTTCGTCTTCCATCACTCTGTGCCAGTGCTCCGCTCCAGGCCCCTGTTCGCACCGTTTTCGGTTTTGCCCTCACACCTATGATGTTTTTAGCATTAGCCATTACTTATTCGGTTACTACTAATAAAAAAATAAGAATTATACTGAGCGATAGAAAATCAGGAAAAGGCGCGAACTGCGCTCTGTTTTTTGGAGCGGTAAATGGCCATGAGCAAATGGCGAAAAACAGAGGCAGTTGTCTTTTCCGGCCTCTGTTTCTTTGGTTCATTTCTTTTGGAGGGTCAAAAGAAATGAACATTAAGGATTTGATACAAAACAAAGAAAGAACAAAATCAGGACGATGTTCAGAAACATAATTATCCGGTTCCGGGTAATAACCGCCGCTTGTGGCACAAAAGAATCTTCTCAGGTCGAATCTGCTGAGAGCCATTCGGGCATGGCTGCCAGCCATAGGCTGACTTCCCTTTTTAAACTTTGGTATAACATTTGCATCTAACTCATTGAACAGAGTGTTCATTTAATTCTGAAAGTCATGAAAACACTGATAACAATAACGCTCCTTGCAGCTATGGTTTCTGCAGGCAGTGTGCTGAAGGCCCAGGACAAGCCGGCTGAATACCTCGGACTGCCGGGCGACAATCTTAACCTGTATGCAGTGATGAAACTGTTCCAGGACTCAAAGACCCTCGAAGAATTTGAAAAGA
>Ga0335069_10003581_pt1 | contig 23336 bp, 17 predicted proteins | sample Lox_Sample_11_FD_206714 | JGI IMG/M metagenome (GOLD analysis project Ga0335069, IMG submission 206714) | Soil microbial communities from Loxahatchee National Wildlife Refuge, Florida, United States - Lox_Sample_1.1 | ecosystem: Environmental > Terrestrial > Soil > Wetlands | place: USA... | reverse complement strand
ACGCACAGATAGGCACTGCCATCTCCAACCAGGACGGATCGATCACTTATACGGCCCCACCGGTCGTTCCCAATCCGAATGTCGTGCAACTGACCATCGTGAGCGTGGATAACCCCACCGTCTCCATCGTCAGAAACATCGCCGTTCTCAATCCCATCCCGATTCTTACATCCGCTTCACCCAACTCGTTCGGCACCGGCACCGCGTCGGTTGTCGTGCAGGGGCAGAGTTTTATCTCCGGCGCGCAAGTCTTGATGAATGGGACAGCAGTTCCCACAACATTTAACAGCGGCGGTCAACTCACGGCGACACTGACGATATCGACGCCGGGTGATCTTGACTTGCAGGTGCTGAACCCGAGCCCCGGCCCCGCCACATCAAACGATCTCATCGCAACAGTTGCCGGAACTCCTGATCCGGTCGTTGCCCCTGAGGATGCTTCGCTGTTTCTCGACCAGGCGACATTCGGCGCAACGGATGCAGATATCCATCATCTTTCGCAGATCGGCTACCAGGCATGGCTCAATGAGCAGTTCAACATGCCGCAGACTTTTGGCGCACCGGCAGTCGAGCAGGCGCTGATCCTCAATAATCCAGCCTGTGGCGCGTCAGACCTCAAGTGCAATACCGCCTTGTTTCTGCAAAACAACCAGGGTGAGATCTACGTCCAGAACCAGTTTTGGCAATCGAGTCTACCCGCGCGCGACCAGTTACGGCAGCGCGTGGCATACACATTGTCTGAGATGTTTGTAATCACCGGGACGACTCCCGCGGTCCAGAACATGCCGCGTGGAGAGGCCAATTACTACGACGTGCTCGGAGCCGATGCCTTTGGAAACTTCAGGCAGCTGCTTCAGGATGTCACGCTCAGCCCCATGATGGGCCAGTTCCTCTCGATGCTTCAGAACGATAAGGGAAACGCAAACACTGACCCCGACGAAAACTATGCCCGCGAAGTGATGCAGTTGTTCACCATCGGACTGTACCAACTGAACGACGACGGAACGCGCAAGTTGGACTCGACGGGAAACCCGATTCCAACGTATTCGAACAACGATGTTATGGGGCTGGCCAAGGTCTTCACCGGATTCAGCTGGAATGTTCCCGGCGATTCCAGCGATAACGCCTGGTCGAATTGCTGCGAGTATGTCGGCACTGGATACGGGGAAGATCTTCTCCCGATGCAGGCCTATCCCAACCATCACTCGACCTTGGAGAAAGACTTCCTTGGAGCCACGATCCCGGCTTCTGCCTCTCCCGACCCGAATGGTGATCTGAAGATCGCTCTGGATACCCTCTTCAATCACCCCAATCTACCGGCGTTCTTCTCAAAGCAGATGATTCAGCACCTCGTGACTTCAAACCCGAGCCCTGCCTATGTCGCTCGAGTTGCGGAGGTGTTCAAGGACAACGGCTCAGGTGTTCGCGGCGATCTCAAGGCGGTCATCTCGGCCATTCTTCTCGATCCTGAAGCCCGCGATTCCGCTGCCGGCCTCAGCAATCCCCAATTCGGCAAAGTGCGCGAGGCGTTGATCCGATACACCAAGTGGGCGCGGGCGTTCACCGCTCAATCTCGAAACGGCGGCTACTATATCGGCAGCACCGAAGATCCGATCTGGGGCCTGGGTCAGATGCCGATGCGTTCTCCCACGGTATTCAACTGGTTTGCACCGGGGTACGTACCTCCAGGCACGAGCATCGACCACGCCGGGCTGGTCGCCCCGGAGATGGAAATGACCAATGTGACTACGGTGGTCGGCTACCTGAATTACATGCAGTTTGCAATCGGCAGCGACTCAAAGAACGGGTCCGATCTGTTTGCTTCTTACGGCGCCGAACTTGGCCTTGCTGCGACGCCCGATCAGCTTGTCGATCGAATCAACCTTCTGCTCATGGCGGGGCAGATGGACACTACATTGCGAAGCGAAATTATGAATGCGGTCGGTGCGATTGCAATTCCAACTGGAGATCAGAACGCAGTAAACGCGGCACTGCTCAACCGCGTGCGTACTGCGATCTACCTGACGATGGCTTCTCCATCGTTCTGCGCACAGTTTTAGGAGACCTTTGTGAACAGATTTGAAAGATCGCGGCGGCAGTTCCTTCGCACAGCATCGATGGCTTCGATGGCCGGACTATATGCGAGCCCACTGATCCTCGAACTCAACTCGCTGGCCGCGATGGCGCAAAGCACTGGCGCATCTGATTACAAGGCACTGGTCTGTGTGTTCTTGCAGGGCGGAAACGATGGCCACGGCACCGTGATCGCCACCGACCCCGACTCGTATACCGCTTTCACGCAGGCTCGATCGGGTGCTCCGGGGTTGGCCTACCCGCAGAGCACACTTCTCCCCATCGTGCCGCGAACACCCCAAAGCGGCCGCACATTTGCTCTGAATCCAAGCCTCGTCGGTCTGCAGAACCTGTTCAACGCCGGGCGAGCGGCGGTTGTCGCCAATGTTGGCACGCTGATTGCGCCTGCGACCAAGGCGCAGGTGAGAGCAAATTCCGTTCCTCTGCCCCAGTCTCTGTATTCTCACTTCGATCAAACGGCTGCATGGCAGGCGATTGCGTCGAATGGCGGCAGCGCGGAACACGTCGGCTGGGGTGGCTCGGTCGCGGACCTGATTGAGAGCATGGGAATGAACTCCGATTCGACCTTCACGTGCATCTCCACTGCGGGAATTGCGCTGTTTCTCTCGGGCCAGTCGTCGTTCCAACTCAACGTCACATCGGCTGGTCCGATCCCGATTGCCGGACTGGCATACCCCTTGTTTGGGCAGTCAACTGGAACCAACGCGCTCTCGTCGATCCTGACCGCGGATGAAGCAAACCTGTTCGCCAAGGAATATGAAGTGGTAATAGCCCGCTCGAACCAGGCGCAGCAGCAGCTCGCGTCCTCGATGCTGCCTGCCGGCGCAACGGGTATCCCAAATCCGCCCCAGTACCTCGATCCGATGACGAACAAGCTCACCGATAATCCGCTTGCGGTCTCGCTGCAGACGGTGGCTCGCATCATCGGAGGGCGCTCTGGATTGGGCGTGAGCCGCCAGATCTTCTACGTTCAGTTGGGAAGCTTTGACACGCATAACAACCAGGCCCAGTTGCACGCCACTCTTCTGACCCAGCTCGGTCAGGCGCTTGAATACTTCGACGGACTCATGACCTCCGCCGGACTCGGAGATCAGGTGACCACCTTCACCGCGTCGGACTTCGGCAGGACTCTTACCTCCAATAGCAATGGCACCGACCATGGATGGGGAAGTCATCATTTTGTGGTTGGCGGAGCGGTCCAGGGACAAGACATCTATGGACCGTACCCTGTTGTCGGGGCAGATCAGGCAAACGATGTCGGTGCCGGACGTTTGATTCCCACCGTCTCGGTTGATCAGTACGCAGCGACGCTGGCGCGATGGTTCGGCTTGTCCGACAGCCAGATTCGACAGATCCTTCCAAACTTCGGGAACTTCGGTTCAAGTCCCTACCTGGGCTTCATGAGCTGAGGCCGCCAACCCCGGTCCGCTACTTCTGAAGAGTGCGGATGTAAGTCACGACCGAATTGATCTGATCGTCGCTCAGCTTGCCGGTAAATGCAGGCATCTTGTTCTTGCCGTTTTTCACAACAGGGATCAGGTCGCTATCGGGAGCATTCACAACGGTTGGGTCTTTCAAAGAAACGATCTTGGCGATTTTGCCTGCAGGAGTATTTCCTGCGCCGTCGGGCCCGTGGCACATTTGGCATTTCGCCTTGTACAGGTCTGCTCCGTTGCTTTGTGCAATGGCAGAAGAGATAAGAAATGCAACGGCGCAAATCGTCGCGAGGCCTCTGACGTTCGGTTTCACAATCAGCTCCTTTAGTGCTGGGTTCAATCGCGCACAGAGATGTGATGCAAGGGTTGTACTAGTCCTTGTACTTGAACAACTGCATGAATCCAAAGTCCATGTGAAGCTGCATGTGGCAGTGGAACAATGAATCGCCGGGATTATCCGCTACAAAATCCACTGCAACCGTGTCGAGCGGCATGATATTGATTACATCCTTTTTCAGTCCGCTCATCTTCTTGTCTCCGACCTGCACCACCTCGAAGCTGTGGCGGTGCAAATGCATCGGGTGCTGATCCCCACTCGAGTTTGTCATCAACAGCCGATAGCGCTTCCCCTGCTTCACCTGGATCGGGTCCACGTTGGGCCAGGATTTGCCATTGATTGCCCATGTGTCGAATTTGGAGTCACCCTTCGGCCCTTCGTCTGAAAAAGTCAGTGAGATGGTTTCATCTGGAGCTGGAGCGGACGTGCTCGAAGCGAACTGGGCATAGTCCCAGTCCGTTTGTATTGGGTCCTTCCACAATGGCGTGCCGCTCTTTCCCGCATATTCGACCACCACGCCAAGCCCCATTGCGCGGCCTTTCTCAAGAGTAGAGCCCAAAATCCAAACCCCGGGTGAGTTCATCTCCACAATTGCATCGATTCGTTCAGCGACAGCAAGAGACAGCGCGTCGACCGTTGTGGGATTGGGAACGGGATTTCCATCCATCGCGATGACCTTGAAACGATGGCCAGGCAACGCCAGGACCACGTTCTCGGTTGCACTCGCATTGAGAAAGTGCATGAGAACTCGCTGTCCAGCTTTGACGCGTATCGGTTCGCCTGCGCCCAGCCTATGCTGATTGATCGTCGCGTATTTGTATCCGACATCAGCGCCCGATGTCGAAGGCATATTTGCGGATTCAGCCTGCATCGTTTCCGCCATAGGGACGAAGGACGGTTCCCAATGATGAATCGCGAGGAATACCTCCTGGTCAAAGTGCCCGGGGGCCTCTTTCCCCTCCACAAGAAGGAAACCAAATTGCCCCGTATATGTACCCAGTTGCAGATTCGACCTCGCCCCGGCATGTGTGTGGTACCAGCGCGTTCCGGCAGGACGAGCCGAGAAGCTATAGCGCAAACGCCCGCCCGCGGGAATCATCGGAGAACCTTCCTCCATTGCGCCATCGTTGCGTGAATCGATAGTCAGACCATGCCAATGCACGATATCGGGATCATTCGACGCGTTCAGCACATCGATATTTGCGATTCTGTCCTCCCGAAGGCGCAATATTGGCCCTGGTACCTGCCCGTTATAGGCAACAGTCTTGATATGCACGCCCGGAGATATCTCCAGAGTGCAAGGTTCGATCTTCAGCGTGTAGTCGGCATGAGAAGCGCCAACGTGGGGCTTGGTCAGCGTCGTCGCTGCCCCTGGCCACTTCGCCTGCTCTGAGAGAAGCGAACACCAAAGTGGCTTTGCCAGAATCGAACTGGCACAGGCAATAAAGGTTCTTCGATTCATCGCGATCTCAGACATTCAGGGGATATTGCGGCTGAATCATACTAGCATTGGCGCTTGGGATCCGGTTCAGCATGCGCTCGCCGATCGGACAACTCGCTTTCGATTGATTGTCCTCTTCCGTCAGAATCACAGAAGATGGGCCGCCGCATCGATCGATCCAGACCGCGAACGCCGCTTGCAATGGGTTCCCGGCAAGAGTATAGGGATGTTATACGTCCGCTGAACGTGTTTCCCCTTAGTGCGGGCCAGCGTCCCCGAAACTGACAATAGTCCATAGAATACGGGTCATCCGAATTCCACAATTCGCCTCTCGAGGAGGTCCTCTATGGTCACGCTTCGTGTGAATGGAGTCGGGCACGAGGTCGAGGCGCCGAACGACACCCCACTGCTGTACGTTTTGCGCAACGATCTTCAACTTACCGGTCCTCAGTTCGGCTGTGGACTCGCACAGTGCGGGGCCTGCGCCATTCTGGTGGACGGGAAGGAAGTACGCTCATGTATCACCGCAGTTTCAGATGTCGCTGGCCGGGAGATCACGACGCTCGAGGGTCTGCCCGCCAGGTGGGCGAAGCAGAAGGGCCTGTCTGTCGAACAGGCGGGAAATACTCTTCATCCAGTCCAGCAAGCATGGATCGCTGAGCAGACTCCACAGTGTGGGTTTTGCCAGAACGGAATGATGATCAAAGCGACTGAACTGCTCGAGAGCAATCCCAGTCCGACAGTCGCGCAGATCAAAGAAGCCTACACCACAGCGGGTGTGTCGCCCTTTCTCTGCCGCTGTGGAACTTACACCGCCATCATTGAAGCCGTGCAACATGCGGCCACGATCATGGCGAAGGGGAGGTAAGCAATGGCAGCGAGGAGCGCACAGTCAGTGGATGTTTTCGGAGCGACGCTGTCACGCCGTGGCTTCATGATAGCGGGAGGCGCTCTCGTCGTGGGGGTCGGCCTGGCAGGAGCGAAAATCCTGAAAGACCATGGCGCCCGGACAGCCACATTGAAAAACTCGCTCGATCCCAGTCTGTCCAACTCCTGGATCGAGATTCACCCTGATAACACCATCCTGATTCGCACCGGAAAGCCCGACTTTGGCCAGGGCTCAACCTTCACAGCCTATAGGCAAATCGTGGCTGAGGAGTTGACTGTGCCATTCGAGGCGATCACCACGGTGATATCGGGAGATACCGATCGCACGCCGGATGGCAGCGGCGCCTTCGATTTCCTTGGCAGTGGAACACCGAACATCCGAAAGGCAGCGGCCTATACATATCAGGCCCTGCTCGATCTCGCCTCAGAGCATCTCAGCGTTCCGAAGGATAAACTTACCGTCAAGGACGGCGTCGTCACTGGTGGCGGCAAAAGCGCTTCGTACGGCGAACTCGTCAAGGGGCAGCAACTCAAACTCACCATTCCCGTGAAGGGGGACCTCACCAGCCTTTTTGGGTTGAGTGTAGAGGGCAATCCGCCGATGAAGCCTGTCAGCCAGTACACGGTGATTGGCAAATCCTTCCCGAACTCCATCATCGCCTCAAAGGTTGCCGCGAAGGTGACCTGGGCAACCGATGTGCGCCTGCCCGGCATGTTGCACGCTCGCGTGGTCCATCCGAAAACACTCGGCTCGACTCTCGTGTCTGCAGGCCAACTCGACAAGACCAGGTTCCCGAATTCGCAAGTCATTGTGAAGGGTAATCTCATCGGAGTCCTCTCACCAACTGAGTGGGAAGCGATCCAGGCAGCCGAACAGGTAGCCGACGGCACGAAATGGGCAGAGTGGAAGGGCCTTCCGGGCAGCACGAAGATCTACGAACATCTCCGCGAGAAAGCTGACTGGAGCAGCGCGCCCGTCGCGAAAGGCCGTCACAACAAGGGAAGTATCGGATCAGCGCTTCCATCGGCTCATAAGAAGCTCTCGGCTACGTACCAGCTGTCGTTTATGAAACACGCGCCAATTGGGCCGACGATGGCCGCTGCCGATGTCAAGGCTGATGGCACCGTGCACATTTATACGCATAACCAGAACCCGCAGGCACTTCGCGGTGAGATTGCGACGATGCTCCGCACAACAGCCGATCACGTGATCGTGCATTCATATCCCGGCCCGGGCCATTACGGACGATCCAACGGCGGAAACGCGGGCGCAGAAGACGAAGCGGTCATCCTGTCACAAGCTGTCGGCAGACCGGTGCGAGTTCAGTGGATGCGCAAAGATGATATGCAATGGTCCACGCAATCTCCGGCTTCCTTCTCCGATGTTCAGCTTGGAATCGATGAAAAAGGCAGGATGACTGCGTATCAAATCGACCACTATATGCCCGCCATGCAGGATGACAGACCCGTCGGAGCCATCATCGCGGGGCTGCCCACAATGCCGGCTCCCGATGTTACCTCCCCTCCCGTAGGTTCCACGGTCAATGACTTATCCGACCCATGGATTTACGCTCAGGTTCCCAATGTGACTGAATTCGGTCATGGCACATACCAGGTAGGACAAAAGGCCTCGCCACTGGCCGTTGGTCTCCGCGACCACAGCATGCGCACGCCGGGCCAGTTCCAGCAGAACTATCCGCGTGAGCTGGCTTTAAATGAGGCAGCGGCGCTTGCGGGCGCAGACGCCATCCAGTTTCGCATCGACCATGCAAGCGAAGAGCGGCTCATCGGTGTCCTGAAAGCAGCCCGTGATGCTTCAGCCTGGGATACGCGTCCCTCACCTCGTCCTGGTGCTGTATCCACGGGATCATCGGTCGTGCGAGGTCGTGGAGTTTCTGCGCTCTTCCGCGGTGGAAGCTACTGGGCCTGCGTTTGCCAGATTGCCGTTACTCCGGGTTCAGGCAAAATCGCGGTTGAGAAGTGCACAATTGCGGTCGATCCTGGAATTGTTGTGAATCCGGCACAGTTGAAGCGCCAGGTTGAGGGTGGTGCAGTCATGGGAGTTAGCCATGCACTGTTTGAAGAAGCCAAGTTTGATGAGAGTGGGATCACTCAGGATGATTGGCTTTCCTATCCCATCCTGACCATGGCAGACGTGCCTGAAATCAAGGTCGTGCTGATTCACAATCCAAAAGTCGGCAGTTACGGCGGAGGCTCGGAAGCAGCAAATGCCCTGGCGGCGCCGGCCATCGCAGCGGCCCTTCACGACGCAACTGGAAGGTTCATCCGCCGTCTCCCCTTGAAGGCTGATTATGTGCAGGCAATTTTGAAGGCGTAGCCGATGAATTAGGCTCCGCTCTTTGCGCTTCGAGAATGCTGGCTCACCATGCCGCCTTAATCACGGCGATCAATTCCTCGCGTGTGAGCGGAAGCGTATTCGCCTGCATGCTGCTCGCACGAGCAGCCTTCTCGACTACGCCCGGCAGATCGGCTTCGGTGATCCCCCAGACTCGCAAGGTAGGAACTTTCAGCTCGACACAGAGCGACTGAACCCAATGAATGCCGTCCTCTGCGGTTGCTTCGCTCCGGCCGGTGAGCAGGCGTGCGATGACGGTGTAGCGCTCCAGGGCTGGATGCTGCGGTGCTCGCGCGCGCAATGCAGCCACATTGGCAGTCATACCGTGTGGCAGTAGTGCTGCACAAAGGGCGCCATGAGGCGCGTTCCACCCCCCTCCGAGCGGCGACGCGAAGCCATGCACCACTCCGAGCCCGGCGTTCGCCAGCGCCAAGCCACCGAGCAAGCTCCCCAGCGCCATGTCGCGTCGTGCGTCTCGATCTGCGCCATCGTGATACGCGTGGCGGAGCGCACCGGCGACACGCCTGATCCCCTCGACGCAAAGTGCATCTGCCAATGGATTGGCGCGCACGCTGACGTACGGTTCGATGAGCTGCGTCAAGGCGTCGAGGCCAGTGTATGCGGTAACCGCGGGCGACAGCCCGTATGTCAGCTCGGGATCGACCACCGCAACTCGCGGCAGCATCATTGCGCTTCGCAAGCTCGCCTTGACGCCGTGCTCAGTCGATCCGAGTACGGCATTGCGAGTCACTTCGCTGCCGGTGCCGGCCGTGGTCGGTACCGCAATAAACGGCAGCGGCGGAACAGCAATGGCGCGCCCCTTTCCCACCACCTCGAGAAATTCGAGCGGCTCTCCGCCGTTTGTGGCAATCGCGGCAATCGCTTTGCCGGCGTCAATCGCGCTGCCCCCGCCAAGCGAGATCACCACGTCGCAGGCGGCCTCCCGTGCGCGTCGCGCGCCATCTCGCACCAGGTCAACGGTCGGCTCGCCGGGCACAGCAAAGGTCTCCGCCGAAAGCGCCGAGACAAGCGATGCGGCACGCTCTCCCGAGGCGCCCGTCACCACCAGCGGCTGGGCGCCGAACGTGCGAGCCAGTTCGGGAAGTGTGGCAGCCGTGCCTTCGCCGAAAACAATGCGCGTTGCGGTCGCAAATTCGAAGCGCATTGTTCTACCAGCCTTGGGGATCGGGGAAGACGGCGTTGAACTTCACGCTTTGGCGCGGCTCTGCCATCATCGGCGCAACAGCATCGCGCCACTTCGCGTAGTGAGCTGTCTCTTTGTGTGCGGCCGCCGCATCTGGCGTGCGGTAGACCTCGACGAGTATGAAACGCGTCGCATCGTCCTGCTGCTCGACCACGTCAAAGCGCACAATGCCGGGCTCTTGAACGCTCGCGCGCGCGTTCTCAATGGTAGCTTTTCGGAAATCCTCGACTGACTCCGCCTTGACGTGCACATGCACAAGCACGATAAGCATCGGACTAGCCTCCGGTCCTTATCCTACCGCCGCGTGGATCAATGGCAGCATTTGACTGTTGGTTCTATTAGCACTCAAGAGATGCTAGATGCGTCCCGCAGCCCGCAACTCCTCGATTTCCCCATCGCTGAAAACGCGTGAGCGAATGAGGAACCTTAACCCCTCGGGCCCGTCGAGCGAAAACATGCCGCCCCGTCCCGGCACCACATCGAGCGTCAGCTGAGTGTGTTTCCAATATTCGAACTGGCTCCTGCTCATATAGAACGGCTCGCCATCCACCTCTCCGAGCTTCACGTCGGAGTCGCCGATGATGAACTCGCCGCGCGGGTAGCACATCGGGGAGCTGCCGTCGCAGCAGCCCCCCGATTGGTGAAACATCAGCGGCCCATGTTTTTCCCGCAAGACACGGATAAGGTGAATCGCGAGATCAGTCGCATCGACCTGTTTCGGTACGTTCGCCATAAGCGACCCGGTCTAAAAGAAGCCCAGCTTCTTCGGGCTATAGCTGATCAGCATGTTCTTGGTTTGCTGATAGTGATCGAGCATCATGCTGTGCGTCTCGCGGCCGATACCCGATTGTTTGTATCCGCCAAAAGCCGCATGCGCAGGATATGCGTGATAGCAGTTCACCCACACGCGCCCGGCCTGAATTCCGCGCCCCAGGTGATACACGCGATTCGCATCACGCGTCCACAAACCGGCGCCCAATCCGTAGAGCGTATCGTTGGCGATTTCCAGCGCATCGGCTTCCGTTTTGAACGTCGTGACCGAGACGACCGGCCCGAAGATCTCCTCCTGGAAGATGCGCATCCGGTTGTGGCCCTTGAACACAGTAGGCTGCACGTAATACCCGCCTTCCAGTTCTCCTCCCAGATGCGCGCGCTCTCCTCCTGCTAACAGCTCTGCCCCTTCCTTGTGGCCGATGTCGATGTAGCTGAGAATCTTTTCCAGCTGCTCCGTCGACACCTGCGCGCCGATCATCGTGTCGCCCTCCAGCGGATTTGCCTGCTTGATCGCCGCCACACGCTTCAGCGCGCGCTCCATGAATTTGTCATAGATGCTCTCCTGGATCAGGGCCCGGCTGGGGCATGTACACACCTCGCCCTGGTTCAGCGCGAACATCACGAACCCCTCGACCGCCTTGTCGAAGAAGTCGTCGTCTTCGCGGCAAACGTCCTCAAAGAAGATGTTCGGCGACTTGCCGCCGAGTTCGAGCGTCACCGGGATCAGGTTCTGGCTGGCGTACTGCATGATCAACCGGCCTGTCGTCGTCTCGCCAGTGAATGCCACCTTTGCCACACGCGAGCTCGAAGCCAGGGGTTTGCCGGCCTCGAGTCCAAAGCCATTCACGATGTTGATCACGCCCGGTGGCAACAGGTCCGCGCAAAGCTCGGCCCATACAAGAATGCTTGCCGGTGTCTGTTCCGCAGGCTTGAGCACAACGCAATTTCCGGCCGCGAGGGCAGGCGCCAGTTTCCAGGTGGCCATCAGCAGCGGGAAGTTCCACGGGATGATCTGGCCCACCACGCCAAGCGGCTCATGGAAGTGATAAGCCACTGTGTCGTGATCGATCTCCGAAATTGTCCCTTCCTGCGCTCGTATGCAACCCGCAAAGTAGCGCCAGTGATCGATCGCGAGCGGCAGATCGGCGGCAGTCGTCTCGCGGATTGGCTTGCCGTTATCCCAGGTCTCCGCCAGTGCCAGAATGTCGAGATTGTCCTCCATCCTCTGTGCAATCTTGTTCATGAGGATGGCACGGTGAGTTGGGCTCGTATGCCCCCACGCCTCTCGTGCTGCGTGTGCCGCATCCAGGGCCCGCTCAATGTCCTGCGCGTTCGAGCGCGGAATTTCGCAGAATGTCTTGCCGGTGATCGGTGTTACGTTCTCAAAATACTGGCCGCTCGCGGGCTCTACCCACTTGCCACCAATGTAATTGCCATAACGGGGGCGGAAGCTCACTTTGTCGTTCAGCTTGCCCGGAATCGGTTCTGTTATTGTCGCCATCGAAGTTCCTCCAGGGGAAACACCGCGCAATTTTCAGCGGGGAATCGCGGAGCAAAAATCATACATCCGTTCATGAGGGTCTGGGCAGACTCCACCTCTAATGAATTGAAGCTAAACTGAACGGCGTTTAGGCCGGCAAGCGCTTTGGCAGAGAGTAGAGGGGTCGAGCGAGTAACCGGGCGGCTCAGGCCCTGACATCCAATCGCCGCCTATGAGTTGGCCTCAAGTGAAAACCAGAGTCGACCTCCAGATCGCGGGTCGAAGAACCAAAGCCAATCCCGTTTCAGAGAGATCTCCAGCGAAGGGTTCTAGGGGTAACATTCCGCAACTCGGGGAGATTCGCCATACCCAAGGTTTTGCTTATGAACAAGTTGGCTCAATGGCGGTGGACGGAGTCTTCTGCAAACCACCTTCCGGTCGAATTCCCTGTAAATGGCGAAACTTACAAGGAGAACCGTCACTCGGTCACAGGATCCCGACGTCAGGCCTCCTGCCCCCCATAAATCCAGGCCGCCTCTGGCCATTTGAGGCCCACTTTTCTTGCTGAACTCAACAGGAAGTCTTCACGTGGGATCAAAGACTGCCAGTTCTCGGATCAGGAGCACCTCGTGGGTCGCGATCTTGCCAGATGTGTGGGGGCAGGAATCGTGAACGATACCAGGGCTCGCGGTACTCACGATGATCAAATGCCGCCCAAGGTCTCGACACAGCGCCTGGACGGCTCGGCCGAGGCCGGTTACGAGAAGTGCCAGCCGGCACAGAATATCGGAGGGGACTCTCTCAGAATGTGCGTCGAAGCGTGGCGCTCCCTTCTTGCAGATCCAGTCGCTACGCACATTGGAACGTACATCTCCGGGAATCCGACTCGGGTTGGCGCGGCTCGTTCTCAGCGTGCACCCAACATCTCCTTGTACGCGCCTTCTCTAATCCATTAGGTTCCCCGTCTCGACGACCGAAATACCACCGAACGGTGTGCTACTTAAAGGGGGGTCTCGTTACTGATTTCAGTGCGCACCTTTCAAATGTCGCGGATGAGAAAATGAAGAACCGTAGGTGAACATGCCAAACCGCAAGTTACACTCATCTGCCGTCGTCAATATCGAGGACCTTCGTCGGCTGGCTCAGCGAAGGGTCCCGCGATCGGTGTTTGACTATCTCGACGGCGGCGCCGATGCCGAAATCACGTTGGCGGAAAACTGTCGCGCATTTCGCGAAGTGACATTCCGTCCTCGTAGTGCTGTTGCGGTCTACAACTGCAAGACCGCAGTGCGCGTGCTCGGCCACGAACTCGCCTTTCCCGCGATCCTTGCTCCCGTCAGCTATGGCCGCCTGATGCATCCGGGCGGCGAAATAGCGGTGGCCCGCGCAGCCGGAAAAGCAGGCATCGTCTACGCTGTCCCCACGATCTCCGGCCACAACATGGAGGACGTAAAGGGGGCCTCCACTGGTCCGCTCTGGTACCAGCTGTACCTGATTGGAGGACGCGCAGCGGCTGAAGGCGCAATCGACCGGGCGCGCCGTGCCGGCTACTCCGCTCTGGTGCTCACCGTCGATACTCCCCTAGCAGGCAAGCGCGAACGAGACCCGCGCAACGGCATGAAAGAGCTCCTGGGCTCTGCCCTGCTGCCAAAGGCGCGCTTTCTCCCCAACATTCTCGCCCATCCCCGTTGGCTGACGTCTTTTCTCCTCGATGGCGGCGTTCCCAAGCTAGGGAATGTTGTCATCCCTGGAAAGGGGCCGATGAATCTGGTCGATGTGGGCGCTGCACTCTCTCACGCGGGAGCGAGCTGGGAAGACCTGCGGTGGATACGCGAGATCTGGCCAGGCCCCATCGTGGCCAAGGGAGTGCTTACCGGCGACGATGCCCGACGCGCGGTGGATGAGGGTGCAGCCGCGGTGGTCGTGTCAAACCACGGTGGACGGCAGTTGGACTGCGTTTCTCCGTCGCTGCACGCGCTCCCCGAAATCGTGGCTGCCGTCGGTGGTCAAGTCGAAGTCCTGATGGACGGCGGCGTGCGCCGGGGTAGCGACATCGCCAAGGCGATATGCGTCGGCGCCCGCGCGGTCCTTATTGGACGTGCCTACGGTTATGGACTTGCCGCTGCAGGAGAAGCCGGCGTTGCTCGTGCAATCAAGATCCTGAAAGACGACCTCGATCTTACCCTCACCCTGCTCGGGTGCCCGTCGATCGACCATCTGGACGCATCGTATATCGGTTCCGCACAACGCAAATAAAACCGCCATTGCAGATAATTGAACCAGCCCCGGCGTAGTGCATGAATCGTTGCAGCGACCCGACCCCAGAATCTGCACGAAACTGAACATGATTGTCGGATTCGCGATGAGCGAACGCCTTATATGCTTATTTCACCGGCAGCGGCGGAAAGGGCCGCGGAAAGGGGTTTGCAGGAAATGTTTCATCAACTGCTGACGCCCGTGGCAGGAAGCTTGCTGTTCTCCTTCTTGGTCGGAGCGCTGCCCATTGCGACTGTGCTTGTCATGCTCGGCATTTTACGGCGACCCGCATGGCAATCCTCGCTTGGTGGGCTCGCGGTCGCCTTCGCGATCGCCATCTCTTTTTGGCGGATGCCTCCCGGCCTCGCATTGAACAGCGTCGTAGCCGGCGCTGTCTTCGCTGTCTGGCCCGTGATGTGGATCGTCTTCAACGCGCTACTACTCTTTAATATCACCGTCATTTCAGGCCGCTTTAACGCCTTGCGCAACTGGATTCTGGAGCATCTTCCCGACGACCGGCGCGTAGTGCTCGTTGTGGTCGGCTTTTGCTTTGGATGCCTGTTGGAAGGTGTAGCGGGCTTCGGTACGCCTGTGGCTATCAGCAGTGCGTTGCTGATCCTGGTTGGCTTTCCTGCCGTCGAAGCGTTGACTCTTACGCTTGTTTTCAACACAGCACCGGTTGCTTTTGGGGCCCTTGGCACACCGGTGACTGTGCTCGGACAAGTCACAGGCCTGCCGGCGGTCACCCTGGGCGCCATGATCGGTCGCCAACTTCCCTTCATCGCAATGCTGCTGCCGTTTTATGTCATTGCGATCTATGGAGGCATCCGTTCAGTGAAGAAGCTCTGGCCCGTGCTTCTGGTTGCTGGGGGCAGTTTTGCCATCGCGCAGTTCGTCTCATCCAACTATCTCGACTATTCCTTAACCGATGTGTTTTCGTCGATGGTTACACTGATTGCGACGTTGCTCTTTCTGCGGGTATGGTCGCCTGCCTACGATCCGGAATTTGCTGTGCAGCACGCAACGACCGGAGTACATGAGTCAAATGAGAGCGCAGCCACTGCGATACCGAATTGGCATGGCTGGATTCCGTGGGTCCTTCTCTCAGTTGTCGTGATCCTTTGGAACCATTTCAAGATGTCTGCCATCGGCCAGCATCCTATCCCCTGGCCAGGCCTGCACAATCAGATATTCATCTCGCTCTACAAAAAACCTTACGCCGCCATCTGGATATTCCAGCCCCTATCCACGGGGACTGCCATTCTTCTTGCCACAATCCTCACTGCCGCCTCGGTCGGCGTCGGGCCGGCAAAGCTCGCTGAAGCTATTGGCAAAACCTGGAAACAGAGCAGGCTGGCGATCTTGACCGTCGCGCTCATCATTGGTCTGGCCTATCTCATGAACTACTCCGGCCTGAATTACACGCTGGGATTAGGCGTTGCGTCGGTAGGACTCTTCTTCCCGCTGCTTTCGGTCTTTCTGGGTAGTATCGCCGTGTTTCTTTCAGGCAGCGATACGTCCGGCAATGCCCTATTTGGCAACCTGCAGGTAGTGGCCGCAAGTCAACTCGGACTGAGTCCCGTGCTCTTCGCAGCAACAAACTCTTCCGGGGGCGTCATGGGCAAGATGATCTCGCCGCAGAATATCGCGACCGGCGTCTCTGTCACGGACCTGAAAGGCCGGGAGGGCGTTATTCTCGCCAGGACCTTCAAGCACAGCATTGGCTTGACCCTTCTGTTGGGACTCTTGGTTGTACTCCAGCAATATGTCGTGCCCTGGATCATCCCGTAGGAACTGTTGACGAAGATTCAGAACAGCACGATCCAAATGGAAAATTATATCGCGCCGCAAGGGATTCCCTTAAAGCGCAAGTGGACAACGCGTTCAGGCCAAAGAGACGGGGCGCCGTGCATCAGGCGACTCCTTGTCTTTCTATTCATCCCTGAGCAGAATCAGCGGATCCGCTGCCAGCGCCCGCCGCGCCGGGATCCACGCCGCAACCATCCCCAGCACCAGCATGGTCACCGTGACTCCGCCCAGCACCAGGGGATCCTTCGGCGTCGCCTCGTACACGATGTAGGACAGCACCTTCGTCGCCATCAGTCCCAGAGCCAGACCGACCAACGACCCCGCTGCGAGCAGATTGAACGCGCGCCCCAGCGAAGCTCCCAGGATCTCCCGCCGCCCTGCGCCCAGCGCCACGCGAATGCCCAGCTCGCGCAGCCGCTTGCTTACGGTGTAGGACGCCATGCCGAAGATGCCTGTCACCGCCAGCATCGCGCCCAACAGCCCCAGCGCTCCCAGCGCTACCGTGGCCACGCGCGGCGCAAACAGCGCTCCTTCGAGTTCCTCCGGCCAAGGCCGCACGCCGAGGGGCAGGGCGGAGTCCACCCCATGGAGAACCTTCTGGATGGTTTCAGAGGCATCTCCCGGCGGGTGCGCGTACCGCACCACCATGAATGTCTCCGACGACGGGTACTGCTGGTACGAGAAGAACATCGCCGACTGCTGATCCTCCGTAATCGAACGATACTTACCGTCTTCCACCACCCCAACCACTTCAGCCCGTTGGTCACCCCAGTACTTGAAATGTCCGCCCAGCGCTTTTTGAACAGACCCGAAAACCTTGACCGCAAACTGCCGGTTGATGATCGCCACCTTCGGCGCTGTTTTGTTATCGCTAGGCTGGAAATCCCTGCCGGCAAGCAGCTTCGTTCCAGCCGCCTCAAGGTAGCCCGGCGAGATCCTGTAATTCATCGCATCCACAATGTAGTTGGTCGGTTTGAAATCCGTCGTCGTATCGGTGTAAACATACGAGTCGCCTCCGCCCAGATTCAGCGGCGGGCTGTTCACATAGCCCACCCGCTGCACTCCGGGCAGCGCCTCCAGCGCGTCCAGCATGCGTTTCTGCACCTGCGGGATCTGGTCGTCCTTGTACCCCGCCATGTGCATATCGCTTCCTATGAGCATCGTGTTCTGGGGCACGAATCCGAAACTCGCATGCAACGAGCGCACCATTCCGCGCACTGCTACCAGCGACGACGTGACCAGCACCGCACAGATGGCAATCTGCACGACGAGCATCACGTCACGGAACCCGAACCGCCTGGTACTCGTCCCGCCAGCCATTCCCGTGCGGATCATCTGCCATGGATCCACGCGCATGACCTGCCGCACCGGCACCATCCCGAACAGGAACCCGCTCCCCAGAGCCATTAGCAACCCCACCACGTACGTCCGCGCGTCGGGATTCACGGGAACGTTGATCGGCACATCGGGAATCGGCTGCCAAGCGCTGAGCACGTGCAATATGACCACCCCGCCGGCGAGGCCGATCGCGCCGCCGGCGAGTGCCACGATCACGGCCTCGGTAAGCAGTTGCCGCAGGATCATCCCCCGCTTGGATCCCAGCGCCAGCCGGAGCGCCACGTCCTTTGCCCGGTCCGCAGCCCGCGCCGCAAACAGGCTGCCGAGGTTTGCGCACGCCGCCAGCAGGATGAGCCCTGCGAGCAGCATGAGGGCCGCCATGAACGCTCTTGCCGGCTTCGCGAGCATGTCCCCGACCAGCCCCGGATGGGTCAGGCTGAACTTGATGCCGTCATCATCGCCTGGATACGTCTTTGCCAGCCACGACCCGATCGCGTTCAGGTCCGCCGAAGCCTCCACGGGCGTGACTCCCGGCTTCAGTCGGCCCACCACCATGGGCGAGTGGTTGCCGCGTTGATTCATCTCGTCGAATCCCATTACCTCCGGCTGATTCACAATCGGAATCCACAGCGCCGGCACGAAGAACAGCTCCGTCCCGCGAAAGTCCGGCTGCGCCACGCCGATGACCGTGAACGGGTGCTTGTTGATCTCTACCAGGCGCCCCACCACGTGTTTGTCGTCATGGAAATATGTGTGCCAGAACGCGTAGCTCAGCACCACGTAGGGCGCGCTGTTCTTCCCCTTCTCGTCGGAAGAATGGATGAACCGTCCAAGGAACGGCTGCACTCCCAATGCGTCAAAGTAGTTCCCGCTCACGAGGTACGGCCATGCCGTGGTGGGATTCTTTCCCGCGTCAATCCCCACCGGCCCCATGATTCGGAACAGGATCATGCTCTCGAACGTGCGGTTCCGGTCCCGCAGGTCGACGTAGTCCGGGTACGATTGCGACGGATATGAGAACCGCTGCACAGTGTACAGGCTTTCGGCATCCGGCAAGTTCACCGGCCGCAGCACCAGCGCATTCAGCACGCTGAACACTACCGCATTCGCGCCAATCCCCAGCGCTAGCGTCGCAATCGCCGTCAGCGTAAATCCCGGCGACTTCCCCAGCTTCCGCATCGCAAGTTTCACATCGCTGAACATGATGCTTATTTGTACGCGCTTGCCGCCTCCGGGGTTCCCGATCGGGGGATCCCGGTGGAAGTTTTGCAAGTCATTGAATTAGAGATAGTTCGCTCATGCTCTGATTCCCCGCACCGGAGCTTCCAGCAAGTTTCGTCACAGACTCCGCATCGTTGCGATACCTCTGAAGTGTTCAAGGGCAGGAATAAAGCTCCATGTGCTTGAGTCCGTCCCATATAGTTTTCTAGAACGATCCTTCGAAAGCTCAATAACTCATGTTCCTTGCCTTCCTTGGCGCCCTGACCATCCTCGTACTCATGGGGGCCATCCTCAGCAAGAGGATCTCGCCCATCGTCGCGCTGGTCTCCATCCCTGTACTCGCGTCTCTTTGTGGCGGCTTCGGCATGCAAACTGGAAAGTTCATGCTGGCAGGCATTGAAGCCATCTCTGGCGTTATCGGTATGTTCGTCTTTGCCATCCTTTTCTTTGGCATCATGACCGACGCAGGAATGTTGAAGCCTTTCATCGCGAGGCTGCTCCGGGTCATCGGCCGGAGACCTTCGCGTATTGTTCCCGGAACGGCACTGCTTGCACTGCTCGTGCATCTCGACGGTTCCGGAGCAGTGACGTTTCTCGTTACCATTCCCTCGTTGCTGCCGCTCTACGACGAACTCGGCATCGATCGCCGCATCCTTGCTTGCGTGGCTTCTATGGCGGCTGGAGTGAACTTCCTGCCCTGGACCGGTCCGACTCTCCGCGCATCCGCTGCACTCCACATCCCTGCCACCAGCATCTTCACTCCCATGATTGTTGTGCAGGTTGTTGGACTCGCTTTTGTCTTTGCAGCGTCCGTTATGCTCGGACTCCGCGAAGAACGCAGATTGAGCCTGCGGCCGAACCAGGCCAGCCCGGTCCAGGCGGTCGGCGATTCTGGTAACGAGCATCCTCGATTCTTCGTCAATGTGATTATCACCCTTGTCGTCCTGGGCGTCATGATCACCGGTAGAGTCGATCCAGTAATCGCCTTCATGCTCGGCACGGTCATCGCTCTCAGCTTGAATTTCCCGAGCCTCAAGGCGCAACAGGAGAGAATCATCGCGCATGCTCCCGCCGCAATTCTCATGGCGAGCATTCTCTTCGCAGCCGGTGCGTTTACCGGCATCATGAAGGGGACTGGAATGGTGAATGCGATGGCGTCCGTTGTCGTAGCCCGCCTTCCCCAGCATGGGCTTCGCCTGATTCCTCTGTGCCTCGGCATCGTTTCCATGCCCCTCAGCCTCTTCTTCGATCCCGATTCGTTCTACTTCGGCGTACTTCCTGTCCTCGCAAAGGCCGCCGCATCCGCGGGGTTGGCGCCGGCCACCGTAGCCCAAGCCGCACTGCTTGGTCTGCACACCACCGGATTTCCTGTCAGTCCGTTGACTCCCGCGACCTACCTGGTTGTAGGCCTGTCTGAAATCAGCCTCGCCCAGCACCAGCGGTATACGATCCCATTTCTTTTTGCCGCCTCGTTGCTGATGACACTCGCCGCCGTGACCTTGCGGATTATTCCCTTGTGAGAGCAGAGCTTGCCATGAAGACCATCAGAATTGGAGCCGGTGCTGGCTACTCGGGCGACAGAATCGACCCCGCAGTTGAACTCGCTGACAGAGGCTCGCTCTCCTATCTCGTTTTTGAGTGCCTTGCCGAGCGAACCATCGCCATTGCTCAAAAGGCACGCATGCTCGACCGCTCTGCGGGTTATGACCCGTTGCTCGAAGAACGCATGGAAGCCGTGCTTCCTCTCTGTGCCGCGCGGCGCATTCGGATCATCAGCAACATGGGCGCCGCGAATCCGAACGCAGCGGCCGAGAAAACCTGCGAGATTGCGCGCCGCCTGGGTATACGCGGTTTGCGAATCGCTGCGGTCTCCGGTGATGACGTCTTCGCCTTTCTGTGTGGTGGAAATACTCCTATCGAGGCCACAGAGGCGGCCTTGCCGCACGTTGACACCTGGCTCTCTGCCAATGCATATCTCGGAGTCCTGCCGCTTCTAGAGGCGCTTCAGAGCGACGCAGACGTGATCCTGACCGGCCGGGTGGCCGACCCCGCGCTCTTTCTTGCTCCACTGATTCACGAATTTGGATGGTCGCTGGACAATTGGAACATCCTCGGACAGGGAACGGTCATTGGTCACCTGCTCGAGTGTGCAGGCCAGCTTACTGGCGGCTACTTTGCCGATCCAGGCCACAAGGATGTTCCCAACCTCGCTCGCCTCGGCTTCCCAATTGCCGAAGTCAGCCTCGATGGCACTGCCATCCTCACCAAAGTCGAAGGATCGGGCGGTTTACTCAATCGCGCCACCTGCACGGAACAACTCCTTTACGAGATCCAGGATCCATCTGCCTATTTGACCCCCGATGTAGTCGCCGACTTCTCCAATGTCTCGTTCGAAGAACTCGGCCAGAATCTGGTACGCGTTTGCGGAGGCTCAGGCCGGATGCGACCCGCGACATTGAAGGTCTCCATCGGCTACCGCGATGGCTATATCGGCGAAGGGCAAATCTCCTACGCGGGACCCAATGCCCTTCCCCGCGCCGAACTTGCGCGAGCGATCCTCGCTGAACGTCTTGACCGCTTCCAATTCTCGGAATTGCGTTTTGATCTCATGGGCCTCAACTCCATCCACGGACCGCAACTGTCCAAGACCCCGCCCGTGCCTTACGAAATTCGGCTACGAGCCGCGGGCCGCGCCGCTTCGCTCGCGTCAGCCGCCTGGATTCCCCGTGAAGTCGAGGCGCTCTATACAAACGGTCCAGCCGGTGGCGGAGGTGCCTCCGGCACAACCCGGGAAATCATCGCTATCATCTCTGCCCTCATTCCGCGGGAATCGGTCTCCCATCAAATTCGAATCCTGGAGTCCTGAAGATGCTGCTTCATGAACTCGCTCACGCTCGCACCGGAGATAAGGGAAACATCGTGACCATCTCCCTGATTGCGTACCGCAACGAAGACTTCAGATTGCTCGAAGAAGGCGTCACTGCCGATCGCGTCGCAAAACACTTCGAATCACTCATCGACGCCCCGGTGCGGCGTTATAGTCTGCCGCAGCTATGCGCATTGAATTTCGTCCTTCATCGTCCGCTCTCCAGCAGCGTTACACGATCGCTCGCCCTTGATGCTCACGGCAAATGTCTCGGATTCGCTCTCCTGGGGCTGGAACTCTAGAGCAAAACCAGAGTTGGTATAGCCCGCGACGAGACTCCTGGAAGGTCGCCGCTCCCTGATGGTCGCGTCAACGAGGCTGTACAGCCCTGGATACTGTAACTCTGGTTTTGCCGCTCGTAGCCGTGGGAATGAGCCTGCTCCTGACCGATGCATTCTTCCTGAACGTGACGGCGGTTCCATTCACCGGCGGGAGGCGTGAGGAATCAAACCTGGCGTTTACAGTGCTCAAGTATTACTCATGCTTTCCAATGCTCATGGCCGTGTCCGTCGGATCTCAGTTTTGGATCGAGCGGAGCGGAAGGAACTTCGGGATCGCAGCGAGGGTAATTGTCGTGGCCCATCTTTGGCTACGCAAGCGTCATCGAGATGTTGTGCGGTTGCATTCCGAGCAGATCGAACTGGAAGAGGACGAGGAAGAGTTTCCGATGAGACTGGGGTTGCGGTATTGACACCGGAACCAACGGAGGAAGCCGAGCCGATGGTGTTCGAAGGTGACGCTCGATCGAACGATGACACAATCTCGCCAGAACGAAAGGGCGCCCTCCGATCAGGGAGGCATCGTTAGCCAACCGGAACGGCATCGCTGATCGGTAACTTCTGAAGGCTGTATCAACATTTCGAATGCGGAGCTCAGGAATACTCCATGACTTCCGTCAATGCTTCCTTCTTTTCCTGGCTGTGAGGGAAACGCTCGACTGTTCCAATCCACTGAATGCGCACTACTGTAATGTCGTCCTCCTGCCCGAACTCCTGCGCAGCAGCGGCAATCTCGACAGATGAGGAGTCCTTGAGAGCGAGTTCACTGAAGCGCACAAAGCCGAAAAGCTCGCGTTGTTCGTTCCGTGCCTCGACAATGCCATCTGTGAGCAAGATGAGCCGATCGCCCGGCTCCAGAAGTAGCGTGCTCTGCTCGATCGCGGCGTCTTCGACGATGCCTAGCGGAATGCTCCCAGCCACGGCCAGTTCGCTTCCATTCCGGAAAGGTGGAAGGTGACCGGCGTTCGCGATGTTTGTCTTGCCGTCGGCTGCGATGTGCAGCGCAAGGCACGTGGCAAACTGGCCCCTCACTTGTCCGCAAAGTCGCTCGTTGATGCCGCGCAGAACCTCGACGGGATCGCGAGTAAACTTGGCCAACGTGCGCACTGCGCCCACAATAAGCGAGACCAGCATCGCGGCGCGCAAACCTTTTCCGCTCACGTCGCCGATGATGGCCAGAACGGATCCGTCAGTTCCGGGAATGATCTGAAAAAAGTCGCCGCCCACTTGTTGCGAGGGCCGGTACTCGCTTTCCAGGGCGAAATTGGGGATGGATGGCATTTTCTCAGGGATGAGCACCTGTTGAACCTGGCGCGCCTGGTCGATTTCCTGTTTCCATTGCTCGCGTATGCGCTGTGAGTGAATGAACCGGCGCAATAGCAGCACGGTGACGATCGCCAGCGATAGAGTCGTCGCAATCTGACTGGCGCTTACGCTGTATCCAGAAACGAAAAACCAGATCGGCGCATGGAACAACTGAAATTCAAACTGGTACTGA
>Ga0335069_10003580_pt1 | contig 23339 bp, 20 predicted proteins | sample Lox_Sample_11_FD_206714 | JGI IMG/M metagenome (GOLD analysis project Ga0335069, IMG submission 206714) | Soil microbial communities from Loxahatchee National Wildlife Refuge, Florida, United States - Lox_Sample_1.1 | ecosystem: Environmental > Terrestrial > Soil > Wetlands | place: USA... | reverse complement strand
TTATCGATCACACGCCCATGGCGCGCTTCGGACAACCGGCCGATTTGTTCGGAGCCGTGCTGTGGCTGCTATCGCCCGCCTCCGCCTTTGTCACCGGCGTGGTTGTGCCTATCGACGGCGGATTTTCGGCGTATAGTGGAGTGTAAGTGGGAGTGGGGCGCGAGATGCCACGGGTGGTTGGGAGGTTGTGATGTCAGTAGTAGGCAAAGGTTCGGCTGACCGTTATCTGACCAGCGAGGAAATCGGCCAGGTCGTCGAGCAGGGGCTCGGCAAGCTGCCTTTTGACGGGAAGCGTGTCCTGGTAATTATCCCGGACGGCACGCGCACCATGCCGATGCCGCAGATGTTTGACCTGTTCGAAGCGCATCTCGCCCCGCGCGCCGCCGCGCTGGATTACCTTGTAGCACTCGGCACACACCCGATCATGAATGACGAGCACCTTGGCCGCTTGGTGGGAAGGCCGGTCAAGCAGGGCCAGTGCGGCAAGCATCACATCTTCAATCATCACTGGGAGAATCCCGACAATTTTGTGACTCTGGGGGTGATTTCCGCGGCCGAGGTCGCGGAAATCACCAGCGGGATGTTAGCCCAGGAAGTCCCCGTCCGGCTGAACAAACTGATCCTGGACTACGACCAGATACTTATTTGCGGGCCTGTCTTCCCACATGAAGTCGTCGGCTTCTCGGGCGGGACCAAATACTTTTATCCCGGGATCGCCGGACCCGAAATCATTAACTTAACGCACTGGTTCGGCGCCCTGATGACCAGCAATAAGGTCATCGGCTCCGGATACACGCCGGTGCGCGCCATCATCGATCGCGCGGCCAGCTTCATCCCTCGCCCGGCAGCCTGCTGCGCGTTAGTCGTGACCGGCCAGGGAACAGCAGGGATTTATATTGGCTCGCCCCAGGAAGCGTGGAAATCCGCGTCGGCGCTCTCTGCCCAGAAACACATCGTCTACGTCAAGAAACCATACAAGCGGGTCCTGGCCGTCATGCCTCGGCTCTACGACGACCTCTGGACCGGCGCCAAGGGCATGTACAAGATGGAGCCCGCTATCGCCGACGGCGGCGAAGTCGTCATCTTTGCACCCCACATCACCGAAATCAGCTACACGCACGGCAGGCTATTGGACGAAGTGGGGTACCACTGCCGGGACTACTTCCTGGCGCAATGGGATAAGTTCAAGGGATATCCCTGGGGCATCCTGGCGCACTCCACGCACGTTAAGGGCATGGGCGCTTACGACGCCTCCACCGGCAAAGAAACCCCACGCATCCAGGTCACGCTGGCGACGGGCATTCCCGCAGAGCGTTGCCGCCGCGTCAATCTCGGCTACCTCGACCCGGCCACGGTCAATCCGCGCGACTGGGAAGGACATGAAGACCAAGGAACGCTCGTTGTCCCGCACGCCGGTGAGATGCTCTATCGGGTGGGCTAACCAGCCGCCCCTGCCGTGTGATTCCATCACTGTCTGTATCAGGCAGCCCCTTCGTCCGCGGAAGGGCCATAAATAGCGGGCAGCGGGATGTCATTGAGCCGCAAGTAGACTCCGAGTTGGGCGCGATGGTGCACCATATGATTCATCACCATGGTCCGCAGAACCGCGGTCCTAGGAAGCGAGAAAAGCACCTTGCCTCCTTGCAGCAGGGTCCATGTCTTCAGCAAGTCGGCATCGGTGGCCTGGGCGAGTGCTGCCCGCGCGGCAGGGAGGTCCCGGTCGAAGATCTCGAGAATTTCCTTACGCGAATCGGCTTTAGGAGGCTGATAAGGCGGAGCGATGTCCAGCGATTCTTTCGCCAGGGTTTCCGTCATCCAATTTGGGAACAACGCCAGATGCAGCGCCAACCGGCGCAGGGTCATGGATTTCGCGTGCGGTTTCCAGTCAAATTTGTCGTCGGGAATGCGCGCCAGACACGTGCGCGTGTTTGCCATTTCCCGATCGAACTCCATCAACAAGGCTTCATTGAGTGCCATCAGCTCCTCCCGGCATGAGATTCTGGGCCAGTCGCCGGCCCGTGCGCTACGTAAGTGCGCAGGGATGGATAATAGGCGAACAAAAAACGAAAGTCAAGCCACCTGCAACAATCATGGTCCGGAACGATCCTTGAGGTTGCAGGTCAGGGTTTGGTCACCCCTGGAGGTGCTCGGCAAGCCAGACGATGTAGCGGCTGTTGCGTTTCCGCACTTCCGCCAGCAAATCCGCCGGCAGCTCGTCCAATTTCTCTTTGAAGAAGCGGTGATCGGCGCCGGGGGCGTGAAGGTCGCGGCTACCGACGAGGTTACCGAGCCAGAAGACCAGAAACAGGTTCCCATCCACGCGTCCACGTGCCGCGTCGCCCAGGGAGAATTTCCGCCCCAGCTTCACGTAACGCTCGGCAAGTTCGCTTTCTGCACCGAACGCTCCGGTGGCCGCAAACTGGTTGGCCCGGCCAACCATCCGCTCAAAAAGTTGGCGCCAGGGCGAGCCGGCCGGCTGCTCGGAAAGAACATCCAAGAGCTGCAATTGTAGTTCGCCGGAGATCTTGTAGTTCACGCGTCCGTGCGTGGCGCACCCGATGCACTCCAGCACGTCCGACTGCTTGCCACTGCCGGAGTGGATGCTCAGGGTAGCATCGAAGAACCTCGCCACGTCCGCGAGCAACTCCACCCGCGCGAAGAGCTCCGCAAGAGGCTTCGACTGATAATCCCGCATCACGGCCGGCACCAATTCCGGCCACATCTTATGGCGTGAGTATTCTCCCAGCCCCACGCCGTGCTCTGCGGTGGTTTCCAGTTTCACCGGGTAGGCCTGGCGCTTCTTGAATCCGAGATTGGGAGGAACCAACTGGGCCGCCCGTCCGCGCGCCTCAAGCCAGCGCATGTAAAAGAGCAGCTCTTTCGGAGTGGTCAGCGTGTCGGCTTCATCCAGGGAAGGCTCGAAATCGAAGCTGCTGTCGCGCTGGCCGGCCTTGGCGGCACGGATGCAATCAAAAAGCTCTTCGTTCAATTTGAGGCTGCGGCCGAATTTCACCGCCAAACGCAGGATTTCCTCGCGTGTGAAGGTGTAGGTGACAGTTCCAATCTTAAACGGCCTGGAGAACTCCGCCAGAACCCAGCGGCCATCTTCACCCGGTAAGAGCTGTTGGAACCGTTCTTCCACTGCCGGTGCGCTCCACGCCCGGGGATAGCGCAGGTCACTTTCGAGCTCAAACAAACGCGAGGTATCGGTTGTGAACTTTGTGAACCCTGCCGCGTGCCGGATCGCTTCTTTGACGGTCTCAATCGAACGAGCGATTTCCGTCTCGTTGGCGCCCGCCACAATGAAGTGGTCGGCCTCAGCCGTGTAGCCCGCGCGCCAGCCGGCACGGACGGCCGCCCAAAGGCCCGCGTGGTAGAGGTGACGAATGGAGACGCGCGTATGCCCTACGGCGACGGGGTCTTCACCGCCGCGCGCGGCTATAACGTCGTCGGTGGACATCTCACGGGTCGCCGAGAGTTGTACCGTCGACGCCCAATTCGTGCCGAACTCTTTGAGAATCGTGCCGTATGCAGCAAACGCCGCCGGCAGACTGATTTCCGGATGGCGATTGCCCGCGGCGATCGCAGGCAGCGCTCGTTGTGGCCGTGGCAAAAAGGCTGGAGCCACCTCCTCGGCGAACCTCCGCACCGTTTCCCTGTCGTCCGGCGAAAAAGCGTAGGTTCGAACGTCGGCTTGTTTGCCGTCGGGAAAAGTCAACCGTTCTTGCCGCAGGGGATTCTCGAAGCGTGGCGCCGCGCCGGCTTCCGCTGGGCTCACTTGCAGCAACAGCGATTGCACGCAACTGCCGGCAACAGCATCCGCCACCAGATAGAAACTCGCACCCGAAGACGGATCTTTCTCGAAGGAAGCAGGACACGGACGCAGGCTCGAATACGTCCGCGTCTTAAGCTCACCTGCTAACCAGTCGCGAGATTCATCGCTCGGACTTCCCTGCTCGGACGCCTTGAGCACAAGCTCTGCCAGCGCCCGCGCTTCTTCCACTTTGGGCTGCACTTCTCTCCCTTGAGGCATGAGCCGTCTCCAGTCTCTAAAGTCGCTGCCGGGTTTTCAGCGGCTTTCCCCCCCGGGGCGCCCAGGGTCACGCGCCGCGCGGCTATGCTATCAAGAAACCTCACGATGTTGGGGAAAACAAGAGGTTCTGCCCGCTTCAGTGTCTTTAGCAGCAAACAGGCCAGGCAGGAAGGGTTCTCAAATCCAGTCGAGGGCGCCACGCTTCCAAAGCCAGACGTAGCCGACGACCAGGATGCCCAGGAAAATCATCATCTCGACGAGGCCGAACAGGCCCAGGGCCTGAAATTGGACCGCCCAGGGATAAAGGAAAATCGTCTCCACGTCGAAGACCACAAAGAGAATGGCAACAACGTAAAAGCGCACGGTGTAACGCCCGCGAGCGTCGGATTCCGGGGTGATGCCGCACTCGTAAGGCATGACCTTTTCAGGCGTGGGGCGGAAAGGAGGACGGATGAACTTGCAGATCCACAGTGTCGCAACCGGGAAGATCGCGGCAATAACCGCAAAAATCACGATAGGGCCATACTGTTCAAGCATGCTCGCACGCACTCCTTGGCAGTCCCAGAATCATAGCACAGCGCATAAAGCGTGACGCGGAGATCTAATGCGCGGTTCGCCCCTGGATCAGATCAACAACGTGGGGTAGCAGGTCCAAAATGCTCTCGATCGACTCGGATGCCCCTCGTGGGCTGCCAGGGAGGTTAACGATGAGCTTGGCGTTGCGAACGCCCACGACGCCGCGTGACAGCACCGCACGGCGCGTCTTCTTTACACCCTCCGCCCGCATCAGCTCCGCCAGGCCCGGAATCTCTTTTTCGAGGACAGCGCGCGTCGCCTCGGGAGTGACATCGCGCGGACCCACGCCAGTCCCGCCTGAAGTCAGCACCACATCGCAGTCATCGGCGTCCGTCAGTTGCAGCAGCCTTTGCCGGATAAGACCCAGATCGTCAGGGAGTATCTCGAGGGAAGCGACCTGCCATCCGTGTGCTTCGAGTATCTTCTGAACTGCCGGACCGGACCGGTCTTCGCGTTCGCGCCGCGAAGCCGCGTCACTTAAGACCAGAATCTTGGCACGCAGTGATGACGGCATGGGATAAGAGTATCGAGTCCGGCCAGACTAACCGGCGTCACGATTCGCCTCATCAATAAGGCGCAAACCTTCCATCATCAAACCCTGAGTCGACATGGTCGTGGTGCGCTGCGGCGACTTCTTCTGAAAATCCAGTTCCCAGTCACCCTCCGACCATCCCAGAACCTTGAAAACCGCAGCGTTGCCGCTCAAGCTCCCGCAAACCGCATGGGTCACCTGGCCGTCCACGAAATAAAGCGTGCACTGTTCGGAGCCCGAGCGGAGGATCAGCGCGCACGTCTTGCGGCCCTGCTCTAAGGTCTGCATCCAGTCAATCAGGCCGATTCCCGCCAGCGGCCCCTTGACGCCGGCAGCGCCACCCTGCTTCTCCAGGCGCTGTTGCAGCAGCCGGGCAGTGATACGCCGCGCCTGCTGATAGAGGTCGCGCACAAAGAACGGCTTGACGAAATAGTCCTCCACACCCTCCACGACCATGCGCAGGCGCTCGTCAATCTCCTTCTGTGAAGCGAGAAAGATAAACGGAATATGCTGTGTCTCAGGGCGAGCCCGGAGCTTATCAAAAAGGGCGCGCCCATCCATGACCGGCATGGAGTAGTCTGAGATGATGAGGTCGGGCCTGGTTTCGATCGCCTTCATCAAAGCATCTGCGCCATCGCTGGCCGTGAGCAACTCACCACACCTTTCCAGGCTTTGACAGACCAGCTTTAGTATTGTCGGATTGTCATCGACAACCAGAATCCTGAGAGCGGACACCACTCGGCCAACCTTCTTCCTGCAAGTTCACGCGGTCCCACGGGCACTCAGCCGGCGCGCACGGTAAATGCCGCTTTTCCCTCCGCTCTTTTCCAAGAGGCGAAGGCCCGAAATTTCCATGCCACGATCCGCCGCCTTGCACATGTCGTAAACGGTCAGTGCGGCGACGGCCGCCGCGGTGAGCGCTTCCATTTCCACGCCCGTAGGGCCCTTCGAACGCACGGTGGCGGAAATCTCCACGCCATTTTTGCAGAAATTGGCCTGAACATCAACCTGGCTCAGCAGAAGCGGGTGGCAGAGCGGGATCAGGTCAGCCGTGCGCTTCGCGGCTGCGATCCCCGCGATGCGAGCGATTTCCAGAGGATCTCCCTTGGGGTTGCGCCGCGCGGCACGCAGGGCGGCTGGCCGCATCTTCACACGCACAGCCGCCACGGCCTGCCGTAGCGTGTCAGGCTTTTCGGAAACGTCCACCATGCGGACGCTCCCCGCGCGATCGTAATGAGTCAGTTCTTTCACCATGGATCTTTCAGCATCACCTCCGCCCAGTCGCCGTCCGTGAGCTGCGCTTGGCCGGGATGAACAACCAGAAAGCAGTTGGCCGCGGCCAGCGCCACGAGGTCGCCAGAGCCTTGCCAACCGACCGTACTCACGACAGCATCGCCGCCCCGGTGATCGAGACGAGCAGGGAGGAAGACGGTCAGATCACCCGTTTGCACCTTGGGGCTGGCCAGTCGCGCTCGCAGGAAAACCGGCGGCGAAAAAGACGCGCCGCCCAGCACAGCCAGTGCCGGCCGCACAAACAGGGCGAACGTCACCAACGTCGAAATGGGATTTCCGGGCAGTGCGAAGAAGAACCTTCCACTGGCCCGCCCGAAAGCGAGCGGTTTGCCCGGCCGCAGAGCAACGCCTTGAAAGAAGAAATCGGCGCCGAGGTCAGCGAGCACTTGCGCCGCAAAATCATATTTCCCCACGGAAATACCGCCACTCAGCACCAAGAGGTCTGCACTCAAGCCCTCCTGGATCAGCGTTCTAAGAGCTTCTGGCCGGTCCGGAGCGACGCCCAGAAGCCGCGGGATCCCTCCGGCGGCTGCGACCTGCGCCGCAAGAACCAAGGTATTGCTGTTACGAACCTGGAACCACTCAGGGCGCTGCTCCACGGGCACAATCTCGTCGCCTGTGGCGAGGATGGCCACGGCGGGCCGCGCGAAGACCGTCACTTGCGACTTTCCCACGGCAGCGAGCAAACCCAGTTCCCCCGCGCCGAGGCGTTTCCCTTTCTCGAGGATTCTTGCCCCCGTGGCAGCTTCGCTTCCCTGCCGAACCACGTTCTCGCCAGCGCTCACGGTTCTTCGAACTTGAATCTCGCCGCTGTGCGCCTCGGTGTGTTCGACCATGACGACCGCGTCGCAGCCCGCGGGCAACGGTGCCCCGGTCATGATCGAGACGCACTCACCCGCTGCCGCTGCACCCTCGAACGGCTGCCCGGCGCGCACCTCACCACGTAGGCGCAGCAGGGTGGGCACTCGACTCACATCGGCGGATCGGACAGCAAACCCGTCCCGAATGGAACGGTGAAACGGCGGGTAATCACGGTCAGCGGCGACATCCTTAGCCAGGACGCGGCCCAGCGATTCCGCAAGCGGCACGGTTTCAGCCATCAGGCTCAAACGTGCCGCCGCCAATTTCGCATTGACGATGCTGAGCGCCTGCTCGAAGGAGATCATTACACGGGCGTCCGCTATTCCAGGCCGGCGTCTCGCCTTGCCAATAGCTACATGCGGCGCACCAGCGAGTCATCCAACCAGACACACTGCTCACGTTCCGGCCCGGTAGAAACCATGATGACTTCTGCGCCGACCTCATCCGCGAGCACGCGCAGATAGTCGCGGGCCTTTGCTGGAAGCTGGGACACGTCGCGCGCACCGAAGGTCGCCTCGCACCAGCCAGGCACAGTACGGTAATGGACTTTAGCCTGTTCGAGACTCTCAATCTCCGGCGGAAAATCCTTGAAGCGCTTTCCCTTGTATTCGTACTCGACGCCCACCGGGATCTCAGCCAAGGGGTCGAGAATATCGAGCTTAGTAATCACGAGAGCGCTCAGACCATTCACGCGGGCGCTGTAGCGTGCGGCCGGGACATCGAACCATCCACAGCGGCGCGGGCGGCCGGTGACGGCTCCGTACTCGCCGCCACGCTCACGAATCTTCTCGCCTTCGGCGCCGAACGCTTCCGTGGGAAACGGTCCGCTGCCTACGCGTGTGGCGTAGGCTTTCGACACGCCAATGACAGCGTTGATGCGGGTGGGACCAACGCCGGTACCTGTGCAGGCACCGCCCGCCGTGGCACTGGAGGAAGTAACAAAGGGGTACGTCCCATGGTCGAGATCGAGCAGCGTTCCCTGCGCTCCCTCAAAGAGAACCCGCTTGCCGCGGTCCATTTCTACGTTCAGGAAAGAAGGAACATCGGCAAGGTAGGGCACGAGACCTTTCGCGATCTGGAAGTACTGGTCAGCCAGTTCCTCGCCGTTCAAGGCGCTCCCGCCGAACAGCGCCGTGGCGATGCGGTTCTTCTCCTTGACGACCTCCAGGCACTTTTCGCGGAACTTCGCGGCATCGCGCAGGTCACACGTCCGCAGGCCACGGCGGCCAGCCTTATCTTCGTAGGCCGGCCCGATGCCCTTGGCAGTTGTGCCGATCTTACCCAGGCCGCGAGCCTCTTCGGCCGCAACTTCGTGCGCGCGGTGGTAGGGCAGAATCAAATGGGCGCGGTCGCTGACCAGCAACCGGCTGCCGACACTGACGCCATTCTCTTCAACCTTCTGAATTTCCCGCAACAGGGACTCGGGATCAATCACGAGGCCATTTCCGATAACCGCGGTCTTGTCCGGCCGGACAATCCCCGTCGGAAGAAGCTGGAGGATGTACTTCTTGCCGTCCACCTTCACGGTGTGCCCGGCATTGGCCCCGCCTTGATAGCGCGCCACAACATCAAAGTGTGCCGCAAGGGCATCCACCACCTTTCCCTTGCCTTCATCTCCCCACTGAGCACCTACAACCACAGCGTTAGTTGACATATTCAGGTTCTGGCTTTCTGCAAAGTCTGGTAAATCCTGGCGTACTCCCGGGCCGAACTGGACCAGGAGAAGTCCTGTTTCATATCGTTCTGCACCACCCGCTCCCAATTTCTGGGAGCGGCGTAAACCTCAAGTGCCTTCTGTATCGTCGCCAGCAGAGCTTGCGGCGAGTACTCTTGAAACTTGAAGCCAGTCCCCAACCTGCCGTCGAAGGGGGTGATCGTGTCGTCCAGCCCTCCCGTGGCCCGCACAATGGGAACTGTGCCGTACTTCAAGCTGTAGATCTGGTTCAGCCCGCAAGGCTCGTACCGCGAGGGCATCAGGAACATGTCCGCGCCCGCTTCAATCTGGTGAGCCAACGTATTGTCGTAGGCAACCTTAACCAGAAACTTCTCGGGGTATTTCGCCGCCATACTGCGGAACAACTCTTCGTGAGCAGGTTCACCGGTACCCAGCGCCACGATGTACAGGTCAAGCGCCGCCAACTGTTCGGCGATGCTCGAGATCAGATCAAACCCTTTTTGGGACGCAAAGCGCGAGACAATCCCGATCACCGGCCGTTCCAGCATGGGAACGCGTACGCCCATCTTCTCGAGCAGGGCTTTCTTGCAGGCTTTCTTACCTTCCATGGCCGCTGGCCCGTAATTCGCAGCCAGGAGCTTGTCCGTCGCCGGGTCCCAGGCCTCATAGTCCACGCCATTCAGGATTCCCTGCAAGCGGTCCGCCCGAGAGCGCAGAACCCCTTCCAAACCGTAACCGAACTCAGGGGCCTGAATTTCTTCGGCGTATTTCCGGCTCACGGTGGTGATGAAATCTGAGAATATAATCCCACCCTTCAGCAAGTTAACCGTTCCGTAATACTCCAGGCCATCGATGGTGAAAAGGCCCGCGGGCAGCGAGATCTGCGGCAGCAGCTTCGGAGAGAAGAGTCCCTGGTAGCCCAGATTGTGGATCGTAAACACTACGGAAGTGAGGGCAAAATACGGGTCCTCACGGTAGAGATTGCGAAGGTAGACTGGCACCAGCGCCGACTGCCAATCATGGCAGTGAATAATATCGGGAGGGGTCGCGGCTCGCTTCAAGAACTCCAGCGCCGCCAGGGAAAAGGCCGCAAAGCGATGTGCGTTGTCGGGGTAGTCCTCACCCTTTTGTTGGTAAAGCCCATCGCGATCGAAGTACTCCGGGCAGTCTACAAGCCAAGTCTGCACATTGCTGGTGCGACCGCCGTCCTGGACAGCCGCGAACTTGAACCCCGTTCCGAGCGGTAAGGTCAGGCTACGGGCATCCGGAACCACAGGGCCGGGCTTGGTCATTCGGTACCGAGGGAGAATGACCTCCAGTTCATGGCCAAGAGCAGCAAGTGCCTTAGGCAGTGCACCTACCACATCCGCCAGTCCGCCGGTCTTCGAATACGGCACCCCTTCGGATGCAACGAAGACAATCTTCACACAGCCCGTCCTTTCCGCGCGGGAATTTACGCAAACTTTGTTACGTTAGAGGATGCCCTCAGCAAAGTCAAGAAGCGCCCATTACGGAGGCACCGCAGACACTCCTGTGATGTCTGCGCATCCGTAACAAGCGGTGTTCTGGCAATCGATGGCTCCGCTGGCTCAAGCCACCGCTTGTGCTTCAATTTCCACGAGCATTTCCGGATCGACCAGCCGAGCCACACCCACCAGCGTCGTAGCAGGGTGAATCTGCCCAAAGAACTCCGCGTGAGCCTTGGCAACTTCCTCCCAGCGGTCAATCTGGGTCAGGTAGATCCGAGTGCGGACCACGTTCTCAAGGCCCAAGCCCAGTCGTTGCAAGGCGCCTTCAATGTTGCGAATGGTCTGCACGGTTTGTGCATAGGCGTCGCCCGGGGCCAGCACTTTTCCGGAGGGATCCGTGCCCGTCGTACCCGAAACGTGCACGACATCGCCCACTTGCACGGCGCGCGCATAACCCACTTTGGCTTCCCAAGGGGTGCCGGAGAACGTCTTGTTCCGTTTTACTTTCATGTCGAACCTCCCATGTCAGCGTCGCAGCCCTCAGGAATCCGATCGAGGTTGCGTGGGCTTGCCCGCTTTCTCAAAATAGCGTTTATGCGCGCGGGCTGCCAAGGCCAAACGTCGACGGCGTCGGTCGAGCGCTTCGCGGTAACGGCGCTTTTCTTCCGCGGTGCGCGGAATCGCCGGGGGGACCTCCCGGGGTTTCCCGGCTTGGTCTACAGCCACGTAGGTAACAAAGGCCGAACTGGTCTGTTGTCTTTCGCCGGTCAGGTACTCTTCCCGATAAACCCGGACCTCGACTTCCAGGGAGGTTCTGAAAGCGCGGGTAATGCGGGCGCACAAGATCACCAGTTCACCCACGCGAATCGGGTAAAGGAAATCCAGGTTGTCCACCGCCACCGTGACCACCTGGGAACGGCAGTGCCGATGGGCGGCAATCGCTCCGGCAATATCAATCAAATGCATCACCCTGCCGCCGAGAAGGTTGCCCAGCACGTTGGCATCATTGGGGAGCACCACCTCTATCATCTCCACTGTGGAATCGGCAACAGGCTTACCTTTCAGTTTTGGCATCGCTCGGAACCTTCAGAATGAGATCGTACGGCACGGCAACAGGCCGCTTGGCGATTCATCAATCCAACGGAGTGAGGACCTGTGTGTGGCGCCTCGACGCAGTCAGACTCCCCGCGCGAAGCGGGTGACGTGAACGGCAGACCCCACGGCGAAAATGCCACCTGATTGAAAAGTTTTGCCTTACATGGTCCGCCCGCCTATACTAAGCGAGCCTGAAGGACGATGCAACCGGATTCGGCGCGGGGCAGTGTCTCAGCATGGCATTCGTAGCGTCGTCTACGGCCGCCGGCCGGCGCTCCTAGAGCGCCGCCACAACAAACTGGGACCCTCTCCGGCAGGAGGCAGCGTCCGCTTCAGGGAGTGGGCCAGGTCATAGCGCCAGAGCAAGGTTTCGGTGCGCTCTGCGTTGCGCCCACGTCGCCACTGTGCGCACGGCCCAGCGCTGCTCGCTGGGTGGACGGGAGGAAGAAACCGGTCATGCCCCCCGAAACAGAAAAGACTCGGCGCGAGGTTCTGGAAGAAGCGCTGCAGGAAAATCCCGACAACACATTTGCGCGTTACGGACTGGCGATGGAGCTGGCGAAAAGTGAACCGGCGGCCGCCTGGCGACACTTCGAATACCTGTTGCTCAACCACCCCGAGTATTCCGCGACTTACTACCAGGCGGCGATGTTCCTGATCAGCCAAGGGCGTCCCGAACAAGCACGCAAGGTGCTGGCGGCCGGTGTGGAAGTGACGGGCCGGCAAGGAAAACAGCATGCTCAGCATGAACTTCAGGCAGTCTTGGATGGACTGGGCAGCAGGCCGTAGCGGCGTCTGACCGCGCCCTTCAAATTTCAATCCCGAGACAGCAATATGTGGAGCTGGGCCGGCGTGGTAGCGGCAGGAATCCTCAACGGGAGCTTTGCGGTTCCGCTGAAGACGGCTCGGGTCTGGAAGTTCAACCACATTTGGATGCTGCATTCGCTTCTGGCGATGGCGGTGTTGCCCTGGACCTTTGCCTGGCTGGTGGTCCCTCAAACGCGTGATATTTTGGGCACCGTCCCCCTTCGTGGATGGCTGGGATTGGCCGGCTGGGGACTGCTCTTCGGCGTAGGCTCGCTGCTCTATGGAGTGGCGGTCGATCTATTGGGCATCGCGCTGGGTTTCGCCATTCAGCTCGGCCTCTCCATCGTGCTAGGGGCGTTGCTGCCGCTCATTTGGGCCGGAGCCTTCCGGCTGCGCTCGTACGCGGACACTTGTTTCGTAGCCGGCTTGGCCGTCATGGTGGCCGGTGTGGCCCTTTGCGCCCAGGCTGGCAGCGCAGGTAAGACAGTTCCAGGGGCAACCGGTGGGCGCTTCCGCAAAGGGCTTGTCGTGGCGCTGGCGGGAGGTGTGCTGGCGCCCACCCTCAATTTCGGAATTCAGTACGGCACCGCGCTCCTCAAGACTGGTGGTAACGATACCGGCGAAGGAGGTTTTCCCGTCCGCATTTACCTCGCTTGGGCGGTGTTTCTTTCAGCTTCTGCGGTACTGCAAGCAGGAGCCTGCTGGTGGCGTGTGCGTCGTGCCCAACAGGCCGGCGTCTTCCGCCAGCCAGGTGCCGGACGGGACGCCGCCCAAGTGCTCGTGATGAGCTCCTTGTGGATCACGAGCGTGTTCCTCTACGGGAGAAGCGCCTTCGGCCTGGGACGGTTGGGAAACAGCTTCGGTTGGCCCATCTTCATTGCCCTGATCATCCTCGCCTCAAACACCTGGGGTGCGATTCTAGGTGAATGGAAGGGAGCCTCCCGGAAGCGCGTCTGGCAGATGTTGGCGGGGTCCAGCGTGCTAGTTCTGGCAGCGTTCCTGATCGCTCAGGGGAAGCGGGGCTGAACGTGGCGAAGGCTGCGGGATCCAAAACCAGATGCTATCCCAGCAAAGCCCATGCCCAATGGCCCGCCAACAAGGTATAATTGGGTTTTCGCACATGAACTTCCCTCAGGGCGTCATCACCTCAGACGAGTACACGCGAGAAAAGCAGGCGGTCGCCATGACCTCCGTCCTGGCGGCGGTGCTGCTGACTACGCTCAAGGTCGTGGTGGGCTTCGTGACGGGCAGTCTGGGCATTCTCTCCGAGGCGGCACACTCGGGCCTAGACCTGGTGGCAGCGGTGGTGACGTACCTTTCCGTGCGAGTCTCGGATAAGCCCGCCGACCCGGAACATCCGTTCGGGCACGGCAAGGTGGAGCACCTCTCCGCCTTCATTGAAACCGGCTTGCTCTTTCTCACCTGTGCCTGGATTGTCTGGGAGGCAGGACGGCGACTCTTCTTTCACGCCGTGCACGTCGAGTCCTCACTCTGGGCTTTTGCGGTGATGTTCACTTCCGTTACGATCGACACCCTGCGGTCGCGGGCACTGTTCCGCGTGGCCCGCAAGTACAACAGCCAAGCACTGGAAGCCGACGCCCTGCACTTCTCCACAGACGTCTACAGTTCCACCGTGGTGATCCTGGGATTGATCCTGGTTTATGTGGCCGACCAGCGAAACCTTGCCTGGCTGCGCAGGGCCGATCCCCTGGCAGCGCTGGCAGTGGCAGGAATCGTGGTTTACATCAGCTTGCGCCTGGGGAAAAGGACCGTAGACGCGCTGGTAGATGCCGCGCCTTCCGGCACGAGCACACAAATCGCCCAGGCCGTGTCCCAGGTGCCCGGCGTGCTGAGTCTCGACCGAATCCGTACGCGCCAGAGCGGTAGCCGCCTGTTTGTGGATCTACGGCTGACTCTGGCCAGCAACATCTCGCTGGAGCACGCGCATTCCGTAGCCGATGTCGTTGAGACCAAGGTCCATCACCTGTTTCCCAATGCCGACGTGATGATCCTAACGACTCCCCAGGAACCTTCCGCAGGTGACTTGGTGGCCAGGATTCGCTCCGTGGCGCACCGTGGCAACTTCCTGGTCCATGAGGTAAACGCGTATGAGGCACAAGGCCGCGTCCATGCTTACCTGGATCTGGAGGTCGATCCGCAGTTAACCCTCGCGGAGGCTCACGACCGCGCTACTCAACTCGAAGCCGAAATCAAAAAGAATGTGCCGGCAGTCCGGGAAGTAACCATACACCTGGAACCGCTACGCGTGGGAGTGGAACCCGGCAAGGAATTCCGCCTAGACCGCCAGGCCGTGGAGCACGAATTGGAGCAGTTGGCGCAGGCGACCGAGGGAGTCTTGAAGTGTCACTCGGTGGAAGCCCACCAAGTGGGAGGCAGTGTCGTCGTTCGGCTGCATTGCACGCTAGCCGCTGACTTGCCCATCGCGCTGGTGCACGACATCACAGAAATGGTGGAATTCAAATTCCGGCAGGCCTTCCCCCAAATCTCGAAGATCAGCATCCACGCTGAACCGCAAGAGCGTACCTAAAAGCAACTTGCCCCAGTACATCGGCTCGGGCGCTTGGGATTGGGCAACACTACGCCCCGGGCGTCCCCAGGGCGCAGTGCGAGACATCAGGAAGGCACTTCAACGTATTGGGAGATACTACTTCGGCTTTGCCGTACCGGCCGGAGGAGTCGCGGGCTTGCTACCCGTCCCAGTCCGAGCGCCGGGTGCCGCGGGAGTCGCGGCCGGCGCTGAACCGGCATCGGCCACCGGGTTCGCGGCATCGTAGCGCTTCACGATTTCCTTGGTAATATCGATTTCCGGAGAAGCGTAGTAGACCGGGATCTGGGCGTCGTCCACAACCAGGGAGAAGCCCGCCTGCTGGGCGTATTGTGCAATAATCTGAACCATCTTTTGCCCAATGCGGCGGATCGCTTCGTCTCGATCGGTGCCGAAGTCAGCCTGGGCATCTTCGGTCGAGCGCTTCAGGATCTTCTGCTTGTCTTCCAGGTCACGGTTGAGGCGGCGCTGCTCCTCCTCGCTGAGCGTAGCGGCCTGCTTCGTCAACTGATCGTTGATGGCCTGGATTTCCTGCTGCAGACGCTGCAGTTCCTGCTGACGGGGTTGGTACTTCTTCGACAAGTCGGCAAAGGCCTTCTTGCCCTCTCCCGTGCTGCCGATCGCTTCCTGAATGTTAATCACCCCGATCTTGCTCGAGGTGCCTGCCGGAGTCTGGGCGTGTGTGGCAAGGGGAATCGCCAGGGCCGCCAGCAGGGCGGTAGATGCAATCAATCGGTTCTTCATTCAAACTCCTTTAGATGGTGTCCGGAATAAAAGCCTGCATTTTACCCTAATTTCCCCGTATCTAGAACGTGCGCTCCACGGTGAATCCCACTCGGCCCTTGCGCTCTCGGATTTGGAAAGGTGCGAAATAACGCAGGGCATCGACATAGGTTGCAGGGTTCGGAAACATCGATTCGGGGGGCAGATTCTGGGGCGGGGTGATAGTGCTGTTCAAACGCGCCAAATTGTAGCCGTAAAAGAGATGGAATGGCGCGTTAATCATCGGCAGGATCACCTGCAGGTCAATCCCCGACGAAACACGCGGCGTGTAGTTGGTGACGCCAACCGTCTTGAGCTCAGAAGGAACCGGGAACCAGGGAAACTGGCTCGTAAGAGAACTCAAGGAACTGGTCTGAAGCTTAAGCTGGCTGGGCCACAGGGCCATATTCATGCCGCCGTCAACAAACCAGGAGGCTGTCACCGGGCCGGCGATGGGGACCTGGTACTGGAAGTTCCCGATGACCTCCGTGTCACCACCCGGGAAGATCGGCGAGTAGATCGGGAAGGTCGTCGCCGACCCGCACGCACCCGTGGGCTGGCCATTCGCCCCAACCGCGATGATCTGGTTGCCGGCATTGTCGCGGTTGCACACTGAGCCCGTGGTCGGATAGAAGGCAATGGGGCTGACCGTGCGGATATCAAAACCACGCACGTCCATCTCGCCGCCAATATAGAAGCGCGAGAAGGGCGGCACCACGCGGCCGCCGTAACCCGTCACGGTGGAAGCCAGCAGGCGCATACCAATCGAGGTCGGCTTGTCGGACCGCACGTGTTGAACCGGACGGTAATACTTGGCCTCAATCACAGGCCGGATGGTATTTACATTTCCGCCGATGGCGCTACCCGAAAATGCAATCGCCGCATAGAGGTACTTTCCACGCGAGGGGTACCACACGCTGTTGATCGTATTGTAAAGATAGGTCGGCATGATGGAACTGGAGATGATCCCACTCAACGCGTTAGGACCCGTCAGGCCACTGAAGTTAATGGCCTGGAAGTATGCTTGCGACGCGGTACTGAAGGCCTCCAAGCTATTTCGCGAAAAGCTGTAGGTCAAGCCCAAGCGTGCGAAGCTACGCCGCAAGGGGTAGCTGGCAAAAACCGTGAAGCCGTCGGAATTCTGCGTGAAGTTCTGCCCATAGTATTGGCTATAGGCAGACTGAGCCAGAAGATTGGGGTTGATGCCGGAATAGATCGCCAACTGACGGATCTGGTTGTAATTGTAATCGCTCTTGAACACCGTAAAGCCGGCTGTAATGGGACGGTCGAAAATGTACGGCTCGGTAAATCCGAATGAATAGAGCTTCTGGAAAGTCCCCCATTGAAACTGCAAGCTCAACGTGGCGCCCAAGCCCATGAAGTTGTTGGTGGCGTAATTGAGGCCCACGAAATTTCCCGCCAAGCCGCTGAGGCCGCCTGAGAAACCGATGGAGTTCTTCCCCTTCTCTTTCACCTTAAGCAGAATGTCCACCGTGCTGTCTTTGGCGTTCTGCTTGATTTCGTAATCCTCTTTCTTGACCTCGTCAAAGAACCCCAACTGGTTCACACGCAACACGCTCAAATCCCAATAGTTGGAATTGAAGATGCTGCCTTCCTCCTCCAACAACTCACGGCGAATGACCTTGTCACGTGTCTTCGTGTTTCCTGAAAACTGGATGCGGTGAACGGTGAACTGCTTGTCTTCTTCGAAGTCCAAGGCCAGGTTGATCAACTTCCGCTTATTGTCGGGCTCGATATCCGGCGAAGCCGTGAAGTTGATGTAGCCCCATTGCCCGTAAAGCTTCGTGTAGTTCTCGATGGCCTTCCGCACCTTGGAAAGAGCGAAGACATCGCCGGGCTTGAGTTGCAGGACAGGCGCCAACTGTTCCTGCTTGAAAAGCTTGTTACCGCGAATCACGAACCGGCCCAACTTGTACTGCACGCCCTCTTCAATGGGAATCTTCACGTCCACGCGCTTGCCCCGCCCCCAACTCCAGAAGAAAAACGGCCACCGGTTCCCGGTATCAACCATCTTGGTGGTGGGTTCTTTGGGGAGAGCATAAAAATAGCCGTGGTCCCGGTAGAGGTCGCGGAGATTTTCGAGGTCAGCGTAGATGCGGTCCTTATCGTACGTCTTGTGGAACCAATAGAACCAAGGCGGCAGACCACTGGGGCGAGAGTACTTCATGGCACGCTCGAGTTGCATCCTCGTGAACACGGTGTTGCCATCGAACTCCACATTCCCGACTTTCACCTTCGGACCTTCCACCACGATGAAAGTCAGCGCCACCGAGTTCGGGGGAATATTGCGAGTCCGGTGGCGCACCGTCGCGAACATCTTGCCATGCGCCGATAACAAACCTTGCAGCACAACCTCCGCGTGTCTAACGACGACCGGATCGTACTGCGATTGGATGGACAATCCCACTTTCTGCTTCTTGAATTCGTCCAGCACGTCGGACTGCTGCACAGTACTCAAGCCCTTGTAGTCAATGCTACGGACGAGTTTCTTCTCACGCACATAAAATGTCAGGATCTTGTTGCCGTTGGGAGCGTCCGCCACTTCCAGCCGGATGTCATCGAGCATGCCGGTGTTCCATAACGACATAAAGTCGCGTTCCAGGGCGGCTTCGTCGTAGACATCGCCAGCTTTGGAATAGACGCGCGCCCGAAGGGTAGCCGCGGGAACCCGGCGGTTGCCACGGAACATGATCGACTCAATGGTGGGTCTGTGAGCTTCTTCGGGCGGCTGCGCCGGGGCCGTAGGGGTTTCGAGCTTCTGCCCGGGCTGCGGAGCCTGCGGGGTCTCCAACTGCGGTTTGCCCGACGGCTGTTGTTGCTGAGCCGGCGGCGCTTCCGGAGTCTCCAACCTAAGCTGGCCCGGTGCGGGCTCCTCCGCATTCTTCTCCCCGGGCTTTTCTTTCTTCTCCGGGGCAGCGGGAGGATTCTGGGATTGTTGGTCCGCGGGGGGATTCTGCACCCCCGCGAAGAGTGGTGATGCCAGGACCGCCGCCAGGACAAAGACACTCCACATGCCGTGTCGCAATCGAGGTCCAGGCACACTCAAGCTAGTCTGCTTCAACAGAACGCGTTCCCCCTCGTTCTCTGGAAAACTAAGACAGTCCGATGCCGGGTGTGCTTCAGAAGTTGGCCGGAAATTTCTTAAAGTTCCTTCCCGCTCCCTGGCAACTTGCTGCCGAAAGGGAGCCGGGCGGGTGGTTTGTCCGCTGGGCAGCCGGGAAAACCGTAACGACTCGCCCTATTGGGAAAGCGGTGTGGCACCGACCAGTTTGTCGTTCACCGAACGATAGTACAATCCCTCGTTCTCGACGATAACTTCCAAGACCGCCGGAGGGTGAATTTCACCCTGGATTAAAGCCTCCGAAAGCGGATCTTCAACATATTTCTGCAAAGCACGACGCAAAGGCCGAGCTCCGTACGAGCGATCGCCGCAAGTTTTCTCCATGATCCACTTGGCGGCCTCCCGAGTCAGCGTGAGCGAAATATTCTTTTGCACCAGATTCTGGTTCATTTGCCCAACCAGCAGATCAAGGATCTGGATCAGGTCAGTATCCGTCAGGGCGTTGAACACGATGGTCTCATCGAGGCGGTTCAGGAATTCCGGGTTGAAGAGCCGCTTCACCTCGCTCATCACCAACTCTTCGGCCCGCTTTTCCGTGGCACCCTCCACCGCGGACTGGAAACCCAAGTGCGAGCGGCGTTCCAGATAGCGGGCGCCGATGTTGGAGGTCATGATGATCAGGGCGTTCTTGAAATCAACCGTATTCCCTAACCCGTCGCTCAACTGCCCGTCTTCGAAAACTTGCAGGAGAATGTTAAACACATCCGGGTGGGCTTTTTCAATCTCATCTAACAAAATTACGGAATAAGGCGCCCGGCGCACTCGCTCGGTAAGCTGTCCGCCCTCCTCATAACCCACGTAACCGGGGGGGGAGCCGATCAGCTTCGAGACCGAGTGCTTCTCCATGAATTCCGACATGTCGAAGCGGACCAGCGCACGCTCGGAGCCGAACAGGAAAGCCGCCAGCGACCGTGCCATTTCCGTCTTGCCCACTCCGGTTGGCCCCAGGAAAAGGAATGAGCCCACGGGCCGCCCCGGAAGCTTCAATCCCGCCCGGGAGCGGCGGATGGCGCGCGCCAGGGCGGAAATCGCCTGATCCTGGCTGATGATGCGCTTGTGCAGCTCTTCCTCGATGCGGAGCAACTTGGAGCTTTCCTCTTCCTTAATGGCAGTGACGGGAACCCCGGTCCAGCGCGACACCACTTCTTCAATGTCCTCGCGCGTCACGACGCCCATGGCGGTGTCGTCGATGTTATATTTCTCGCGCAGCAGCCGCAGGTTCTCCCGTTCCTTGCGCTCCTCATCCGAGTAGAAACGCGCCTTTTCGAATTCGTGGTTGGCGATGGCGTTCTCCATGCGATGTACCACGAACTTGATGCGCTTCTGCACGTCGATCATTTCTTCCGGCAACGAACTCTGCCGCAATTTCACGCGGGCGCCGGCTTCATCGATCAGATCCACAGCCTTATCGGGCAGGAAGCGGTCCGGAATGTAACGGTTGGACTGATACACCGCGCTGTTCAAAGACTCATCGGTGTAAGTGACAGCGTGGAACTTTTCGTAACGGTCCTTGATGCCGAAAAGGATTTTTGTGCCTTCCGCTTCCGAGGGCGGCGGAACCTTCACAGCCTGAAAGCGCCGTTCGAGCGACCGATCCTTTTCGATGGACTTGCGGTACTCAGCCGGTGTCGTGGCGCCGATGCACTGGATCTCGCCGCGTGACAGCGCCGGTTTCAGGATGTTGGCAGCGTCCAGCGACCCCTCGGCCGACCCCGCACCTACCAGCGTGTGGAGTTCGTCGATGAAGATAATGGAGCTTTGGGATTCCATCAGCTCTTTCATGATGGTCTTCAGGCGCTCTTCAAACTGGCCGCGGTACTTCGTCCCTGCAACAATCAGCGACAGATCCAAAGCCAGGATCCGTTTATCGGCGAGGAAGGAAGGCACGTCGCCATCGGCAATGCGTTGCGCCAGCCCTTCCACGATGGCCGTCTTGCCCACGCCCGGCTCGCCGATCAGCACGGGGTTGTTTTTGGTCCGGCGGCAGAGGATCTGCACCACCCGCTCGAGCTCAGCTTCGCGCCCAATCAGTGGGTCGAGTTGGTTCTCCATGGCCGCCTGCGTCAGGTCGCGGCTGAACTCGCCGAGCAGCGAAGTCTCTTTGGGACGGCTGGGCGCAGCCTTCTCACTCTGGACGCGGCTCATCTCTTCGCGCAGGGCTGAAAGCCGAAGACCACGCTCGTGCAGGATTTCCGCTGCAAACGACTTGTCTTCCCGCAGCAGACCCAGCAACAGGTGCTCCGTGCCGATATGTTTGTGGGTCAGGCGTTCGGCCTCCTCCGCAGCATAAGCCAGCACGCGCTTGCACTCCTGGCTCAGAGGCAGGTCAACGGAGGTGGAAACCTTCTCGCGGATCGGCGTCCGCCCTTCGATCTGTTTGCGAATGGACTCGATGGAGGCGTGCGAGCGGAGAAACCGATTGGTAAGGGCTTTGTCCTCGCGCAGTAACCCCAGAAGCAGGTGCTCCGTCTCAATGTAGGGGCTGCCAAACTGGCTGGCTTCGTAACGCGCAAAGAAGATCACGCGCCGGGCTTTTTCGGTGTACCTCTCGAACATAGCTCCTCAGTTCTGCTTGGACCGCAACTCCCTTGCCCAACAACGAGCCCCAGGAAGCATGCCGGTCATGGAACTATTGGAACCACCGTCTCCAGTTTTCCACTCGCCAAACGCAAAGTCCGATTGGCGCGACGGGCCAAATCCAGATTGTGCGTGGCCAGCACCGAAGTCAACTGGTACGTTCGATGCAGCCGTTCCAGCAGGTCGATCACTCGCTCGGCCGTGCGGTGGTCCAAACTTCCCGTGGGCTCATCCGCAAGCAGCAGGACGGGGTGATTCGCCAGAGCGCGGGCAAGTGCCACCCGCTGTTGTTCTCCCCCGGAAAGCTCCCCCACGCGACGCCCCGCAGCGTTCTCCAGGCCGACCTCTTGCAACAACTCACGGGCGCGGGCGCTTGCCTCCGACGTCGACCGCCCGCAAATCAACTGAGGAATCACTACGTTCTCAAGCGCGCTGAACTCCGGCAGCAGATAGTGCATCTGCCACACAAAGCCTATCTTCTCATTGCGATACACAGCGCGTTCGTCAGCGCTAAAATCGCTTAAGCGCATCCGCCCAAAGTATACCTCACCCCTCGTCGGGGTGTCCAGAGCGGCCAGCAAGTGCAACAGCGTCGTCTTCCCCGATCCCGACTGTCCCACCAGCGCCACGAACTCGCCAGTCTTGATTTCCAGGTTGAGATCTTCGAAGACCGCCACGTCTTCACTGCCGGAATGGAAAATCTTAGCCAGATTCTCGGCACGCAAAGCGGTCGGCGGTTCGTGATCGATCAATTGTCCGTTGTCCATTGTCCGTGGTCCGTTGTCAGTTCCCCAAAGAGACGAATACCGGAATGAAGGGCCTACACATCATGACGGGATATCACTCCCGCCTACAACCGGTCCGATAGAACGCAGGTAAGCGTTCAGCCGCGGAGAGAGTTCATCGATTAGCGGCCTGATGGCCTTCGTTTTATCGGAGGTCAACAGGTGTCGGCGGTGCGCCCGCCTGAGCCAGGGGCGTGTCTCATTCAGCGATCCCCGTGCGTTTCTCACGAATCTACGGTTATCCTGGTAGCTCTTTCTTCGGGTACCTTCCGCGATGTTTGCGCCGATACTGTCGACCGCACGGACCAACTGTTTCCCCACCGTGTCCTCTGCAAAATGGTCCCAGCCGCTTACCGCTGCCCATACTTCATCGGACAATTTCCCGGCAAGTTGGTAAACCTGAAGGTTCTCGAAATTCGATCGGGCCATCTCACTGCTCACTTCCTCGGAGCGGGAACCCACGACGCACTGATCAGATCACCGTACAAAAGCAAATGGGCCACGGGCTACGGACGACCGACGACGGACATTATTCGTACCTCAAAATCTCCACCGGATTCAGCTTTGCCGCTGAGAGCGATGGGTACAGGGTTGCCAGGAAACTAATGGTCAGCGCCGCAAGCGCAATCCACAGTCCGTCCCACGGCCGTGCGTGGAAAGGTACGGACGAGAGGGCATAGACGTCCGCCTGGAGCGGAATCAGGTGACGAGCATTCGCGAACCAGGAAACCCCATAGCCAAAGATCAGACCCAGAAGCGTGCCAACCCCGCCGATCGCGATTCCGTGCAGCGTGAATACCGCCCAGACCTGTCGCCGCCGCGCCCCCATGGACATCAGCACGGCGATGTCACGGTTCTTCTCCATCACCATCATCACCAGAGTGATGAAGATGTTGAGCGCCGCGACTACCACAATCAGGCCGATGGTCAGAATGGTCACCAGGCGCTCCAATCGCAGCGCGCTGAAGAGTGAGTGGTTCTGTTCAATCCAGGTCGTCGTGTCAAAGCCCGCACCGGCAGCGCGTTGAACCTCTTCGGCAACCTGGGAAGCTCGATAGATGTCATCCACCTTGAACTCGATCACCGAGACCACATCCGCAAGATCAAACAGGCGCTGGGCGGCTTCGAGGTTTGTGAACGCCCACGTGGCATCGAAGTCGTAAAAG
>Ga0335069_10003579_pt1 | contig 23347 bp, 16 predicted proteins | sample Lox_Sample_11_FD_206714 | JGI IMG/M metagenome (GOLD analysis project Ga0335069, IMG submission 206714) | Soil microbial communities from Loxahatchee National Wildlife Refuge, Florida, United States - Lox_Sample_1.1 | ecosystem: Environmental > Terrestrial > Soil > Wetlands | place: USA... | reverse complement strand
GTCGGGGATGTATGCGGAACCCGCCTGCAGGCCGAGCGGCAACGTCATTGACCACTTTCCCGAGGTCACGGTCTGTGCCGGCGCGCTCGGCGGGGCCGCGGCCTGCGGCGGCGCATCCGCGGCTGTCGCTTGGCGGCAGTGCACAAGCGCTGCGGCAACCAGCGCAAGCATGAGTGATTTCATCAGTGTCCGCATCTGCATTTCTCCGTCGGCAGGAGTTACTAGACGGCGCGCGAGCACGGTTCAACTGCTGCGGCATTGCGCGACTGCGAGCAACGCGGTAGGCAAGAGGCCATGGACGCTCCGTCACTGTGGCGCTGGGTCGGCAGCCCGGCGGTTCGGCCCGCCGGGCACCCGGAGTGCGCCGAGATTCTTCCCAACCTGCTGGTAGGGGAGTACCCGACCCCCGACGATGCGCCATGGCTGCGCGGTGTGCAGCGCGTGACCGCCGTGCTGAGTCTGCAGGACGATGCGGACCTTGCCAGCAAGGGCCTGGCACTGCGAGAGATCGAGGACGCCTACCGAACGCATCGCCTGCGCTTCCATCGCATGCCGGTGCCCGACTGCGACAACGATTTCCTGCACGCACGGCTCGATGCCATCGTTGCGCAACTGCACCAACTGCACACCAACGGCGAACGCGTGTATCTGCACTGCAACGCCGGGATGAACCGCGCGCCCACCGTGGCCATTGCCTATCTGCACGTGCACCACGAGATGGCGCTCGAGCGCGCGCGGGTGTTCGTCAAGCAGCGACGTCATTGCGTGCCGTATATGCGGGTTCTGGAAGCACGCTACGGTGCTTGCTCGGAGTAGACGTCGGGCGCATGCACGTCACCTTTCCCAGCGGCGCCCTGACCCTCGAAGGTGACCTGACATTGCCCACAGGGGCGACGCGCGCTGCGGTCGTCTGCCACCCACATCCGCAGTACGGTGGCGACATGGACGACTCCGTCGTCTGCGCCGTGGCTCGCGTCCTCGAGGAGGCGGGGCACGCGACGCTGCGCTTCAACTTCCGCGGGGTGGGCGCCAGCGGCGGCTGCTACACCGGCGGAGTCGGAGAAACCGAGGATGCGCGCGCCGCAGTGGCCTATGTGAGCGAGGGGTGCGGTGTCCGAAGCGTGACACTCGCGGGCTACTCGTTTGGTGCAATGGTGGCGTTAGCAGCCGGTGTCCGCCTGCCGGCGGTCGACCGCCTCATCGCCGTGGCGCCACCGTTGGCGTTCTTCGATCTCGCGGCCCTGGCTGATTGCACGAAGGAGAAGGCGTTCATTGTCGGCGACGGTGATCAGTACTGCGGCGTGGCGCAGTTGGCGCAACAGTTGGCTGGCGTGGCCGCGCCCAAAGCCCAGTGCATCATTCCGGGTGCGGACCACTTCTTCTTCGGCCACGAGGCGGCGCTGATCGACGCGCTGCGGTCGTTTGCCTCAACGTGAAACAAGCACTTCACCACAGAGGCACAGAGAAGAAGAGGAATCGGAGCGCCTTCTGAATTTGAGGGCTGGATGATTGTTCTTCTCTGCGTCTCTGCAGCTCTGTGGTGATTTTCTTCTGTTGCACCCAACGCAGCTCAGGGAAGGCGCTTCCGCTGGGAGGCGACGACGATCTCGTACCAGTCGGCGCGCGTGAGGCGTACGTGGAGCGCAGCGAGGCTGTCGCGGATGCGCTCGGGACGTTGCGTTCCGATGATGGGCACGATGCCTGCCGGATGCACGAGGAGGAACGCCAGCGCGATGGCGCTCCGCCGTACGCTTTCCCGTTCCGCCAGTCGGTCGAGACATTCGATCAGCGCGGCCAGCCGCTCGCCATTGGTCTTGGTGCGCGCCGCATCGGCGCCCAGGCCGAGATGGCCGCCGGCCAATGGGCTCCAGGCGAGCGGGGTGACGCGCTCCCGCATGCCCTGATCGAGCAAGCCGTTGCGCAGCGGCTCCAGCCACCAGGCGCTCATTTCCAGTTGATGCGTAGCGATCGGGAAGGGGAGGAAGCTCTGCAGTGCGTCGAACTGCGCACTAGTGAAGTTGGACACGCCCACCTCACGGATCTTGCCGACATCGCGCAGGTGCGTCAGTGCCGCCGCCATCTCTTGGGGGTGTGCCAGCAGGTCGGGGCGATGGATGTGGTACAGGTCGATGACATCGATGCGCAAGCGCCGCAGCGATCCCTCGGCGGCGCGCAGAAGGTGCTCGCGGCTCGAGTCGTAGGGCACACTGGGGACGATCCCACCTTTGGTCGCGATCAACATGGCGTCGCGGAGGTGTGGCACCTCGGCGAGGACGTGCCCGAAGAGTTCTTCGGCAGCACCGTTACCGCCGTAGATGTCAGCGTGATCGAAGAGGTTGATCCCGACCTCGACCGCCGTCTCGATCTTCTCGCGGGCGGTGCGGACGTCGGTGCCGGCGAAGCGCCAACTGCCGTAGGCGATCGGAAAGGCGCGCAGCGACGTTTGGCCGAGCGGGCGCAGTGCGGGTGAGATCGGCAAGACGTCCATTGCGAGGTTCCCTATCAAACCCCTGCGACCAGTTCGAGCGCGCTGGCTTCAAGGGAAGAACGGTTTTGAGAGAATCAAGGCGAGCCGGTTGCGAAGTCACCCATCTCACCGGCGGCGAGTATCTTGAGCACGTCGCCGTACAGTCCGCGTTTGAGGGCGCCGTACGTTGCGCGATCCTTGTCCGCCAGCGCGGCGGCCCGCGCGATCGCGTGCGGCAGCACGTCTGCGGGCGGCACGGCCTCGTCGACAATGCCGCGCCGGCAAGCTTCCTCGCCGCCGAAGCGCGCGCCCGTGAGCACGGCGTCGCGCAACGTGAGCCCTGCCAATCGGTTGCTGACGAGCGCCGCCATTCCGGGCGCCAGCGGGATGTGGATGTCGATTTCGTTCAAGCAGAAGAACCCACGGTCGGCACGCATGACGCGGAAGTCGTGCGCCAGCGCCATCATGGCGCCGGCGGCGAAAGCGTGGCCGTTGATGGCAGCGACGGTGGGCACAGGAAACGCCATGAGGCGGCCGAGGAAGCGGATGACGTCGGCCACAAATGCCCCGCCGTCGCCTTGCCCGTCCCCGGCAAGCCACGCCAGGTCGAGGCCATTGGAGTAGAACTTTTCTGCACCGCCGGTGGTCACCAACGCTGCCGGTCCGCTCGACCCTTCGACTGTGTCGAGCGCCTCGTTCAGGGCAGTGAGAAAGGGCCGATTGAAGCGGTTCTCGCCGCCCTGCATCGTAAGGATGAAGACGGCGCCTTCGCGGCGGAGATCGAGCATCGCCATGACAGATTCCTTTCGTTGGAAAGAAGATTTTGGAACGGGTCTCGTCAAACCGTTTGAGTTCATCCGAGTGGAAGGGATTCTAGCACGGCCGACAGACTGGGGTCTCAGGCGGAAAAAGAGCCCATTGCGGTCTCTTCTTGGTGCTGAGTAGCGGCGCTTTTGGGGGCGCTGTGCGGTGCGCTGATCCCATCGCATTCCGCCGCTTGCTGCCACCGCCGACGCCAGTGGCGGGGCGACACGCGATCGAAAGGTCACGTGCAGGTAGCCGGCGTCATCGGGGAGACGGCGCTGGCGTGTGTAGTCGATTTGATAGTAGAGGTCCATCGGACGCGCCGCCGAGTTGGTGAGCTCGACGCGCACGGCGTCGCGGAACGGCAACGGGAAGTACGAGTTGAAGCCGCGGCCTTCCTGCGCCGACGTGAGCGCCGACACGAATGGGCGTGGGCACCCGTGCCTTGGGCGTGGCGTGATGATAGTGGCGCGTTCGAGCCGATGCCGACCCGTCCAAGGGACAGTTCCCACGGCACGGGCGTGCTGTGTGCCGGTCTGGCGGCGCGGCACAAAGCTTGGACACTCGCGGCGCGAGTTTGCACTTCCGTCTTGCTGTCCTGCGGGGGAAGGGTGATGACGGGCAGGCAAGCAGCGGTGAGAAGAATGGAACACACGTATGCCGAGCGGGACTGACGCGACGCGGACTCCTGAGACGGACGCGGCGCAACTCTATTTGCAGTTGTTTCACGCCGATGAAATCGAAAGGCTCACGCGGCTCATCGCAACGATCCGCGCGCACCGGGAATCGTTGCTGCAACAATGGCACGACCTGTACGGGGCGGTACCCGGTGCGGGCCTCGGCTACTCCAAAGAATTGTTCCAGGAGACCTACGTGCCGTACCTGCGCAGCGCGGTCGTGCGGCTCGGCGATGGCGACGCCGAAGGCTTCGCAAAGTCCTGCGCGATTCTCGGTGAGCACCTGGCGGCGAGCGGAGTGCCGTTCTCCGTCCTGGTCACGCATCTCAATCTCTTGAAGGAGAGCTGCATCGCTGTTGTGGCAGGCCAGCTGGGCGACGTCGATCAAGCGCTGCGCCTGACGGTCGACAAGTTGACGGCCTGTTGTATCAGCGCTGCTGCGGACAGCTACTATCGACACGTGACGGGGAAACCCCGGGGCAATCATGCCGCGCCGGCACACCCGGGAGCAGCGCCCCCCGCTCCGGAAATTCCAGGCGCCTTCCACGGCATGGTCGGGCGCTCAGGGGCGATGCAGCGCGTGTTCGCCCGTATCCAGCGCGTGGCCGCGAGTAATATGCCGGTGCTGATTGCAGGCGAGACCGGTACCGGCAAGGAGCTCATTGCGCGCGCCATCCACACGCTCGGACCGCGGCGCGCTGGGCCGTTCATTGCCGTCAACTGCGCCGCCTTGCCACGCGAGCTGATCGAGAGCGAGCTGTTCGGTTACAAGCGCGGTGCCTTCAGCGGGGCGTTCACTGAACACCTCGGGCTCATCCGCGCCGCAATGGGCGGTACGCTGTTGTTGGACGAGATCACCGAGATGAGTCCGGAGCTGCAAGCCAAGCTGCTGCGCGTCGTGCAGGAGCGCAGCGTGCGGCCGGTGGGTTCGGTCACCGAGGTCCCGGTGGACGTGCGCATCGTTGCATCGACCAATCGCGATCCGCGCGATAGCGTCGCGTCCGGTGCGCTGCGCGCCGATCTCTACTACCGGCTGTGCGTCAGCATGGTCGTCGTGCCACCGTTGCGGGAGCGCGGCGAGGACATCGTGCTGCTGGCCGAACATCATCTCCGAGAGCTCAACGAGCGCTACGGGAATACCGTCTGTGGCGTGCGTGGTCTGACCATGGACGCCATGGCCGAACTCCTGAGGCGACAGTGGCCGGGCAACGTGCGCGAGCTGTTCAACGTCCTCGAGGACGCCTTCACCACTTGCCCGGGGCTGCACATCACACCCACCGATCTCGGCTTCCCGCCGGGCGGGGTGAGCGTGGCGTCAGCCCCGCACGATGCTCCAGAAAGCGAGACGTTTGCGGCGGGCGAGCGGGCGATGATTGCGCGTGCCTTGAGTGCCGCCCGCGGAAACAAACTGCGCGCCGCGCAACAACTCGGCATCTCACGCAAGAAGCTCTACGCCAAGATCGCCAAGTACGCGCTCCCCTGCAGACACTGATCCCGGCCGTTTGCAAAGATTCGCCCTGGGCGCCCAGCCCGAGCCTCTAGCCCTTGCCCTACCCGAATTCTCTTGCGGTGTTCATCGACCATGTTCGAGGCTGGGGTACGGGCTCGGACTGGGATCGCTGATCCGTGCGGTCACCGCGACCGGACACTGTAGCCGACGGATACAGTGCGCCGGCACCCTGCGTCCTAAGGAAGCACGGTGCGCTGGCTGCCCGCCTGACGGCTTCGTGCTGTCGCCGACACGGTGCGCGGTACGGAGCTTGTAGTTCATCCAGCACATCAGAAGGGAACGCGTCGTGCCGTTGGGTCCTGCGTGGGGCAGGGGTCGCGGCACGCCTCAACAGAAGGAGAGGGAGATGCACGCCACAAGTTTGTTACGTTCGCGGGGATACTGGGGGCGAACCGTAGCCCTGACGGCCACCTGCGTCGGAGTACTCGCATTCGGGGCGCAAGCGCAAATGTCGCAGCCGTTTTCAACGCCCAACCTCTACGGCTTCGGTGATCCGTTCGAGGCCATCAAGGCCTTGGCGCTGAAGGGCAACACCCAAGATTTGGAGACCTTCGGGGAGGGGCAGGCCACCTTCATCGAGGTCGACAGCCTCCCGAAACTGGGACCGTTGTTCAACAGCCGCTCATGTGCGACGTGTCACTTCCAGCCCGCAATGGGTGGGTCAGGCTCGTTCATCAACGAGATTCGTATCCGCAACAATTCGCGGCCCGGCCCGCTGCAGATCTTCGCGAGCGACAACATCCTGCGCGCCGGGCCACAGACGCAGGGGAGCATGACCATCTTCCCGAACGGCCTGGAGTCCTCACCGCTCGGGTGTCAGATCACGTCGCCGTCATGCGCGCGCTCGACGTGCCAAGATATCCTGGCAAGCGACACGCACTGGAGCACGACGTTACCAATCTGCGACCCGACGAGCACGTCGTTCGCGAACGGTGACAACTGCTCGGCCGAACGCCAGTCGACCGCACTGTTCGGCTTCGGTTTCGTCGAGGCGGTGGCGGACAGCACCTTCGATGCCATCGCTGCCGCCCAACCGTCGGCGATCCGCGGCGTGGTGAAACGCGTCACCGAGCTGGGGGCGACGCGCGTGGCGCGCTTCGGCTGGAAGGACGACGTGGCCACGCTGCGCGGCTTCGCCGGCGATGCCTATCTGAACGAAATCGGCGTCAGCAGCCCCGACTTCCCGAACGACCGCAGCGACTGCGCGCTCGGCCAGATGCAGTTCGGGGTGCTGCTCGACGCCGGGGACGACCCTGAAGATACCATCGAGAGCGATGGCAAGGCGGACGTCGACCGGTTCGCCGACTTCATGCGCGCCCTGGCGTCGCCACCACGTTTGCAGCAGAACGCCACCGCGCAAGCAGGGCATACGTTGTTCACCGACATTGGATGTGCCGGCTGTCACGTCGAGAGTCTTACAACCGCCGCCAACCCGGCGTCATTCATCCCGCGCAGCACCGGCGGCGTAGCGATCACCGGGACGTTGAACATCATCCTGGCGAAGCGCACCTTCAATCCCTTCAGCGACTTCCTGCTGCACGACATGGGAGCGTTGGGTGACGGTATCACGTCGGGCGTTGCCGGCCCGCGCCTGATGCGTACGCCGCCCCTCTGGGGAGTGCGCGCGAAGTCCCGCTTGCTGCATGACGGCCGTGCCGAGACCATCGAGGAGGCAGTGGGCTTCCACGACGGGCAGGCAGCAGCGTCGCGTAACGCTTTCCAGGCGCTGACGCCGGCTCAACAGAATGCGATAGTAACTTTCTTGGGGACCATCTAAGCAACCCGAGAACGACTGACCCGTGGCGCCGTTTGCGGCGCCACGGGTCATGTGATCGGTGCGATCACGGGAAAGGTTCAAGCGATGCGACGCGCGAATGGTCTCAGCGGCGGACTTGTATCAGTGGTTGCCGGCCTCTCAGTCATGACTTGGTCGGGCACCCTGGTAGCCGCTCAAGAAGAGTCGATGGCGGGTGGTACCACGCCCCTCTATCTCGCCGTGCCCTTGGATCAGCAGGGTAAGCTCAGCGAAGCTCTCGCGCTCTACCGCGCGCAAGCGGAAAAGACGCTGACGAAGGCCGATCGCCTGCGCTACGCCAGCGCTTTGCAACGCGCCGGGCGCACGGAGGAGGCCAAGGTGGCGTTCGATCAAGTCGCACGCGAGGCGGCCGCTGTCGAGCACGGCGGCGACGGCGTCGCGCGTGGGGCCGCGGTGTGCGCGTCGAGCCTGCTGGCGAACGGTTTCCCGACTGCGGCACTCCCGTATGCCTGGCAGGCGCACAGATTGCGCAGCAGCGATAGGACCATCGGGCTGCTCCTCGTCCGGGCGCTTGCGGCCAGCGGCGATGGCGCCACGGCGCGCGCCACGCTCGACGAGGTGGCGCGCGATCAACAAGGGTGGGTGATCGGGCAACGCATCGAGTTGGCACGCTGGCGGCTGCTTACGGGAGATCCGGAGGTGGCGCGCCACCTCCTGGACGGCGACCGCTCGGCGAGCGCGGCGCAGATGTTTGGCGAATCCATTGTGGCAAACGTGCCTTTGCGCGCCCGAAGCTGGGAGGAAGCAGCGCAGCTGCTGGCGGACAGTGAACGCAAGGTGCCGGCTGGTCTGGGGGACAAGCGCGTCGATCGTGCGTGGCGCAACGTGCAGCGCGAGTTGTGGTCCGTACAGTTGCGCCGCGCCATCACCTTGTGGAAGACGGGGAAGGTCGATCTCGCCGTGGCGGAAGCGGCCCGAGCCGAGCGCAGCGACGAGGAGTATGTGCGTTCAGGAGCCATTCTGCTGCTTGCCGCTGCCGACTTGACGCACGGGCAGGGCGGCAACGCACGTACGCGGCTATCTGCACTGGCCGGCCATGACCCACGCTTCGCGAGCGCGGTTGCCGAACTGGACGAGTTCTCGACAAAAGGCGGCGATCCTGGAGCGATGCAGCCACGCCTACAGACGGTGTTGGGCGGTTTGGATCAATCGATGGATTTCGTCACTCAGCCGCTTTGCGAGATCGTGGTGGAGGCATCGCATCCGCGCCCGACGACGCCACGGAACACGGTGCTCGACGCGGTACAGGCGCTCACGGCGTCGAGCGGACGTTGAACTCCAGTTTCCAACGGTGGGTGCCGTCGCGGCTGACGCACCAGAGTTCGAGGACGCCCACTTCGGTCACGCGGGCTTGCAAGCGCACCGGGACGGTCGTGCCTTCCTGGCCCTTCCAGTCGAGCGTCGTTTCGAGCGGCGCCAGTTCCTGAATGTCATCGTCCCAGGTTTCAACCAGCGTGCCGACGCGGTCGTCGCGCCGCGTGGCGGAGCCGAGGAACCGAAACTCCGCCGGTTCGCCGACAATGAGCCCGAACTCCTGCGCCGGCAGATCGACCTCACTGCCTTCTTCGAGGCCGTGGGGCACGACGCACAGCGCCTTGATCGGCGGGCGATGGCCGGGGACCGCGGGCATCGCGGTTTCGATACCGATATAGTAGGCGCGTGCCGTGCCGCCACGGATGCGCACACCGCGCCCGCGGCGTGCCAGGCCGTAGTAGGCGGCACCGCGGGCCACGGCGTGCTCCGGATCACCGCCGCCGAGCACGCGCGGGGTGGCGCCGAACCAGGTGTTGGTTACGTCGAGAAGGCGCTCGCGCAGCCCGGCGGCGCGCATGACGCCACCGTTGAACAGAATGGCGGTCGGCTGCGCCGCAGGGCCGCTGCCAGCCACCGCGCCGCTCTGCCGGCTGAGGAAGTAAGCGAGATGGCGCGTCACCGCGGGATCGGAAGCGTACGGCAAACCGATCTCCTGCAATGCGGTGCGCCGCTGCGCTTGCGGCCGGTCGCCGATGTCGCAGCGCGGGAAGAAGCCGTCGACGAGTGTGCGTTCAACCTCGTCGTGCTCGATGTCGACGCGGACGCTGCCGCCCACCACCTTGCGGCCGCGGCCGAGGATGGCGACCGGGTGCTTGGTATCCTTGCCACCGCTGAGCAGCCGCTCCTTGGCCTCGCGGCAGCTCAGGCTGAGGCTGCGAAACTGCCATGCATCGAGCGCCGTTCCGCCTTGCGCCAGGCGGTCACGTACGCTGTAGGCGAGCGTCAGGTCCATGTTGTCCCCGCCGAGCAAGATGTGATCGCCGACGGCGACCCGTTCCAGGAGCAGTCCACCGCCTTCGTCGCGGACGGCAATCAAGCTGAAGTCGGTGGTGCCGCCACCGATGTCGCACACCAGGACGATGTCGCCGACGCGGACCTCCTGGCGCCACGCATCACCATGCGCATCGATCCAGGCGTAGAAGGCGGCCTGCGGTTCCTCGAGAACTGTTACATGCGGCAGGCCGGCGTCGCGGGCCGCCTGCACCGTCAGTTCGCGGGCCACGGCGTCGAAGGACGCAGGAACGGTCAGCAGGACGTCCTGCTGTTCCAGGGGGGCATCAGCGAAGGCGGCATCCCACGCGTGGCGCATGTGCATGAGGTATTGTGCCGATGCGGCGACTGGCGACATCTTGCGAACGTCGTCAGTGCTGGCCCACGGCAGGATGGGCGCCGTGCGGTCAGCCCCGGTATGCGACAGCCACGACTTCGCCGATGCGATGAGACGGGCGGGAACCTCAATCCCCCGTTTGTGCGCGAACTCGCCGACGACCACGTCAGCCGGGCTCGGCCACGGCAGCTTGAGGGCGTTCGCTGGCAGCTCGCCGTCGGCGGGCAGGTAGAGAAACGACGGCAGCACCGGACGCGCCTCGACACTGCCGGCGGCGATGAGCTGTGGCAGCGCAAGGACTTGCACCGCCGGCTGCTCGGCGGCGGTATCGACGAACGCCACCACACTGTTGGTGGTGCCCAGATCGATGCCGACGATGTAGCGGCTCGTGGTCGGCGGGGCAGCGGGCGCTTTGGCTTTCATTTCGTACCTGCGCGGTTGGCAGGCATGTATAGCGAACGGGACGAAGCGGCTCCACTCGCCTGAGTCCTGGCAGGCGTAAGGGGCACGTTATGCCGCGTCCCCCCCTAGGCGTGCCTCACCACAACGGCTCGCCCTCGTGGCGTACGAGGGCGTGGAACGCTTCGGTGAGGCGGCGCGTGATGGGACCGGGCTTGCCGTTGGCGATGGAGCGGCCGTCGACCTCGGCGACCGGCATCAGCTCGGCGCCCGTGCCGCTGAGGAAGCACTCGTCGGCGGTGTAGACATCGTAGCGGGTCAGACGCGCCTCGGCAGCTTCAAGCCCGGCTTCCGCGGCCAGCTCGAGCACCGCGCCGCGGGTCACGCCTTCGAGAGCGCCATCCTGCGGCGAGGGCGTCAACAGTCGCCCACGGTGCACGACGAACAGGTTGTCCGCGGTGCACTCGGCAATGTAGCCGGCGCTGTTGAGCATGATGGCTTCCTGCGCACCAGCGCGTTGCGCGTCGATCTTGGCCAGAATGTTCTTCAGATAGTTGAGCGACTTGACGCGCGGGTCGAGGGCCTCGTGTGACACCTGCCGCGTGGCCGAGGTGATCACCTTCACGCCGCCGGCGTAGAGCTCGCGCGGATAGACGCGGATGTCGGTGACGATGATGATGACACTGGAACGGGGACACGTGCGGGGGTCGATACCGAGGTCGCCAGCGCCGCGCGTGACTACTAGGCGGATGTACCCATCCTCCTGCCGGTTGCGGCGGACGGCTTCTTCGACCGCGCCGCGCAGTGCAGCGCGTTCCAGGTGCACGGTGAGTGCGAGGGCCTGGGCCGATGCGTAGAGCCGGTCGAGGTGGGCATCGAGTCGGAAGATGCGCCGATTGTAGACCCGAATACCTTCGAACACGCCATCGCCATACAGCAGGCCATGGTCGAACACCGACACCTTCGCCGTGTCCTTGGGCAACCATTCCCCGTCGATGTAGATCTCCATGCATTCTCCTTGAGTGTTGGGAATTGCAGGCAGGGTTCCACCCTCCCGCGGGCTTCGTCAAGCGGAAGGGCGCGGCTCAGTTTTTCCATTCGTGCACGACCGCGATCACGCCACAGCGATGCGGCACCGCCACAGACTTTGATGCACCACGGTCGCTCATGCTATTAGGCGCCATCTGTTGCCACAGGCAACCCACCCGGAAGGGAGGATGGAGCGATGCGACGGACAGCGTCTGCCCTGCGATTCCCACTCTTCAAAAGCTGATGGCCGTTGGTTCTCAGCGATGAGAAACTGGCTCTTCTCCCCTACGGCAGTAGGGCCGCCTCGGTGAGGCACATTCGATGCTCAACGCTGCCGCGTGCAAAGGGGGATCTTACCGGCCACCTGTTTCTCACGGCCCATGTAGAACAGAAGAGGGAAGCCAGGTGATTCGATCTAATCACGGCCGCGAGCGGAGACTGGTCTGTGTCGCCGGCGTTGCCCTTTTCGAATTGGCGCTGGTCACGGTTGCTCACGAGGCAGCCGGGCAGTGCGTGGGGGACTGCGACGGCAGCGGCACGGTCACGGTGGATGACGTGATCACCATGGTGAACGTTGCCTTGGGAACGACTTCCATCTCCGGATGCGAGGCCGGTGCCCCCGGCCACGCGGGGACGATCCTGATCAACGACGTTGTGACAGCCGTGAACAACTCCCTTCATGGCTGCCCAACGGCCCCCAGCACCCCGACTCCAACGCCGACCGGCAACCGCGCCGGGACGCCGGTGCCTGCGGGCGCTGGCCTCTCGAGTTCGATCAGCGCTGTGGCCATCAGCGCCGACGGCCAGATTGTCGTGACGTTCAGCCTGACCGACGCCGCTGGTACAGCAATCACGCCGGTCCTCACCGCAACACAGGATCCGAATCAGGCGCACACCCGCTTTGCCATTGCGCACATCGAAAACTACTCGGGCGGCGGCGAGATCAACAGCTCCTTCAGCAGGTATGTGAACGACGTGGATGCAACGCGGCCGCGGTACGATTCAGGCGGCGACCCGCCGGCGACGCTCAACGCCGCAGCGGGCATCTTTACCTACACCTTCAGGGCGAAACTGCCACAGGGTTTCGATCCGACGCTCACCTACATCGTTGGGATGCAGGTGGATCGGACCTTTGGTGGCCAGCAGTTGGGTGCCAATCCCGTCTCCTCCGTTGTTCCCTCCGGCGGGACGCCGCAGACGTTGTTGGACGTCACGACGCAGCAGTGCAACAGCTGCCACCAGCCGCTGATCGCCCACGGGAACCGCCGGGAGGTAGCCTTGTGCGTGCTGTGCCACACCGAGGCCGCGGTCGATGCGAAAGGTACCACAATCGATTTCCGCAACATGATTCACAAGATCCACGCCGGAAGGGAGCTGCCCTCCATCGTCTCCGGGTCCCCGGGCTCCACGTACCAGGTCTGCGGCAGCCGCGGCTGCGATGTGTTCGCCCAGAAGGATGCCAACGGCCGGATCACGGGCGTCGGATTCCCGCGCTCCCTCGAGGAGTGCGTCGTCTGCCACGCCGACGGACCGACGGCGTCTCACTTCAAGGATCGGCCGGCGAGCGCCGCCTGCGCGGCGTGCCACGACGACGTCAACCCATCAGAGTCGACCACGGGCGCCGGTCCACCCGGGACCAAACACTTCGAGGAACGTGGGTATCCGGATGGCGATTGCAGCTTCTGCCATCGAGCCAGCTCGGGGAAGGAGTTCGACGTCACCGTGGCCGGGGCGCACACGGTCCCCGCACGCTCAAAGCAACTCCAGGGGCTCAACATCGCCTTGGTCGACGTGACCAACCATGCCGCTGGGCAGACGCCCACCTTCCGCCTCAAAGTCACCAACAACGCCGGGACGCCTTTGACGACGCTTTCCGACCTCGAGCGGCTGGGGTTCGCCATGAGTGGTCCGACGACCGACTACACGGTGATGATCACCGCGACCGCTGTCGGTGACGGCGCTACCGGCAACCTGGCCGGGCCCGATGCCGACGGCGTCTTCCAGTACATTCCAGAGGCATCGGCCCGCATCCCCGAAAACGCAACTGGCACATGGGCCGTGGGCGCGGAGGCGCGCCGGCCGGTCACTCTGACCACTGTCGCTCCGATTCTACCGAAGACCGTGGAGGAGGCGGCGCCCAATCCGGTGATCACGTTCACCGTGGACGACGCCACCGCCGTGATGCGCCGCGCAATCGTTGACGATGACTCGTGCGCCACTTGCCACGGGCAGTTCTCCAAGGACTTCTCGATCCACGGCAGTCTGCGCAACCGGACAGAGTACTGCGTCATCTGTCACAATCCGAACCAGAGTGACTACGCACGGCGCAAGCTCGACGCTACCGCGGTGGCCGCCGCTGCGCCGGTCGCCAGCATCGACTTCAAGGTGATGATCCACAAGATTCACCGGGGCGAAGCCCTCGAACGACAGCCGTACCTGATCTACGGCTTCGGCCTCCCGCCGCCGGGGGGCACGGGTTATACGCTCAACGACTTTGGAGACGTGCGCTACCCTGGTGATCTGCGCATCTGCCAGACGTGCCACCTCGATAGCACCTACCTGCTGCCACCGTATCCGACGACCGCGCTCGCCCCGCAGGTGGCGCATATCGACCCGGCGAATGCCAGTCTGGTGGTCGACGGGTACACGGCGCCGATCACCTCCGTGTGCACGGGGTGCCATGACGGAGATGAGGCTGTGGCGCATGCTGAGACGCAGACGGCGAGCGGCGGCACGGAAGCGTGCACCGTCTGCCACGAAGAAGGTCGTGCCTTTGCAGTTTCGGCGCTGCATGCAGGCCGGCGCTAAGCGAGTGTGCGCTCGATGGAGACTGAACCCACACAAGCGAACGGAGGCCAACTGAGCCTTGACGCTCCTCCCGTTCGTTTCGGGGAGCCGCCTGCTTCTGGCGGCGTCGCGAAACCCGTCCTGGGCCCCGTCGAACGGGCGTGTCCGAACGAAAATCGACAGGGAGCACCGAACGATGACTGAAGAACACAGCCGACGTTCCTTCCTCGGCAAACTGCTGAGCGGAAGCTTGATTGTTGGGGCGCTGGGCGTCGTGAGTTCGGTAGTGGCCTATCTCTTTCCACCCGAGTCGGTCAGCTCTGCCCTCGGTCCGCAGCGTACGCGTGTTGGGAAGCTCAGCGATCTCCCGGTCGGCGAAGGTAAGCTGGCGCTGGTGAACGATGAGCCGGTATGGGTTGTCCACCTGGCCCAGGGTTTGGTTGCGATGTCGGCGCTGTGCACGCACCAGGGATGCATCGTGAAGTGGCAGCCCGACCGGCGGCTGTTCAGTTGCCCCTGCCACCAGGGGTTGTTTGACGCGCGCGGCAACGTGGTCTCCGGGTTTCCGCAGATGCCATTGCCGCGCCTTGATGTCGGTGTGGTCGAAGGCGAGGTCTACATCTCCGCCGGCCGCGCGCGGGCCTGATCCCCATGTTCACGCCGTTGCGAGACGTTTTGCATCTGGACACGATCCGCACCACGCCGGTGCGGTTTCGGCTGCTGCACTTCTTCAGTGCGATTGCCGTGCTGCTACTCGTCGTCGAGGTGGCGTCCGGCGTTTTGCTGGTAGCGTACTATCGGCCAACCGCGGCGGATGCGTTCTCCAGCGTCGCGATCGTCACCGACGAAGTCTGGTTGGGCTGGCTGATCCGCTCCCTGCACGTGTGGTGCGCCGACTTCCTGATTCTCTTCAGCTTCCTGCACATGATCCGCGTGTACTTTGCGCATGCCTACGAAGCACCGCGGCAACTGACGTGGGTGACCGGCATTCTGCTGCTGTGTGTCCTGCTGACGTTTGGCTTCACAGGCGCGCTGTTGCCATGGGACCAGTACGCGTACTGGTCGACAGAGGCAGCGAGGAAAGCGATTGCGGCCGTCCCCGGGCTGGGACCGGTGGTGCTCAATGTCATCTGGGGCGGCTGGGCGATCGGTGAAGAGGTGTTGCTGCGGTTCTATGTGATGCACATCGGTGTGCTGCCCTGGATCGCCGCGCTGCTGCTGTGGTTGCACCTCGTGCTGGTCTGGCACTTCGGCCTCACCGAGCCGGTCTTGCGCTCGCGCCGCTACGGTCGCCTTCCCAGCGCCTTCTTTCCGGATTTTGTGTTGAATCTGCTGATTGCGGTGCTGTTGCTCTTCGGGGTTCTGGTGTCGATTGCCACGTTCTTCCCCGCCGCGCTGACGGCGCCGGCCGATCCGATCAAAGCCCTGGGAGGGGTGCGACCACGCTGGTACTTCTTGGCCGCCGGTGAGTTGATCCGGGAGGTTCCCGGCAAGCTCGCGAGCCTCGCACTGCTGGCGGCGTTTGTTCTCCTGATACTGGTTCCCGTCATCGACGGACGGCCGGACACCACGCGCTGGAGAACGGTCGTGCGGTGGACCCTCGGGGCACTGGCGATCGCCGGCGCCCTGCTCCTGAGCTTCAAGGCATACGTGACATAGCCATGGGTAGGTTGAGCACGATCGTCGGAGCCGTGTGCTGCCTCCTGCTTGCTGCGCAGGGGGACGCCGCACAGGAGTCGTGTGTCACTTGCCACCCCGATGTGCGCACCGAGTACGAGCAGGGTGTCCATCACGGGCAGTTTGAGTGTACCGGGTGCCACGGCGGCGATCCGGCGGCGCTCGATGCGAGTGCGCACGCCAAGGAAAAGGGATACGTGGGTGTGCCCGGTCGTCGACAGATTCCGGCGCTGTGCGGTGGCTGTCATTCCGACGCGGCGCGCATGCGGCCCTTCGGTATCGCGACGGACCAGTACGCGCGCTATCAAACCTCCGAGCACGGCATCCGCTTGGCGAAGGGAGACGACCGGGTCGCGGTGTGTACCGATTGCCATGGGGTGCACCGCATCCTGGCGCCGACGGAGCCGACCAGTCCGGTTGCGCCCGCCAACATTCCTGCGACCTGCGGTCACTGCCACTCCAACAAGGCACTCATGGACGAGTACAAGCTACCGTCCAACCAGCACGAGCAATATCGGAACAGCGTCCACGGCATCGCGCTCCTGGTGGAGGAGCGTCGCGATGCCCCCACCTGCGCCACGTGCCACGGCGTCCACGGCGCGGCAGTGAGCGCCGGGCAGGACATCGGCACGGTCTGCGGGACCTGCCATGTGCGCAGCCTCGAAGCCTTCAACCAGAGCCCGCACCGGGCGGCGACCGCCGAGGGAAGGATGTCGGAGTGTGCGAGCTGCCACGGCAATCATGGCATTGCACATCCCACACGCGCCCTCTTCGACACTGCCTGCAAGAAATGCCATCAGGCGGACGACGCCGGGGTGGCGACGGCGGCGCGACTGAACACCCTCTTGAACCAAGCGGAGGAATCCCTGGATGCCGCAGACGGTGATCTCGCACAAGTGAGCCAGCGGTTTCCGACCGTCGTGCGGTACCGTCCGCGCCTCCAGCAGGCACGCGCCTATTTCATCGAGGCGCAGACCGTGCAGCATTCGCTGGCCGTCGGCAGGGTCGAGGATCTCACCCGCACCGCGCGCTCCATCAGCGACGAGGTACGGGCGGCCATCCACAGCGTCGCTGGCGGCCAACAGGTGCGCTATCTCGGCCTTGCCGTGTTCTGGGTGTTCCTGCTCTTCGTGGTCGGCGTCGCGTACCTCTACAAGCGCGAACAGCAGGGGCAGCGCTAGCATGCCGGCGCGAGAATCCTGTGTGCGGGAGAGCCGGTCGGCAGCGATCGCGTGAACACCATGACGGAGCGGACGACGCGGTGGGTGCGCGGGCTTGTCGTCGCAGTGGTAGTGGGTTTGCCTGCGATTGCGGCGTTTCTCTTCCTCGCCGTCCAGGTGTCCTCGCAGCCGCCGTTCTGTGGAACCTGTCACAACATGCGGCCCTACTACGAGTCGTGGAAGCAATCGAAGCATCACGACGTCGCCTGCGTCGAGTGCCACATTCCACCCGGGGTCGAGTCGGAGATCCGCAAGAAGATCGAAGCCCTGTCGATGGTGACCAGCTACTTTACAGGCACCTACGGCAGCAAACCGTGGGGTGACGTCTCGGATCGGAGTTGCCTGCGCAGCGGCTGCCACGCCAAGCGCCTGCTGCTCGGGCGCGAGGTCTACCAGAACGTCCTCTTCGACCATCAGCCGCATCTCACCGAGATGCGCCGCGGCAAGCAGTTGCGCTGCACCAGCTGCCATTCGCAGATTGTGCAGGGGCAGCACATCGCGGTGACGGCCAGCACCTGTTTCCTCTGCCACTTCAAGAACACGCCGCTGAACCACGGCACGGCGCGCTGCACGCTGTGCCACAGCGTGCCGGAAAAAGTCGTGACCACCGGAGGCCTGTCGTTCAACCACGCGGACGTGAAGCGCTTCGGTATGGATTGCGTCCTGTGCCACGAAGGCGTCGTCAAAGGCAGCGGCGAGGTGCCACGTGAGCGCTGCTACACGTGTCACAATCAGCCGGCGCGCCTGGAGGAGTATGGAAAGACCGAATCGCTGCACCGCGCCCATGTCACCGAGCATTCGGTGGCCTGCCTCGATTGCCACATCGAGATCCAGCATCGGATCCCCGACCGCGAGGAAGCGGTGGCCACGCCGTGCAAGGACTGTCACGACGCCGCCGCCGGGCACGCAGCCGTGCGTGATTTGTACCGTGGCATCGGTGCGAAGGGAGTCACGCCGCGTCCGGCGGCGATGTACCTCGCGGGTATCCGCTGCGAAGCGTGTCATACCCAGGTGCAAGGTGACCACCGCGTCGCCAGCGACGTCAGCTGCATGGCGTGTCACGGCCCCAGTTACGTCACCATCTATCGCAGTTGGCAGGCGGGCCTGCAGCATCGGATGGAGGGAATGACCCGTGAACTGCAGGCCGCCAAGGACAAGTTGGAGGCGGCAGGGAAAAGCCGTGCCGGCCTCGCCCTTGCCGAAGAGAACCTCGCGCTGCTGCAACGCGGGCATCCGATCCACAACGCGGCGTATGCGGTCGACGTGCTGGGGCAGGCCCTGCAGGATGTCCGTGGCAGCTTGCGCGACGCTGGCGAAACCCCGCCCAACACGCCGCCGTGGGTCGAAGCACCCTACCAGATCGAATGCCTGAAGTGCCACTTCGGGATCGAGTACCTGTCGGCTACTGCCTTCGGACGGACGTTTCCGCATCAACCGCACACGGTGTCGGCGCGCCTGCGCTGCACGGTCTGTCACGGCGACTTGAACAACCACGGACTCCTGAAGCTCGATGCCGCAGCGTGTACCAGCTGCCATGAACGCATCACACGGCCGATGGATGTCGGTAGCGAGGAGTGTCTCAAGTGCCACACTGCCGAGATCGGTGCGGTGTCCGAGCAGGTTCGCTTCCCGCATGAGAAACACATTGCCGCCGGCCTCGATTGTGCCCTCTGTCATCAAGGGGTCGCCGACAAGCCGCACGGGAAATTTGCCCGCTCCGCGGAAGCACTCCCGAAACTCGGCCATTCGTTTTGCAGCACCTGTCACGGCAGCGATGTGCCGGGAGAAGACGGCACTCCTCCTGATGGCGCAAACTGCCAACTGTGTCACACCGGTGCCTAGGAGGAAGTCATGAGCCGTCTGTCCGTTCTGCTCCTCCTCACGCTGCTAGCGGCTCCGGCGTCCGCTGAAGAGATTACCAGCGAAGCGTGCCTCGCCTGTCATGGCAACGAGGGCTTCGCCAGCCCCTCGGGCAAGCCGCTGTATACGAATGCAGAGGCATTCAACAAATCGGTGCATGGTTCACTGCCGTGCACAACCTGCCACGCTGAGATCACTGAGTTGCCGCACGCTGAGAGGTTGAAGCGGGTCGGTACGGAGCCGTGCGCCACCTGCCACAGCGACGCGGTCGCTGCCTACCAGCACAGCATTCACGGTGAAGCGCGGACGATCGGGTTTGGCGAGGCCGCGAGCTGTGCCGACTGCCACGGCAACGTGCACGCCATCACGCTGCACACGGAACCGACGTCCGCTGCGCACTGGTCCCACATGGCGGCGACGTGCGCGCGCTGTCACTCCAACCTCGACATGGCGGAGAAGTTCCAGATCCCGGTGGTGCGTCCCGCCGAGGCCTATCTGCAAAGTGCGCACGCGCGCACCGTCGCCGCCGGCCGTCACGGCGCCGTGTGCTCCGACTGCCATGGCAACCACGACATTCTGCCGTCCACCGATCCGCAGGCGACGATCTATCGCGCCAACGTACCCGCCACCTGCGGCAAGTGCCACGCCGAAATCCTCGCGGCCTATCGAGCCAGTGTGCACGGCGAGGCACTGGCGCGCGGGGCCAGTGACACGCCGGTGTGCACCGACTGCCATGGTGAGCACCGCATCCTCAGCCCGGCGGAACCATTGTCGCCGGTCTCGGCAACCAGGGTGGCCAAGGACACCTGCGGCCGCTGCCACGGGAGTGTGCGTCTGAGCGAGAAGTACGGGTTCGACCCGCAGAAGGTGTCGGCCTTCCAGGACAGCTATCATGGCTTGGCCGGTCGTGCCGGCAAGGCCACGGTCGCCAACTGTTCGAGCTGCCACGGCGTCCATGACATTCGCCGTTCATCCGACCCCAAATCGTGGATCAACCCGGCGAACCTGGCGGCGACGTGCGGCAAGTGCCACCCGGGCGCAGGAGCCCGCTTCACGATCGGCTCGGTGCACGGATCGAGCAACGCCGTGGGCACGTGGGCGGCTGCGTGGGTGCGCTGGATCTATCTGTGGCTGATTACGCTGACCATCGGCGGGATGTTCGTGCACAACGCACTCGACTTCTCGCTGAAGGTGCGGCGTCCGCGCACGGGGCCCCCGCCGGTCCCCCCCGGACAGCCGGAACGGATGACCCGGCCGTTGCGCTGGCAGCATGGCTTGACGATGCTGAGCTTCTCGGTGCTCGTCTACACCGGCTTCGCGCTGAAGTATCCGGAGAGCTGGTGGGCCGCCCCGCTGGTCCGCTGGGAGGGGCCGCTCGGTCTCCGCGGCCTCACCCACCGCGTCGCCGCCGTGGTCATGATCGGCGCGTTGGTGTGGCACATCGGGCAACTGTTGGTGAGCCGACGGCTGCGCACGTGCATCATCTTTGGAATGCTGCCATCGTTGCACGACGCCAAGGTGCTGTTTGGCACGCTGGCGTACTACATGCGTGTGCGGCGCACGCCCCCGCACAGCGGGAAGACTTTCAACTACGCCGAAAAGGCGGAGTACCTGGCGTTCATGTGGGGCTCAGTGGTCATGGCCGTGACCGGGTTCGCGCTGTGGTTCTCCAACCTGACACTGGAGTATCTCCCCGGCTGGGTTCCCGTCGTCGCCACCGCCGTGCACTTCTACGAAGCGATCCTGGCCTCGCTCGCCATTCTGGTGTGGCACTTCTACTGGGTGATCTTCGATCCCGATGTCTACCCGATGGACTGGACCTGGTGGGACGGGCATCCACCGAACCAACGGGTGCTGGAGCGTCTACCGGAGGAGCACGACGGGGAGACGAAACCAGCGAAGGAGTAGCTGAGAACTGGTTTGCCAACAGAAGTGCCAGCAAATTGATGTAGCAATACAGTCTCCTTGCGCCCTTGCTGGTCACCATCTTTTTCAGCCTGACTAGACTACCACTTGCGACGGCACCATCCACCTGAAATGAGATCGCGGAAACTGTCGCTGCGACGACGTGCCTTCCGAGGCGGGCTTCGCGAGTTCAGGGATACCGTCGGCTCTGCTTCCCACCCCTGACAACATCGCGTGGCGCGTGCCTTGCGATAGGCCCACCAGGGCGCGGCGGATTTCATGCATGGACGCCACGCACGCTCTACGCATCTGGGGCTCGGTGGTCATGGCCGTGACCGGGTTGGCGCTGTGGTTTTCCAACCCGACCCTGGGAGCGCTTGCAATTTTGCATTTGGACTGCAGATCTGCACGCCGCTCGATGGCTGGTCGGGATCGCCGTGAACACGGCGGAGGCCTGGCTCTCCGTGCTCGAAGCGACCTATCAGGTCATCATCCTGCGGCCGTACTTCGCCAACGTCAGCAAGCGCCTGGTCAAGACGCCCAAGGTGTTCTTCACCGACGTCGGTACGCTGTGCTACTTGGCCGGGCTGCGCGATCCGCAGCACGCCGCAGCCGGTCCGCTCGGCGGCGCGATCTTGGAGAGCGCGGTGGTCACGGAAGTGGTGAAAGCACTCCTCCACCGTGGGAAGGATCCGCAGGTTTACTTCTGGCGCACGGCTGCGGGCACCGAGGTAGACCTGCTCGTGGAATCTGAGGGCACCGTCACGCCGATCGAGGTCAAGCTCTCCGCCACACCAAGGCCGGAGATGGCAGCGAGCATCGCCGCGCTGCGCAAGGACCTCAAGGGTCGGGTTGGTGCCGGCTACCTCATTCATCCAGGAACGGTGCAGCTACCGTTGGGTGGTGCGGTGACCGCGCTGCCGTTCGGCGCGATGTGATGCGAAGGAGTTACCCGCAGAGGAAGCGAAGCGGAAAGAGCAGCAATGCAGGGCAGACTGGGGCGGACCGGAACAGCGGGTTGGTCGAACGCAATACCTCGCATGTCCTGGTTGATCCGGTGAATGCGGGAGTTGCCTATGCCGCCAGCTACATAAGCACCCACGTACGCGCGCGGACTCAGCGGTAACCGAAGACCTGCGCCCAGACGATCAGGAAGATCAAGATCAGACCGATCGTCAACGCGACCGCGCCGAAGATGCGGAAGCCGCGTACGACGTAGTGCGGCATGGGCTCGACCAGGTGCTTCTCGAGCTCACCGGAGGCCACGAGCTGCTCGTACTCGCGCGGACGATCCGCCTTGAACTCTTCGAGCGGGATGCTGCCGGTGAAGATCACCGTGTCCATCGGAAACCGGTCGGGCCGGAAGTGCGTGTTGAAGAAGTGCACGGTGAAGATGAAGCCGACCGCGAGGAGCGCCTCGTCGGAGTGGATGATCGTGGCGACGTTGATCGCCCAGCCCGGCAGGAAAAGGGTGAACACCTCCGGGAACCAGAGCACCAGACCGGTCGAGCCGATCATGATGATGCCCCAGAAGACCGCGAAGTAATCGAACTTCTCCCAATAGGTCCAGCGGCCGTAGCGCGGGCGTGGGCCCATGCCGATGAACCAGCGCACCGTCTGACCCAACTCGCGCAGATCGTTCAAGTTGGGGAGCAGCGACTCGCGATCGAGCAGGAACTGCGCCCAGGTTTTGTGCGAACGCATCTTCTGCAACACGACGTCCACGATGTGGATGCCCGCGTAGGTGAACGTGATCAGGGCGCAGATGCGGTGAATGACGCCCGCCGCCGCGAAGCCGCCGAGCCAACGCGACAGCGCTGCCGCCCAGGGCAGATACGAGAACTTGAGGGTCATGCCCGTGAGGGCGAGGCCGAGGAAGCTGATGATGACCAGGATGTGGAGCTGCCGGACGCGCGCCGGGAAGCGTCTGACCTCCTTGCCATGGGACTGCGCCTCCTGCGCCTTGCGTTCCTTCATCATCTGCCACGAGCGCGGCAGCCAGAGCAGGGTGTGGACGCCCGCGACCACGAGCGTGCCGACCAGCAGCGTGGTCATGAACCAGAAGGTGTAGAAGAGGATCGGGTACTTGTTCTTGTCGTGATGGGTCGCGTGCGTGAGGTAGCCGGCGAACTGCCGATGCGAACCGGGATGACACTTCCCGCAGGTCTCAACGATGTTCTGGCGGGACAGATGCGAGGCCGGATTGTTCGGCGGCAGGATGTCGTGCGCGCCATGGCAGTCGTGGCACTTGGCGGTGGCCCCGAAGCCGAGCTTCGACACTTTGCCGTGGAACGTGTCGAAGTAGCTCTTGGTGACCTCCTCGTGACACCGGCCGCATTGGTTGAGGACGGCGAGCTTGAAGCTGTCGGTGTCCGCACGCGTGATTTGATGGGAGGTATGGCAGTCCGCGCATTGCGGGAGCTGCTTGTCTCCCTTGTAGACCAACGGTGAGTGCACGCTGGCGCGGAATTTCTCGTAGATGCCGTTGTGACATTTCGCGCAAGTCTGCGGGATGTTCTTGGGGTTCACCGTCGAGCGCTCATCGCTAGCCGGTA